>JACYYK010000414.1_pt6 | contig 12372 bp, 15 predicted proteins | sample 8236871 | NCBI WGS metagenome assembly JACYYK01 (sample SAMN14103087, study PRJNA606662) | landfill metagenome | isolation source: landfill solid waste inoculated with endophyte fungus Paravalsa indica | place: India:New Delhi, Okhla landfill site | collected 2017-11-05 | reverse complement strand
ACGGCCAGCCGGGCGGGGGAGGCGGAAGCCAAGACGAAACGCACGCCGCAAGGCTAGGACACGCGGGTGCGCGCGCGTGACGTCCGGGCGGGATCAGGCCGGGTAGGCCGAGGCCCGCCAGCCGCTCGGGCCGGGGCGGGCGCCCAGGCGCAGGCGCGACGCGGGATCGGCCCACCGGGACGCCGGGCCGGTCTTGCGCGACCCGGTGTCCGCGCGCGCCGACGCGAGCGCCGCCACGACGGCGGTCAGCGCGGCCAGCTCGTCGTCGGTGGGAGAACCCTTCACGACGCGCAGCAGCGGGTGCGTGCGCTCGTCGGAGGTCTCCGTCGTCTCGGTCGACCCCGTCGCCTTCGTCGACTCGGCCCTGTGCGTCATCGACCACCTCTCTGCTCGCGCGGGCACACCCGGACCGGGTGGGCTGTCACAGCGGGATGTTGCCGTGCTTCTTGGGTGGCAGGGTCTCCCGCTTGTCCTGCAGCAACCGCAGAGCCCGGGCGACGTGGCCACGGGTGTGCGACGGCGGGATGACGCTGTCCACGTACCCACGCTCGGCGGCCACGTAGGGGTTGCAGAGCGTGTCCTCGTACTCCTGGATCAGCTCGGTGCGCAGCGCCTCGACGTCCTCGCCGGCCTCGGCGGCCTGGGCCAGCCGCTTGCGGTGCACGATGTTGGCCGCGCCCTGCGCGCCCATCACCGCGATCTGGGCCGTCGGCCACGCGATGTTGATGTCCGCCCCGAGGTGCTTGGAGCCCATGACGTCGTACGCGCCGCCGTAGGCCTTGCGCGTGATGACCGTGACCAGCGGGACCGTGGCCTCGGCGTAGGCGTAGAGCAGCTTGGCGCCGCGCCGGATGATGCCGTTCCACTCCTGGTCGGTGCCCGGCAGAAAGCCCGGCACGTCCACGAACGTGAGCACGGGGATGTTGAACGCGTCGCAGGTGCGGACGAAGCGGGCGGCCTTCTCCGAGGCGTTGATGTCGAGGCACCCGGCGAACTGCGTCGGCTGGTTGGCGACCACGCCCACGCTGCGCCCCTCGACGCGGCCGAAACCGACGATCACGTTGGGCGCGAACAGCTCGTGGACCTCGCAGAAGTCGCCGTCGTCCACGACCCGCGAGATGACCTCGTGCATGTCGTACGGCTGGTTGGCCGAGTCCGGGATGAGCGTGTCGAGCTCGCGGTCGGAGTCGGTGAGGTCGTCGGCGATCGAGCCGGACCCGGGCTCGGCAGTGTCGAAGACCGGCGGCTCGGACAGGTTGTTCGACGGCAGGAACGACAGCAGCTCCTTGACGTAGGAGACGGCGTCCTCCTCGTCGGAGGCGAGGTAGTGGGCGTTGCCCGACTTCGTGTTGTGCGTCCGCCCGCCGCCGAGGTCCTCCAGCGTCACCTCCTCCCCGGTCACCGTCTTGATGACGTCGGGTCCGGTGATGAACATCTGCGACGTCTTGTCGACCATCACCACGAAGTCGGTGAGCGCGGGCGAGTACACGTGCCCGCCCGCGTTGGCGCCCATGATCAGCGAGATCTGCGGGATCACGCCGGACGCGTGCGTGTTGCGACGGAAGATCTCGGCGTAGAGGCCGAGCGAGACCACGCCCTCCTGGATGCGGGCGCCGCCGCCCTCGTTGATGCCGATGATCGGCCGGCCGGTCTTCATGGCGAGGTCCATGACCTTCACGATCTTCTCGCCGTAGACCTCGCCGAGCGAACCGCCGAACACGGTGACGTCCTGGCTGAACACGCACACCGGGCGACCGTCGATCGTGCCGTAGCCGGTGACGACGCCGTCGCCGTAGGGCCGGTTGCGGTCCTGTCCGAAGTTGGTGGAGCGGTGGCGGGCGAGTGCGTCCAGCTCCACGAAGGACCCCGGATCGAGCAGGAGGTCGATGCGCTCGCGGGCGGTCTTCTTGCCCTTCGCGTGCTGGCGTTCGACGGCGCGCGCCGAGCCCGCGTGCACGGCTTCGGAATCGCGGCGGTACAGGTCGGCGAGCTTGCCCGCCGTCGTGTGGATGTCCGGCTCCTCCGCCGGTGGCGTCCCGAGTGGCTCCGTCGCGCTGCTCATGGACGCCGAGCTTAATCAGCTCGCGGGCTCGGCAGCGGATTGCGTTGGCAATCTCACCGCGCTCCTCCGCGGTGATCCCCCCGCTGTCTAGGGTGAGGTGTGTGACAGCGTCGCGACACCTCGACGCGGGCCGTCTGCGCTCGCTCCTGCTCGCCCCGGTCGGGCCCTACGCCTCCCTCGACGTCGTCGCCCGGACCGGCTCCACCAATGCCGATCTGCGGGCGGCGGTGGCCGCGGGGCAGCCGGACCGGACCGCGTTGCTCGCCGAGGAGCAGACCGCGGGTTCCGGGCGGCGGGGCCGCGACTGGGCCTCACCACCCGGGCAGGGCATCTACCTGAGTGTGTTGCTGCGGCCCGCCGAGGTGCCCATGGCGGCTCTGGGCTCGCTCGCGATCGTGGCCGGGCTCGCGCTGACCGACGTCACGGCGGAGCTGGGCGTCGACGCCGTGCTGAAGTGGCCCAACGACGTCCTCGCGGGTCCCGGCCGCGCGAAGTGCGCCGGAGTGCTCGCCGAGACCGTCCCCTCCGACGAGCAGGCGGTGGTGCTGGGCATCGGCCTCAACGTCCTGCCGATGCGGGAGCCGGTGCGGCCGGGGCCGGGCGGGCTGCCCGCCACCTCGCTGGCCGAGCAGGGTGCGCGTATCACCGACCGCACCGACGTCGCCGCGTTGTTGCTGGCGGCGTTGCACGAACGGGAACTGCCGTGGCGCCGGGCCCGTGGCGACCTCGCGGCGGCCGGGCTCCTGGACGACTACCGCGCGCGCTGCGCCACCCTGGGACAGCAGGTGCGGCTGGAGGTCGCGGGCGGACGCGCCCGCCTGGCCACGGTCGTGGACGTCGACCCGAGCGGCGCACTCGTGGTGGACGACGAAGGCGGCCGCAGGCGCTCCGTGTACGCGGCCGACGTGATCCACCTGAGGGCCGTGTCCGAGTAGTCCACGAGTAGTCCACAACCTCTCGAAACGGCGGAGTGGGCGAGCCGCGCACGCGGTACGGTGAGGCCCACGACGACGGACGAGTGGTGGGGGTTGACGAGGTGGCCTATCCCGACAGTTTGCTCAGCGAGGGCGAGCAGGTCGTGGCGCACAAACATCCGCACTTCAAGATGCTCGTCTTCCCGGTGCTCGCGCTCGTGCTGATCGTGGCCGCGGCGGTCGCGGCCGCCGTGTGGGCCCGCGATCTGGAGCCGCCGTGGGACATGGTGGGGCTGATCGCGGTGGCCGCTGTCGGCGGCATCCTGGTGATCTGGCTCTTCCTCGTGCCGTTCGTGCGGTGGCGTACGACGCACTTCGTCGTCACCACCGACCGCGTGATCGTCCGGGAGGGCGTGATCAAGCGCACGGGCATCGACATCCCGATGCAGCGCATCCACAGCGTCCGGTTCGAGCACGGGCTCGTCGACCGGATCTTCGGGTGCGGCACGCTCGTGATCGAGTCCGCGTCGGACGAGCCGCTCACCTTCGACGACATCCCGCAGGTCGAGCAGATGCACACCTACATCTACCGCCAGGTCAACGACAACCCCTACGACGACTTCGACGCGCGGGGCGGTCGCGGGCAGGGCGCGTTCCAACCCGAGGACGGGCGGCAGGAGCGTTATGGGCGTGCGTGAGCTGGGGCTGCCCGAACGGCTCGGCTCGGGCGAGTCGCTCCCGTCGCGGGTCGAGATCTGGGAGGTCGGTCCGCGCGACGGCCTGCAGAACGAGACGGAGGTCGTGCCCGTCGAGGTCAAGGTCGAGTTCCTCGACCGGCTGGCGCGAGCGGGCCTGACCACGCTGGAGGCCACGAGCTTCGTGCACCCGAAGTGGGTGCCGCAGCTCGCCGACGCCGAGGAGCTGCTGGCCCGGCTGGACCGGCGTGACGGTGTGCGGTACCCGGTGCTGGTGCCCAACGAGCGTGGGCTTGACCGGGCTCTCGCGGCGGGCGTGACCCACGTCGCCGTGTTCGCCAGCGCCACCGAGACGTTCGCGCGCCGAAACCTGAACTCGGGTCTCGACGCCCAGTTCGCGATGTTCGAGCCGGTGATCGCACGGGCGCGGGAGTCGGGTCTCGACGTCAGGGGCTACGTCTCGATGTGCTTCGGCGACCCGTGGGAGGGCGCCGTCGCGCCGGAACAGGTGGTGGCCGTCGGGAAGCGGCTGCTCGACGCGGGCTGCTCGCAGCTCTCGCTCGGCGACACCATCGGCGTGGCCACCGCGGCGAGTGTCGAGCGGGTGCTCGACGCGTTCACCGAGAGCGGGGTCGCGATCGGCGACCTCGCGGTGCACTTCCACGACACCTACGGCCAGGCGCTGGCCAACACGCTCGCCGCGCTGCGCAAGGGCGTCACCACGGTGGATTCGTCGGCGGGTGGCCTCGGCGGCTGCCCGTACGCGGAGTCCGCCACCGGGAACCTCGCCACCGAGGACCTCGTGTGGTTGCTCGACGGGCTCGGCATCGAGCACGGTGTCGATTTCGACGCGCTGGTCGAGACCAGTGCCTGGATGGCGACGCGGCTCGGGCGGCCGAGTCCGTCGCGCGTGGTCCGGGCGCTCGCGGGGTAACGTCGGTCGCCGGTCAAGCCGCCGGAGGGACGTGCCGATGGGGTGCCGTGGGTCGGGGAACCGATCCGGCGCCGTACACGTCCAATCCGGGGCCACTGCTGACATCAGTGACCCTTCGACGTCGGGGGGAGAGGCCGTGACCGAGCATCGACTGCAAGTGGAGGAGCTGCTCGCCGACTATCGCCGTAGTCGGGCGCAGCTCGCGGACGTGCATCAGCAGTTGGCGCGGGTCAGCGCCACCGCGCAGAGCGCGGACGGACTCGTGACCGCGACGGTCGGCGCGCGGGGCGAGCTCACCGACCTGGTCCTCGACGCCGAGGCCTACACGCGGTACCGCCCGTCGGAGCTCGCGGCGCACATCGTGCGGGCGGCGAAGGAGGCCACGGCGGAGGCGTTCAGCGGGGCGGAGGAGATCCTGGCGCCCGCGTTGGGCCGCAGCGCCGATCCCGGTGCGGTGTTGTCGGGCACCGCGGACCTCTCCGACGACGAGCTCGCCGTCGGAGACGAGGAGGACGACGACGCCGGGTTCGAGGACCAGAACTGGCTCGACGACAGCGAATGGTCGAAGACCCGATGAGCGGCGGATTCGAGGCCGACCCGCGCAGGCTCGCGGCCGAGGCGGGGGAGTTCACGGCGCTGGCCGAGCGGGCGCGGACCGTCGCCAGGGACCTGGCCGACGCTCTCGACGCGGCGCCGCGGCCGTGGGGCTCCGACGCCGTGGGCGAGAGTTTCGCCGCCGTTCACGTCGAGGCGGCCGACCGGGCGAGGGCGCAGACAGCCGAGGTCGCCGAGGCGTTCGAGCAGTTCGGCGCCGCACTGCGGGAGGCGTCGACGGCGTACGGCACCGCCGACACCGACGCCGCGGACGCGGTGCGGGCGGTCGAGCAGCCGGATCACACGCGGTAGGGGAGGGCCGATGGGCATCGAACTTCCCCCCGAACTGGCCGCGATGGCCGAGGTCACCGGGGTGAGCTGGCCGGAGGCGGACGAGGACGCGTTGCGCGAGCAGGCCGAGGTGTGGCGCAGGGCCGCCCGGGAGTTGACGGCCCTGGCGGGCGATGCCGACGCGTGCGCGGAGAGGGCGCTCGGCGCGATGTCGGGCGGTGCGGCGGACGCCGCCCGGCGTCGATGGGCGACGCTCGGCGACGCCGATTCGGGACTGCTCGCCGAGGCCGTGCGCGGTGCCACCCGAGCGGCGGATCGGCTCGACCACGCCGCTGAACAGGTGGGCAGGGCGAAGGTGGAGATCGTCCGGCAGCTCGTGGCCGCGGCGAACACGCGCGACGCCGCCGTCGTCGCCGCCGATGCCGGACATCCGGCGGCCCTGCTGGGAGTCGACACGGTGTTGCGCGGTGCGGCACGTGAGCTCGGGATGGTGACCGAAGGGTTGGTCGACGCGGTGGGCTCGCCCGAGGCGGTGGGACAGCCGTTGAGCACGGCGTCGGAGTCGGTCGACGACCTGGCGGGGGCACCGGGCCGGCTCGGCGAGGACGGGCTCGGCGAGCCGCTCGACGGGGTGCGAGCTCTGGCCGAGTTCGGCGGTGACCCCGGCGCCGATGGTTCCGATGGCTCCGACGGCTCAGGCGACCCGAGTTCTCACGGTCTCGTCGCTGCCGAGGGGCTCGGTGCGGTCGCCGCACAGCTCGGGGGCGACGTGGGCGAGGTCGTCGGAGGCGTCGGCGCGGACGGGGTGTCCGAGGACGCCCGGGACGGGGCGGACGCCGACCCGGGTGGGAACGTGAGCCCCGGTGTGGTGCCCGAGGACGTGCTGGCGTCGGAGGACACCGGCCCGATCGCGCTGACGCAACTGCCGACGCCTCCGCGCGGGCAGGTCTTTCCCGGCGTCGGTGCCGATGCCCCGACACCGCCCAGTGGGACGGCCTTCCGCCCGCCCGAGGTCGCCGCCGGACCCGCGACCGGGCACACCCACCTCTCCGGCCTGGCACCGTCGGTCGCGGCGAATCCGATGCCGCACCCGGGAATGCCGGGGCCGAACCCCGTGCCCAACCCCATGCAGAACCCGGGCGTCCACGTCGCGCCGCAGCCGATGCCGGGACCGAATCCGGTGGCTCAACCGGCGCCGTTCGCGCCCCCGGCGGCGTGGGGCCCACAACACGCTCAGCGACCTCCCGTGCCCCCGGTTCCGGGAGGACAGCAGGGCGCCTTCGGCGCGGTACCGCCCGGATACAACACCGCGGCCCCGCAGGGGCGTGCTCCCGCCGCGGCGCCCGGAGCACCGCAGGCACCGGGGGCGGCGTGGAACGCGCCGTATCCGGGGCATCCGCCTCCGGCCTCGTCCGGGGGAGCCGGGCACGCGCCGCCCGCCCGGCCGCCCGCGGCGCCCCCGCCGGGACCACCCGCGGCGAACCCGCCCGGACCGCCCGGGCCGGCACAGCCGTCCGCGCCACACCCGGGTGCGGCCGCCGTGGCCGTGGGCGCACCGAGGCAGGAACGCGAGAGCGTCGTCGCGTTGTTCGTCGTGCACATGTTCCCGATCGGGCACCTGCCCGTGGCCTCCGACCGGCCCGCGCGCCAGCTGCCCGTGCCGACGGGACACGGCGAGTGCGGCGTCGCCCGGTTCGAGCCCCACGACCATCCGGAGTCGCACCTCGTCGACGCCGAGGAGGCGTTGGCCGCGCTACGCTGCGGTGGTCGACGCCCGGCTCCGCCGCCGGCGGAGGTGCTTCCCTCGGTGCCGCCCGCACTGCTCGACGGGCACGAGCCGTTCGGTGAACTGTCCGAAGCGGAGTGGAACCGCCGCTACCTCGTCCGGGACGGGGATCGGCCCGAGTACGCGTGGCCTCCGCCCGAGAGCTATCCCGAGGGAGGGCACGAAGCGGGGGAACCCGTCGTGCTGGACGAGGGCACTGTGCTCGACCGCTTCGGCGACGCGCACGGCCGGGTGTTCGCGGCGGACGGAACCCCGTTCGCGCAGCGGTCGCTGCCGCCGGACCACCTCGACGGCGGCTACCGCCGGTACCGAGTGGTCACGCCACTGCCCGTGTGGAGGGCGATCTCGGCGCCCTGGTTCGGTCAACCTGGTGGCGGTGTGCGCTACCGCACGGTGTACTCGGCAGCGGAGCTGGTGGTGCTCGGCCACCTGGCGGACATCACGTTCGAGGAGAGGGCATGAACACCGAGTCGATCAAGCGTTGGCTGGATGCCGTGGGTGTGCCCGGCGAAGTCGTCTCGATCGGCAGCGAGACCGACAACGCCTGGTGCCTGCTCCGCGTCGAGGAGGACGGCGCCGACGGGCTGGTCGCCTGGGAGGTCTTCTGGCGGGAGCAGGGCAACCGCTACGACTGGGCCCGGTTCTCCAACGAGCAGGTCGCGTGTCACTACCTGTTCGGCCGGCTCGCGTGGGCCCAGGTGGCCAGAGGTGCCGTCGGCGTGCTGCCGTGAGCCACTCACGTCCGTAGTCGGGTCAGGACCCGGTCCGGTGCGGTGCGCACCGTGTGCGGCATGCCCTCGCGCCGCAGGTCGGTGAGGAACTGTTCGTTGATCCCGCCGGGAGTCAGGTGCTTCTCGGCCACCTGGCCGAAGACGGCTGCGGGGACGAGGTCGTCGGGTACCTCACCCGTCCTGCCGGGCGAGGAGCTCCAACGCCCGCTCGTGCACGAGGCCGTTGGTCGACAGCGCCGAACCGCCGTCGATGCCCGGCTGCCCGGAGAGGTCGCTGAACCGGCCGCCCGCCTCGCTCACCAGCACGCGCATCGGCGCCACGTCCCAGGGGTTCACGATCGGTTCGACCGCGATGTCGAGGGCTCCCTCAGCGACGAGGCAGTGCTGCCAGAAGTCGCCGAAGGCCCGGCTCTCCCAGCAGGCGTCCACGAGCCGGAGGTACGCCTCCCGCGAGTGGTAGGTGTTCCACGAGCCGAGGTCGGTGGTCGAGAGGGTCGCGTCGTCGAGCGCGGTGACTCCGGACACCGAGATGCGGCGTTCCCCCGCCGCGTCCCGCAGCCACGCACCCTCGCCCGTGGCGGCCCACCAGCGCCGGCCCAGCAGGGGTGCACTGACCAGGCCGACCACGGGCACGCCGTCCTCCACGAGCGCGATCAAGGTGGCCCACACCGGCACGCCGCGGAGGAAGTTCTTCGTGCCGTCGATCGGGTCGATCACCCAGACTCGTCCCGGCTGGGTGGCCGACCCACCGCGTTCCTCCCCCGCCACGGCGTCGTCGGGGCGCTCGGCGCCGAGCAGCGCACGCACGGCGTCCTCGACGGCGGTGTCGGCGTCGGTCACGGGCGTGCGGTCGGGTTTGCTCTGCACGTCGAGGTCGAGTGCGCGGAAGCGCGCCGTGGTGATCGAGTCGGCGGCGTCCGCCAGTCGCTGTGCGAAGGCCAGGTCAACGGAGTATCCCAACACGGTCACGATGGTTTCATGTCGGTGCGCCGTAAGGTTGGCAAGGTGAGCGTGGTCCTACTTGCCGAAGACGATCCGGCGATCGCCGAACCGCTGTCGCGCGCGCTGCGCCGGGAGGGGTACGAGGTCACCGTGGTGGCCGACGGGCCGTCGGCGTTGGACGCCACGGCGCGCGAACGGGTCGATCTCCTCGTGCTCGACCTCGGGTTGCCCGGGATGGACGGCCTTGAGGTGTGCCGCAGACTGAGGGCCACCGACCAGGCGCTTCCGGTGTTGATGCTGACGGCGCGCACCGACGAGGTGGACTTCGTCGTGGGGCTCGACGCGGGCGCCGACGACTACGTCGCCAAGCCCTTCCGCCTCGCCGAGCTGTTGGCGCGGATCCGCGCGCTGCTGCGGCGTCGCGCCCCCGAGGTCCTGGAGTCCGGGGGCGTGCGCATGGACGTCGGTGCGCGGGTCGTCACCGTGGGCGGGTGCGAGGTCGCGCTGGCCAACAAGGAGTTCGAGCTGCTGCGGGTGCTGCTCACCAGGGCGGGCCAGGTCGTCAGCAGGGCGGAGATCCTCTCCGAGGTGTGGAACGACCTGTCGCCGGAGACGTCGCGGACGTCGAAGACGCTGGACATGCACATGTCGTGGCTGCGCCGCAAGCTCGCGAGGGCCGCGAACGGCACGGCCCGAAAGAGCGAGGAGCGCATCGCCACCGTGCGCGGTGTCGGTTTCCGCTTCAACACCGACTAGGACTTCATGCGTCGCCGCATCCTCTTCGCGATCCTCTCGGCCGTGGCCGTGACGGGCGTCGCGCTCGGCATCCCGCTCGGGGTCACCGGCTGGCTCTTCGTGGAGAACCTCACGCGGGAGGACCTGGCGTCGAACGCGCAGCGCATCGCCGCCATCCTGGATGACCAGTTGGCCGACGGTCGCCCGCTCGACCTCAGCCAGGTGCGGGTCGCGGTGCCGAGGACCGGCAACCTCGCCGTGATCAGGCAGGACGCGCCCGCGCTGCGCTACGGTCCTCCGCTCGGCGACGACGTCGTCGTGGAGACGGTGCCGATCGCGCAGAACGGCACCGTGCGGCTGGCCGTCCCGGCGCAGCCGATGCGTACCCAGCAGACGCAGGTCGCGGCGGCGGTGCTGCTGCTCGTGGTGCTGTCCGTCGGCACGGGGACCGTGGTGGCCACCGTGACCGCGCGCAGGCTCGCCCGGCCGCTGCGGCACGTGGCCGACCGCGCGGCGCGGCTGGGTGGCGGTGACTTCCGCCCCGACCAGCGCCGGTACAACGTCGCCGAGCTCGACATGGTGGCCGACGCGCTCGACACTTCCGCCACCGCGCTCGCCCAGCTGCTGCAGCGGGAGCGGCAGCTCGTCGGTGACGTGTCCCACCAGCTGCGAAGCCGGCTCACCGCGCTGCAACTCCGGCTGGAGCCCCTGACCACGCATCCCGCCCCGGACGTCTCCGACGCCGCGGGCACGGCCCAGGAGCAGGCCGACCGACTGGCCGCCGTGCTCGACGAACTGCTCGCCGCCGCTCGTGCGGCGAGCGAGGTGGGAGCCGAGCCGATCGACCTCTCCGCGCTGCTGGGCGAGGTCGCCGACGAGTGGCGACCCGTGTTGAAGCGCCACAACCGATCGCTGCGGCTACGGGTCCCCGACGGGCTGTGGGCGCGGGCCACGCCGGGACGGCTCCGGGAAGTGCTGAGCGTGCTGCTCGACAACTCGACCAAGCACGGCGCGGGCACCGTGTCCGTGACGGCACGGCGGGGCAACACCGACCGGACCGTCGTGGTGCAGGTGTCCGACGGCGGTAGCGGCATCCCCGACGACCTGGCCTCACACGTGTTCGAGCGCGGCTTCTCCGGCAGCGGCTCGACCGGGGTCGGGCTGGCCCTGGCGCGCGCTCTGGCCGAGGCCGACGGCGGGCGGCTGGAGCTGTCNNGTCAAACGCCCCGCGACGTTCAGCCTGTTCCTGACGATGCCGAGTCCGAGCGACGTGGGCGGCGTGAGCTGGCCCGCCGAGCGCGTGCCGCGATAGGCGGTGACGAGGCCCGCGACTCAGCGTGGCGCGTCCGCGGTGGTCGTCTCGTCGGCGGGGTGGTCGCGTCGCTTGCGGCCGAGTTCGTCCGGGAACACCCACCGGCGGAAACCCCAGAACCGGAACGCCATCGCGAGCAGCATGCCGATGATCGAGCCCGTGGCGAAGTCCGCGACCTCCTGCACGAACCGCGAGACGTGGGGGACCTCCAGGTTGAACACGTACCGCGACATGTACAGCGGGATGAGGTTGATGACGATCGCCACGCCGCTGACCAGGAAGAACAGAGCCGCCTCGTGAGCGCGTTCCCGGCCGCCCCGGGTGCGGAACGACCACTCGCGGTTCAGCACGTACGACACGATCACCGCGATCATGATCGCGATCGCCTTGGCCGTCGTCGGTTTCGCAGCGAGGATCGTGAGTTTCAGCAGGTACCAGATGCCGTTGTCGACGACGAAGGTCGTGCCGCCGACGACCGCGAACTTCAGCAGCTCCCGGTGCTTCACCAGGATGGCGCGGAGCGGTTCGGGCACGCGGGCGAGAACGGATTCGACAACGGCCACGTCGCGCAGTCTACGCAGAACGACGTGGGCGAAGGCGCGGCCCGGGGCGTCGCGAGCGGCGTTCCCGCAGCAGGAAACGCAGTGGTGACCGAGCGTGGCCGTCGTCGGGAACGGCGTGCGTCGTGGTGGTGGGCGGCCCGAGCGACGGCGTGCTCGCCACCGAGGGAGCCACCGAGGTCGTCGTCGGTGCGGTCGTCGGCGAGGGGGTCGGTACTGCCGAGCCGGTCTGGTCGTCGGCGTCCCCGGTGGCGGGGCGCTCGCGTTCCGGCGCGAACTCGTGGGACAGCAGGCCGGGCAGCAGAGGGTCGAGTTCGATCGTCTCGGTCGCGGTGTCGTCGCCGAGGGTGGCGGTCACCGTCACCGTGTCCGCCCGGTGGGTGAGGGGGACGTGTGCCCCCAGGCGCGCGGTGTCGCCGGGCTCCAGCGGCGTCCGGGAGGTACACCGCAGGGACTGCTCGTCGCGGTCGCACGTCAGCCGGTACGTGTGCACCGCCCACGCCGGGACGTCCAGGGAGACGGCGGCGTCGGCGCTGCGCACGCCCTCGCTGCGCACGGTGACGTCCAGGTGCCTGCCGACGGCACGGACGTCGAGATCGACGACGTCCAGCTTCACGGTCACGGGGACCGTGAAGGACGCCGGCTGCGCACCCGAGACCTTCACCACGCCCCTCGCCGTGCCCGACCGGGCCTCGGGCGAGGCCGTCACCCGGAACCGCAGGACCTCGCGTTCGCCGGGATCGAGCCGGCCCGGGACCTCGCACGAGACGGTTTCCTCACCCGCCGGGCACGGCACCGGAGCCGAGACGTTCGACT
>JACYYK010016793.1_pt1 | contig 12373 bp, 11 predicted proteins | sample 8236871 | NCBI WGS metagenome assembly JACYYK01 (sample SAMN14103087, study PRJNA606662) | landfill metagenome | isolation source: landfill solid waste inoculated with endophyte fungus Paravalsa indica | place: India:New Delhi, Okhla landfill site | collected 2017-11-05 | reverse complement strand
CGGCGCGAGCCCGGTCCAGCTCGCCCAAGTCCTTCACGACGGTGGCGAGGTTGTGGCGGGTGGTCAGTGTCTCCGGATGCTCGGCCCCGAGAAGGTCGACCTCGACGTCGAGGACGGCCTCGTACTCCGCGCGGGCTTGCTCCAACTGCCCCAGGGCTCGCAGCACACCGGCAAGAGCGCTGCGGGCGGTCAGTGTCTCCGGGTGCTCGTTTCCGTGGAGCCGGATGTGGCTGTGGAGGAGGTTTTCGTAGTGGGTGCGGGCCTGCTGCCACCGCCCCAGTTGCCGCAGCACACCGGCAAGGCAGGAACGCCGGGTCAACGTGTCCGGATGCTCGGCCCCGAGCACCCGGATGGAATCGGAGAGAGCGGTTTGGTACTCCTCGCAAGCCCGCTCCAGATCCCCCAGATCCCACAGCACACTGGCGAGGTTGGCACGCGTGATCAGCGTCTCCGAATGCTTCGGCCCGTGAAGTGACAACCGGGCGCGAAGAAGTGCCTCGCATTCCTCGCGTGCTCGCCCCAGATCCCGCATCCTCCACAGCACGGCGGCGAGTTTGGTGCGGACGGCGATTGTCTCCGGATGTTCCTCCCCGTAACGCGCGAGGTGAGACTCCAAAGTGGCTTCGTAGGTCGCGCGGTCCTGCTCCAGTTGTTCGAGTTCCCCCATGGCGGCCAAGGTTAGTGGCCGATCTCGGGACACGAGAGAGGGGGCGCCTCGCTGTCTCTTCAGAACACTGTGGACGGAAGAAGGAACGACGTCGCGTCCCCTTGACCGGCTCGATCGGAGTGAGGGGCACGATGACCTGCGGCTTGGCGTAGGCGGTTTCGGTGGCCGGCAAGTACTTCCGGAAGTAGGGCTTGTGCAGTACGACGTCGCGATATTCGGCGAGGTCGTGCCAGCCTTCGGGCGGGACGACCACGTTCGGGTCGGCCGTGGACTGGCCGACGTTCGGGTAGATGCGGTTCGGCTCGGCCCGGAGTGCGGGCAACAGCGTGACGTTGATGAACAGCGGCACGCCCGGCGGAGTGTCGGCCCACAGCTCGGCCACCTGCCGCTCGAGGACGGTCCGATTCGGTCACGGACCGAGGTCCCTTCCTCGACGACGCATTCGCACCTCGGCACACTCCGGTTCGCTGCCGAGGCCAACCCCGATGATCTCGACCGGTGCCGACCGCGCTCGGGGACCGGGCCCCGCACCCGATCCCCGACGCATCGCCGCGACGCCAACCGCGTGCTCGGCCCCCTGCGCCGAGCCGGTCAGGCGACGATGCCGTCCAGCTCCGCCAGAGCGTCCTCGGGCAGTTCGAGCTCCGCGGCCGCGAGGTTCTCGCGCAGGTGCGCGACCTTGGAGGTGCCGGGGATGACCACGACGTTCGGTGCGCGGTGCAGCAGCCAGGCCAGCGCCACGGACAACGGCGTGGTGCCCAGGCGCGCGGCGACCTTGTCCAAGATGTCGGACTGCAGCGGGGTGAACCCACCCAACGGCCAGAACGCGGTGTAGGCGATGCCTTGGGAGTGCAGAGAGGCGATGAGGTCCTCGTCGCCGCGGTGAGCGACGTTGTACCAGTTCTGCACGGTGACGATCGGCGCGATGGACCGCGCCTCCGCGACCTGCTCGGCGTCGACCACCGACACCCCGAGGTGCTTGATCTTGCCCTGCTCCCGCAGCTCGGCGAGCGCGCCGAACGGCTCGGCCAGTGATCCGGGCACGGGGGAATGCCCGTCCGGCCCGCCCCCGATCCGCAGGTTCACGACGTCGAGCGCCTCGACACCCAGGGTCCTCAGATTGGACTCGACCTGCTCCCGCAACTGCTTCGGCGACCGCGCGAACACCCACGCGCCGTTTTCGTCCCGCACCGCCCCGACCTTGGTGGCGATGTGGACGCCGTCGTAGGGAGCCAGCGCCTCGCGGATGATCTCGTTGGTGACGTGCGGGCCGTAGCAGTCGGCGGTGTCGATGTGGTTCACCCCGGCCGCCACGGCCTCCCGCAGCACGCGAATCGCCTCGTCCCGGTCGGCGGGAGGCCCCCACACCCGCGGGCCGGCGAGCTGCATCGCGCCGTATCCCATCCTGGTGAACTCCACGCCTTCGGCCGTGGTGAAGACGCCGCCGAGCGTGTTCTTCATGGCCATGATCCTTCGGTGCTCCTTCCCAAGCGCCGCACATGAGTTGAGGACCCCAGACTCGGCCGACGGCGAGGAAACGCCCAGCCCCCCGTGTTCCCGGGTATGACGGGACCACCCTCGTCCGGGGGTTTCGTGCCTAAGGTGGGGTTCATGAGCGACTCGCCGAACCTGCTGGGCGACTACCTCCGCGCGCGACGCGAACTGGTCACGCCGGAGCAGGTCGGGCTGCCGCGCCTCGGGGTCCGCCGGGTTCCGGGCCTGCGGCGCGAGGAGGTCGCCATGCTCGCCGGCATCAGCGCCGACTACTACCTGCGCCTCGAACAGGGCCGGGACCGCAGCCCCTCCCGGCAGGTGCTCGAATCCCTCGCCCGTGCGCTGCAACTCGACGACCACGGCACCGAATACCTGCTCTCCCTCGCCCAACCCCGCCCGCGCACGCCTCGGCGCCGCGGGCGCGGGGAGACCGTGCCGACCGGGATCCGGGTGCTCGTCGACACCCTCGGCTTCCCCGCGTTCGTCGAGGACCGCTACTTCGACGTGCTCGTCGCGAACCCCGCCGCGGCCGCGCTCTCACCTCGGCTGGTCGTGGGCAACAACCGGCTGCGCGACGTGTTCCTGGACCCCGCCGAGCAAGCGCTCTACCCCGCGTGGGACAAGGTCACCGCCCAGCTCGTCGCGGGGTTCCGCAGCTCCGTTGGCGTCGACGTGGACGACCAGCGGTTCGTGGACCTCGTCGGGGAGCTGTCGATCGCGAGCCCACGCTTTCGGGAACTCTGGGCCCGCCAGGACGTCGCCCGCCGCGAAGGCGCCACCATGTCGATCGACCACCCCGTGGTGGGCGAGCTGACCCTGTATCGGGAAAAGCTTCCGGTCACCGGCACGAAAGGACAGATGCTCGTCGTCTACCACCCCGAGCCCGGAAGCACCGACGCCGACAAACTCTCCCTCCTCATCTCCTCCGCGCTGCCCGTCCGGTCGGAGTCGCCCGACCCCGAGCACGCGGAAGAACACCGGCCCTGACCGGCTCCCGCGCCCACCCGCGCGGCGTTCGGCCTGGTCAACACCACCGGCCACAAGTGGCCGCCGCGTGACCTTCCCGCTCCGCTCACCGGACCGCGAGTATGGGAGCCCACACCCGACCGCAGGGCCGGTGAGCCGACCGGGCGATCCACCCGCTCGACCACCGGCGTCTCACGCCGGCCCGACTCTCACGACTGGGGAGACACGCGAATGACAACCACCACCGGCCGACGGCTGCTCGCCCTCGCGGGAGGCGTCGCACTGGCCGCCACCGCCACCGTCGCGCCCGCGGCGGCCATGCCCGCCGATGACCACGATGCCACGCGAGCCGTCCTCGACCGGTATCACGCCAACACCGGCCCCGGCGCCGCCGTCTACGCGGGCAACGCCACCGAGAGCTGGACTCTGTCGAGCGGAACCGCCGAGGTCTCCGAGGACCGCCCGATCACCTCGACCGACCACTTCCGGATCGGCAGCCAGACCAAGACGTTCACCGCCGCCGTGGTGCTCCAACTGTTCGACGAAGGCAAGGTCGACCTCGATGCGCCCATCGAGCGCTCCCTGCCGGGCGTGGTCACGGGCAACTTCGACGGCAACGCCATCACGGTGCGGCAGCTGCTCAACCACACCTCCGGGCTCCCGCGCGACCCCGGAAACGCGACCCCCAACCCGGATGGCACCTACGAGCTGTCCGCCGTGGTGGCCGCGGCGATGGACGACGCCCCGCAGTCCGCGCCCGGTGAGGCGGTCAACTACTCCAACATCGCCTACCTCGTGCTGGGCATGCTGATCGAGGAACTCACCGGCCAGTACGTCGGGGACGCGATCACGGAGCGGATCATCGAGCCGCTGGGGCTGGCCAACACGTCGTTCCCCGCGCCCGGAGAACGGGAACTGTCCTCGCCGTTCGTGCCCGGCTACCAGGGCTTCAAGGTGGGAGGCTTCTTCGTCTGGATCGACTACACCACCCAGATCGAGCTGTCGCGGTGGAGCTCGGCCGGCGCGATGGAGTCCACCTTCGAGGACCTCGCCACCTTCTACCGGGCGCTGCTCGACGGCAAGGTGATCTCCGAGCGGGCACTCGAGGAAATGAAGTCCGTGTCGAGCGCCGACTACGGACTGGGCCTGGCGAGGATCGAGCTGTCCTGCGGCGGGGAAGCTTGGGGACACAACGGCCGCCTGGCCACCGGACACGCCTCGCGCACGATGGTCACCGAGGACGGCCGCTTCGCCTCGGTGCTGACCAACACCATCGGGCTCCTGCTGCCCGAGAACCCCTCGGAGGTGGACGTCGTCGACACCGCCCTCTGCGAAGCGAGCTCGTGACGAGCTAGCGGACGTGCCGCGCGACCACTCGGCGGGCACCCACCCGGTGTGGGTGCCCGCTTTCCACACGTGATCCACAATGGGCGCACCAACCGCGGTGTAGTGGTGTCCGCAGCCGGGTACTACGCCACGGATGTGGACTTCTGCCGTCGGTTCGCTGCTGGGCGGCGTCTTCGGAACGCTCGCCCGAGTCAGGCACGGCAAGCCGCTGCACCCGCGCGGCACCGTGTTCGACGCCGTGTTGCGCCGGATCGGGGCGCCGGAGCCGTGGGGCGCGGAGTGGCTGGACACCCCCGGCGAGGACCACGGCCTGGTGCGGCTGTCCCGGTCGGTGGGGCTGCCACGGCCGTTACCCGACGTGCTGGGGCTGGCGTTCACCTTCGACGACCCGACCGGCGACCGTCACGACCTGTTGCTCGCGACCACCGGCCTGAGTCCGGGCACGCGGTTCGTGTTGCTGCCCCGCCGGGACCCGTTCGACGCGCCGTACGGGTCGCTGTTTCCGTATCGGGCGGCGAAGGGGCTGGTGCTGCTCGCCGCGGAACCGACCTCCCGCGACCGGTTCCGCCTGCTCGCCGCGTCTCCGGCCGGGCGATGGCGGGAGTTCGCGACACTGGAGCTGACCAAAGGCACCGATGTGGAGGAAGACCAGCCGATTCGCTTCGATCCGATGCGATACCCGCTGCCGGGCCTGTCCTGGCCGCCGGCCCTCGCCCGGCTCCGCGAACCCGCGTATGCCGCCGCACGCCGGGTGCCGGCCGCGGTGTGACCGTCGATTACACAGTGTGCGGGAGCCAACTCCATCGGGTGATCCCGAGGTTGGCCCCCCACAGTGGGTGATGACCCCATTACACACGATCATATGACCAACGACTACGCGGTTCGACAGCGGCGCGGATTCCGTGCCCTGATTCCCGACCACGTCTGGGCGCGCCTGGTCCAGAGCGGAGTCCGTAAGTACCACGCCGCCGGTGAGGCGTTACTGCAGCAGGGGAGTCCCGGCGGCTGGGTGCTGTTGTGCCTGACGGGCCGTTCCAAGGTCGTCTACGCGGAGCCCGACGGGCGGGAGGTACTGCTCGCGGTCCGTGGACCCGGTGACGTCCTCGGTGAATTCTCCGGACGCGACGGCCTGCCACGCTCGGCCACGGTGCGGGCCATCGAACCGGGGCTCACGTCGAGACTGTCCGATCGCCGGTTCACGGAACTGACGGAGCAGTTCGGCGTCACCGAGAAACTCGCCGCCTACGTGATGGGGAAGGTACGGGAAAGCGCGTCCCACACCTGGCGGCTCGCCTACCGCACGACCGCGGTCCGGCTCACCGAACTGCTCGGCATGCTCATCGACTCGGCCGGACCCGACCACCCGCAGCCCACCACGATCGCCATGTCGCAGGAGGAACTGGCGTCGGCCCTCGGCCTGGTGCGGTCGGCGATCACCCCGGTGCTCGCCGAGTGGAAAGCGGCCGGACTGATCGCCACGGCTCGGGGCCGACTCCAGGTGCTCGACTTCCCACGACTTCGCCGCTTCGCTGTGTCCAGTTCTGGACAGAACACGCCGTGCTCCTCCGACACCCTTGATCGCACCGCACGACGCGGCACTGGGAGGAGCACTGATGAATCACGTCGACACGAACGATCTCGGCCAGCTCACCGGAATTCTCGCCGTTGACGTACGCCGATTCAGCCAGCATAACGATGCCCAGCAGGAGCAGATCGGGAAGCTGCTGCTCGTCATTCTGCGTGAGGCCGCGGAGCGGGCCCGACTCGGCGACATCATGGAAAACAATGTCTTCCGCGCTTTTCGTGGGGACGGCTATCTCATCGGTTTCAATCCGAACCGCGTGGCCGAGGTCGTGGACCGGTACTTCGACTCGCTGCAGGCCGAGCTACGCCGCCGTGCCCCCGAGTTGCGCGCGGCCGAGATAGAGCTGCGGTTGCGCGCGAGCCTGCACCTCGGTCCGGTGCGGTCCTTCAACAAGTTGGTCGCCGATTCTCCGTCGGGAAGGATCATGGTGGAAAGCGGCCGGATGGTCGACGCGAAGCCGGTGCGGGCGTTGCTGGATCACTCGGACCCCAATGTCACGCTCGTGGCCACGGTGCTGTCGGAAGAGGTCATGAAGAATGTGATCGAGGCCGGTCGCACCGCGCGGCAGCCGAGCGAGTTCGTCGCCGCGCCGTTACGGATCGAGGCGAAGGACTACTCCGGCACGGGCTACCTCCGAGTTCCCGTGCCCTCCGGTGACCTGCTTCGGTACGGGCTGTTGCACGGGCAGCCCGAGCAAGCCGACGAGGAGGAGCGGGACGACGCGAAGGAGTCGACTTCCTCCGAAGGGGCTTGGGGGAACACGTTCAACGGCAACGCGCAAAAAGTGCAGCAGATCCGGGACGTGCACGGCGACGTGAACGACAGCTCCGTTTACACCTCTATCCAGGGGAATGGGAACAACGTCGCGAAGGGCGATATCAACACAACTTCCCAGACGATCTCCGGCCCGGCGTACTCGGGAACTTTCAACACTCTGGGTGACTCCAACTTCGGATCGTCGAGCGGTCGCCGCATCAACGAAAGCGGCATGTCCGGGGACCGGTGAGGGCTCCGATGCACGACTACGACATCGATGCCTTCGGCATGCTCGACACCCCCGAGCCCGCGCAGCCGGTGACACCGAGCGATCCCGAGCCCGAGGACGACGTCGTCGGCGCCTCAATGCCCACTCCGGAGGGAGCGCCCGCACCGCCGGTACCGTCGCAGCAGGGGGAGGCGACGTCAGGCTCCGGCACCAATTGGATCGATGGGCACGGCAACAACATCGCGCACCGGGACATCAACCAAGTCACCGTTTTCGAGCTCGGTTCCGAGATTGTCCAAGAGCTCGCGCGTGCCCGGAGGAGGGAACGCGTCGGGCGCGGTATCCAGGACCCGGAAGCGCTACGGAGGTTGGCGGACAAGTATGTCGCGCCGGACAGGCTCCTCGAAAGCTCGGAGGGGGACGAGGAGTCAGCGCTGCGAATCCTCGAAACTCGCAGAGTCCTCCTGCTCTGGGCCAGGGAACGGGACGGTGGCCAGCTCGCCGCGGCGAGCCGGCTCGGCTACGAGCTGAGCGAGCACGCTCGACGCCGGAGGCATGCTCCTCTGATCGTCCGCGAAGAACTCGTGGACCCGGACTTGAGTTTGAAACCGAAAGAGTTGCTGGTCGAGAACGAACCGGCCACGGTCATCCTCGACTGTCGTGATGCCGATGAGAAAGATCTCCGGGCCGTTCAACGCAACCTGAGTGACTTGAGTGACCAGCTCCCTCACTACCGGAGCTACCTCATCGTCATCCTCCCCGCGGAACACCAACGCCGGTTCGAGGACAGCTTCCCCGGCAGAGTGCACGAGCTGGGCAAACCCTCGTCCGTTGCCGTGCTCGAAAGCCATGTCGGCCCCGAAGCGCTACCCGGAATCCGGGCCGACGCGGACGTCGTGGAGAAGCTGGAGGCCCTGTGGCCGCCGACAGTGGCCCGCGTCGCGGATCTCGTTCGAGAGCGTCTTACTCCGGAGGCCGACCCGGTCGAGGTGGTTCGCGCCGCACTTGACGACGAGACCGTCGGACAAAGCGACAAGCTTCGCGGGGTGATCGAGGAGAAACAGCAAGACAAGGACGCCGAATGGCTTTCCCTTCTCCTGGCCTCCTCGGTGTTGGAGGGTGCCTCACCGCAGCACATCGCCGCGGCCTCCGATGTGCTGATGAAGCACAATAAGATCGATGTCGCCGATGAGGCGGCGCCGATACTGCGGGCCAGTCCGTTCGCTCGACTACGACGTTTGGAAGAGGACGGCTGGTTCGATCTCGGGCAGCGGGGACTCGTTCCTTCCGGGATCGGGGGTGAGGTGCTCCGCCACTTCTGGCGAGAGCATCCCGACCTGCACACCCCCGTGCAGGACTGGCTTACGGAGCTTCCCGAGGCTTTGCGGGGTCTTGACCGGGGAGAACTGGAACAACTCGCCGACCGGGTCGCCGACCTCGCCGTTGAGGGCGGTGCTTGGCTCGCGCTCTACCTCGCGGCGAATTGGGCCGGGACGAAAGCCGGTGAGAACTCGGGAGGGCAGCGCACCTCCACCGCTCCCGCCGACAGGTCCCGACGGTCGATCGCCGTGCGCTTGCTGACCACGGCCGCGACGGACTCGGTGTTGGGCAGGCCAGTGCGTAACCGCCTCTGGTATTGGTCGCGAGACGGAAGCGCGGATCTGAAGCTGTTGACCGCCGAAGTCTGCGCCGGTATCGGAGCCGCGTTCCCCCGTAACGCCCTCACCAGGCTCAAACACCTGGCGAACTCCGACAACGAGGACGTACGGGACGCTGTGCTTCAGGCGCTGCGTCAGCTCGGTGGCGAACTCGGTGTGTCCCGGTTCCTGCGTTACCTGACCGAATGGTTCGACCAGGCTTCTCCCAGTCGATTGGCGGTGCTGGCCACCGCCGTCGGTCGGGTGTTCGCCGATCAGACGGCTCCCGTGGAGGGCGACGCGGTCGAGCTGTTCTGGCGGCACGCTGTGACCAATCTTCCTCTGGAAGACCTCGGGGTGGTGGTGAAGAGCTGGTTGCACGCGGCCGCGCGGATGGACCGGGACGGTCGCAGCGGCATGATCGAACTGCTCGTGCGGGCCACCGAGGGTAAGCCCCTCCACATCTCTCACGTGCAATACGCCAGTCAGCCTCGTCCTCCGGAGTTGAAGGCCGACTGTTTCTCCGACGAGGCCATCGCCGAGGTGACGCAGCAGTTGTGGACCCGACTCGACGAGGTCGGTCCTATTTGGGTAGAGGGGTGAATCCGTGTCGATGGGATTGCGCGGATGGTGGCATCGCTTCCAGGATTACGAAAGCCCCGGTTCGGAGAGTCAAGATCATGTTCAAGTGAGCATTCAGCTGGCCAGTGTTGATGACTCCTTGTACTTCACCGCTGAGATCGCCTTCTGGGCGTGGTGGAACGGCGGCGGCAGGATGCCCGATCGCGAAAGCGTGTGGGACATCGCGAGAAGTGGGATAACTCGTCGCGCTGAGGAAGTCAGCACACGGCACCGGTTGACCGCGACCGAGCGAGTACGGGCGGAGCTCAACGAAGCACTGCTGGCGTGGAAACCGGTTGGTGGCTCGTACGTCCGGGCCCGCGGGCGTTGTTTGGCGGTGACGGCGGACCCCGAACTCGTAGAAGCTGTGGCAGCGCACGAACGGAGCAAGAGTCAACAGCTCATGATCTCGTGGAGCGAGCAGAGACGCCAGCAACAGCGGGAACAAATGAGTTCGCTGCTCCTCGATCCACTACGGGCCACGGCCTGGTGGCTGCTGAACAACCAGGAGAAGGCCACCGAGGTAAAGGAAGTCGCGACGACATTCCTGGAACTTCAGGGCATGCTGAAGCCCGCGGCCCGAACCGAGTCCGCGGGGAAGCTGGTCGATGAGTTCCTGGATACGAAGGACGCGGCAATCAAGGTTCATTTCCTCCACACTTTGAAGAAATGTTTCCTCGGCTACGACCGCGAGGATCTGGCAACCCGATTGTCCGCCCTTGAGGAATGAAGTGACGACGTTCGCGTGTCCGGTCGGGGGCGGACACGCGAACGTCATCGCCTTTTCGAAGACGTGGGTGCGGAACCCGAGTTCTCGCAACTACGTCAGCGTGTCCATGTCGGAGAAGTCGGCGGCCGAGCTCATCGGCGCGCTACCTCGTCGAGTCGAGCACCGATTTCCGCGATGACGTAGTCGATCGCCTCCGCGCTGCCGGGGAGCACGTTCACCATCGTAAAGAAACCGTGCGTCTGCGACTTGAACAGGCGGCTCCGCACCGGGACACCGGCCTTCTCGAGTGCGGCCACGTAGGCCTCTCCCTCGTCCCGCAGCGGGTCGTGTTCCGCGAGGAGGACCACGGCGGGCGGCAGATCGTCGAAGCGTTCGGCGAGCAGCGGACTGGCCTCCGGTTCACCGCGCCGCTCCTCGGGCGCGTAGTGGTTCCAGAACCAGATCATGCCCTCACGGGTGAGAATGTGCTGGTTCTCCGGATCCGTGTAGGACGGGGTGTCGAAGTCGGCCGCCGTCACGGGATACACGAGCACCTGCAGGGCGAGTTCCGGTCCCGAGCGGTCGCGGGCCCGGTGGGCCATCACCGCGGCGAGGTTGCCGCCCGCGGAGTCACCGGCGACGATCAGCGGGACGTCGGCTCCGGCGATCTCCGTCCCGTTCCGGTGAGCCCATACCAATGCCTGCCACGAGTCCTCGACGGCCGTGGGGTACTTGTGTTCGGGAGCCTTGCGATAGTCGACCAGCACCACGGCGCAGCGCGTCCGGGCGGCGAGCTGCCTGCCGAGGGTGTCGAACTGGTCGATGTCACCGAGCACCCACCCGCCCCCGTGGTAGTAGACGATGACTCCGGCGGGGATCTCGATCGGCACGAGCACCCGCACGGCGAACTCGTCGCCGTCCGAGGTGGGCAGCCGCACGTCGTCGACGCGCAGCATCTCCGGGCCGCGCCCGTAGAGCTCCGTGATCGCCGACCCGGCCTTACGGGCTTCGTCGGGTTCCTGCTCGTGCAGAGGCTTTCCGCCTTGCGCGGCCATTTGCGCGAGAAGATTCGCCGTCGCTTCGTCCAAAGCCATGCCCGCTCCCCAGTCTTCTCTTTCGAAAGCCACGGAGGTCGCCGTCGTGAGCGCAAAGCGATCATAGTTTCCGGGGACCGACATTGATCGGCTGCGAAGAGGCGGGGCGACCGCCCCGCGAAGCGACGTGGTCGCCGCACCGGACTCCGCGACCACACGGCCCGACACCGGCGAGCCGTAGCCCCACGCCGATCCGGGAAGGCCGCGTCAGTCATCGAGGCGGTGTGGTCGCACGTCGACTCTCGTGGTGACCCCGGTTCCGCCGACGACCCTCACCGTGGCTGCTCGCGCGGACAGTGGTAGGCGGTGCGACCACCCACCGTGTCGGTCACCACCGGGGCTCCGCAGTCGCGGCAGTACTTCTGCTTGTAGACCTTTCGGGCCTCGGATTCGGGAATCGTGGCCCGATCGGGGACGTCCACCGTGACGATGCGTCCGTCCTCCACGGCCCGTTCCATCATGCGCCGCAGCTCCGCCCACAACGTCCGGGCTTCGGAGTCGGTCAGCTCCCGGCACGGCCGTCGCGGGGCGATGCCAACGGCATGCAGGGCCTCGTTGCGGAAGACGTTGCCCACACCGGAGATCACCGATTGATCGAGCAGGGCCGCGCCGACGGCTCCGGGCGCCGCGCGCAACGCCGCGACAGCGGCCTCGGCATCGGCATCGGACCGCAGCGGGTCCGGCCCCAACCCCCGTACCAGGTCCCGCACCGCTTCCTCCGACAGCAGCTCGCACCGCAACGGCGCGAGCAAGTCCCACGCCACGACCTCGCTCGCCAGCCGCAACCGCACCTGCGGCAGCGCCGGTCTTCCCGGATCGTCGAACCGCAGCCACTTCCCTTGCATGCCGAGGTGCACGTGGAGCCGTTCGTCGCGCGAGAAGTCGACGAGGAGGTGCTTGCCGTGGGCGTCGGTGCGCCGCAGCACCGCGCCGTGTAGGCGTGCGGCCTCCGCGCCGAACCGGCCCCGGGGCGAGCTCACCGACAGGCGGTGCCCGGTGAGGTCCGCGCCCAGCTCACGCGCCAGCCGATGAACGACGTGTCCCTCCGGCACCGCGCCGACTCTCGCTCACTTGTTCGGGGTCTCCGGCCGCAGGAAGGCCGCGGTGTCGAAGTACGTGGCGAACCGGCGTATCCGGCCCTGGTCGTCGAAGTCCAGCAGCGAGATCCCGCTGTACTCGATCGGGCGGCCGGTGGTGAGGGTGCCGCGGGAGACCCACTCGAGCACACCCAGATCGCCGGACTCCACCACCCGGACGAACTCGGTGGA
>JACYYK010006904.1_pt1 | contig 12377 bp, 11 predicted proteins | sample 8236871 | NCBI WGS metagenome assembly JACYYK01 (sample SAMN14103087, study PRJNA606662) | landfill metagenome | isolation source: landfill solid waste inoculated with endophyte fungus Paravalsa indica | place: India:New Delhi, Okhla landfill site | collected 2017-11-05 | reverse complement strand
ACTAGCCGTAGTGGATAATAGCCTGGCCCTCCAATACTTGGGTCAAATTCTGATTCATGTGCCAACAAATTATTTAATATTTTCATCGCTGCTTCTGGATGCTCATATCCTTTTCGCACGACGACATATTGTGTTGTTGTTGTGCTTAAGTGAGGAGTATATTCCCCATTTGCATCCAATGGTAGGGCATAGGACTGCCAATTAGCGTCTGGATTATTGGTAATAGCATCCGTAAGTGGACCATATGGCATCCAAAACGGACCGAAAAACATTCCAGTATTCCCACTAATAATCGATTCACCTGAATCCTCACGCACGCCCATTTCCGGGTCAATCAATCCTTCACTATACATATCCCGTAGAACAGCAAGAGCTTCCTTTGTTTCCGGTAATATCGAACCATAAACAGGTTGCCCATCATCTCCTTCTATCCAGTAACCTGGATAGGCGTGTAATGCAGAGAAGATGCCGTCAAAACCGTATAAATTGTTCGTTGATTCTAGAAAATTGGCATAGAGCTTATTGCTCGTATCCGGTCCCGCTAACCCAATCGTGTCATCACTTCCATTCCCATCTGGATCTTGTTCGACAAAAGCTTTGGCCACTGCCTTAAGATCCTCGACGGTCTTTGGCGGTTCTAATCCGAGCTTATCCAACCAATCCTTTCTTATCCACAGGTTATGAACACCATCTGCACCAGCCTGTGAATTTGGTATTGCCATGATTTTCCCATCAAAAGTGGCATTCTCCAATGCTACCCCTTCCGAGCTATCAATGATTTCCTTAATTGCAGGTGAAGCATAATTTTCATAAACCTTTGTTAAATCTGCTATCTGATCAGCCTCTACCATTTGCCTAAGCTCTACTGGCCCAACTACCATCGCATCAGGCAAATCATTACTTGCAATGGCCAAGCTTACCTTTTGATCGTAATTGGCAGGAGATGCTGTAAAGGCATGTTCCACATCAATATTTAAATGCTCCTTTACATGACGTGTATACTGATTATCTAATGGTGTGTCCCCATCCTGTAAGCTGGTGTCTGTTGGATCTACCTCCTGTCCAATCGCTATGGTAATCGGCTCTTCATATTTACCAAATGGATCCATATCTCCAGTTGTTCCTGGCTGCTCTCCAGACCCTTCTTCACTGCTACTTTCCTTGGAGTCACCGGTGCATGCTACTAAGAATAATGAAAGAAAAATAATGAAAACACCTAAGAACTTTCTCCTCATCTTGCCATCCCCTTTCTAACCTTTTTATTTTCACATCTATATCGTAGCATTTTTGTAAGCGTATTCAATCAGTGAAATGTTCCGAGATTATAGGGGGTAATTGTTCTATTCTTCATCGATGTCCTTTTTTGTGTTTAATTCCGAAACAATCGTCTCCTGTTTATCAAACAAATTTCCTCCTGCGTATTTTTTTCGATAAGCACTTGGTAGGAAACCGGTTGATTTTTTGAATACTTTGCTAAAATATTTGACATCGGTATAGCCTACTTTTTCAGCGACTGTGGCAACCTTCTCATTAGTATGCATGAAATAATCCATTGCCTGCTTCGTCCGTGCTAATCTTACATATTCATGAAAAGTTTCCCCCATCACTTGCTTAAAACAGACACTAAAATAACTTCTGCTCATATGAACCTTTTCTGCGACATCTGCTGCCGTTAGATTAGTAGAAAGTTGCTCATGAATGATCGAAACAGCCTCTAATATACTTGCGGTTGTTTCCTTTGAGACGGATGGCCTATACATTGCACGAAACATACTATCCTGTGCTTCATTAAACCATTCTTCCACCTCTACCCAGTAAGAGAAGTACTCTGGTAATTCTAATGGCTTCATCGTCAGAAGAGAATATATTTTTCGGCATTCCCCTAATCCGATCATGAGCAATTCATTCAACTTGTGACTTGTAAGTCGTAAATGTTGAAGTCTTGATAGAATGCTAGCTAGCACTTCCTCGTGAAACACCCATTGCATTGCTTTAGTATCATGAATTAGTTGCTCTATTTGTCGTTGCTTTTCTTCTTTGTTGTACTCCTGCATCCTCACTTTTTCCAACGGTATACATGTAATTGACTGGTCTGATATAGTTTCATAGAAAAGCAAACGATCCTTATGTCGTTGTAGCCATTGCCTTAAATCATCTAACTTATACTTTTTTTGTTCATCCAGCTCAATGATTAATAAATAATCCTTCCTATTCATTGAATACAGTCTATCTAGAAACCGTTCATCCTTAGACGGAACAAATAAGGCATCTGTTTCAAGATAGAAGAATTCCTTTTGCTTGCATGTATCCTTGATCATATTGACATAGCCTTCTAGATCACTTTCGCTGATCAGTATCCAGCCATTTCCTATTGATGATTCTGGGGGTATCGTTTTATTTGATTGCTCACTCTGTATACGATTATGAATTCTTTCCAATGTTTCATCCATACTATTCGTATCGAGCTCCACCTTCGCAATATAGTCAATCGCACCTAATCGCATCGCTTCTTGAATATATTCAAAATCCTGATGGAGGGACAATACGACAATAAAAACAGAGGGATACCATTGCTTTACCTTACGAATTAGTTCAATACCTGACATTATCGGCATCGCTAAATCAGTGATGATTAGATCTACCTTTTGTTCGCGTAAAAATTCCAATGCCTTCTCCCCATTTTTGCTATCTCCAACAATCTCCATATCAAACTTAGCCCAGTCAAACGCTGTGATTAGACTTTTTCTAACCAATTTATCATCTTCTACTAAAAGCACCTTGATCATGAAAATTCCTCCCCTATTGGTATAGTCAACACAACATCTGTCCCATCGTTAGTACTACTGAAAATATCGATACTTGCACGCCCTTCATACGTTCGGTCCAATATTTGTTTAACATAATGTAGTCCAATGCCCATTCCCTTTTCTTTCTGCTGATCCTTCTGCCAAACCCTTTGAATATCCTCCTCACTCATTCCTCGACCATTATCACTCACCTTTATCATCATATTATGAGGGTCATTCGTTATGGCAATTCGAATAGAACCATCATCCTCTAACCCATGATAGATAGAATTTTCGACAATTGGCTGTAGAATAAATCTAGGAACGGATGATTCTAGCAAGCTATCAGCTATGAATAGCTCTATTTTATAATCAAAATCATATCTAATTTGTTGGAGCTCTAGGTATTGCTTCACTGAATCAATCTCTTGATTTAAGGTGGAGGAGTTCCCTAGCTTCCCCATGTTATAATAAAGTAATTTATTTAATGCTGTTAATAAATGGGTCACCTCTTCTTTGTTACCGGCTACAGCCAACCATCTTGCTGTGTCTAATGTGTTCATGAGAAAATGTGGATTTATTTGATGCAATAGCTTCTCGACTTCTAAATCAGCACGGTTTCTTTCCTTTTGTTCAATCGCTTGGATCAAATTCGTTATTTGTTTTTTCATTTTACGAAAATGACTGAGCAAATCGACAAATTCGGGGATTTTCGTGCTAACTACTTCTGAGGCAAAATTATGGTTACTCATCAGCTTGATCTCACTGTTTAGTTGATGAAGTGGTCGGTAAAAAGTCTTCCATAGCAACAACCCAACAATTAAGCTAACCAATACGAATAGAATAGCCATATAGAGCATTAGGATCATCCACTCGTTAATCTCCTGTTTATACTGAGCAATAGAAATAAGGGATACCACACTCCAGCCACGATCGGTTGTTTGTTTGAACCAATAATAGCCGTTTCGTGTTCCATCCTCGTCCAAATGCTCTTCACGGAAAAATGGTGTTTGTAGTGGAAATTCCTCTTGCTCCTCACTGTAAATGACTTCATTTTGCTTGTTGAGAAGTAAATAGCTTGTATGATTGAGGACATTGTCTTTTTCTACTATATTTCTCGTTAAATCTAAATTTGACTCCATATATAAATAAACATGATTTTCATAATCCATATCTAACTGCCTTACTGTCGATAATACATACTTGTCATTGTATCTTTCCATGCTTACATGTGGACCGAAATTATCAATTTTATATCCTTTAATAAATAAAGGTTGATTGCGCAAATGAAATTCATCCTTGACCCCATGACTATTAAATAAGTACTTGTTCTCTTTCTCTACATAAATAAGGGAAAGTCCAATATTTGGATTACTAAAGGTGATCAAATTCAATTCATTTTTAATATCTTCATAGAGTCTTGTTTTCTCAAGAGAATCCTCCATTTTGAGGTAGGTTTTTAATCGAAATTGGATATTTTCAGAGAAATCAATCTGTTGCGATACATAGTTCATATCATTGATCGTATTTTCGATAGTAAGACTAATTTGGTGTAAGTTACTGTTGAAGTTTGTATGAAGTTTATTCGTTAAAATGGTTGACATCGTGTGATAAGAAAATAGCACTGTAAACATTAAGGGTATAAATGTACTAATGGCAAATAGAATGGCAATTCTACTTTTCAAGCTTAAGGATTGTAAATCATTGCGTAATTTGTTTAATCTCTTCATTTATTCCACCTCTTAGGAAAGCGTTTTCATTAAAGAAGACACCAAGCTGTGGGGTTTCTTCTTCCCCACTAGTAACTGTGATAAAAAAAGCTATTGTTACTTTAGCACGGAACATGGTTCTTTTCAATATAGAAAAAGTGCGGGCTAGCCCTCTGAATTTTTGTTTCGTGGATGAATCTTAACGTGGTGGTTGGCTTATCCTTTTATCTTGGCCTTTTCCCTCCATAATTAAGAATCCCAGAAGTAGATAGTTACCTCTGGGATTACTGGTTCATCATTTATTTTCTGCTTCGAATTTTTTCATAAATGCAACGAATGCTTCTACACCTTCCACTGGCATTGCGTTATAGATACTTGCACGCATTCCACCAACAGAGCGGTGACCCTTTAATGTTTCTAGTCCTTCTGCTTGTGCCTCTTTGATAAACTTAGCATCTAAATCGTGATTCGGAATAACAAAAGGAATGTTCATAATAGAACGACTATCCTCAGCTACTGGAGATTGATAAAAATCGGATTGACTAATATAGTCATAGAGTATAGCTGCCTTTTTCTCATTTCGCTCTTGCATTGCTTTCAGTCCACCAAGCTCCTTCACCCATTCGAAAACTAGCTTTGCCATATAAATAGCAAATGTTGGTGGTGTATTATATAAAGAACCACTTTCACTATGTGTTTTATAGTCTAGCATTGTTGGGCAAATGTCCTTCGCATTTCCTATTAGATCTTCTCGGATTATAACCACCGTTAATCCCGCTGGACCAATATTTTTTTGTGCCCCAGCGTAAATTATACCAAATTGCGATACATCGATTTCTTCTGATAATATATTTGAAGACATATCCGCAACGAGTGGGACTTTTCCTGTATCAGGAATCTCTCGGAAGGCTGTTCCTTCAATCGTATTATTCGTTGTAATGTGAACATAATCCGCATCTGGGTCTAATGTTGTTGGATCTATATTTGGAATATAGGTAAAGTTATCATCTTCAGAAGAAGCAATGACATTCACTTTACCGTATTTTTCTGCTTCCTTCATCGCCTTTTTGGACCAGGATCCTGTATGCACGAAATCCGCTTTGCCATTTTTCATCAGGTTAAGTGGCACCATGGCGAATTGCTGTGACGCACCACCTTGAATAAATAATACTTTATAATGGCTTGGAATATTCAATAATTCACGTAGTAGTGCTTCTGCCTCTGTTATGATTTCTGTGAACAAACCAGAACGATGGCTAAGCTCCATCACAGACATACCTGAATCGTTATAGCTTGGTAATTCCGCTTGTGCCTTTTCTAATACTTCTAATGGTAGCATTGATGGACCAGCAGAGAAGTTATATACTCTTTTCATCTAACCACACTCCTTGAAATGATTATAAATAGAAAGAGGTAAGGAATAACTCCTTACCCTTGCCCAGGCGAGCGGCTATCGATACTATGTGCTCCCTTACGGTTTTCCGCATCTCGCCAGTTACACATAGCCTTCATACTTTGTGATAATTTTAACAATATTTTGATAACTTTTCAATCCTAAATTCGCAAAGTTTGTTAACAATTTCGAGATATTTTGACGAAATATTGACTCGTTTCATGTAAATACATTCCTTCCACCCATCAAACTATGATAAAATTTATGAGGACATTTTTATCATGAGGATGACGCAAATGGATACCATTATTTTCGATGTAGATGATACATTATATGATCAATTACTACCATTTAAGAATACAGTAAAACAACAATTCCAGCAGGATTTCATTGATGCAGAGTTGGAGGCTCTTTATATCACTAGTAGAAAATATAGTGATGAAGTCTTTGAAAAACACATGAATGGGGAAATCACTGCTTTAGAGCTACAAACCTATCGTATAACAAAGGCATGTGAAGAGTTTGGATTAGCTATAAGCTATCAAGACGCTGTCAGTTTTCAACAAAAATACTTACAGGAGCAAAAACAAATTACTTTATTTGAGGAATTAAAACAATTATTAGATCACCTTCTTTCCCAAAAAAAACAGCTAGCGATTCTCACAAATGGAGAAGAAGCCCATCAAATGATGAAGGTAAAACAGCTAGGCTTATCTCATTGGATTCCAGCAACCCATATTTTTGTCTCAGGTGCAATTGGTCATTCAAAGCCTAGTAGGGAAGTCTTTCGATATATGGAAGACCAATTAAAGCTCAATAAAGAAAAAACAGTGTATATTGGGGATTCCTATGAAAATGATATTGTCGGGGCGAAGCAAATGGGATGGCAGGCAATTTGGATGAACCACCGAAAGCGGACGATCGATCTTCCTAAGTGGCAGCCTAATTACACGGCTTATCATCCAAAAGAATTAGTATCATGGTTTCTTAAGTGAGAGGTATATTCTATTCAGTTGGAGTGAACATCTGTGAAATCTAAAAAAGTTTTAGCGATATTATTTGCTGTAATGTTTCTAGTTATGGTCGGATTTGGGATTATTATTCCGGTTCTACCTTTTTATGCAGAGGAGTTAGGGGCATCTCCGCTGGAATTAGGCTTATTGATGTCTGTTTATTCTTTAATGCAATTTCTATTCTCACCAATGTGGGGGAGAATCTCTGATCGCATAGGGAGAAAGCCTGTTTTATTATTAGGGATCTCAGGTCTTGCTTTATCCTTTTTTCTAATGGCCTTTGCTTCCCATTTATGGATGCTATTTGCTGCTAGAATTATCGGTGGATTTCTTTCGGCTGCGAATATGCCTACTGTCATGGCATATGTGGCAGATATCACAACAGAAGAGAACCGCAGTAAAGGGATGGGGATTATCGGGGCCTCTGTTGGATTAGGGTTTATTTTTGGACCAGCGATTGGTGGTATTTTTTCAGAAAATAATCTTTCGACCCCATTTTTGTTAGCGGGAGGCTCTTCCCTTATTACCTTAATACTCGTTATGCTTGTGTTGAAGGAGTCACTGGATAAAGATCAAGCAGTCGAGCAACAAAGAACGCGACCTTCCTTCTTAAAGGCAATCAAGGATCCAACCGCTCCATTGTTTGTACTACAATGGTTTGTGTCGATTTCTCTTGCTGGTCTTGAGGCTACTTTTGCCTATTTTGCCGATGACAAAGCAGGATTAGGAACAACGGAGCTTGGCTATATTTTTATGATCATGGGCTTAGCGGGAGCCGTTGTACAAGGCGGACTTGTCGGTAAAATGACGAAAAAATTCGGGGAAGGCAATGTTATTCAAATTGGTATTATCGTTTCCACCATTGGCTTTGCGACAATTCTGTTAGTGAACAGCTTCTTAACGGCTGCTATCTTTTTAACGATTTTCGGAATTGGAAATGGCTTGATTCGCCCTGCCGTTTCTTCCTTACTAACGAAAAAGGCAAAATCAGGCTATGGCCAGGTAACAGGTATGCTGTCTTCCTTTGATTCATTAGGTCGAATTATCGGGCCCTCCCTGGGCGGAATGCTATACGGACTAGCTATTTATTTGCCTTATGTTTCTGGAATTATCCTATCGATATTAGCATTAGGTATTTACTACTATTATGTGAAGCTTCAAAAGAAAACTGTCTATTCTGAATAAAATTTCTATCGACGGAAGGGTTAATTTATGCTATTCACCAAAAATCCGAAGTCGATAGCAATTTTTTGCCGTTTCTCCGAGCTGGTCGACAAGATTATAATTGGCATATGCGCCTACGACCGCCCCAATACCTGGAATCATCTGAAATAATTTTACTAAATCAATATAATCACGATATTCCTGTTGGAAAACGCGCCAATCCACATCGACTAGCTTCTCCTTTTCTTCCTCCCAATGTTTGATAAAATAATATACCTCTCTTTTACGATCATCGTTTGCAAAGGCAAGTTGAAAAATGTGTAGCAAAAATAATCGCTCTTCATAATTTTTGGTATCATATCCATAGATAGAGGCTAATTCAAACAAAAGCTTCATTTTAATCGATAGCAGTAAGGGGAAATCAGCAAGTCCTAAAAGGATACCTCCTGCACCAGTACCCGCTCCTTCTATTGCTGCTGTTTTTCGATAAGAAGTGATTTTTTCTTCGACTAATTTTTCCTTTTCTTCCAATGAGTATAAGCTACTAGGCTTTTTTGAAGTGGTAAAGTCAGATCCAACAAGGGTTGCCTTCACCATATGTTTGATAGCTTCTGTTATGACGGTGTGGGCTTTCTCTGGTATATAACTATTTATCTTGTTCTGAGCCTTTTTAGAAAGCCTCTGGACCATACTTTTGTTTCTAAGTAATTTTAGCTCCCATTCCATCATTTCTTGATATACTTTTTCTTCATAGTCATTCATGAATCAATCGCTCCATTCTTTGTTTACTTCTTATACGAAGGAAATTGAAAAAGGTTTCCTAATTATGCATGGATCCTAAGGAGGTGGAAAAAATAGCAATACACAATTATTTGAGGTGAAAACAGATGGAGGATTTACTGAAAGACCTATTACTCGTTGGATGGAGAGTCCTAACCATTTTGCCTTTATTACTCGTGATCACACTATTCATGGGTAAACGAGCAGTAGGGGAATTACCCGTTTTCGATTTCTTAGTTATTATAACCTTAGCATCGGTAGTTGGAGCAGATATCGCCGACCCCAATATTAACCATCTACCAACTATTTTTGCAATTATCGTAATCGCCCTATTGCAAAAAACGGTTGCCCATCTAAAAATAGCAAGTCAAAAGGTAGATCAGGCAGTAACATTTGAAGCAACGATTGTCATCCAGGATGGAATATTTTTAAATCAAAACTTAAAGAAAATAGGGTACACGGTTTCTAACATATTGGAAATGCTACGAAATAATGAAATATTCGACATAAGAGAAGTGGAGACAGCCATAATTGAAGCAAACGGTGAATTGAGTGTCTTAAAGGCAAAGTCTTCCCCATTACCTATTTCCTTTCCTGTTGTATTGGAAGGAAAAATCATGGAGGATGTTCTTCCTGCACTACATGTGGATAAGGAATGGTTAATAAAGAAATTGCATGAGTCTAATATTGAACAGCTAGAGGATGTATTCTTTGCTTCGATTAACCGCCAGAAGGATTTACATATTTCAAAATTCAATCAAGACCCCTTATTTGTACCACCAATTAAATAAGGGGGTCCCTTCACCCCATTGATGGAGAATGAAGGGATCTAATATCCTCTACTGTAATTTACAAGGTTGGTCGTCGGCTTACCTGTTTGGAGATAGGCCTTGAAATTAGGCAGAAAAATATCCCTGATCACACGTTCCGTATAATATTCTGTTGAACCTGCTGTATGTGGTGTAATAATCACATTTTCCATTTCCCAAAGTGGACTATCGACAGCTAATGGTTCTTCGACAAAAACATCCAGGCCTGCTCCTGCTATTTCGTTTTTTTCTAATGCTTGTATTAAATCAGCTTCTTTTATAATCGGCCCTCGACCAATATTAACAAGGAATGCGTTCTCTTTCATTAGTTTGAATTCCTTAGTGGTAAACATATCCTTCGTTTGTTCTGTTAAGGGAAGGGTGATCACCACATAGTCACACTGTGGTAATAATTTATCCAACTCCTCTTGTTTATACATTTGATCAACATATTCTGCTGACCTTCCAGAATAACGCATTCCTAGCACCTTCATTCCGAATGCCTTCGCTATTCTTGCCGTCTCTAATCCAATCGCACCAATACCAAGAATTCCTATTGTTTTTTCATGAATCTCTTTTCTTAAATTCGCATGCTCCCATTTCTTCAGCTGCTGTTGACGGACATAGGTATCTATTCTTCGAGTAAAGCCTAATAACATGGCAAAAATCGTCTCAGAAATAGGATAGGCATGGACACCATTCGCACTCGTTAGATGGATTCCCTTTGCTTTTAATTGTTCTAACGGAAGACGGTTGACACCTGCACTCCATGTTTGCACCCACCTTAACCTATTACTCTCTGATAAAATATCTCTTACTCCTTTTTCCCAATTCAATATAATCTCTGCTTGTAATAACTCTTCAGCTGACAAATCAGCACCAGCTATAACATTCCAATCTTGGGCATGATTCTGTATCCATTCTAGCTCCTTCTCCTTCAAATCGAGGTTTACTGCAATCGTCCGAGTCGTCATAAATCCTCCTATTTTTAGTTAATCATTTGAATATTCTTCCCACCTTATATTATAGATGATTATTAAAATAGATTCATTTTTCATGATGAAAAATCAAGGGGATAGAAGTATAAAAAGAGGGTATAGATAATAGACTTTAATTTTTTTGAAGGAGCAAGCAGCGATGAAGAAACGTCATAAATGGCATCAAAAAAGATCACTTTGGGTCCTCTTTGTGTTATCGATTATCTATATTAGTACTATTTTCTACCATCAACAGAAGCCTCTACCTAAGGGAATCAACTACAAAGGCAATATTCACCATTTGACCGATAGTGAGATAGAATTTTTATATGATTTAACCTATCAAAAGAATGGAAAGGAAATACACGAACAAGAAATATTTGAAGAAGTTTATCAAACGATCGAAAATGCGGAGGAATTTTTAATCCTTGATTTTTTCATGATGAATGAAACGTCGGCTATAGGAAGAGACTTCCCTCCTATTAGTCGCACCATTCGGCAAAAAATAATGAAACAGAAGGAAAAATACCCTGATCTAGAAATTATCTTTATTACAGATCCAATTAATACAACCTACGGATCTCATAAGGCTCAGCATATAGAGCCATTAAGTCAAATAGGTGCAGAAGTCATCTATACGGATTTAAATAGATTAAGAGATCCCAACCCGCTTTATTCTGGTTTTTGGCGAATGTTTGTCAAGTGGTTTGGTCAAGAAGGTACTGGCTGGATCACCAATCCATTTGGTAATAAGTCTCCAAATGTTACCGCACGTTCTTACTTAAAGCTATTAAATATTAAAGCAAACCATCGTAAAGTCGTTATTTCGGAGGACAATGGATTGATATTATCAGGTAATCCTCATGATGCGAGTGGCTTTCACTCTAATGTTGGCTTTAAAGTAAAGGGTGCTATCCTAAAAGACCTCATTGAATCTGAACAAGCTGTTGCCGCATTTTCTGGAGGGAACACCTCCTTATTTCCAACCGAAAAGGAATTAGACACATTGCTTGAAACAACTACCTCATCAAAAAAAGATGCTATTCAAGCACAAATTGTTACAGAGAAACAAACAGAGAAAAGGGTGATTCAAGTGATAAAGGACACAACAGCCGAAGATGAAATTTGGATTGGCATGTTTTATTTAGCAGACCGAACGATTATTGACTCACTAAAAGACGCTGCTGACCGTGGAGCATCGATTAGAATCATTCTTGATCCGAATCAAAATGCTTTTGGCAATGAAAAGGTAGGATTACCTAATATCCCTGTTGCTAGTGAATTACAGAATGATCATTCAGAAAATATTACGATTAGGTGGTATAACATCAACAAAGAGCAGTATCATTCTAAGATTTTTTATGTTCATGGTCAGGACACGAGTGAGATAGTAATCGGCTCTAGCAATTTCACTGCGAGAAATCTCAATAATTATAATTTAGAGAGTAACCTCTCGATCTCTTCGGCTAATCACCAGAAAGTAGTACAGGAGGTCGATCAATATTTCCGCAGAATTTGGAATAATGAGGATGCTGTCTATACTTTAGCGTATAAGGAATATGCCGATTCGATAAACATCGTACGAAAAATAGGCTATACCTTGCAAAAATTTACGATGTTTACTACTTATTAGAGCTAATTTCCTAAGCTACTTTTTCTCAGATTCACATAGTTTTACCCACTCTACGAATAGACTAATTTATCGAAAAAGAATGGAGGGAGAGAATGTCCAATCATTTTCATAAA
>JACYYK010005394.1_pt3 | contig 12408 bp, 10 predicted proteins | sample 8236871 | NCBI WGS metagenome assembly JACYYK01 (sample SAMN14103087, study PRJNA606662) | landfill metagenome | isolation source: landfill solid waste inoculated with endophyte fungus Paravalsa indica | place: India:New Delhi, Okhla landfill site | collected 2017-11-05 | reverse complement strand
TTCGATAGCGGCTTCTCCCCTGTCTTGCCCGGAAACAGGTACGGAGACTTGCCATCTTCAAGCTTGCGAGCATCCGCCAAGATTTCTAGCGCCCGCGACCCCATCGGCACACGATGGATACGCTTGGCCTTCATCCGTTCAGCAGGGATCGTCCAAAGCTTTTGCTCCAGATCGACCTCGTCCCATTGGGCATGGAGCACCTCGCTCGTGCGGGAGGCCGTTAGTATCAGGAACTCGAATGCCAGCTTGGCTGCTTCCCCGCTATTGCATGCACGCAGCGTGGTGATGAAGTTGGGAACCGACGCAAACGGCACTGCTTCGTGGTGCTTGTCGCTGTCGGTCTGCTTGGGGAGCCCGCGCGCGACCCCGTCGACCGGATTGTCACCGGTCCGAAACCCCGCCGCCTTCGCCCAGTCCATGACCGTGGAGATCCTCTGGCGGACACTCCCTCCGCCATTGGCCGCATCATTGATGTTGCGTCTCATTCAAAAATATCGACACGCATGTAGACGACCCGCCTCCTTTGGGCGCGGTGTCGGATTTTCAGGCGAAGCGCTTTGCGCCGGCTACGCAGCCGACGACGATCATGGTGGACGCAATCATGGGCCAGGCGATGGGTTCGTGCAGCAAGATCGCCGCCAGCAGGAATCCGAAGAAGGGTTGCAGGAGCTGCAATTGGCCGACGCCGGCTATGCCGCCCAGCGCGAGGCCGCGATACCAGAAGATGAAACCCACCAGCATGCTGAAGATCGAGACGTAGGCGAGCCCGATCCAGGCGGGGCCGCCGACGTCGCTCCATCTGTCCGGCAAGGTGAACAGGGCGATCACCGCCATGAGCGGCAGAGACAGCACCAGTGCCCAGGAAATGACCTGCCACCCGCCGAGCCGCCGGGAAAGCGTCGCTCCTTCGGCATAGCTCAAACCACAGACGAGAATGGCGGCGAGCATCAACAGGTCCCCCGTCAAGGTTCCTCCGTCGCTGCCATAGAGGGCGAAACCTGCGACGGCAGCCGCGCCGATGATCGAGAACAGCCAGAATGCAGGCTTCGGCCTTTCGCCCCCGCGCAGGACACCGAAGATGGCGGTCGCGAGCGGCAGCATCCCGATGAAGACGATGGAATGGGCTGCCGTGATGTGTTGCAGGGCGATCGCGGTCAGCAGCGGAAAGCCGACGACACCGCCGATCGCCACCAGCGCCAGCGGAAAGACGTCGCGGCGTGCGGGCTTCGCCTGACGAAGAGCAAACAGAAAGACCGCCCCCGCCAGTGCGGCAATTACCGCGCGTGCCGAGGTGAGGAACATTGGCGAGAAATCCGCCACGGCAACGCGTGTCGCCGGTAGCGAGCCGCTGAATATGATGACGCCCAGAAGGCCGCTACCCCAGCCGGCAGTTGTTTGTTTCATGTATCCTCACTTTCCTGAGCCATCGCATTAGCAATCCGAAGCTGGCGAGGATACGAACAGTGAGATACAATTCAGCCAAACTGTATGGGTAAGATCGCCCATACAGTAGGCTGGAGTTGCGAGGGGGCGAAGCGGTGATGACACGGACGGAGACGCTGATGAGCGCCATCCGCACCAAAATCGCAAACAGGGCGCTTGGCTCCGGGCAGCGCTTGCCGTCCATCCGCCGCTTTGCCGAAACCATGGGCGTCTCCCCGTCTACCGTAGCCGAGGCATATGATCGCCTCGAGGCCGAAGGCATCATCCGGGCGCGACGAGGCTCCGGCTTCTACGTCACCGGCACGAATCTGGCGCCTATGGCGCTGGCCGATATGGGGCCGCTGCGCGAGCGCACCGTCGATCCGTTCTGGGTCTCCAGGCAGTCGCTCGACGCCGACCCATCGGTTCTCAAGCCCGGCTGCGGGTGGCTGCCCGCCGACTGGATGCCGAACGCTGCCATACGAAAAGGATTGAGGACGCTGGCGCGCGCGGACGACGCGTTGCTGTCCGACTATGGGAGCACGCGCGGATCTCTCGCGTTGCGGCGGCTGCTCCTCGGTCGGTTCGCCGAAGAAGGCATTGCGGCGTCGGCCGAGCAAATCATCCTGACGTCGTCGGGAACGCAGGCGATCGACCTGATATGCCGTTTGTTGTTGCGACCCGGTGACACGGTGCTGGTCGACGATCCCTGCTATTTCAATTTCCAGGCGCTTCTTCGGGCGCATCAGGTCAGGATCGTAGGCATCCCGTTTACGCCTACCGGTCCGGACGTATCTGCCTTCGAACAGGCGCTCGTCGACGAGAATCCTCGCCTCTACATCACAAACTCGGCGCTTCATAACCCGACGGGCGCAAGTCTCTCGCCGCAAACGGCGCACCGCGTGCTGAGTGCTGCGGCCCGGCATGGGCTGACCATCGTGGAGGACGACATTTTCGCGGATTTCGAACCGGGGCTGTCACCGCGCCTCGCCATTCTCGATGGCCTCAATCACGTCATCAGGATCGGCAGCTTCTCCAAGACGCTCTCCGCTTCCGTTCGCTGCGGCTATATCGCGGCTCGGCCCGATTGGATCGAAGGTCTGGTCGACCTTCAGGTGGCAACGAGCTTCGGCGGACCCAGCCCGGTTACAACGGAGTTGATCGCGGGTGTCCTGGCCGGTGGAAGCTATCGCAAGCACATGGATGAGGTCCGTCACCGTCTGACCCGGGCCAGAAACGTGGCCACAGATCGGCTGGGATCACTCGGTCTGGTTCCGTGGGTCGTCCCACGCGGCGGCTTCTATCTTTGGTGCCGATTGCCCGATGGTCACGATTCAGCAGCCATTGCGCAGCGCTGCCTGCAGGAAAATGTCGTGCTCGCGCCAGGAAACGTCTTCAGCGCCTCGCAATCGGCGGCTCCGTTCCTGCGCTTCAACGTAGCGCAGCTTGACGACAAGCGAATTTTTGCAGCCCTCAGCAGGGCACTGGAGACAGCGGACAGGTAATGTGGGTTCCTGCTGGTGCGCGGCGAACATAGGCTGCGCATCGAAATACTCTGAGACAGGAGATTCTCATGCATATCCATCGTGCAGGGCAAACGCCCTCCCGCCCCGGCCCCGCCGAATGGTTCACCGGAAGGGTGCGCATCGACGCGCTGTTCAATGCCGCCGACCCTGATCGGGTGCAGGGCGCTCATGTCACCTTCGAGCCGGGCGCGCGCACCGCGTGGCATACCCATCCGCTTGGCCAGACGCTGATCGTGACTTCGGGTGCCGGTCGTGTGCAGCGCGAAGGGGCCCGGTCGAGGAAATTCGTCCCGGGGATGTCGTCTGGTTCGAGCCGGGCGAGAAACACTGGCATGGAGCATCGCCTGAAACCGCCATGACCCATATCGCGCTTCAGGAAGTCCAGAATGGCAAGGTCGTGGACTGGATGGAGCACGTCACCAACGAACAATACTGCGCCTGAACGACGTCACCGACAGACCTGTAGCGGCCTCGTCTTCGAGACCGCCGCGACGCTGACGAAGGCCATCGGCCGTTTCTTCCTTGACTCCTGCGAGGATATCTCCTGCATTCGGGTTCTCGCCGTGCTTGCCGTCGCGGTGTGCGGTCGGCGCCGGCGTTCGCGCAGGAGGGTCCACCATGACGTGCCACTCCCTTTTCATCGCGGCATGCCTGTTGATCCTCGCTCCGGCGAACGCGGCGCTGGCGAACGGCGCCGTGTCGGAATTTCCCGCCGGCGGCGTTGTTTTCAAATCGGAAGACAACATCTCGATAGCGCGCGAAGACCTTGAAATCGGATGGGACAGCATCCGGGTCCGCTACGTCTTCGTCTCCTCCGCGCCCGAACCCGTCGAGAGGACTATCGGCTTTCCGATGGCGAAAGTCCTGCTGGAAGACGGGCCGGACGGCATCCACAACACGACCAGAGAAGAGAGCGGCGACGATCCGCGCAACTACATGGCTTTCAGGGTCGCGGTGAACGGCGAAGCGCTGGCTCCCGCGCTCCACGAATATGCCTGGTCCGGCAGCACCGATGTCACGCGCAGGCTCCTCGACCTTGGCATTGCACTGTTCACCCGGGACATGGAGGCATTCCAGAAGCTCGCGCAATTGCCCGAGGCAGCACTTGCGGAGTTGAAGCGGGACGATCTCGTGTGGGAAGAGCAGCCCGCCGAAGCCGGGTGGCTGGTCCCGAAGTGGGAGTATCAGACGGTCTATGAGTGGACGCAGGTCTTCGCGCCTGGGGAGACCGTCGTCGAGATTTCCTACAGGCCGTTGTTCGGGGCGGGCAACGACTACTTTTCCTATTACGACGGCGGCGAAGACGCCGGGCTTTATTGTCTCGAAGGCCCGATGGCAGAAAGCCTCGCCGCGCTGTTGGCCGAAGGGTCCCAACCGCAGCCGTTCACGGTCGGCTACATCCTCCAGACCGCCCGCTACTGGAACGGCCCGATCGGCGATTTCCGGCTGACGATATCCGACGACAACGATTCCCTGTTCAGCTTCTGCATTCCCGACGGGCTGCAGCCTACCGGCGATGGACGGAGCTGGACGGCGGAGGATTTCGTGCCCCGCTCCGACCTGAAGTTGGTGTTCTATGTGAGGTAGCGGCGGGTTGTTGTCGGAGGCGCCCGGGGACGCGGGTTTGGGCCGGCATTGCGTGCGATGCGATAATATGAGAATACTACTCATGTTTATTGCGCGGTTGTCGCCTGCTTCTGGTGCAGGCGGCGTATCCGCGCGGGCTGAATGAACGGAGCTCAGGGGTGACGTACCAGCCATCGATGATATGGCGCACCGAAGGAATTCGGGTGACCGCCCCCGTCAAATGGCGCGGGCTCGAGGGCATGATGGGGGCCTTCTGGGAGGCGGAGGGGCAGAAGGGCGCGACCGGCTATTATCTCGCCGAGGACCCGCGCATCATGATCTTCTTCGACGACGTGTCCGCCCGTATTCGGGTTTCCAATCGCGGCGAGGACATTGCGCAGCATTATCGGCCGATGACGCGCGCGATCTACGTGCCGGCGGGCATGCCGATGTGGACGCGGACGGATGCGATCCACTGCTTCGCCCATCTCAACCTGCATATCCACAAGGACCGGCTGCTGAAGTTCATCGCGCCGTCGATTGGGCGGTCCGCCGCGCTGTCGGCCTTGCGCCGCCCCGTCGAGATACAGGATGTCGGCTCGATCGAGACGCTGGCGCGTTTGACGGTCGACGAACTCTGCGAACCGTCCCGGCATTTTCTCTTCGCCGAAAGTCTCTTCGGCAGCATCGTGACCGGGCTGCTCGATATCCCCGAGGATGTGAGCAATCGCAATGCCGGCCGGCTGACGCAGGCGCAGATGAACAGGCTGATGGCCTATGTCGACGCGCGGGGCAATGCGCGTCTCACGGTGGCCGAGATGGCGGCTGCGGTTGGCCTGTCGGAAAGCTGGTTCGCCGCCGTCTTCAAGCAGACGACCGGCCAGACGCCGATGCAGTGGAAGCTCGCAAAGCGCATCGAGATGGCGAAGCGGATGCTGCTGGAGAACCGCTTCGCGCTGGCCGAGATCGCCGACAGGCTCGGCTTCGCCGATCAGGCCCACCTGACCAAGGCGTTTCGCCAGGTCGTCGGAGAGACGCCGGCCGCCTGGCGACGGCTGCAGCCGTCGCCGTAACGCCTTTCTACCTCACCATGTATGGCGCAGGGTCGCCGAGATCGCGCGGCCGGGATTGTAGAAGTCCGCGCCGAAGCCGCCATAGGCGACATGCTTCTCGTCGAAGATGTTGCTGACGTTGAGCTGCAGCGACGTGTTCTCCCTGATCTTGTAGTTGAACGACGCGTCGAAGACGACGCTGCTGCCCGTCGACTGGGTGTTGGCGTCGTTGAAGAAATAGTCGCCGGTGTAGCGTGCGCCGGCGCCGAAGGTCATGTCGCCGCGCCTGCCGTTGCCCTGCAGCGTGTAGTCGACCCAGAGCGAGAACAGGTGGTTGGGCACGAACGACATCTCGTTGCCGATATTGCCGCCAGTGCCGTTCTCGACGATCTCCGACACCATGTAGGAGTAGGCGGCGATGAGATTGACGTTGTCGAACACCTCCGCCTTGGCCTCGAGGTCGACGCCGCGCACCCGCACCTCGCCGATGGTTTCCGGCATGTTGGTGACGGGGTTGGTGCGGGTGATGTTGGTCTTGGTCAGGTCGTAGACCGCGGCGCTGAAGAGGGCCGGGAAGGCGTAGGGCTGGTACTTCACGCCGGCTTCCCACTGAACGCCGCGCTCGGGCTCGACGCCGACCGAGGGCGGGGCGACGGATTCGGCATAGCTCGCATAGGCCGAGAACTCGTCCGTGACCTTGTAGGTGAGCGCGCCGCGCTTGGTGAACTCGCTGGGGTCGGCTTCCGTGGTCACGCCCGTCAGGTGGTTTGCGGCGCTGAGGTCCATCCAGTCGTTGCGCAGGCCGATCGAGGCGATCAGCTTTTCGTTGAAGGTCAGTTCCTGCTGCAGGTAGAGCGCCTTGGTATTCTGGTCGTTCGTGGTGCTGTTGTAGAGCGGAACGGATGCAGGTGCGCCGGTATAGATCGGGTTCGTCCAGTCGATGCCGGGAGCGGTTCCGAAATAGGCGTCGGTGGAGGCGCGGTCCTTGTTGTATTCGACGCCGACGAGGGTGCGGCTGTCGATGTTGTTCCAGCTCGTATCGTATTGCAGCCGCCCGTCGATGATGAAGTTGTCGCGGCTCGAATCATTGCCGAAATAGGAGCGGCCGGCGATGGTCGAGCCGTCGGTGGGCGTCGACCCGATATAGGCGTAGCCGAAATCGGTGGCCGCGCTGCTGTAGCGCGCATTGGAGCTGAAGGTCAGGCCGTTGTCGAAATCATGGTCGACCATCACGCTGACCGTATCTCTTTCGACGCCGCGATAATTGTAATCGGGCTCGCCGAAGAAGACGCTGCGGTCGAAGTCGCTGCCGACCGGATGGCCGCCGCTGCCGGGCACGCCTTCCCTCGAGAGATGGTCGTAGACGACGGTCACGCTGGTGAGGTCGGTGGGGCGCCAGGTCAGCCCGCCCATGAAGAAGAGGTTGTCGTCGCGCGAATAGTCGTATTCGCCGTCCGCCTTCCTGAACTTGCCGGTGAGGCGGTAGGACAGCGTGTCGTCGGCGGTGACGTTGTCGCCGAAGTCGAACCCGACTTCGCCCCTGTCGAAGGAGCCGCCGGTGGCATAGACCTCGCCGAAGCGTTCGCTTTTCGGCGTCTTGGTAACGAAATTCACCGAGCCGCCCGGATCGGAGACGCCGCCGGTGGTCGAGTTGGCGCCCTTGAGCACCTCCGCGCGCTCGAAGGCGTATGGCTCTTCGCGGATGCCGCCGAACGGATCGCCGAGCGCCAGCCCGTCGCGATACAGCCAGGCATCGAAGCCGCGGATCTTGAAGAAGTCGAAGCGGTCGTCCGAGCCGTAGAAGTCCGTCGTCACGCCGGCGGTGTATTGCAGAATCTCCTCGGTGCTCTGGACGCTGCGCGTCTCGAATTCCTTGGCGGTGATCACGGAAACGGAGGCGGGCAGGTCGAGAAGGGGCGTGGACAATTTGCTGCCAGCGCTGGTCTGGCGCGCGACGATCTCGTTGCGATCGTCGTCGATGCCCTGTCCCTGGTTCTCGATCGTGATTTCCGGAAGAAGGGTCGAAGATGCCGGGCTGGCGCTGTCCTGCGCAAGCGCCGTGTTCCATGTCATTCCGGCCAGAACCGTGCACCCCAGCAGCGTCGCCGTCAAATTGCGGCTCCGGCCGTGCGCCTTCTGCCCGCAAACGCCCCCATTCTGCATTCTCAACTCCACAGGTTCGACCGGCTGATGCCCCTCGACGACAGCCGGCTGGATTTCGCTACCATTGATTTCCCCAATTAACTTGACCTACAATGTCAGGTATTGTGGAATCCTGTGGTTTTGTAGGAATCCATGGAAATTTCGAGGTTTCGCAGTGTCCGTCTGCCGTCAGGCGTTGACGGCAGCGACACAAACCTGAGATTGAGGCTCTACTTTATCTTATGCGGGAATTTTCGCCAATGCTGCGATGCGTCGGTTTGATAGGTATTTTGATCGCCTGCCTGGCGGTGGCGGCGCCCGGCGTTGCGCGCGCCCAGGACGACGCCACCTTCCCGATCGAGATCAAGCATGCGTTCGGCACCACCGTCATTACGCAAAGGCCCGAGCGCGTCGCCGCGGTCGCGTGGGCGAACCACGAGGTTCCGCTGGCGCTGGGCATCGTGCCCGTCGGCTTTGCCCGGGCAAATTTCGGCGACGACAATGGCGACGGCCTGCTCCCGTGGGTCGAGGAAAAGCTCACCGAACTCGGGGCCGAAGCGCCGGTGCTCTTCGACGAGGGCGACGGGATCGATTTCGAGGCGGTCGCGGCCACCAGCCCGGACGTCATCCTTGCCGCCTATTCGGGCCTCAGCCAGGCGGACTACGACACGCTGAGCCAGATCGCCCCGGTCGTCGCCTATCCCGCCAGTCCGTGGTCGACCGACTGGCGCGAGATGATCCGCCTCAACAGTGCGGGCCTGGCGATGCAGGCGGAGGGCGAGGGGCTGATCGCCCGGCTTGAGCAGGAGATCGCGGAAAGCGTTGCCGGACATCCCGAGCTGAAGGGCAGGACGGCGATGTTCGTCACGCACCTCAATGCGTTCGACCTCGGCACGATCAATTTCTATACGACCAACGACACGCGGGTGAAGTTCTTCCACGATCTGGGGCTGGAATCGCCTGCCAGCGTGGTCGGGGCAAGCCAGTCGGGCAAATTTGCCGCATCTGTCAGTTCCGAGCTTATCGACACGTTTCAGGATGTCGACATCGCGGTGACCTATGGCGACCAGAAACTGCTTACATCGCTGATGGCCAACGTGCTCCTGTCGCAGATGCCGGCGGTTGAAAGCGGCGCCCTCGTGGTCCTCGGCGGCGACCCGTTCGGCACCGCGGCCAATCCCACACCTCTGTCGATTCCCTATGTGGTCGAGCATTATGTCGGACTGCTTGCCGAGGCGGCGAGAAAGTCGGCCAGCGGTTCGCAATGAATTTCTCCGTCCCAACGGCGGGCGCTCCGCAGGGCATCGCGCGACGATCCGGCACGGTGCGCGGCATCGGACTTGCCGGCGTGGGGATGCTGCTGGCGGTGCTGTGCGCGGCGTCGATCACCATCGGGACACGCAACGTGCCGTGGAGCGACATCCTCGCCGCCCTGTCGGGCCACGCCGACACGATCGACCAGGCGGCGGTGGCGTTGCGCATCCCGCGCACGCTGCTGGCGCTTCTGGCCGGGGCCGCGCTGGGGCTTGCCGGCGCCGTCATGCAGGGCGTGACGCGCAACCCGCTCGCCGATCCCGGCATCCTCGGCGTCAATATGGGGGCCGCGCTTGCCGTCGTCGTTGGGGTCGCCTGGTTCGGAATGGCGTCCACCGGGGCGTTCGTCTGGACAGCGACCGCGGGCGCCGGAATCTCGGCCGCCTTCGTCTACACGATCGGCTCGATGGGGCGCGGCGGCACGACGCCGCTGAAGCTGACTTTGGCGGGCGCGGCAACCTCCATCGCCCTTTCCTCCTTGGTCATCGCCGTGGTGTTGCCGCGTAACGACATCGCAGGCGGCATCCGCTCGTGGCAGGTCGGCGGCGTCGGCGGCGCGACCTTCGACCGGATACTGCCGGTCCTGCCCTTCATCGCGGTCGGCGTCGCGCTTAGTCTGCTGTCGGCGCGGAAGCTGAACTCGCTGGCGCTGGGCGACGAGCTGGCGGCCGGTCTCGGCGAGCGGGTCGCGGTCGCGCGGACGGTCGCTGCGACCGGGGCGGTGCTGCTGTGCGGCGCGGCCACCGCCGCGTGCGGGCCCATCGCCTTCGTCGGGCTCGTCGTGCCGCATCTGTGCCGGCTGCTCATCGGCGTCGACCATCGCTGGCTGCTGCCGTTCTCGGCTGCCGGCGGCGCCTGCCTTCTCATCCTCGCCGACATCGTGGGGCGCGTCGTCGCGCGGCCGGCGGAGATCGACGTCGGCATCATCACGGCTTTCGTCGGCGCGCCGTTCTTCATCTGGATCGTCCGGCGGCAGCGGGTGCGCGAACTGTGACTTCCGTATCGGCTCTCCCCTTCTCCAATGCCGCGGATCGCGCCCAGCGGCGACGCAGGCGGACCGGTCTGGTCCTCGCGCTGCTGGCGCTCCTGCTGGCATTCTTCGCCCTGACGCTGATGGTGGGGCAATCCTATACGCCGCCGGGCGACGTGCTGCGCGTGCTGCTGGGCGAGGACGTGCCGGGTGCCGCCTTCACCGTCGGACAGTTGCGGCTGCCGCGTGCGGTGCTGTCGATCCTTGCAGGCATGAGCTTCGGTTTGTCGGGCGTGGCGTTCCAGACGATGCTGCGCAATCCGCTCGCCAGCCCCGACATCATCGGCATCACCTGGGGGGCAAGTGCTGCGGGCGTGTTCGCGATCGTGGTGCTGTCGCTCGACGGCGCGGCCGTGTCCGTCTTCGCTGTCGCCGCCGGCCTCGCCGTGGCGCTGACCATCTATGCCCTGGCCTTCCGCGACGGCGTCGTGGGCACGCGCCTCATCCTCATCGGCATCGGCGTTTCGGCGATGCTGGAAGGGTTCGTCGCCTATATCCTGTTGCGGGCACCGGAATGGAGCCTGCAGGAGGCGCTTCGATGGCTGACCGGCAGCGTCAACAGCGCGCAGCTCGACGACGCCCTCCCGCTTCTGGTTTCGCTCCTTGTCTTCGGCGGGCTGCTGTTGTCGCGGTCGCGCGACCTGGAGGTGCTTCGCCTCGACGACGACACCGCCGCCGCCCTCGGCGTGAACGTGCCGCTGACGCGCATCGCGGTGATCATCGGAGCCGTGGGGCTGATCGCGATGGCGACGGCGGTGACGGGTCCGATCTCCTTCGTCGCCTTCCTGTCGGGGCCGATCGCGGCGCGCATCGTCGGCCCGCGCGGGTCGCTGCTGATTCCCGCCGCGCTGGTGGGCGCCTTGCTGGTGCTCGCGAGCGACTATGCCGGCCAGTTCCTGCTGCCCAGCCGCTATCCCGTCGGGGTTGTGACGGGAGCGCTCGGGGCGCCTTTCCTCATCTATCTCGTGGTGCGCGCCAACCGCACCGGGCGGTCACTATGAAAACGCATACGCTCTCCATCGAGGGGCTGTCGGTTCGCTATGGCGAACCGGACGTCCTGCGCGATCTCGATCTCGACATACCCGCCGGCAAGGTCACGGTCATCGTCGGCGCCAATGCCTGCGGCAAGTCGACCCTGCTGCGCTCCATGTCGCGGCTGGTCTCGCCGCATCGCGGGCAGGTGCTGCTGGACGGGACGTCCATCCATCGCATGGCATCGCGCGAACTGGCGCAGCAGCTCGGCCTGCTGCCGCAATCGCCGCTGGCGCCGGAAGGCATCACCGTGGCCGACCTCGTCAGCCGCGGGCGCACTCCGCACAAGGGCCTGTTCTCGCGCTGGACGCGCGCCGACGACGAAGCGGTGGAATATGCGCTTTCCGCCACCAAGACGGAGGATCTGGCCGAACGTCCGGTGGACGAACTTTCCGGCGGGCAGCGCCAGCGGGTCTGGATCGCCATGGCGCTGGCGCAGAAGACCGATATCCTGCTCCTCGACGAGCCGATCACTTTTCTCGACATCCATCACCAGATCGAGGTGCTCGACCTGCTGGCGGATCTCAACCATGCAAAAGGAACCATGATCGTGATGGTGCTGCATGATCTCAACCTCGCGGCGCGCTATGCCGACCATCTGGTCGCCATGGTGGCCGGGCGCATCCATGCCGCCGGCCGGCCCGAGGACGTGCTGACGCGCGACACGATCCGCACTGTCTTCGGCGTCGACAGCCGGGTCGTGACCGATCCGACATCCGGCAAACCGCTGATGCTTCCCATCGGCCGGCACAGGATCCTTGAAGAAAGCGACGTGCCGGAGAAGGTCCGGCTGCAGACGGAGGATGACCGCGTATGAATGCTTCCGCAAGTTTCAGACTGTCGGGCATGGCCCGCGCCGCCGACGTGACGTCGATGCTCGACCAGATGTGCGAGCATTTCGTGGAGCATGCGGAAGTCAGCCGCGCAGGTGACGTCGCCACGATGAAGAGCGCGGCGGGAACCGCCAGCCTTCGCGCCGCGCAGGGCGGCATCGTGATCGAGCTCGACTGTCCTTCGGAACAGGCGCTGCAGATGAGCCGCATCAGCATCGCCGAGCACATGTTCTATTTCGCCGGCGACACGCCGTTCGACCTGACATGGTCCGGCGCCCCGCGTGCCGCCACCGTGTCGAACCTGCATCATGTGACGGTGGTGTCGGCACAAGACGTCACCCCGCGAATGCGGCGGGTGATTTTCGCCTGCCCCGACGTCTCGCCCTTCATCGGTGGCGACATGCATGTGCGGCTGCTCGTCCCGCCGGCAGGCAGGGAACCGGTCTGGCCGGGTATCCGCGCCGACGGGCGCATCGCCTGGCCGCAGGGCG
>JACYYK010010072.1_pt1 | contig 12420 bp, 13 predicted proteins | sample 8236871 | NCBI WGS metagenome assembly JACYYK01 (sample SAMN14103087, study PRJNA606662) | landfill metagenome | isolation source: landfill solid waste inoculated with endophyte fungus Paravalsa indica | place: India:New Delhi, Okhla landfill site | collected 2017-11-05 | reverse complement strand
GTGTCGGAGCCGCCGCGGCCGAGAGTGGTGATGTTCTTCGCGGTCTGGCTGACACCCTGGAATCCCGCGACGATGGCGACGTATCCCTCGTCGAGGGAGGACCGGATGCGGCCGGGAGTGACGTCGATGATTCGGGCCTTGCCGAACTGCTCATCGGTGATGACTCCGGCCTGGGAACCGGTGAAGGACTGGGCTTCGAAGCCGAGGTTGGCGATCGCCATGGCCAGGACCGCCATCGAGATGCGCTCACCGGCGGTCAGCAGCATGTCGAGTTCGCGGGCGGGGGGCATGGGGGAAACCTGTTGGGCCAAGTCGATGAGATCATCGGTACTGTCACCCATGGCCGACACCACGACAACTACTTCGTGACCGGCTTGACGGTACTCGACAATTCGTTTGGCCACTCGCTTGACCGATTCCGCATCGGCTACCGAGGACCCACCGAACTTCTGGACGACTATGCTCACTGCAGTATCTTCCTTATCGCTGATAAGTTCCGTGCCAGGCGATCGATTCCATGGTTCCAAACATGGAGGTCTCGTGCTGCATCGATCAGGATTTCAGCCGTGTCGGGCTCCCGGCACCTGAACCATTGTATGAGGTAGGTCATTTCGGTTCACCTTCGCCCGTCATTCAGACACCGTCTGACCGGGCCGGATGTCACCTGACGGCAACCCGCTCGATCAGCGCGCACATGGGCGAGCCCGGGGTCGACCACGTACCGTTCAGCGCCTGTTCAGAAATCGTTATATTCCGGGGTCGTGAACCCCAGACAGCAGCCCCCGCCGAGGCGGCCCGCCGGCTTCGCGCCGACGGGCGCTGCCCTTGACGGTCAGTCCGACCGTCGCTCCATGGTGAAGAGGTCACCGGGCTGACAGTCGAGGACCTCGCACAGAGCAATGAGAGTGGAGTAGCGCACTGCCTTCGCCCTGTTGTTCTTAAGCACTGAGAGGTTTGCGAGCGAGACCCCGACGCGTTTGGACAATTCGGTCAGGCTCATGTCTCGCCGAGTCAGCAGACTGTCGAGGTGGCAGATAACCCGGGAGGAGTCGAATTCCTCGACCATCACACGAGCCCTTCGAGCTCTTCTTGAGCTTCGCGCCCTGATCTGAAGCACCGCCGCAGCAGTTCAGCGCCGCCGACGACCCCGAGAACGAAGAATGCCCGGACGACGGTGACGCCTGGCCCAACTCCGTCGGCGATGCCGATATCGGCGGAGATCCAATAGCTGCCGAGGCCCATGGTGACGAAGTAGACGATCCATCCGATCGCCACGACCCACTCAAACGCAACGAATGCGCGGGCAGCCCGCGGAGTGAACGGCGTACCTGCCGCTATGTCGCGTATGACAGGCACAAGGGAGACAGCGGCCGCCAGCACTGTGAGGATGACTGCGATTTCGGCGATTGTCACGAGCACAATCGCTCCGGCCGAGGCGTCCGCAGTCGGAACAACGATCTCGGTGACTCCGGTCAGCGATGCTGTTCCGCTCCCGGCCTCAATCGAAGAAGCCTCATCGTCGGAGAAGTTCACCATCACTGCCACTTCGGAGTGAGCTATTCGGGCAACGAGGTCAGTGATGGCGTAGATGACATAGAACCCGACTGCCAAACCGATCCAGAGTTCGTAACCTGTGCCGAACGCCTTGCGCTTCTGAGGTTCGTCGTCCGGCTTCTGTTCCTCTGTTGGTGACATGACAACGCCTTCCCGCCTCGGCGATAAGCAGGCGAGCTTTCCGCCGACCTTCGCCGCATCCAATGACTTATCGTTTATCGATATATCGATAAACAACACGGTTCACGATTATCGATATGCTGTCAACAGCTCGGCGGACTTCGATTGGAATCGGAAGGGGCCGAAATCCCAGCCCCTCGCCGAGGCGGTCAGTCGATTTCGCGGCGCCCGGAGAATGCTCGGCCGAGGGTGACCTCGTCGGCGTATTCGAGGTCGCCGCCGACGGGCAGTCCCGAGGCCAGGCGGGTCACGGTCACGCCGAGCGATCCGAGGAGGCGGACGAGGTAGGTGGCGGTGGCTTCGCCTTCGAGGTTCGGGTCGGTGGCTATGACGGTCTCCTTGACCTCACCGTCCTGAAGGCGAGTCATGAGTTCCTTGATCCGCAGGTTGTCGGGTCCGACCCCGGCCATCGGGTCGATGGCTCCGCCGAGGACGTAGACGAACACCCGGTATTCCCTCGTCCGTTCGATCGCGACGACGTCCTTGGGCTCTTCGACCACGCAGATCATCGACCGGTCGCGGCGCGGATCCTGGCACACCGTGCATTCGGCTTCCTCGGAGACGTTTCCGCAGATCTCGCAGAACCGCACTCGCTTCTTCACGTCGGTGAGTGCCTGCGCCAGCGCATTGACGTCCTGCGAGTCCGTCTGCAGGATGTGGAACGCCAGACGCTGGGCCGACTTCGGCCCGATGCCTGGGAGCTTGCCGAACTCTTCGACCAAGTCCTGGAGGGCACCTTCGTATACAGCGCTCATACTTCTCTTTCGTCAATGATTTCGCCGCCGAGGACCCGTGCGATCACGTCGACGCCCATCTGCGGCGCTTCGGAGACGTCGAGGTCCGTTTCCGGATCATACTCGTCCTCAACCGATCCGGACTGCTGCGGGTAGGCGTTCGATCCCGGCGCCGAGGCGGCTCCCGGACCAGATCCGCCCGCCGGTTTGGCCCGTGGCGCGGATCCGTATCCGGATCCGACAGGCGGAGTGGTGGTGACACCGTGTTTCTCGGCCAGTGCGGCGAAGCGCGATTTGAACGGCTTCTCTCCCCCGTGGGTCGAGGCCGGTGGCGGAGACTGCACGGCTGGTGCCGGCTGTTCGAAGGCTCCTCCCCCGAAGTCGCTGGGGCTCTCTGCGAGGTCGGGGTAGTCGAGATCGTCGTCGGGCGGGGGCACGACGACGGCTCCGACGTCGACGGCTCCGCTGCCTGCGCTCGTCTCATCGACGTCGGCCGAGGCGGTGCCCGTCGATGCAGAGTCGACCGATGAGGGGTCGATCGGTGAGGGACCGTCGTTCCAATTCGGCTCTTCCCACCGCGGTTCGACGTACTCCATCGGCGAGTCGTCGGCGAAGCCGGACGACCCCGCAGACGCTGTTCCCGCATGGTGGTCGGGACCAGATCGAGCGTAGTCGCCGGCTGGTCCGGAGCCAACTGATCCGTCGCCAGCCGGTTCGGATGCGGTGTCGGCCGGCGGGCCGAAGAAGTCATCGTCGGAGAGATCGGGAACGACGACGTCCGGGACGACCGAGGAAGCGGGCGCATTCTCAGCAACTCGGGCGCTCTCGGCCACAGGCTCATTTTCGGTTTCGGGAGCCGACTCGGCTGCAGGGCCTGCGTCATCGTGCGGTGAACTCGCGCTCACGCCATCAGTGCCGGACTGCTCAGCATCGGCAGATGGTTCGTCGGCCGGTTCGGCAGAGCCGAAGGAGTTATCAGGTGTCGTGGGTTCAGTCGGTGGACCCGGCTGTTCTCCCTCCTCGTCGTCGGAGGACCAAGGACCCTGAGTCGGGCCGCTGGGCTCCCAGAACTTCTCGTGGTCGACCTGCGGCTTGTCGACCTCACGGGTCCCGACGACCGCGGCGACTTCCTGCGGGCTGGGGCGGCGCTGGCTCGGTGCCGGTCCGTGATTGCCGCCGGAGTCGTTCATGGGCGGAGCCGAGGATCCTTTGCCCTGGTTGCCGCCGCCGGCGCTTCCTCCGCCGATCCGACCGACATCGCCGACGTCGATTCGAGCCTGAATGCCGAGGACGTCATTGATCGCCGCAGAGAGTTTGGCCGCATGGTCGCGCTGCTGGAATCCCTGCACGGAACCGGCATTGTTGAAGCCGAGGTAGACGACCCCGTCGGAGAACGACTGGGGAATCGCATTGGCCGCGATGATCGCACGGGTCAGGCGGCTGCGCTTCTCCACCGAGGCGAGAATGCTCGGCCAGGCGCGGCGGATGGCTTCGATCTCACCACCGATGTCACCGGGTCCCGCCACCGAGGTGGCTTCCGGTGCCGCGGCCTGCTCCGACTGCGAGTCATCCGCTGGCCCCGTCGAGGCCGCAGGTGCTGGCGCCGGAGCGGACTGGTTCTGAGACTGCTCGGTCGCAGGACGCTGAGGCTGGTTCGCCGGCGCAGAGGTCGGTGCCGGCTCCGGCGCGGAGCCAGAAGTTGAGGCACCGGCGGGGTCCCGCCGCTGCTCGTTGTTCCGCTCAGGCTGCGGCTCGGTGTTCGGCGCACGCCCCGCCGAGGACGGGGACTCGGACGGCGAATCAGGCGACGGCTGCTGACCCTGCGTCGACGGGCGCTCAGCTACGGCCGGAACGTCTTCGGCAGACTGTGGTCCGTTATCCGCCGGTGCAGGCTGAACCTGCGGCTCTTGCGGCGACGGCGGCTCCTGCTGAACTCGCTGTTCTTGCTGAGCCTGTTGATCGAATCGGGCCGACTGTTCCTGCCGGTCCGGCTGTCCCTGTCGTTCCTGCCGGCTCTGCCGCTCCGACTGACCCGACTGAACCGGAGGTTCGTTGAGCATCGACTCGGCGGCCGCGGCCATGGCCGCGATGTCGTCGAAGTCGTCGTGCGCGGCGCTCTGAGACTGTCCGGCTGGCACGTTCGCACCCGGTGCTCCGGCACCACGACCTGTCCCACCGGCAGCAGACCCACCGGAAGTCGGCCGACCGGTCGCCTGTCCCTGATCGGCAGCAGGCACCTGCCCCTGACCGGTCCCGCCGGCCATTGCCCCCTGCGCCTGCACAGCCTCCTGCCCCGGAGCCTGCGCCGGCGCTGGCACGTTCGCGGCCACGCCGGTGGCCGACATGCCGATACGGCGCTCCATCCGTTCGACGCGGCTGAGCACGGCATCCCGGCTGCGACCGGAGCCGGGCAGCAGAATGCGAGCACAGATGAGCTCGAGCTGCAGCCTCGGCGAGGTAGCACCCGACATCTCCGTCAGGCCCACATTCAGCAGGTCCGCGGCACGGGAGAGCTCGCCCTGTCCGAAGCCGTTGGCCTGCAGAGTCAGTCTCTCCAGACGGTCCGGCGGCACTTCGGGCAGGAAGGCATGGGCCGCCTCGGGTGCGGCATTGATGACGATGAGATCCCGGAAGCGCTCCAGCAGATCTTCGACGAAGCGCCTCGGATCCTGACCGGATTCGATGACCCGCTCCACCGCGCGGTACACCCCGGCACCGTCACCGGCGGAGAACGCATCGACGATGTCAGACAGCAGCGAATCCGGAGTGTAGCCGAGCAGCGCAATGGCCCGACCGTAGTCGACTCCATCGGGTCCGGAACCGGCGATGAGCTGGTCGAGGACGGACAGGGTGTCACGCACCGAGCCTCCGCCGGCCCGGACGACCAGCGGCAGCACACCCTTGGCCACCTGCACGCCTTCACGCGTGCACAGCTCGTCAAGATAGTTGCCCAGGGCCTCCGGCGGTACCAGGCGGAACGGATAGTGGTGGGTCCGCGACCGGATCGTACCGATGACCTTCTCGGGCTCGGTCGTGGCGAAGACGAATTTGATGTGCGGCGGCGGCTCTTCGACGATCTTGAGCAGAGCGTTGAAGCCCTGCGAGGTGACCATGTGCGCCTCATCGAGGATGAACACCTTGTACCGATCGCGCGCGGGCGCATAGACGGCGCGCTCACGCAGGTCACGGGCGTCGTCGACGCCGTTGTGGCTGGCCGCGTCGATCTCGACGACGTCGAGCGAACCGGGTCCGCCGTTGGCCAGATCCCGACAGCTCGGGCACTCCCCGCACGGCACCGGCGTCGGCCCCTGCTCACAGTTGAGACACCGAGCCAGGATCCGCGCCGAGGTGGTCTTTCCACACCCGCGCGGGCCCGAGAACAGGTAGGCATGGTTGATGCGGCCACGTTCGATGGCGGCCTTCAGCGGATCGGTCACATGCTCTTGACCGATGACCTCGTCGAAGGTCTCTGGGCGGTATCTTCTGTACAGTGCGGTGGACACGTCCCCTAGCCTAATGCCAACGACTGACACGAGACACGGCCCCCGGAGTCCCGCCGTTGTCGCTGACTTCCCGATCAGGCACGATAGAGATCATGAGCTCAGCCACCCCCTCCCCCGACGAGAACGACCCCGCGAAGACCTTCCGCATCGGCCACAAGGAACGCGATGAGGCGATCGAGCTGCTCCGCGAGGCCGCCGGCGACGGTCGGATCACCGTCGATGAGCTCGACGAGCGGATGGAGACGGTCCAGTCCGCGAAGTTCCCCATCGACCTCGACGAGGTCCTCTCCGACCTCACCACCGAACTGCCCTCCGATCGTTTCCGCCCCGCCTCGGCGATTGCGCCCACTACCGGCCGTGCGATGGCGGTCCAGGGCCATGATCGATTCGATCCGCTCGTCATCAAGGCCGGCTGGGAATCCGAGGTCCGCCGCGCCAGGTGGTCGGTCCCGCCCTATATTCGCTGCGAACCCTCGATGTCGAACATCGAACTGAACTTCCTCGAGGTCGAGACCGATCTCGAGGTCATCGAAGTCGAGATCGTCGCCGGAATGGGCGCGGTCGTCATCGTCATCCCGGATGACTGGGCCGTCAACGTCGATCAGCTGTCGAAGACCTGGGGCAGCGTGAAATCCGTGGTCGATGCGGTGCCGACCGGCCGCCGCCCCCTCGTGCGCGTGGGCGGATCGATCGGCATGGGGTCGTTCAAGGCCCGGTTCGCGAACTACTTCGACCGCCGTCGAATGGCGAAATGACGCAGCCCGGACTCGGCGCAGTCATCTTCCTCACTCTGTGCATCATCGTCGTCTTCAGCATCGGCGCCTTCCTCGTGTACCGGGTGATGAACACTCCCGGTTCGCATATCGGCTCCCGCCTGCCCAAACACGATCCCCACGCCGAGGCGGACTCCACCGATCCGCAAGACCGCGGACCCGCGGAGGGCCGGGTCGGACCCGATAGTCCCAGCGGCACCGACGACCCCGACGGACCCCGTCAGTCCTGAAACCGGGCACCGGCGTCCTTGAAAACCGGCACCTGCCGTGATCGACTCTCACTATGCCTGAGATCCAGATCACTCGCATCGCCGCCGACGACGAGTCTGCGCTGCTGACGTGGAACGACGTCATGCGCACCGCCTACACGCACGACCGCACCGCCGCCTGGTGGCGCAGCGCCGAGACGACGCTCACCCAATTCGCCCACCCTCGCCCGGGCGGACAGGACATCGCCCTGGTGGGCCGCCTCGGCGAGGAGATCATCGGCGGCGTCGAGATCAGCATCTCCCCCGAAACCCCGACCGATATCGAACTCGGGGTTCTCACCGATCACCGTCGACGGGGTTTCGGCACGGCCCTCGCCGAGGCGGCCGCACAGTTCCTCGTTGACTGTGACGAATCCTTGGCGATCGTGCAGACCGAAACCTACTGCCCGGCCGGGGTCGCCTTCGCGCAGGCGCACGGGATGAGCGTCGGCAACGAAGAGCACCGGCTGCTGCTCGACCTGCCCGCCTACCTGGAGGCAGACGCGAATCGGTACAAGGATTCGGGAGCCTCGACGGTTGTGCCCGTGATCAGGGAGGACCCGGACTTCTCCGTCACCTCGTGGATCGGTGCCTGCCCCGAGGAGGTGCTGGAGTCCTGGACTCAGCTGCGGGCGCAGATGGATGAGGACGTGCCCGTCGGCGATCTCACCCGCACCGCTGCTCATGCCAGCACCGCGGCGATCCGCAGCCATGAGGAGCGGATGGAGGAGCAGGGGTGGACCCTGGTGAGCTCGATGGCGCATGTGGGCGACCTCGCCGTCGGATATACGGAGATCATGGTCTCCTCGCACGATCCGCAGATCGTCATCCAGGAGGACACCCTCGTCGACCGTGCCTTTCGGGGCCGCGGGATCGGTCGCGCGCTCAAGGTCGCGAACCTGCGCCAGCTGCCCGCGGTCGCCGCGACCGCCTCGGCGCAATGGGTGCAGACGTACACGGCGACGGACAACGAACCGATGCTCGCGCTCAACCGGGACCTCGGGTTCGTCATCGCCGATACGATGACAGCTCTCGAGAAGAAGGACGATCATCCCCGCATGTGACGTCTCGGTCGACTAGAGTGGTTGTTGAACCGTCCGGCCACCGAAACGAAGCAGACCGCCGTGCCCTCAGAACTCCTCATCGCCGTCCTCGTCTTCATCATCGTCGTCCTCGTGACCGTGCTCGTCATCCGAACACGTACCAACAAAGCCCGAAAGCAGGAGCAGACTCAGCAGCCGGCCGCCCCACGCGATCCCTTCGCCGCCGACCAAAACACCGGCGGCGACCCGGAGACCATCAAGGCCGGCGACCTCCTCGAATTCGGCAATGAGAAGTTCTTCGTCCGCGGCACTCTGCGCATCTCCGAGGGCGGCTACGAGTGGGCCGAGCACTTCTTCCAGGCCGACGCCTCGGCGACGCGCATGTGGTTGAGCGTCGAACGCGACCCCGATGTGCAGGTCGCCCGCTGGCGCGACCGCCCCGACCTCGACATCGAACCGAAGGCACGGACCATCACCGTCGACGGCACGGATTACGACCTCGTCGAACACGGCACCGCCTCCTACCGGTCCGAAGGCACCACGGGGCTGAACGAGAAGGGCGGGGTCGACTATGTCGACTACGAATCCGGCGACGGCCGCATGCTCGCCTTCGAACGCTTCGACCACGGACGCTGGGAAGTCAGCACCGGGGAGACCATTCCGACCGGCTCCTTCACCATCTACTCCGGCAGCTGATGCTCACCCTCCCCCGCCCGCTCGACGTCCCCTTCACCGACACCAGTGCCGAGGCGCTGCGGCTCAGCCTCGACCATGGTCGGATCGTTCCCCTGGCTTCCCGCAGCATCACCGTGCCCACCGTAGCCGCACCCACTGACACGGAGCCCACCCTCGCCGAGGCGGCCCCTGAGCTGACTCTGACCCTGACCGTCATCGGCTCCTCCCACCAAGCGATCCTGAGCGCCGGGTCAACCGATGCGTTCATCGAAACCTTCGCCTGCCTCGGCGAAGATATGTCGCCGTTACGACCGCGGTGGGACCACGAGGACGTCCGCCACGGACGGTGGGCCAGTTACACCGAACACCGGTTCACGGCGACGCGCACGAAAGTGCACGGAGACTTCCCGACGGCCGCCGCCGAGGTGCTCGCCACCGGTGCCGACCGTGCCGTCACCAGCGACGACCACTTCTCGGTCGCGTTCCCCGGGCAGCCCGGCGCGCTGACGGCACTGTCGCTGACGTGCGCGCAGCCCGAGCGGATCGCGTGGCAATCGTGGCACTGCTATCCGCAGCATCAGGAGATCGTCCACAGCACCAGCGAACTGAGGAGGTCGACATGAGCCAGGGACCGAACGTCTCGATGAGCGGAGGTTCCTTCGACTTCGACCGCGCGAACAACGGCGGCGGGAGCGGACCACAGCGGCCCGGCGGACCCCAGCGCCCCGGCGGCGGTTCGGGGCGGAAGCCGCGCTTCGGCTGCGGAACGATCATCGGAATCGTCATCGTCCTCATCGTCCTCGGCAATGTCTTCCGCGGCTGCGGATCCTCCGGATCGGCGAACTGCGGCGACTACGACCTCTCGAACGGCCAGTACGTCTCGAACCCCGGCAAGGGCGACTACGAGAAGAACGGCACCAGCTATGACTACGTCGGCTGCGACACCTCACGCTCCGGAGGCGGCGGATTCTTCTTCCTCCCGTTCTTCTCCGGCGGCGGATCGAACTACGGCGACGGCTCGGGCTTCCGCGGCGGCGGACCGGGCACCGGAAAATAGGCACAGCGAAAGGCAGACATGCTCCTGAACTACCTCCTCTTCGAAACCGGAGTCGTCCTCTCCTATGCGGGCTGCGGGCTCCTCCTCATGGTCATCGGCTATTTCGTCGTCGACCTGCTCACCCCGGGCAAGCTCCACGTCATCCTGTGGGAGCAGAAGTCGCGCAATGCCGCGGTCCTCGTCGCCTCCGACCTGGCCGGCGTCGCGATCATCGTCATCGCCGCCATCCGCGCGAGCTCCGATGATCTGGCCGCAGGCATCCTGTCCACCCTCGTCTTCGGCTTCGTCGGCATCATCCTCATGGCCGTGAGCTTCCTGCTCATCGGTCTGCTCACTCCGGGTAAGACCGGCGAGATCATCAACTCCTCACAGATGCACCCTGAGGTCTGGGTCAACGCCACCGCCCACCTGGGCATTGCGGGCATCATGGCCGCAGCCCTCCTTTGAGCACCTCTGACGAATCCGGTTCGGCTCCGACCGGTTCCGCTCCGACCGACACCCCCACCGAGGCGGCCCGCCCCATCACCCTGCCGATGCGTCCGGGTCCGGCCCGGTTCTTCGTCCTGCTCGCCGTGTTCATCTGCGCGAGCTGCGGAATGGTCTACGAGCTCGCGCTCGTGGCCCTGGGCTCTTATCTGCTCGGCGACACCATCGTCCAGGCCTCCATCGTCCTGTCCGTCATGGTCTTCGCGATGGGCATCGGATCGCTGGCGACGAAACGGCTGACTGGGTTCGCCGCCGTCTCCTTCGCACTCATCGAGGCGGCCCTGGGCATCATCGGCGGGCTGTCGGTCATTCTGCTCTATCTCGCCTTCGCCTTCGCCGATGTCTACACCGTGGCCATGGTGGCCCTCGCGTTCGTCATCGGCGCACTCATCGGCGCGGAGATCCCGCTGCTCATGGAGCTCGTCCAACGCATCCGCGCCCAGAAGGCCTCGAGCGCGGTGGCCGACCTCTTCGCCGCCGACTATGTGGGCGGACTCGTCGGCGGGCTCGCCTTCCCCTTCCTCCTGCTGCCGCTGCTCGGGCTGCCGCGCGGTGCGCTGGCGGTGGGGATGACGAATGCGCTGGTGGGCATCCTCATCGTCCTCTGGCTCTTCCGCACCGAGATCTCCCGCACCGCACAGGTCATCTTGGCGGCACTGCTCGTCGTCATCCTCGGCGGGCTCACCGTGGTGTGGATCTACACCGACGACATCGAAGTCACCACCCGGCAGCGTCTCTACCGGGATCCGATCGTGTATTCGCAGCGCTCGGACTATCAGGAGATCGTCGTCACCGAAGCCCGCAAGACCGGCGATACGCGGCTGTTCCTCAACGGGGATCTGCAGTTCGCTTCGGCCGACGAATACCGCTATCACGAAAGCCTCGTCCATCCGCTGCTGGACGGTCCGCGCCGCAACGTCCTCGTCCTCGGCGGCGGCGACGGCTTGGCCGTGCGCGAGATCCTCAAATACCCCGACGTCGCATCCATCACGCTCGTCGACCTCGACCCGAAGGTGCTGGAGCTCGCGAAGACCTCGGAGCACTTCACCGCATTCAACGACGATTCCCTCGACGATCCGCGGGTGAAGACGATCGCCGCCGATGCCTTCACATGGCTGCGGGAGGCGAAGCATTCGGCCTATGACGCAGTCATCGCGGACCTGCCGGACCCGGATGATGTGGCGACGTCGAAGCTCTACAGCATCGAGTTCTACGGGCTCATCCGTCAGGTGATGTCGCCGGAGGCCCGCCTCGTCGTCCAGGCCGGCTCCCCGTACTTCGCCCCTGATGCCTACTGGGGCATCGGGCAGGCCGTCACCGAGGCGGGACTGGCGACGACTCCGTATCACGTCGATGTCCCCAGCTTCGGCGATTGGGGATATTTCCTCGCCGACCTCAGTGGCGACGGCCCCGAGGTGACCGTGCCCGAGGATGCCCCGCAGGACCTGCGATTCGCCACCGCCGAGGTGCTCGCCGCCTCGACGACGTTCCCACCGGATCGTGATCGCTCGTCTGTGGGCAAGGTCGAAGCCTCGACGCTGCTGCATCCGCGGGTGCTCGATCAGGAACGCGGAGCCTGGGTCGGCTACTGACTGAGTTCGATAACGATTTCTGGCAAAGACAGAGGGCCGACCCATGTGGGTCGGCCCTCTGCCGTCTCTGATCGGCGAGTATCGGATCGGTCGGGGTCAGCCGGCCATGAGGCTGGCGAGGCCGCCGACGATTCCGAACGAGATTCCGAGTGCCCATCCGAGGACGAGGAGTCCGAGGAAGACGAGGCCTAAGATGAAGCCCCACTTGGCCATCTCGTTGTCTCCAAAGCCGGCTTCCTGCGAGCGCTTGCGTGCCATGTGACCGGTGATGATGCCGATGACGGGTCCGATGAAGTTGAATCCGAGGAACGTCGACAGAGTTGCCACGAGCGAAACGATGCCGAGCACCTTGCCCGGGTCTTCTTCGACGCGCTGGCCGTAGTGGGGTCGGTTCTGGTTCGAGTAGCTCTGCGGTGCTCCGTACCGTCCGGTGGACGGGTTGGAGTACTGGCCGATGGCCGGCTGATCGAACTGGTCGGGGGTCGGGGTGGGTGCTGCATTCATGGTGCGTGTCTCCTCTGTATCGGCTGTTGACACCAGCCTAGGAAGACCTCAGCGTCTGCCGACAGGGTCCA
>JACYYK010008768.1_pt1 | contig 12427 bp, 11 predicted proteins | sample 8236871 | NCBI WGS metagenome assembly JACYYK01 (sample SAMN14103087, study PRJNA606662) | landfill metagenome | isolation source: landfill solid waste inoculated with endophyte fungus Paravalsa indica | place: India:New Delhi, Okhla landfill site | collected 2017-11-05 | reverse complement strand
GTCGTTGATGTAGTTCTTGATGAAGTTGCCCTCGTCGGGTGTCGTCGTGGTCTTGGTCTTGGCCTTCGGTTCGGTCTGCGCCATGTTCTTCCTTTCCTCGGGGATGGGGCCGCCGGTGCGGCCCGTTCACGACCGGCGGCGCACCACCACCGGAAGTCGTCGAGGTGCCCACATGCCCTGTTCGTAGAACGGCAGTGGGTCACGTCGATCGATGCGGATGTCGTCGAAGCGGTCGAACAGCAGGTTGGCCGCCACCGCCGCCTCCATGCGGGACAGCGCGGCTCCGACACAGAAGTGGCTGCCGTGGCCGAAGCTGACGTGGCCGTTGGGGAATCGGTCGATGTCGAACTCGTCGGGGCGAGTGAATTTCCGCTCGTCCCGGTTGGCCGAGGAGAACCACAGCATCACCAGTGATCCCGCCGGGATCGGGGTGCCGGCGACCTCCGCGTCCACCCGCGCGACTCGCATGAACCGGGTGCCGGAGGGCCGGTAACGCAGGACCTCCTCCACCGCCTTGCCGATGAGGGTGCGGTCCTTACGGAGCCGGGCGGCCACCTCGGGGTGCTCGTCCAGGCAGAGCAGCATGTTGGCGATGAGCCCGTTGGTGCTGAAGTGGCCGACGAACAGCAGCGCCAGGCAGATGTTGACGACCTCGTCCTCGTCCAGGCGGCTGCCGTCGTCCTCAGCGGCCGCGAGTTTGCTGATCAGGTCGTCTTTCGGGGTGGTCACCCGGTCGCGGTACTGGTCGAGCAGATAGCCGCGGACCTCGTCGGTGACCCGGCTCATCATGCTGCCGTAGCCTTCCTCGTCGTCGGTCGGGTCGTCCCCGACCTGCAGCGAGGCGAGTTTGTCGGCGTAGCTGAGGAACAGTTCCCGGTCGCTGACCGGCACGCCGAGCAGTTCGGCGATGAGCATCGCGGGCAGCGGCCAGACGAACGTCTCCACCAGGTCGAAGGAGTCGCGCCCGTCGAGCGCGTCGAGCAGTTCGGCGCCCATCCGGTAGGTGCGTTGCTCGTACTCCCGCACGTTGGTCAGGGTGAACGCCTGCCCCACGAGGTTGCGGAGCCGGCGGTGTTCGGGCGGGTCGGTCCACGCGGGGTTGCCGCGGGTGATGTTCTCCGCGCCGAGCGCGTCGCGGTTGAGTTCGGACGAGAACGTTTGCGGGTCTGAGGCGACGCGGCGGACGTCGTCGTAGCGGAACACGTGGTAGACGCCGTGCCGGTCGCGGTAGACGGGTTCGTGTTCGCGCATCCAGCGCAGCCAGTCCAGTTGCGCTTGGCCGCCGTCGGTCAGCGGTGGCGGGTCCGACGGCACGGTGGGGGTCGGTGTTTCGGTCATCGGTTTCGGTCCTCTTCCTTGTCGAGTCGGCTAGGCCGCGGCGACGAGCCGCTCCAGGCGTTCGTGTAGTTCGTCCACGTAGAACTCGGACTCGGGTTTCATCAACACGCTGCGCAGCACGCGTGTGACTTCGGTGTCTCGGCGGACGTCCGGGTGCAGGCCGGCGAACGTGTCGCCCGCCAGCCGCATCAGGCTGAGGAACACGGGGTCCGCGCCGTCGTGCATGCCCGCGTCCAGCATGGCCGCGCAGGCGCGGTCGATCCTCGACAGTGTCGCCGGGGTGCATCGCGGGAAGTAGGTGACGATGTCGAGGTCGGGGGTCTGGTGCAGGCGCAGCCGATCCGATCCGGCCAGCAGCTCGGCCAGCCGCAGCGCCGCGCGTCGGTTGGCGGCCAGGATCTCGCCGAGGCCGTCTTTGGTGAGGGGGAACAGTTGGAGGGTGAGCCACAGCGCCGCGGCCGCCGCGCCCGCTCTGGAGCATTCGAGGCTGATCTCTCCCAGGTGCAGGTCCGCGGGGGTGAAGTAGGTGTAGGGCGAGTCGTGGACGTAGTACTGGGCCACGCTCGGGTCGGCGAAGAGTACCGAACCGCAGCCGTAGGGTTGCAGGCCTTGTTTGTGGGGGTCGACCACCACCGAGTCGCAGTGGCGGATCGCCTCCCACGGTGCCGGGTCGAGGTCGTGGGTTCCGGCGAGGATGGTGTAGAAGCCGCCGTAGGCGGCGTCGACGTGGAAGCGGACGTCGTAGCGTTGCCGTAAGGTCATGGCCTCGGCCAGCGGGTCGATGGCGCCAACGCCGGTGGTGCCGAGGGTGAACACCACGGTGCCGATCTTCCCGGTGCGCAGGAGGGCTTCCAGAGCGTCGAGGTCCATCCGCCCGTAGGGATCGGTGGGCACGGGATGTCCGGGGACGTCGAGGAGCTTGGTCATCCGTTCGTGCGTGTAGTGGCTGGCGGTGCTGTAGGCGATGCCGCGGTCGGGGTGCAGGCAGCGGGCGACGTAGAGGGCTTCGAGGTTGGCCATCGTGCCGCCGGAGGTGAGATGGCCGATGTGGGTGTCGAACCCGAACATCGCGGCGAGTTGGTCGATCACCTCGCGTTCCATGCGGTCGGTGACCGGTCCCCCGTCGCTGGAGTGGTTGTTGGGGTTGATCAGCATCGCGCTCAGGTAGGCGACCACGGCCGCTTCGTGGGGCGGCTTGAGCATCTGACCGATGTAGCGTGGGTGAAAGAAGGGGTAGTTGCCGTGCAGCAACTTCTCGTAGTTCTCGAAGACGGTGGCGAAGCGGTCGTCGCTGACGTCCAGGGAGGGGTGCCGGGTGTACGGGGGGAAGGTGGAGGTCCATTGCGCGTGGCCCTCCGCCGCTCGGCTCAGCCAGTAGAGAAGATCCACCGTGGTCAGCCTTTCCACACCTTCACTTGGTGACGGTCACCGGCAGGGTCTTGATCCCGTTGACGAAGTTGGAGCGCAGTCGTGTCACCGGCCCGGTGACGCGGATTTGTTCCACCCTGGCCAGGAGTTCCTCGAACAGGATTCGCAGTTCCATGCGTGCGAGCGCGGAACCGAGGCAGAAGTGCGGGCCGCCCAGGCCGAAGGTCAGGTGGTCGTTGGGGGTTCGGCCGACGTCGAACTCGTAGGGGCGGTCGAACACGGTCTCGTCGCGGTTGCCCGAGGCGAACCACATCACCACCTTGTCTCCGGCGCGGATCGGTTGGCCGGCGAGTTCGGTGTCGCGGGTGGCGGTGCGGCGGAAGTGGTACACCGGCGAGGCCCAGCGCAGGAATTCCTCGACCGCGGTCTCGATCAGGTCGGGGTTCTCCTTCAGGCGCCACCACTGCTCGGGGTTTTCCGAGAGGGCGAGCACGGCCGAGGAGATGGCGTGTCGGGTGGTCTCGTTGCCCGCGACGACGAGGAGGAGGAAGTAGTTGTCGAAGTCGGTCGGGGTCAGTGGGACGCCGTCGCGGGGCACGGTGTTGACGAGTTTGCTGACCAGGTCGGTTCCGGTGCCGCCGCGGCGTTGGGCGGCCAGTTCGCGGCCGTAGCGGAAGATCTCCAACGCGGCCGGGCTGCGGAAGGGGATGTGCTTGTAGCGCTCGCTGTCGGGGCTGTCCATCAGCACGTCGGCGCAGTCGGGGTCGTGGTTGCCGATGATGCGGTTGCCCCAGGCAATGAGTTTGCCGGTGTCCTCGGCCGGGACGTCGAGCATCAGGCGGGCGAGCACCATGATCGGAAGTTCGGCGGCGACCTCGGCGACGAAGTCGAAGGACTCGGAGCGCAGCGCGTTGTCCAGCGTGGTGGCGGTGAGCCCGCGGAGGAACACCGCGTACTGCGCCACCGTGCGGGGGGTGAAGTCGCGTTGCACGAGCAGTCGCAGGGACCGGTGCCGGTGGCCGTCGGTCTCCATCATCGACCGGCGTAGGTCGCGGATCTGCGGGTCGTGGATCTCTTCGAGGTTGGTGAAGTACTCGGAGGTGAAGGTGGCGGGGTCCCGGTTGACCGCCACGATGTCGGACCAGCGGGTGACGGCCCAGAATCCGCTGTTGGGTTCCGGCTCGGGGTGCCAGTGGACCGGGCTGTGCTTGCGCAGCACGTCGAACATCCGCCAGGGAGCCTGCGGGTCCAGGAACCGGTCCAGGTCGCACAGATTCACGTCGTCCAGGCGCATCGGGTTTCCTCGTCGGTCGGTGGTCGGCGGGTCACAGGTGCGGGAGGTACTCGTGGAGCTCCCAGTCGGTCACCCAGCGCCGGAACCGTTCCGTCTCGTCGCGTTTGATCCGGTCGAACGCGGCAACCAGATCCTTACCGAGGGCGTCGACGAACGCGGTGTCGGCTGCCAGCGCGTCGAGGGCGGCGTCCAAGGTTCGTGGCAGTGCCGGTCGGGATCGGCCGTCGTAGCCGTAGCCGCTCGTCGGGTCGGGGGGCTCCACACGGTCCTCGATGCCCAGGGCCACCGCGGCCAGGACCGCGGCGATCACCAGGTGGGGCACCGCGGCGGCGTCGCCGAGTCGGATCTCCAACCGGGTGGCGGCGCCGCGTTCGGGAGGAATGCGCACCATGGTCGACCGGTTGTCCAGACCCCAGTCGGCCAGGGCGGGAGCCAAGGTGTCGGGGCCCAGTCGACGATAGGCGTTCACGGTGGGGGCCAGCAGGGCACATAGCGCGGGTGCGTGGCGGAGCAGGCCCCCGACGGCGTGGCGTGCCAGCGGTGACAACCCGGCCGGTTGGGTGGGCGCGTCGAAAAGGTTATTTCCGTCCGCGTCCCGCAAGGACAGGTGGAGGTGGAATCCCGAGCCGCCTTCGTCATTGAAAGGTTTGCCCACGAAAGTGGCGGTAAGGCCACGGCGCGCGACGATCTCGCGGACCGCGTGTTTGAAACGGAAGGCCCGGTCGGCGGCGTCGAGCGCGTCGGAGTGGGCGAGATTGACCTCGAACTGGCCCGCGGCGAACTCGTGGTTGACGGCGGTGACGTTCAGCTCCGCCCGGCTCAGGGTGGCCAGCAGTTCCGTGGCCAGGCCGTCAGGGTCGCCGCGGTGGCCGACGCGGTAGACGTTGCCGGGAGAGGTGTCGTAGGGGCGCCACCGGCCGTCGGAGTTGGTCAGGACGAAGAACTCCAGTTCGGGGCCGACCACGGGGTGGTAGTCGTGGTGCTCCAGGCGTCGCAGTACCTGCTTCAGCGCGGCGCGCGGACACTCCCCGATCGGCAGTCCGGTCACCGGGTCGAGCATGTCGCCGAGGCAGGAGCGGTAGCCGGGAAGCCACGGCAGCGGCGCCAACGTCGAGCGGTCGGGGTGGAAGGCCACGTCCGGCAGGCCATCGGCCAGTGAGTGCTCCCCGTCGAGGGTGCCGCCTCGGGTGGTGGTGTAGTAGACGGCGCGGCAGAAATGCACGCCTCCGGTCAGCGAGTCGAACACCTCCGTGGGCAGGTCACGGCCCCGCTCCGTGCCGATCAGGTCGGGATATTGGATCCGCACCGTTCCGGCATTGTCCACAATGCACCCTCGCCTTCCGTGGAGTGGGAGACCGCGCAGGAACTAGTCGCAAGTTGTGTGGCGAGCCGTGTTCAGCGTAGCGACACATTCGGTCCGGTCACACGAAAACGTTGTCTCGTTTGGTTTTACGAGTGTCTCAATTGGTCTGTGTTCACGAATGACGTCGTTGCCCGGAATCGTTCTCGGCGGTTAGCGTCGACGCGCCTGGCCATACTCGGTTCGAGGGGGCTTGATGCCAGTCACGACAATTGCCGGGAACCCGGTCGAGACCGGGCACTGGATAGGCGGGAAACGGATCGACTCGTCGCGGCGCTTCCGCTCGGTGTCACCGGTGGATCAACAGCCGCTGGGTGAGTTCGCGCGCGGCGGGACTCGGGAGGCCGACGCCGCGGTGCGCGCGGCGTCGGAGGCGTTCCCGACGTGGAGCCGCACCCCCGCCGAGACCCGCGCGGAGCTCCTGCACCGGATCGCCGACGAGGTCGAACGTCGGATTCCGGAGCTGGCGACGGTGGAGACGGCCGACAACGGGGCGTTGTTGCGTTCGCACGTGCGGAGCGTGATGCCACGGGTGGCGCACAACTTCCGGTTCTTCGCCGACTGGCTTACCGGGGAGCTGTCGCATCCGGAGTTCGACACGCGCGGGCACCGCAACGCGGTGTCGTGGGACCCGTCGGGGGTGTGCGTGCTGATCACCCCCTGGAACGCCCCGCTGATGCTGGAGTCCTGGAAGGTCGCCCCGGCGTTGGCGGCGGGCAACACGGTGGTGCTCAAACCCGCGGAGTGGTCCCCCGCCACCGCGTCGGTGCTCGCCGACATCACCGCGGTGGCCGGACTGCCCGACGGGGTGTTCAACGTCGTGCAGGGGCTGGGGCCCGAGGTCGGTGCGCCGCTGTGCGCACACCCCGAGGTGGCGCGGATCAGCTTCACCGGCTCGGAGGCGACCGCGCGCCGGATCGCCGCCGCCGCGGCGGAGAATCTCACGCCGCTGTCGATGGAGCTGGGAGGTAAGTCGCCGCTGCTGGTGTTCGACGACGCCGACCTGGAGTTGGCCGTGGCGTTGGCGGTCGAGCAGTACGACAACGCCGGGCAGGTGTGCCTGGCGGCAACCCGGATTCTGGTCCACTCCCCCGTGGCCGAGGAGTTCACCGCGCGCCTGCGGACCGCGATTGGGGAGATCAAGCAGGGAGATCCACGCAAGGACGACACCGACGTCGGCCCGAACATTCATCCCGACCACGTGGCGCGGATCGACGGTTTCGTCCGCAGAGCCGTCGCGTCGGGCGCGCGGGTCCTGGAAGGAGGAGGCCCCAACACCGAGTTGGGGGGCACCTACTACCGGCCCACCTTGCTCGACCAGGTGCGCCCCGGCGCGGAGATCCTGCGGGAGGAGGTGTTCGGGCCGGTGCTGACGTTGGAGGTGTTCGACACCGAGCGGGAAGCCGTCGCCCGAGCCGACGACACCCGCTTCGGGCTGGCGGCGACGGTGGTCACCTCCGATCCCGAGCGCGCGCGTCGCGTGTCGGCCGAGCTGACCGCGGGCACGGTGTGGGTGAACTGCTTCTTCGTGCGGGATCTGCGTGCTCCCTTCGGCGGGGCACGGCACTCGGGCATCGGCCGGGAGGGCGGCACCTGGAGTTTCGACTTCTTCTGCGACGTGAAGAACACGGTGACCGGTCCGAAGGGATGGCGGTGAATGGGTGAGGTGGTCGGCGGCGGACTGCTGTCGCACGTACCGACGATCGTGCTGCCGGAGGCGGTGCGGCGTGAGCTGAACAACGGTGAGGAATCCACGCTGGTCACGGGGCTGCGACGGCTGCGGGAGGAGGTGTTCACTCCCGACACCTACGACACCGTGGTCGTCTTCGACTCCCACTGGGCGACCACCGTGGAATTCGTGGTCACCTCGCATACCCTGCGAGCCGGCGTCTTCACCTCCGCCGAACTGCCCCGAGGGATGCGCCGGGTGCCCTACGACTTTCCCGGTGATCCCGAGTTGGCGCACGCGCTGGCGGCACGGGCCGGGGACTACGACACGTGGATTACGCCCGTGGACGACCCGTACCTGCCGATGTCCTACGCCACGTTGAACCTGTGGTCCTATCTCGGGGTCGAGGGACGGCGGTGGGTCAGCATCGGGGTGTGCCAGACCGGGGACACGGAGGACCACCTGCGGTTGGGGCGGGCGCTGGCCGACGCGATCCGGGATGTCGACCGGCGGGTCCTGCTGATCGCCTCCGGGGCGTTGAGCCACCGGTTCTGGCCGTTGCGGCAGCTTCGTGACCACGAGGCGGCCGACCCGAGACACATCATCACCCCGGAGGCGGCCGCGGCCGACCGGCAGTGCATCGGACGGCTGGAGGCCGGTGACCACGCCGCGGTGCTCGCCACGCTGCCGGAGTTTCTCCGCTACAAGCCGGAAGCCGGGTTCGCGCACTACCTCATGCTGGTGGGCTGCCTCGGTGGGAAGGACTGCGTCGCCCGCGCGCGGCGCTACAGCGACTACGAGAACTCGGCCGGGACGGGTCAGATCCACCTCTGGTTCGACCGCCCGGCGCGGGGATGGACGGGAGGCGACGCATGACCAGGGAGATTCGCAGGATCCTGCTCGACGGCGCGACCGTGGAGGTGCACCGCAAAGGGGACATGCTGTTCGCCCCGGACGGGCGGCACGTCCCGGTGGAGGAGGCGGTGCACCTGCCGCCCTGCACCCCGACCAAGATCATTGCCGTGCACCTCAACCACCGCAGCCGGTTCGAGGAGTTCTGCGCGACGCCGGGGCCCGCCCCGACGTACTTCCACAAGCCGATCTCGACGCTCAACGCGCACCAGGGGCATGTGGTGCGGCCCGCCGGGTGCCGGTGGCTGAACTACGAGGGAGAGATCGCCGTGGTGATCGGCCGCACTGCCCGCAACATCGGCGTGGCCGAGGCCGGCGAGTACATCCGCGGCTACACCCTCGCCAACGACCTGGGGCTGCACGACTTCCGGGACACCGACGAGGGGTCGATGCTGCGGGTGAAGGGCGCGGACACGTTGTGCCCGCTCGGGCCCGCCCTCGTGGAGGGCTGGGACTGGCGTGGGCGGACGCTGCGTACGCGGGTCAACGGCGAGGTGGTCCAGGAGGCCAACACCGACGAGATGACGTGGGACCCGCACTATCTCGTGGCCGACATCGCGCGTCTGATCACTCTCGTACCCGGCGACGTGCTGTTGACGGGCACCCCGGCGAACTCCCGTCCGATCCGGCCGGGGGACACGGTGGAGGTGGAGGCCGACGGGCTCGGCGTGCTCCGCAACACCGTGGTGGAGGGCCCGGTGCCGGTGACCGGGCCGGTGGGGGCCCAGCCCACCGAGTCCGAACAGGTGCTCTCCACCGCGTTGGGTGGTGACTGGGAGTTCCGAGGCATCCGCGCTCCCCTGCCGAGCTGAACACTCGATGGCCCCGGAGCGCGAATCGCATGCTCCGGGGCCATCGGACACGAGGAAACGGGTTTCTCAGTTCACCTGCACGGCCACCCAGTCACCGCCCAGGATGGGCACGTTCTCGTCGTAACGGCCTCGCGCGGCGGGGCCGCTGAGATACAGCCATGCGGGCACGTCGGCCCACGATTCGTTCGCGGCGAGATAGCTCACCGAGCGTTTGGTGCGGACGTAGAGGCTGTCCTCCGGGCGGTCGGGGTGGTACTTCTCCAGGCGGTCGAGGTCGGCGAGCGCCTCCTCGTAATGCCGGTCGGCGAGAATCATCAGCTCCCCGACGATCCGCTGCCCGGCCCGTTCCACGGCGAACGGGATGCGGTCGCCGAACAACGCCAGATCGTCGGCCATGGCCGGGTAGCTCTCGGCCACCCGGTCGGCGATCAACCCGTGGTTGCGCTGCCCGCTGCGTAGGGTGCCGTAGACGAAAACCGGTAGGCGTTCCACGGTGGCGCCCTCCTTCCCTTGGCTGCGAATGCCTTTAATACCAGCGGAGCACCGCCGCGCCGGCGGTCATTCCCGACCCGATCGCGGCCATGACCACCAAATCGCCTCGCTCGGCTCGCAGCTCGCTGAGGACCAGCGGGATCGACGCGGCGCCGGTGTTTCCGCTCAGCACGCCGGGCACCGGGCACTTCGCCGGGTCGATCCCCATGGCGTTGATGCAGTCGGCGAGCATCTGCGGGTTGGCCTGGTGGAACACGAAGTGGTCGATGTCGTCCAAGGAGACACCGGCTTGTTCGACGACCTCGTGGATGAGCTTGGGCACGACCTCCTCGAAGTACTCCCGCACCTTGCGCCCGTGCATCACCATGTACCGTTCGCGGGCGTTGACGGTGGTGGCGTCCAGCGGGCGGCGGCTTCCGCCCGCTGGCTGGCCCACGTAGTCGGCGTGGCAGCCGTCGGTGATCAGCGTGTGCGTGAGCAGCCCGTAGCCGTCGGGAACCCGGCCCACCCTGGTGGCGGCGGCCCCGTCGCCGAACACGGTGACGGTCTTGCGGTCGGACTGGTAGAGCACCTTCGAGATCGTGTCGGCGCCGATCACCAGCACCTCCTCCAGCGCCGGATTGGCGCTGAGCAGGGAGTGCGCGGTCACGAACGAGAAGAGGTAGCCCGAGCAGGCGGCACTGAGATCGAAGGCGAACGCCCTGCCCAACCCCATCCGGCCCTGCACGATGGCGGCGGTGGAGGGGAAGTTGTGGTCGGGCGTGCTCGTGCCGAGGATAACCGCGCCGACGCTGGCGCGCTTCTCCGGGCAGGAAGCGTACAACTTCTCGACCGCGAGGCAGGCCATGTCCGAAGTGGACACCTCCGGCGCGGCGTAGTGCCGCTCCTTGATGCCGGTCCGTTCGAGGATCCAGTCGGGATCCCGGTCGACCCAGGCACCCACCTGGTCGTTGTCGATCACTCTGGGAGGCAGGTAACCGGCGGCGCCGAGAATTCCTGTGGACATGAGAGAACTCCTTCGCAGAGCAAGACGGTTTCACTACGATCGGGAGAACGACACCGAAATTCGAATTAGCGGGCAAGAAAATCGGTTTCCCCGCGACGGTAACACGGGGTATTCACCGTGGTCCACCGACGGCAATTAGCTGTTTTTGGTGTGGTTCAGATGGTGACTCCTCCCCCGCAGGTGAGGATTTCCCCGGTGACGTAGTCGGAATCGGGGCAGCAGAACAGGTAGATCGACCCGGCTGCCTCGGTCACCGTGCCGAAACGGCCCAGGGGGACGGTTTGGACTATGTGGTCGAGAACCGCGTCGTTCACGCCGATCGGGATTTCCCGGTCGCCGACCGGAATGGTGTGTCCCTCGGTGACCGAACTGATGAGTCGGGTGTCGATGATTCCGAACGCGACCGCGTTGACGTTCACGCGGTACCGGCCCCATTCCTTCGCGAGCGTTTTCGTCAATCCGAAGATGCCCGCCTTCGCCGAGGCGTATCCCACCTGGCCCACGTTGCCGTAGATCGCGGCGATCGACGACACGTTCACGACTTTCCGGTGCACGTACCGGCCCCGTTTCTCGTCGTTTTTGGCCTGGTCGCGCAGGATCGGCTGGGCCGCGCGCAGGATCCGGAACGGGGCCTTGAGGTGGGTGTCGAGCATGGTGTCCCACTGCTCGTCGGTGGTCTTCTGGATGACGTTGTCCCACGGGAATCCCGCGTTGTTCACCACGATGTCCAGGCTGCCGAACTCCCGCACCGCGGTGGCGACGAATTCCTCGGCGAACCCGTCGGCGGTGACGTCACCGACGTAGCCCACCGCCGCTCCTCCCGCCGAGGTGATCGTCGCGACCGTGTCGTCCACCGCCTTCTTGTCCATGCCGTTGACCACTACTCCGGCGCCCTCGGCCGCGAGTCGTTCGGCCACCGCCCGGCCGATGCCTCGGCTGGAGCCCGAGACGATCGCGCCCCTTCCCGCTAGCGTTGCACTCACTGCTGCTGCCCTCCGGTCGTCGTTGTCGCTCCGGCCGCCGTGGCCGGGGCCGTCCGAGGTAGGAACCACGCCACCAACCCGCACGCCGCCACCAGCACCGCGCCGGTCAACTGCGCCGCCCCGATGGCGTCGACGAAGGCCGCTCTCGCGCCCTCGGCCTGCTCGGGGGACCGCGCTCGGCTCAACGCCTCGGGAAGCGACCCGGCGGCGAGGCCTGCGGGCGACCGCCAGGTGAACAGCGCCGCGCTCACCGCACCGAGCACCGCCACACCGAGGGAGGCGCCCGTTTCGTGGACCATCCCCGAGACCCCGGACGCCGCACCGGTCTGCTCCGGGGGCACGGAACTCACCAACGCGTTCGTCACCAGGGGCCCGGCGATGCCGAGCCCGCAGCCCGCGGCCACGAGTCCCGGCGCCAGGGCCGCGTATCCCGCCGACGGCGGCACCAACGCGATGACCGCCAGCCCGGACGCCGCGAGGCACATGCCGGTGGTGATGCCGCGCGCCGCCCCCAGCCGGGCGCCGACGCGGGCACTGACGACGCTGCCGCACACCAGCAGCCCGAGCGCCATGGGCATCGTGCGCAGCCCGGCCTCCAGCGGGGTGTAGCCGTGGTTCAGTTGCAGGTGCTGGGTGAGCAGGAAGATCGACCCGGCCAGCCCGAACGCGGCCAACAGGCTCGTGATCACCGACAACCGGAACGCCGGGACCCGGAACAACGCCATGTCCAACATGGGCTCATGGGTGCGTTTCTCCTGCCGGACGAACGCGGCCAGCAGGAGCGCGCCCACCCCCAGGGCCCCCAGGACCGCCGGGGAGGCCCAGCCTCGGCCGGGGCCGGCGATGATGGCCCACCCGATGCTCACCATCGCGCCCGCCGACAGCAGCGCCCCGACCACGTCCGGCCGCCGCCCGCGCGGACCCCGGAACTCCGGCACCAGGGAGCGGGCGAACACCAGGCACACCACGGCGATCGGGATGTTGATCGCGAAGACCGCGGGCCAGGAGAACCGCGCCAGCAGCGCACCCCCGATGACGGGACCGAGCGCCTGTCCGCCCGCGGCGACGGCCGTCCAGATCCCGATCGCCTTGGGCCGCTGCTGTTCGGGAAAGACACGGGTCAGCACGGCTAGCGTGGCCGGGATGATGCAGGCGCCCCCGATCCCCATGCCCGCGCGGGCCGCGATCAACTG
>JACYYK010002932.1_pt2 | contig 12432 bp, 12 predicted proteins | sample 8236871 | NCBI WGS metagenome assembly JACYYK01 (sample SAMN14103087, study PRJNA606662) | landfill metagenome | isolation source: landfill solid waste inoculated with endophyte fungus Paravalsa indica | place: India:New Delhi, Okhla landfill site | collected 2017-11-05 | reverse complement strand
GCCGACGTCGCGCAGCTCGGCGGGCCGGTCGGCCGTCAGCACCACCAGCGGGATCCTCGCGTGGTGCGCCTCGATCACCGCCGGCAGGTAGTGGGCGCCGGCGCTGCCGGACGTGCAGCAGAGCACGACCGGCCGCCCGCTCGCCTTGGCCAGCCCGAGCGCCACGAAGCCGGCCGTGCGCTCGTCGATCAGGCTGTGCGCGCGCAGCCGCGGATCGGTCGTCACCGCCTGCAGCACCGGCGTGTTGCGCGACCCGGGCGACGTCACCACGTCGGTCACGCCGCCGCGGGCCAGCTCGTCCAGCAGCGCCGTGATCAGGATCCGGCTGCCGTGGCCGTCGCGGGGGGTCGGAGACGTCGCATCCACGCGCACGAGGTTGCCAGAGAACGCGGCCCCCCGTCGTCTCTGCGAGGCTCCGCGCATGGATCGTCCGCGCATCGTGGGACTCCACGGCTTCGGCGGGTCCGGGCGCTCGTGGGACGCCGTCCGGGCCGAGCTCGCGCGGCGCGGTGGCGACCCCGACCGGCTGATCACGCCGGACCTTCGGGGCCACGGCGCCGCGGCGTCGCGCCGTCCGATCGACGCCGAGCACGTCGTCGACGACGTCGCGGCGGTGGTGCGGGACGCGGCCTGCGACGGGCCGGTCGTCCTGGCGGGCTACTCGATGGGCGGGAGGATCGCGGCGCAGCTGGCGTTGCACGATCCCGCGCCGCTGGCCGAGCTGGTGCTGATCTCGTCAACCTTCGGGCTCGACGATCCGGACCAGCGGGCCGCGCGACGCGTGGCCGACGATCGGCTCGCGGGGAGCATCGAGGCCGACGGGCTCGCCCGGTTCGCGCGGAGCTGGGCCGCGCTCCCGCTGTGGGACGGCGATCCGCCGGCCGCCCGCGCCGCCCAACGGGCGGAGCTGGAAGCCGGCGATGCCGAGGGCCTGGCGGCCGCGCTACGCGGCCTGAGTCCGGGCGCGGTACCGGCGGTGGGGGACCGACTGGCGACGCTTGCGGTCCCGCTCCGCGTGATCGTCGGTAGCCGCGATCGGCGTTACCGCGCTATCGCCTCGCGTCTCGTCGCCCTTGCGCCGCAAGCGGCGGGCGAGGTCGTTGTTGCTGACGCTGGACATGGTCTGCTGCGCGAGGCGCCGGCCGCGGTGGCTACCGCGTTGCTTGCGCTGCACCGGTGATTCCTGGGACATGGGGGATCCTTCACTCGGGGGATGGAACGTCGGTCGCATTCCCCAGGAGCACGTCGACCGTGGTGGCGTCCGCCACGCCGTGAGCCTGCAAGCCGCGCGCTGCCTGCCAGCGTGCGATCGCGGCCCCGGTGCGGGTGTCGAACGTCCCACTGACGTGGTGCTCGGCCAGGAATCCCTCCTGCACCAGCCGGTGCTGGATCAGCTGCGGATCGGCCGCTTGCGCGACCGTCGGGCCCACCGCGGAGGCCGACAGCGCGACCACGCCGGCGACGGCGAATGGCTTCGCGGCGGCCTTGACCTTGGCCACCGGACGCCGGAGCGGACCTTTGCGACTGCTGGGGGGGATCTCTGGCACTGAACTGACTCCTGGGGGACGGGAATCGAACTTCAGTCATCCTGGCGCACCAACCTCAAGAAGAGCTATGGCTTGTCAGGACGTGAGTGAAACGTTACCCAATTGCGCGGATTCCACGCAGATTTCGTCCCTCGTCGCGCAACCGGAAGGCGATGTCCATGTCTGCGCGGGTCGGTTCCTTGCCCTCGATGCCGGGCCCCTCGAAGATCACCGGCAGGCCGCCGAACCGCGGCTCGCTGAGCACCGCGGCGATCCCGGCCTCGCCGATCTCGCCGGTGCCGAGCGGGGCGTGGCGGTCGCGGTTGGACCCCAGCGGGGTCAGCGAGTCGTTGACGTGGACGCACTTCAGGCGGTCCAGGCCGAACGCCGCGTCCGCCTCCGCCAGCACGCCGTCGAGCGCCGCGATCGACGTCACGTCGTAGCCCGATGCGAGCAGGTGGCAGGAGTCGAGGCAGAAGCCGATCCGCTCGTCGCCGCCGGTCGCGTCGAGCAGCGCGTGCAGCTCCTCGAACGAGCGGCCGAGCGTGCCGCCGGCGCCCGCGGTGTCCTCCAGCAGCAGCGGACAGCCCTCGGATTCGGCGAGCGCCTCGCGGAAGACGTCGCCGCAGCGCGCGATCGCCTCGCCGACGTGGCCGTCCTTCGCCGAGCCCGGGTGCAGGACGACGCCGACCGCGCCGATCTGGCTGCCGATCCGCAACGAGTGGGTGATCGCGGTCAGCGACTTCTCGCGCAGCTCCGGGTCGGGCGTCGCCGCGTTGGACAGGTAGAGCGCGTGGATCACCACGGCCTGGATCGGCGACGCGGCGAGATCCTCGCGGAACTGCGCGATCGACTCGTCGCTGTGGTTCGTCGGCGCCCAGCGGCGGGGCGACTGCGTGAAGATCTGGATCGCCTCGCAGCCGCGTTCGACGCCGCGCTCGACGGCCTTCGGCAAGCCGCCGGCGGGGGAGACGTGGAGGCCCAGCAGAGGAAGGTCGGATCGGTCGCTCATGCGAGACGGACCCTAGACCAGGCCGTGGGTCTGCGGCACGACGATCATCCCGTCGCGGGCCCGCAGCCGGGCGGCCAGGACGCCGAGCGACTCGCCGCCGATCTCGACGGCATCGAGCGCGTCCGGGTGGAACTGCGGCAGCGTCGCCAGGCCCGATGCGTCGCGCAACCGCAGCGCCGCGGCGGCGTGGACGGCGGCGGCCACGCCCAGCGGGCCGTCCCAGGTCGAGGCCAGCAGCACGTCGGCGCGGGTCGTCCGGGCCAGCGCGGCGTGGGCGAGGATCCCGCCGATCCCGCCGCTGCGGCCGACCTTCAGCACCACCGCGTCGGCCGCACCGGACGCGATCGCCCCCGGCCGGTCGGCGGTCTCGTCCATCGCCACCCGCACCGGCACGCTGTCGCGGACCGCGCGCAGCCCGTCGATCCCGTGGACGGGCTCCTCGACCAGCTCGACGCCGAACGACGACAGCGCCTCGATCGCGTCGATCGCGTCGCCGTTGGTCCACGCGCCGTTGGCGTCCAGGCGGATCGCGACGTCGGGGCCGACGGCATCGCGGACCGCGGCCAGCCGGTCCTCGTCGTCGGGCAGGCCGACCTTCAGCTTGACCGTCTCGAACCCGGCGTCGGCGGCGGCGCTGGCGACCTCGACGGTCGTCTCCAGGTCGTAGACGCCGATCGTCGCGTTGACCGGCACGCTGCGCGACGCCTCGCCGGCGAGCATCGCGGCGATCGGCCGGCCCTCGCGCTGCGACGCGCGATCCCACAGCGCCATGTCGATCGCGGCCAGCGCGTGCGGCACGGTCGTGATCTGCTGGCAGCGCTCCAGCGCCTGGGCGCCGGTCGCCCGGGGACCGAGCTCGCGCACCGCGCGGGCGCACGCCTCGAGCGCGTCGCGGCACGCGTCGAGTCGCACGCCGTCGTAGGGCTCGAGCGGAGCGGCCTCGCCACGACCGACGACGCCGTCATGGTCCTCGAGCTCGACCAGCAGCATCCGCCGCTCGGCGACCTCGCCCCATGCGGCCCGCATCGGCTGAGTCAGCCGAAGTCCGACCTCCTGGATGCGCAGCTCCACGAGCGGGAGCGTACGCCGCCACTACGACGACGGTCGGCTGGCCTACCTGCTATATGCCCGCGAGCAGCGGGCGATCGACCGCCGGCATCGGCCGGTCACGAGAGCAGGACGCCGGCCGCGAGCAGCACGCAGAACAACAGCTCCAGGCGGCCGGTCCCGGCGAGCGCGCGGTTCAGCGTCGGGCCGTCGACGTGCGATGCGACCGTCCGGGCGAGCCGGACCGCCAGCGGGGCGCTCAGCAGCACCAGCGCGACCGTCGGCGAGAGCTCGTCGAGCGCAAACCCGTAGACCACCGTCAGGCCGTAGGCGAGCGCGAGCATCGCGGCGTACATCGCGCGGGTCCGCGCGCGGCCCAGGCGGACGGCGAGCGTGCGCTTGCCGGCGCGCCGATCGGTGTCGATGTCGCGCACGTTGTTGACGACCAGCACCGCGGCCGCCATCAGGCCGACCGGGACCGCGAGCGCCAGCGCGGTGACGTCGAACCGCTCCGCCAGCACGTAGTGGGTGCCGGTCACCGCGACCAGGCCGAAGAACAGGAACACGAAGACCTCGCCGAGGCCCTCGTAGCCGTAGGGGCGGGGACCGCCGGTGTAGAGCAGGCCGGCGACGATCGACGCCGCGCCGATCGCCAGGATCACCCAGCCGACGGTGGCGATCAGGTAGATCCCGCAGAGCCCCGCGAGGGCGAAGCTGACCCAGGTCGCGACCAGCACCTGCCGCGGCGGGATCAGATCGCCGGCGGTCACCCGCACGGGGCCCAGGCGGTCCTCGGTGTCGGCGCCGCGGCGCGCGTCCGAGTAGTCGTTGGAGAGGTTCGCCCCGACCTGGATGAACAGCGCGCCGAGCAGGGCCGCGAGGAACCCGAGGATCCGGAACTCGCCCTGGTCGATCGCCAGCGCCGCGCCGACCAGCACCGGCGCGAGGCCGACCGGCAGCGTCTGCGGGCGGGCGGCGAGGATCCAGATCCGCACCGCGCTGGGGCGCGGGGTCGGACTGGTCCCGGAGGTGAAGTCGGCGTGGGTGCTCATCGTCGGAAGCCCGGCGGACCGGCGGCGCTAGGCCCGCTTCGGGAACTGCGAGAAGTCCGGCGTGCGCTTCTGCTTGTAGGCCTCGCGGCCCTCCTGCGCCTCCTCGTTGCCGTAGAAGAGCAGGTTGGCGTCGTGGGCCAGCTGCTGGAGCCCGGCGTAGCCGTCCTCGGCGGCGTGGAAGCTGGCCTTCATCAGGCGCAGCGCGAACGGCGACTTCTCCAGCATCTCGCCGCACCACCTGACGGTCTCGGCCTCGAGCTGGTCGAGCGGCACGACCGTGTTGATCAGCCCCATGTCGAGCGCCTCGCGTGCCGAGTACTGGCGGCAGAGGAACCAGATCTCCTTGGCCTTCTTCGGGCCGACCAGGTCGGAGAGGATCGCCGCGCCGAAGCCGCCGTCGAACGAGCCGACCTTCGGACCGGTCTGCCCGAAGCGCGCGTTGTCCGCGGCGATCGTCAGGTCGCAGCAGAGGTGCAGCACGTGGCCGCCGCCGACGGCGTAGCCGGCGACCATCGCGACGATCGGCTTCGGCAGCCGGCGCATCTGGACCTGCAGGTCGGTCACGTGGAAGCGGCCGACCGCTCCGGGAACGCCCGGCTCGGTCAGGTAGCCGGTGTCGCCGCGGACCTGCTGGTCGCCGCCGGAGCAGAAGGCCAGCGGGCCCTCCCCGGTGAAGATGATCACGCCGACCGACGGGTCCTCGCGGGCGCGATCGAGCGCGTCCGAGACCTCGATCAGCGTCTGCGGCCGGAACGCGTTGCGGACCTCCGGTCGGTCGATCGTGATCTTGGCGATCCCGGCGGGCGTCGTCCCGTCGGCGACGGAGTGCTCGTAGCGGATATCGGTGTAGTGCTCGGCACCCGCCGGGGTGCTCCACGTCGTATCGGGCACGCTGACTCCTCGGAGAACGGTTCGGAACGGCCGGGCCGGGACACTACTCCGAACCCGCAGCGCGCCGCGCCCGCGCGCCCGACCTGTTGACGTTGTGCTCGTACTGCCGGCAGAACCGCGACAGGTCGGCGGTCGTGGGCGCAACGGCTAGCCTCCGCCGGGTGCTCGTCCCGTCCTGGCTCCTGCGCGCCGCCGACCGCCGGCCCGACCACGCGGCGCTCGTCACCGAGGACGGCGAGCTGTCGTACCGCGCGCTGCGGGACGCCGTCGACGCCGAGGCCGAGCGGCTGTGGTCCGCCGGCGCGCGCCGCGGCGACCGCGTCGTCCTGGTCCTGCCGCCGGGACGCTCGTTCGTGGTCGCCCTGCACGCCGTGCTGCGGATCGGCGCCGTCGCCGTCCCGCTCGACCCCCGGCTGCCGGACGACGAACGTGCGCGGCGCAGTGCGGGGGCGACGGTGACCGTCGGCGTCGGCGCGAGCGAGACGCCCCCCGGGATCCGGAGTGCCGTTGGGGGCCCCACGGGCGGCAAGCCGCACGGCAGTGCGAGCGCGGCGCCGGAGCTGCTCGACCACCACGATCTCGACGCGGTCGCGATCGTCGTCCACACCAGCGGCACCAGCGGGGCGGCCAAGCCGATCCCGCTGACCTACGGCAACTGGCTGTGGAGCGCGATCGGCTCGGCGGCGACGCTCGGCGGCCCGCCCGACGAGCTGTGGCTCTGCGCGATGCCGCTGAACCACGTCGGCGGGCTCAGCGTGCTGCTGCGCAGCGTGATCGCGGGCACGACCGCGGTCGTCCACCCAGGGTGGGACACCGACGCGGTGCTGGCCGCCCTGACCGGCGAGCGGCGACCGACGATGGCCTCGCTGGTGCCGACCACGCTGCGGCGGTTGCTCGACGCGGGGCTGCGCGGCCCGGGGGCGCCCGGGAGCGGCCCCGTCCACGGACTCCGCTGGGTGCTGCTCGGCGGGGCCGCGATCCCCGCCGGCCTGCTCGAGGCCGCGGCGGCGGCCGACATCCCGGTCGCGCCGACCTACGGCATGAGCGAGGCGACGAGCCAGATCGCCACGCTCGGCCCGCCGCTGTTCTGCACCACCGTCGCGATCGACGACCCGCGCGTCGTCGGTCGCGACGGCGGCCTCGACCCGGAGCAGGACGGGTCCGACGCCGGGGGCCGAGCGGTCCGTCCCACCGCGTCCGCCGACGTCGTCGGCGAGATCCTCGTCCGCGGCCCGACGGTGGCCGCCGTCGCCGTCGGCCCCGACGGCTGGCTGCGGACCGGCGATCTCGGCCGGCTCGACGCGCGCGGGCACCTGACGGTCGTCGGACGCACCAGCGACACGATCATCAGCGGCGGCGAGAACGTCCTGCCGCTGGAGGTCGAGCGCGTGCTCGATCGCTGCGACGGGGTGCGCGAGTCCGCGGTCTTCGGCCGGCCCGACCCCGAATGGGGCGAGCGGGTCTGCGCCCGACTGATCGTCGACGACCCCGACGGGTTCGACGGCGACGCCCTGCGGACCACGATCCGTCCCCTGCTCGCCCCGCACCAGATCCCGCGCGAGATCGAGCTCGTGAGCGCGTTGCCGCGCACCCCATCGGGCAAGCTGCTCCGCCGCGCGCTGCGCTGACCGCGCGCCGCGTCCCGCGCCCCGGCGTCACGTCGTCCGCGGGGCGGCGTGGCACGATGGCAGCGTGACCTCCTCCGCCGACGTCCCGACCCCCGACGAGCAGCGCGCCGCCGCGCGGGCGGGATGGGAGCAGACCGCCCGGGGCTGGGACACCCACCGCGAGTGGATCGAGCAGAGCATGGGCCCCGTCTCGCACGCGATGATCGAGGCCGTATCGCCGCAGCCCGGCCACGTCGTGCTCGAGGCGGCCGCCGGGCTGGGGGAGACCGGACTGCTCGCCGCCGAGCTCGTGCACCCCGGCGGCCGGGTGATCATCAGCGACGGCGCCGACGCGATGGTCGAGGCCGCCAAGCGCCGCGCCGAGGAGCGGGGCGCGGGCAACGTCGAGGTGACCCCGATGGAGCTCGAGTGGCTCGACATGGACGCCGCGTCGGTCGACTCCGTGCTCGTCCGCTTCGGCTACATGCTCGTACCCGACCCCGAGACCGCGCTGCGCGACGCGCGCCGGGTGATCCGCCCCGGGGGCCGCCTGGCGTTCGCCGTCTGGGACGCCGAGGCCCGCAATCCGTGGATCGATGCCGGCATGCGGGCGCTCGCGGAGTACGGCCTCGCCGGCTGGCCCGTTCCGGCCGGCACGCCCGGTCCGTTCGCACTCCAGGACCGCGAGCGGCTGCTCGACCTGGTCGCCGGCGCCGGCTTCGTGCTGCCCCAGATCGAGGAGGTCGCGCTGACCTTCCGCTCGCCCGACGTGGCCACCGCGCGGGAGCGGTTCGTCGGCGTGTCCGGGCGGGCGCGGGTCGCGCTCGAGCAGGCGCCGGCCGCGCAACGCGATGCCGCGCTGGAAGCGCTCGACGCCGCGCTCGCCGCCCATGCCGATCCACACGGGCCGGACGGTTCGGTCGCGCTACCCGGAGTAGCACTGGTCGTCGCCGCCGACGCCTGATCGCGCCTGATCCACCGCCGTCGTAGTATCCGCGTTCTATGTTTTACGACGACGACGCAGACCTGACGCTGCTCGACGGCAAGACCGTCGCCATCATCGGGTTCGGATCCCAGGGCCACGCCCACGCGCAGAACCTCAAGGACTCGGGCGTCGCAGTCGTCGTCGGCCTCCGCGAGGGCTCGGCGTCGGTCCAGAAGGCGCAGGACGCCGGCCTCGAGGTGCTCTCGATCGAGGACGCCGCCGAGAAGGGCGACGTCGTGATGATCCTGACGCCCGACGAGCTGCACCGCGACGTCTGGGAGAACCACGTCGCCCAGGGCATCTCGTCCGGCAACCTGGTCCTCTTCGGCCACGGCTTCTCGGTCCTCTACGGCGAGGTCACCCCGCCGGCCGACGTCGACGTCGCGCTCGCCGCCCCCAAGGGCCCGGGTCACCTCGTCCGCCGTCAGTACCTCGAGGGCTCGGGCGTTCCCGGCCTGATCGCCGTCCACCAGAACGCGACCGGCAACGCCCGCGAGCTGGCCCTGGCCTACGCCAAGGGCATCGGCTGCACCCGCGGCGGCGTGATCGAGACCACCTTCAAGGACGAGACCGAGACCGACCTGTTCGGCGAGCAGGCCGTGCTCTGCGGCGGCGCGTCGGCGCTGGTCCAGACCGGCTTCGAGGTCCTGACCGAGGCGGGCTACTCGCCCGAGATGGCCTACTTCGAGGTCCTCCACGAGCTCAAGCTGATCGTCGACCTGATGTACGAGAAGGGTCTGGCGGGCATGCGGTACTCGATCTCCAACACCGCCGAGTACGGCGACCTGACCCGTGGTCCGCGCGTCGTCAACGCGGAGACGAAGAAGGAGATGCAGAAGATCCTCAAGGAGATCCAGGACGGCGACTTCGCCCGCGAGTTCATCGCCGAGCACCGCGCCGGCAACGAGAACTTCAACCGGCTCCGCGACGAGCAGTCCAAGCTGCAGATCGAGGCCACCGGCAAGGAGCTGCGCTCCAAGATGGACTGGATCGACGACGGCGGGTTCGCCCAGGGCTGAGAAAACCGGGGGCGCTTCGCATCTCGCGACGCGCTTCGCTCGGCAGTACTGGCGTACAGCTCTCGCTCGCGCGCCACGACCTGCTCGGCCCGCGGTTCCCTCAGAACCGCGTGCTGTGTCGAAGGCTCCGTTCCGGCGGGGCCTTCGTCGTTCCGGCGACGCCTTACGATGCCGCCATCGCAGCGGCATTACGATTTGAACGTCATTGGATTACGAAATGTTCGTGTTGAGCGTACGACGATCTCGTATGCAGGGAACCTGACGCGGCGGTGACGCGGCCGGTCACAGCACGTCGGCGATCCGCGACACCAGGCCCGGCAGGTCGCCGGCCTGCTCGGCCATCGCCCGCTGGCGGATCGCGCCGTTGTGGTCGGTCGCCAGGTCGCGGACCGCGTCGAGCTCGGCCTCGCAGTCCAGGTCCGCCGCGTGCTCGCGGAGCACCGGCATCAGGTCGTCGAGCATGTCGACGACCGGCACCCGCTCGGCGGACACGGGGGAGATCAGCCGGGCGCGGTGCCCGTCGCGGGCGGCGATGAAGCGGTTCTCCTCCCAGACCTCCTGCGGGGCGTGCGACGCCCCCTCGGCCCGACCCTCGCGCAGCTCCATCCGCACCAGGCAGCGGACCAGCGCGACCAGGGCCGCGGTCGAGCCCGTGTCGAGCTGCGCGTCCATGATCCGGATCTCGACGGTGCCGAGCCGGGGCTGCATCCGGATGTCCCACCACAGGTAGGACGGATCGGGGAACGCGTCGCAGGCGACGAGCAGATCGACCGTCCCGACCCAGTCGTCGTAGTCGGCGAAGCGGCGCGGGATCCCGACCCGCGGGAAGCCCTGGAACAGCGGGGTCCGCGCCGACGCCAGCCCGGTGTCGCGCCCCTGCCAGAACGGCGAGTCGGCCGACAGCGCGAGCAGCATCGGCAGGTGCACCCGCATCCGGTTGAACGCCGTGATCGCGTCGTCCGCGTCGGGCACCCCGACGTGGACGTGCAGCGCGAACGTCGGCTCGCGGTGGGCCAGCTCGCGCATCGAGCCGTAGACCGCCACCTGCCGCGGGCCGGCGCCGACGTCGGTGTCGCTCCAGACCGTGAACGGATGCGTGCCCGACGACCCGAGCCGGAGCCCCAGGTCCGCGCAGCTCCGCGCCACCGTCCGACGCATCTCCTGCAGGTCGTCGATCGCCGCCGCCACGCTGCGGTGGATTCCGGTCTCGATCTCGATCGCGCCGTCATGGGTCTCCGGCGCGACGTGCTCGCGCCGGCCCGTGGAGATCCGCCGCAGCACGTCGTCCGACGCGGGCGCCAGGTTCCAGCCGTCCGGCGACAGCAGCATCAGCTCCTCCTCGACGCCGATCGTCGTCGCCGGCGGGTCGGAGCTCCGCGGCCACGCGGCCCACGACGAGATCGGCACGCCCTCGGCGGTCATCGGCGGACCCACGTGTCCTTGCCGCCGCCGCCGCGGGACGAGTTGACGACCATCTGGCCCTCGTCGAACGCGACCCGGGTCAGCGCCCCCGGGAGCAAGCGCCAGCCGCCCTCGCCGTCGGCGACCACGAACGGCCGCAGATCGACGTGGCGCGGGCGCAGCTCGTCGCCGATCGCGGTCGGGTGCGTCGACAGCACCACCGCGTCCTGGGCGATCCAGGCGGCCGGGTCGGCCCGCACGGCGGCGACCACCTCCCGTAGCTCGGCGGGCGCGGCCCGCGGGCCGATCACCACGCCGGCGCCGCCCTGTCCGTCGCGCGGCTTGAAGACCAGCTCGGCGGGGCGCGCGAGCAGCGACTCGCGGGCCTCGGCGTCGTCGAGGTCGTGCACGGCCACGTCGGGCATCGACGGCTCCTCGCCGCAGAAGTAGCGGATCAGATCCGGCACGTAGGGGTAGATCGCCTTGTCGTCCGCCACGCCTCCTCCGTACCCGTTCATCACGCCGACCGAACCGGCGACGATCGCGGGCAGCAGCAGCGCGCCGTCCGCGGTCAGCGCCCCGTCCGGCGTCCGCAGCCCCGCGAAGTCGGTGCGGCGGTAGACGGCGCGGATCGGTCGGCCGCCGTCGCGCAGCTCGAGGCGCGCGTCGCGCAGGCGGAGCTCGTCGGGCGTGACGATCGGGACGTCCATCACGGCGGCGAGCTCGCGGTGCTCCCACCACGCGGTGTTGTCCGGTCCGTCGGACAGCAGCACCTCGGCGCCGTCCGGGTCCGCCGACGGCGGGACCGTGGCCCGCAACGCCGTGCGGAGCGCGGGACCGACGGCGTCGAGCGACGCGACGTCGTCGGGGACGCCGAGCCCCGCGGCGCTGATCCGCCGCGCCGCGAGCATGTACGCCAGGCCCGACGGCGTGCGGGCGTTGTCCTCGAGCACGCGGAACCGGCCGTGCTGGTCGCGGATCAGGTCGAGGCCCGCCAACGCCACGATCACCGGAGGCGGGTCGGCCAGCCCGACGAGGTCGGGCTCGACGAACGGCGACCGCTCGATCACGTCGGCCGGCACGATGCCGTCGGCGATCGCCCGCCGTGGGCCGTGCACGTCGGCGACGAACCGATCCAGGGCGCGCGCTCGCTGCGCCAGGCCGCGCTCGACGTCGCGCCACTCGGTGGCCGCGACGATCCGCGGCACCGGGTCGACGACGAACGGGCCGTCGTCGTCGCCGAAGCGGATGTCGTGACGCTCGACGAACCGCGCGGCGCGGCGCGCCGCGTCCTCCGGTCCGGCGTCGAGCACCGCGTCGAGCGTCCGCCGGTAGTCGGACCGCACCGTCCCGTCGGCGTCGACGGCCTCGTCCCAGGTGTCGGGGGGAGCGGCGTAGCGGTCCAGCGTCATCACGTCCTCGGATTCGACCGTCGGCCGCTGGCGGCGGCCGGCGCGACGGGCGTCGCGCTCGACCGAACGGCTACCCGGGGGTCGCGCTCTCGATGTGCGCGCGGCGCGCCGCGGCGACCAGTCCGGAGAACAACGCGGCGTGCCGCGGGTCGTGGACCAGCGACTCGGCGTGCCACTGGACGCCCAGCAGGAACGGGCGATCGGTGGCCTCGATCGCTTCGACGACGCCGTCCTCGGCGCGCGCGGTGATCCGCAGATCGCGGCCGAGCTCGCGGACCGCCTGGTGGTGGAACGAGTTGACCGGCAGCTGGTGGCTGTCGCCCTCGTGCTCGCCGTAGGCCAAGCGGGCGAGCAGCGAGTCGCCCTCGATCTCGACGCCGTGGGTCATCGTGCTCCCCGGGTCCATCTGCCGGTGGACGACGTCGGACGGCTGCTCGCTCGGCAGGTCCTGCCACAGCGCGCCGCCCCGGGCCACGTTGA
>JACYYK010024146.1_pt1 | contig 12447 bp, 14 predicted proteins | sample 8236871 | NCBI WGS metagenome assembly JACYYK01 (sample SAMN14103087, study PRJNA606662) | landfill metagenome | isolation source: landfill solid waste inoculated with endophyte fungus Paravalsa indica | place: India:New Delhi, Okhla landfill site | collected 2017-11-05 | reverse complement strand
CTTTCCAGTTAGGAAAGTTCTAAACGAATTTACATCCCTTTTTTCGTTACACCTTGTGTAAAACGGTCAAAGATAATTGCTAAAATAACAATACAGAAGCCAGCAACAAAACCATCTCCAGCCTCACTTCTAGATAAAGCTGCTTGAACCTCTTTACCTAAACCTGGTGTTCCGATCATGGATGCAATAACAACCATGGAAAGGGATAACATTACAGTTTGGTTCACACCAGCCATAATGGTTGTCTTTGCCATTGGCAATTCCAGTTTAAATAGCTTCTGAAGTGGCGTACTACCAAATGAATCTGCCGCTTCTTTCAGCTCTCCTGAAACTTGTCTAATGGCAAGATTGGTAAAGCGAATTGTCGGTGGAGTTGCAAAAATTAATGTTGCAAAGATCCCCGGCACAATACCAATACTAAAGAATGCGACTGCGGGAATTAAATATACAAACGATGGCATTGTTTGCATTAAATCCAATATTGGGGTCGCAATTTTTTCCACTATGTTGCTTTTGGACATTAATATACCGATTGGTAAACCAATAATTACGGAAATCAAACCAGCAACAAATACCAATACAAAAGTCTGCATCAATTGCTCCCACAAGCCTTGGTTATAAACTAATATAAGGCCGATTAAGGAAAAAATAGGTAATCCAATTTTTTTACCCGAGATAAAAAATGCTGCAATAACGACTAGTAGCATAACAATCTCTGCTGGTACCTTCAATAGGTTATCTGTTACTACATCTGATAAAAAGTCTTTAAAATCTTCTCTAAAAAATTCAAAAGGAACTGCTAAAACGTTTTTTAACCATTCGATAAAGGTATCAATCCAATCCCGAAATGGTATCTCAGGAATTTTATCTACTAAATTCACTTTAATTCACCTCACTTTCACCAGCTAATGCAGCAATTACTGCTCCTCGGACGATAATTCCTCTAAGCTTTTGCTCATGAACTACTGCAACTGGTACTGGTGAATCATGTATTATATTGAAAATCTCATTCATTGCTGTATCTAATTCGACAGTTGGTACATCTGTTTTTAATATTTCGTTTAAATCCTTCACTTCATTCTTTATAGCATTCGAAGCGTCATCTGCTGTGACATATCCTTTTAAGTTACGTTGTTTGTCAATAACGTAAATGCTTGAAAGACCTTCTTCACGCATTCGTTCCAGTGCTACTCTTGGACCATGCTTTTCTATATTAATGGTTTCTGGTCGTTTCATAATGTTTTCTGCAGTGAACACTTTAGAACGATCTACATCCTCAACAAACTTTTCAACGTATTCATTGGCAGGATTCACAAGGATTTCCTCAGGTGTTCCAATTTGCACAATCGATCCATCCTTCATTAATGCAATTCGGTCTCCAATTCGTAAAGCCTCATCTAAATCGTGTGTAATGAAAATAATTGTCTTTTTCATACTTTCCTGCAAATCTAGTAATTCATCTTGCATTTCTTTACGGATTAATGGGTCTAATGCTGAAAAAGCTTCATCCATTAATAATACTTCTGGATCATTGGCTAATGCTCTTGCTAGTCCGACACGTTGTTGCATCCCACCGGAAAGCTGTGAAGGATATTGATCCATATATCCACCAAGACCAACAAGCGTAAGTGCCTTTTCTGCTTTCTCTCTACGTTCCTGTTTGTCTATTCCTTGTACTTCTAAACCATATTCTGTATTCGAAAGAACGGTACGGAATGGAAACAACCCAAACTTTTGGAATACCATACTCATTTTTTCTCTACGAATCTTACGTAATTCTTTTTTATCCATTGTTGCTAGATTTGCATCATTAATATATACATTTCCAGCAGTTGGCTCGATTAGGCGGTTAAGTAAACGAACTAATGTGGATTTACCACTTCCGGATAATCCCATAATGACAAATACTTCGCCTTTTTCCACTTCAAAAGAAGCTTTATTAACTCCAACTGTACTACCAGTTTGTTTTAAAATTTCTTCCTTAGAAAGTCCTTGATCAAGAAGCTCCACTGCGTCTTTCGTTTTCTTACCAAATACTTTCGTTAAGTTTTCGACCTTTATAATCGGCACATTTTTCACCTCTCTACATATTTAGCTAGTGCCCGAACGCCCTTATCAACATCACCCTTATAACTATACGCGTTAAGTTCATTTCGTTCAAACAGTAAATTCGTTTGTTTTTGAACAAAAAGTACGTACAGTTTTTTCTGTACAAACTTTTTGGTGAGTTTACTTACAAATACTTTAAATTACTAGCACATCCTTCCTAGGTTCCCATTTTCAAAAAGACACAAATTCTAGTAATGTGTTACTTAGCAGAGTCTTAAGGAGGCCATGTACATGCATGAGACCAACAATGATAACTTACTCGAAGAAATACATTCACAAATGGTTTATGAATTCTCCAAAACATTAGAGCTATTTAACCTATCCAACTCGGATGCTATGCTCTTCGCAACCTTATACTTAAACCATTCTCCAATGACGTTAGATGAGATGGCGAAAGCACTTGGAAAAAGCAAAACAGCGATGAGTACAGGAATTCGGAGTTTATTAGAGGAAAATTTAGTAGAACGAGTTTGGAAAAAAGGGAAACGAAAAGACTACTATCAGGCTAAAGAAAACCTTTCTGAAAAGTTAATGAAGTCCTATTTAATAAAGTGGATGGATTCTGTAGAAAGACAAAAGCATTCGTTAAAAGAATTAGAAGGGGATTTACAATCGAAAGTGGAGCTTCATAAGAATGAGCAAATTCAATTCCTCCATAAACGGATCCATGACATATTGGAGTTTCATATATATATAGAAGAGATTTTTGAACAAAAGCAATAAGTGAATAATAAAGCTCCAGGCAATTCCCAGCCTGGAGCTTCGCCTATTTTGTAAGCCTATTAGGAACGAATTTCTTGGAAAATAAATATAAAATAGGCAATCGCAAAGCAAATAATACCTGCTGAAATAATACCAATTACTTGCGGCCAAATAATCGTTAAACTATCAAAAAGTCCTAATGGCGATGGAATAGAACCAACGATTTGTTCCATCGAAACCGGTCCTAATGTTCGATAGCTTGGTGTTAACAATATGGTTGTTATTTCGGAAAATAGGAAGTTCGGTGATAATCGCATCAAATTCGTATAAAGCTCATAATTCTGCTGCTGCTGTTCAGCACTAATAGACTGGAATAATTGGTCAGGCAAAGATGCATTCACAATTAAATTCACAATAATGGAATAAAAAATACTAAAATACAACCATATTGCAATACCAGCTAATGCACTTGTTGCGGCTTGCTTAAATCGGATGGAAAACAATATAGACAAGCCTAGCCAGAAGCCAATGTAGGAGATAATCATCACTAAATACGTAATAATCCGGATAAACTCCTCAAAGCTAGGCGGAATTCCCATGGATAATATTCCAGCACCAATAATGAGCAAGCCAATGGAAAAGATAAATGCAGCGATTACAGCTAAGGAGCCTAAAAATTTCGATAGAATAATATAATCTCTAGGCACAGGTTGAGATAATACTCTTAATAGGGTGTGTGCATTACGCTCTTTATTAATGGCATCAAAGCCTAAACTAATCCCTAAAAGCGGTCCTAAAAAACTGATAAATGTAATAAAAGAAGGTAATGAGCCGCTACTGTCCGTAATCGTAAGCATTTGTAAATATAGATTCATATCCTTTGCATCTTCAATTCCTGCAGCTACATCCCGAATAGAGGATAATGCCGAATAGATTGCTGCTATGCAGGTTAGAAAAATAATAGCAAGCAATATATTAAATCGGAAGCTTCGAATATGATCGGTAATCTCTTTTCGGGTCAAGGTCCATAAAGAGCTATTAACAAAAGTTTCTATTCTTTTCGCAACGTTATGCAGTTCCAATTGACTCACCACCTTGGAAATAGCGCTCATAAATATCATCTAGTCCATAGGTTAATTGCTCTAATGCAAGTAATTTATATCCACTTGACGTAATGAAATCGGCTAAACTACCATCATCTTCCTTCGTTAACGTTAAGATAAAGGAATCCGAGTCTCGCTCCATCATCTCCATATTAGAATACTCTTCCATTTTTCGAGGAAACTCCGCTAGAGAACCATCTACAACTACTTTGTATTTCACATGATTTTCTTCCTGTAGGGCTCGTTGTAGCGTTGGAATATCTCCTTCCTGCAACAGATTACCTCGAACAAAGATTCCAACTCGATCACAAATTTTTTGAACTTGGTGTAATTGATGAGATGATAACAAAATGGTGATTCCGTGCTCTTTACTTAAGGTTTGAATCATATCTAAAAACTCATTTATCCCTTTTGGATCAATCCCAAGAGTAGGTTCATCCATGATAACTACTTCCGGTTCTTTCATTAATGTATCTGCCAATCCTAGTCGTTGTCTCATCCCTCTGGAATACTTTCCGGCTTTTTTATGCATTGCCTCTTCAAGACCAACCTGCTTTATAAGATGGAGGGCTCGTTCTTTCGCATTGGATGTACTTAGCCCATTTAGCTTACCTACATATACTAAATTTTCAAGGCCAGACATGTTCTCATAGAAACCAACATCATCCGGCAGAAATCCAACTTTTTTCTTTACTAAAATTTGGTTCTTCATTGGTTCCAACCCACAAACGGTAATCTTTCCCTCCGTTGGCTTCGTTAATCCAAGAATCATATAAATCGTAGTTGACTTTCCAGCTCCATTCGGTCCTAATAAGCCAAAAATTTCTCCCTTAGAAATTGTTAAATCAAGTTTGTTTACTGCTCTCGTTTCCTTATAATCCTTTGATACACCTTTTAGTTCAATTATGTTTTCCTTCACTTTTATCTCCTCCCAAACTTCTTAACAAGGAAGAAGATTCCAACAAGAACGACTACAATAAGCCCAACACCTATCCATCCCCAAACAAAAGAAGTTTTCACACTAACTCTAAATTGCGCGGTTGATGAAGCTTCAGGTGATTCAGCAGTCATTTCTACTACATAATCCCCTGCAATATCATTGTCACTTGCAGAAACCGTTGCCTTCACGGTTTCGGTTTTCCCAGCTTCTATTGTTGGGATCTCTTTTGGTTCAAATTGCACATCCCAGTCTGTTGGTGTATTTGCCTTTAACGAAATATCACTTAATGGACTTGTACCCGTATTTTTTATCTGTAATGTTAATGTTTTTTCATCTCCTGCACTAATATCCGTACTTAGTCTTCCATCAGCTGTCGTAAGTTCCATATCGTAAGAACCCGTAATAGCAGCCTCTAAAGTGAGGTCTGATTGTGTTCCACCGGATGATGCTACAATGGGAATTTCATAGGTTCCTTTTTCGACTGTTTCGGCAGGAGTTACCTGAACAGAAATGGATTCTGTTTCGTTCGAAGGTACCGTTACACTTGTGACATCCTTGCCTCCGACTGAAAACTTAACTTGCCAACCTTGTGGTGTTTTTGCTTGTAATGCGTAATGTTGCTCTTGAGCCGTTCGGTTCGTTAGCTCTACGTCATACGTAAAGGTGGAATCGGAATCCCCTTGCATATTCACTTGCTCAGAAGAGAGCTCTGTTTTAAAAACACCTGTTTCTTCTACCTTAACGGATATCGGTAAAGTGGTTTCTGTACCATTTTGGTCTGTACCAACTATTGTAAAATCGTATGTCCCTTTTTCTACCTGTAACGGCACACTTACATCTAACGTAAATTCCTCACTTTCTGAAGGCTTCACGGAAAGACTACTTAAAGCGAAACCATCTGCTGTTAACGTAGTATTCCACCCTTTTGGTACTCCTTCCACTTGAACATCTAATGTTTTTACCTCTGAAGCACTATTTAGCACTTCTATTGTGTATGAGGAGTTTTCTCCTGGGGTCAAAGAAATTCCGGTTAATGGAGTGAATAAGGTAATTCCATCTGCAGCATTGGATTTAATCGGTATTACAAAACTGAACATCATTACAAAAATTGAGAAAATAGCGAATCCTTTTTTCATCGTTGATTCCTCCTTTTTACTTTTATTACGAACAAAGAAAAAAATTGGATTTAATCATTTTTAGGAGTTGACAAAAAAGTGAAAATTGTAATTAAAATAGAAGTAAGGGGAGAGTCAAAAGGAGCGAGTGGTAATGTCAGGTGATAAACGGACAGATGAGTACCTTATTAAAGGAATTCAGGAAGGTTCGATACAAGACTTTCAAACACTTTACGAAAAATACTTTCCGTACATTTATAAAATTGTTTTTTCTCTATTAAAAAACGAGGCGGACACGTTAGATGTATGTCAGGATCTGTTCCTCGAGTATTACCAAAAAGCCCATACGTATCGAAAGGATAAGGGTACTGTGAAGGCATGGCTCGCCGTACGTGCAAAAAGTAGACCCATTGACTTCATACGCAAAAAGAGTCGTGTAGTTTTGAAGGATCAGGTGACGTATAACGATCATACAAAGTCAACAGAAAATACAGTTGAAGATACGGTTATCACCAACTTAGAACGAGAAAGACTTTTACAATTGCTAGAGGGCTTACCTCCTCTGCAACGGGAGGCACTGTATTTAAATTATGGTATGTCTATGTCCCATAGGGAAACAGCAAAGTTATTAAATAAACCACTTGGGACTATTAAATCGTCCATACGCTATGGACTAAATCATTTGCGTAAAAACTATATCACTTCCAAAGGGTTAACTAGAGGTGATCAACATGACGCATAAACACATTTCCGAGGAAAAAGTGTTTGACTTCATCCATAAGGACGTATCGAATCATGATGCAATGGAAATAGAACAACATATTAACCGTTGTTCACAATGTCGACAGCTTTATGAGTTTTGGATGTCCACACTCGGGGAAGATGTACGAATACCAGAAGAGGTAAAAGAAAAGACTTGGCAAACCGTTATCTCTAATTTACAACATAAACCTGTTCGTAAAAGCTTTACCTTCTCGATACGAAAAGGACTTATCGTTGCTTTTGCTTGTGCTTTGTTTTTCATTACGGGAATCTATATTGGAGAAAGCAAAACCAATGATAATGCTTTACCAGAGAAATCAACAGATCCTGTATTTGTAATGGATGATACAACGTTGGTATACGATTTGGTTCACACAAATAGCGGATTGAACAAAGGGTATGCATGGTATAATCCCCACCAAAAAGAAGTTGTGCTTTACATTAATGATATTTATAACGATTATTCCTATATAGCAGAGCTGGAAACGAAAAATAACATTATCAACAAACAACCTATTCACTTATCCAATGGAAGTGCTCAGGTGTATTTCAAGGATGAGCATTTAGAAGATTTATATCAAATTGTACTAACGAATCAAATGGATAGGAATGATCAAAACCGCTATAAGTTTGAACTTATTCCAAACATAAATGTGCTTTGGAATGATGGTCATTCCTAAAACCTTTACACTTTGTAAAGGTTTTTTTACTTTTAAGAAATACTTTTAAATAAAAAATTTTATTTTCAATAAATTAACAATACTCTTTATTATTTAATAAATAACTGTCATAATAGTAAGAAAAGGCTACTTTTTTTGGGGGGATTTGTATGGAAAAGGAAAAATATTCGATTCAAGAGGCAATACTATATGGCCATAAAATGGCTCAATTAAGTAAAGCTTTATGGAAGGCAATCGAAAAGGATTGGCAGGAATGGATAAAACCTTACCATTTAAACATTAACGAGCATCATATATTGTTAATTGCTTATCATCTTAAAGGATCTAGCATTTCTGAAATTGCCAAATTTGGTGTTATGCATGTATCCACAGCCTTTAATTTTTCAAAAAATTTAGAAGAAAGAGGATTGCTTACATTTTCGAAAAAGGAAAATGATAAACGCAATACATATGTAGAATTAACCAAAAAAGGGGATAAACTTCTTCTTGAACTAATGGAACGCTATGACATAGAGAGAAATAGTGTAATCCAAGGAACCTTACCTTTAGCTGAAATTTATGGGAAATTTCCGGATTTATTAAATTTAACAGCGATTATAAAAGGAATATACGGTCAAGATTATATCGAAATATTAAATCGAACGGTGCAAAATATTGAGGATGGATTTATAGACGAAGAAGAAACGAACCATGAATAAAATGGTACAAACTTAATATATATGATAAAAATAACATCGTAATTTTTCTGTTACGATGTTATTTAATCGCCTCCATGTTAACGTTTAAAAAAATAATTATAGGCTATAGATATTATTTTTTAAAAAAGTTATTGCCAAAATGGAAAAAACAAAGTATAGTCTCTCTTGGGATTTTTAAATTTAGTATATGCAATCATCTATGAAATACAAAATATCTATAGGGGGATCCTGGAATGCATAGTTGTTGGAAAACAGTTAACATTGCCAGGGAGTTAGGTTTAGGACGCGTATATTTATTATCCAGTTTGTTAGGGATACTATCATTCATTTTTTTATTTATACCTTACTCTCTTATACATCAAAACATTCACATTGTGGAACATGGCTTTTTAACCGTTATGATTATTTTAATTACGTTACCAACATTTCATAACTTATCTCATGTTATCCCTTTAATTTTATTAAATAAAAAGATTAAAGGAAAATTTCGTTTTGAGTTGGGATTTTGGCCAATCTTCTCATTTCGTCCAATGATGATGCTGCCGAAAGGGATCTGTATTATGTCATGGCTCTCGCCCACACTTTTTTTAACCGTTCCGGGATTAATTGGCGCTGTTATGCTACCTAGCTTATATCCTTATTTCCTGTTATTTACGGCAATTAATATTGGAATAAGCTACAAGGATTTTGTTTATGTACATCACTTTATTAAAGCTCCACATAAAAGTATTATCGAAAATCGTAAAGACGGATTTGATATATTAGTAAAAAAGTAAAGCGAAGGTACTAGTTTTATATTTTTACTATTCAATTATGATATTTTTTGTTAAAGTGGTCGTAAAGGGATTTTTAAAGGGGGATCAGAGACATGGTAGTGTTTTATGTGCCATTTGCAGTTTTTATTCTCTATTTGTTTAATTCACTTATCCATGCATTTTGCCTTAAAGGGGAACTTTCAAATGAACGTTCACATAAGGTATTTCGCACGGTGAATGTCTCGATCACCATATTACTCATTTCATCTTATATTGAAGTAATGTTTACTTAATAAATTATAAATGAGTTTATACATTAAAATAGCATGCTTAAGTGTAAAGCCCAGTAGTAATATTCTACTGGGCTTTTGTAACTCTTTGCAGAATGAACAGAAATGCTCAAATAAAAAAGGAAGCGTCTTAGCGCTTCCTTTTTTTATCTCATTAATACCAAGCTGCACCTACAATAATCAAAAGAATGAACAGCACTACGATTAAGGCGAATCCTCCGCCATATCCACCACCGTGGCTCATTCATAACACCTCCTTATCAGTTTCAATATATACTATGTAGGATGGCTACAGACTGAGTAGGCGAATTCATTATCTTTAAAAAATTCATTTTAATTTTATCCACTACATTGTCCTAAAGTATGATATATTGGTGAAAGACTAAAAATTATTTATGTAAAAGATTAGGAGTGTCCAAATGAAGAAGTTTATCTTAACAATTGCACTGGCATTAAGTGTATTTACGATTACAGCATGTACGAACGACGATGATAAAAAAGAAACGGCAAAAGAAGATGAATCTATAGTTGCGGAATTTGAAAATGGTACGATTACAGAAAAAGAATTTTATGAGGAAATGAAACTTCAAGTCGGCGAAGCTATTCTACATAACTTAATTTTAGAAAAGGTATTATCGGAAAAATATGAACTGACCGATGAAGAATTAGAAGAAATTGACAATCAAATAAAAGCAGAGAAAGAGCAGTATGCGGAAGCATTCGATATGGTTATTGCTCAAAGTGGATTAAAGGATGAGGAAGACTACAGAGAAACACTAAAAGTAAGTAAATTATATGAAAAAGCTCAAAATCAAGCGTTAGAAGGTATGGAGGTATCTGAGGAAGATATTCAAGCAGAATTTGAAAATCGCAAACAACAAATTCGTGTAAGTCACATTCTTGTAGATAGTGAAGAACTTGCTAATGATTTATACAATCAAATACAGGAAGGTGCAGATTTTGCTGAACTAGCTATGGAACACTCTACAGATCCTGGATCAGCTGCTGCTGGAGGAGACTTAGGTTTTATTGGACCTGATGTAACTTTTGTAGAATCCTTTAAAGAAGCTGCCTTCAATCTTGAAGAAGGTGAATTGAGTAAACCTGTGGAAAGTACACATGGATGGCACATTATTAAAGTAACAGAATCCAATAGTGATTTAGTATTAGACGATGTAAAAGAAGAAATTGCAACTAGCTTAAGAGAGCAGCAATTTGATCAAGCCTCCTTTATCAATGACTTAATGAAGGAAGTGAATGTAGAAGTAAAAATTGAAGAATTTAAAGATATGTATACGGAAGCAGAAGCAGCTAAAGAATAAGAAAAAGGGATGGCCTAGTAGCCATCCCTTTTCTCTTACCCAAACGATTTCAATTACGGTTCTTCTTCCACATCCTGTTTCATTTCTCTCGCTTTTTCAATCCGTTCCATATAGACTTGTCCTTCTTTTTCAATATATTCTTGCTCTAGCTTTGCTTCTGCTCGCATGGCACGGAAGGACATATATCCACTAAATATAATAAAACCAATCAATACAAGAACCCACAATGGTGTTTCAACCATATTCCTACCCCCTGTCTACCTTTTTGTACAAGCATATGCAGGATATGGGTAGGTTAGAACTAGATCTACTCTATTAACCTTCAAATGTTGGTTTATAAAAGCTACGATTGTCCATTGCAAAAAGACGTTCCGTAAACTCTCCTGGCTTAGTTTTTTGTAAAGCACGATTAAGCATATTCATTTTTGCATCAATTAAATCAATCATATGAAGGAGTTCTGCTTCTCGCACAAGTGGGACTTTAGGACTTCCCCATTCACCCTTCCCATGGTGACTCAAAATCATATGCTTTAAAATCGTGATTTCTTCTCCTTCAAGTGCCAATTCATCCGCTGCTTTTCCTAATTCTTCTGCCATAATCGGTATATGTCCCAACAGTTTTCCTTCAATCGTATAACTTGGTGCCACTGGTCCAGACAATTCTTGTAGCTTACCTAAATCATGTAATATGATTCCAGCATACAGTAAATCTAAGTTTATATCTGTATAGAGGTTTTTTAATCCCTTTGCAATTTGTAGCATGGAATAAATATGATGGGCAAGGCCAGATACATATTCGTGGTGATTTTTTACCGCGGCTGGGAACAAAAAGAGTTGTTCTTCATATTTCTTGATAAAGTGGCGAACAATACGTTGAAGTGTTGGATTTTTCATTTCAAAAATAATATCTGTAATATTTTGTTGAAGTACTTCTGTAGGAATTGGAGCTTTTTCCAAAAAGTCTTGTAAACGAACTCCATCAGAAGGTTGAGCAGGACGAATACGGATAATTTTTAATTGTTGTTTACCTCTAAATTGATTAATTTCTCCTTGTACTTTAACAATCTTTTCTGCCTGATAGGTTTGCTCGTCTTCCTCTGAAGCATCCCAAAGCTTCGCTTCTATTTCACCAGAGGCATCCTGCATAATTAATGTTAAAAACGCTTTTCCATTACTTGCAGTCCCCTTTGTTGCCGATTTAATTAATAGAAAGTTTTCAAAGGTTTGTCCTACTTCTGCATAGCCTATTTCCTTTAACACAATATCCCCTCCCCTTTTTTCTTAAAGAAAAGAGCGTGTCTTACACGCTCTATTTATCATCAGATGTAGGTTCTTTTGGAATTAATTTAAATATTTCACCAGATTCAACGACTCTTATAAACTTCATTAACCAGCTGTAATAATTCTTTGCATAGTTTAATTTATCGATATCTAATGTAATTTTTTCTTTTAGTGTCGGATCATCTGTTTGTTCCTGCAATTTTCTTAATTCATAAATGGCCTCGTCTGCTTCCTCTATATTTGTTTCTGTGTTATGGCGCCACCTACTACCAAATAGTGATGTAAAGGACTTATACCAATCTTCCTCGGATTGATACAAATCTTTTCGAACACCTTTTTTATATGAGGGCTCTACCATCTTCATTTCAGCTAATGTTCTTACACCCGTCGACATACTCGTTTTGCTCATTTCCAAAGCATCTCGCATATCATCTAACGTCATCGGTTGATCAGCAAAATATAATGCTCCATAAAGACGACCAACAGATGTCGTAATACCATATAAACTCATGTTTTTCGCAATTACTTGAATAAATTTTTCGATTGTATCCTCGTATCGAGACCAATCACCGTGTACTTCCTGATTTGCCACCACAAACCCTCCATGATATTAAGCAACGTAATTTTCTGACTGTATTTTACCATGATTAGACGATTTGTGCGAACTCAACGTGTAAAAACTGTCGTATT
>JACYYK010000463.1_pt2 | contig 12456 bp, 12 predicted proteins | sample 8236871 | NCBI WGS metagenome assembly JACYYK01 (sample SAMN14103087, study PRJNA606662) | landfill metagenome | isolation source: landfill solid waste inoculated with endophyte fungus Paravalsa indica | place: India:New Delhi, Okhla landfill site | collected 2017-11-05 | reverse complement strand
CGCCGCCGGACGATCCGACCGCGCCCGCGACTCCGCCGACGGCGGCTGCGGCAACTCCCACAGCGGGTCGGTGTCCGAACGGCTCATCCGTCCTTCTTTACCAGACCCGGTGGGTGTGCCCGCCTCACACGGAGGGGCGGGCGGGTTCCGTCGACGGAACGGGCTGCCGCTTCGGGGTGATCCACTTGTTCAGGAGGTCGAACGCGGGCTGTTCCACGAGCCTCGTCAACGCCCACCCGAGCAGGATGGCCGCCGCGAACCACGCGGGCACCCAGCCCCACCACGGCACACCCAGGTCGGCGAGATGCCGGGCGACGATGGTGCCCATCACGTAGTGCATGAGGTACACGCCGTAGGAGATGCCGGCGAGCCAGCGGATCGGCCGCTCCAGCGCCGTGAAGACCCGGCCGTTCCACGCCGGCGCGTAGGCCGCCACGCAGATGAGCACCATGGCCACCGCGTAGGGCAGGACGGCGTCGTTGGCGGGCGGATGCATGCTGTGGGCCATCAACACCGCGATGAGCATCAGGTAGAGCTGCGTGAAGCTCATGCGCTTCTTCGACCAGCGGTAGATGGCGAAACCCGCGATCAGCAGGTGCGCCCGGTTGAGTCCGGTGCCGTCCATCGCGATGGAGAGCCACATCGGCACGACGTCGCCCGGTCCCATGAACAGGTACCGGATCGCGAGCGGCACGAGCAGCACCGCCCACATCACCGCGGACGCCACGGTGCCGCGCACCCGCTTGCTCGCCGCGAAGAGGGCGATGGCGGTGAAGCCCGCCACCTGCACCGGCACGGTCCAGTGCGCCAGGTCGATGTAGGCGACGTCGGGCACCAGCAGGTGCACCAGCGCGAGGTTGCCGAGCAGGTCGCCGTAGGTGTGCCGGGGCAGCCCCTCGGGCGCCAGCAGCTGGGTCGTCACGAAGATGACCACCACGGCGACCCAGAACGCGGGCAACAGGCGCGCGAGCCTGCGCAGCCACCACCTCAGCGAGGGGTGCTTGCCGATCGTCATCGCCGCGAAGTAGCCCGACACGGTGATGAGGACCGAGGCTCCGAACGGGAAGTCCATTCGCAGCGGCTCGGGCGGCAGATCGAGGCCCGGCAGGTTCAACGGCGCCAGCAGCGTCGCGTGGAAGGCCAGCACCGCGAAGATGCCGACCACGCGCACCGCATCCCAGCTGATGTAGCGCGGTTTGCGGGGTTTGGCCTTCTCGGTCTCGGCCGCCGCCACCGGGCTCGCCACGACCTCCTGCGCCTGCACCATGAGTTCGGGAGTTTAAGCCACTCCACCCACTCGGCCCCCGAAGGGGTGGCGCACCGTCACGCTCCGACAGCGGCGCGAAGCTCGTCGACGCGGTCGGTGCGTTCCCACGGCAGGTCGACGTCGGTCCGGCCGAAGTGACCGTAGGCGGCCGTCGGCGCGTAGATCGGACGCAACAGGTCCAGATCCCGGATGATGGCCGCCGGACGCAGGTCGAACACCTCCGTGATCGCGGCCTGGATCTTGGCCGGATCCACCTTCTCGGTGCCGAACGTCTCGACGAACAACCCCACCGGCGCCGCCTTCCCGATCGCGTACGCCACCTGCACCTCGACCCGGCCCGCGAGTTCTGCGGCGACGATGTTCTTGGCGACCCAGCGCATCGCGTACGCCGCCGAGCGGTCCACCTTCGACGGGTCCTTGCCCGAGAACGCACCACCACCGTGGCGCGCCATACCGCCGTAGGTGTCCACGATGATCTTGCGCCCGGTCAGGCCCGCGTCACCCATCGGACCACCCACCACGAACCGCCCCGTCGGGTTCACGAGGAGGCGGGTGTCCTCCTGCTCCCAGTCCATCTCCCGCAGCACCGGACCCACCACGTGCTCCGCGACGTCCACGGCGAGGAGCTTGTCGAGGTCGATGCCCTCGGCGTGCTGGCTGGAGATGACCACGGTGTCCAGCCGCACCGGGCGGTCGCCCTCGTACTCGATGGTCACCTGCGTCTTGCCGTCCGGCCGCAGGTACGGCAGCACGCCATCCTTCCTGACGGCCGTCAACTGCCGGGCGAGCCGGTGGGCCAACGCGATGGGCAGCGGCATCAGCTCCGGGGTGTCCGAGCACGCGTAGCCGAACATCAGACCCTGATCGCCCGCGCCCTGGCGGTCCAACTCGTCGACGTGGCCGGGATCGTGTTCGCCGACCCGGGTCTCGTACGCGGCGTCCACACCCTGGGCAATGTCGGGCGACTGCGAACCGATGGCCACGTTGACCCCGCACGACGCACCGTCGAAGCCCTTCGCCGACGAGTCGTAGCCGATCTCCAGGACGCGATCGCGCACGATCGTCGGGATGTCGGCGTAGGCCTCGGTGGTCACCTCACCGGCGACCTGGACCTGCCCGGTCGTGATCAGGGTCTCGACCGCGACGCGGCTGTTCGCGTCCTTGCTCAGCAACGCGTCCAGAATCGAGTCGCTGATCGAGTCACAGACCTTGTCGGGATGCCCCTCGGTCACCGACTCCGACGTGAACAACCTGCGGTTCGACGCACACACCGGACCTTCGCCCCATCCTCACTCGACGTGTCGATGCGACTGAAGCCTACTGGGGCCGCCCACTCTCCCGCAGCAGCTCCGACACGGCGTCCCACACGGTGGTCGCGAGCTCGGTCTTGGCGCCCAACGGGATGCGCTGCTCGGCACCGTCGGCCGACAGCAGCCACCCGGTGTTCTCGTCGACCTCGAACGCGCGGCCCTCGCCGACGGCGTTCACGACGAGCAGGTCGACGCCCTTGCGCTTCAACTTCTTGTGGGCGTGGTCGAGGACACTGCCGTGCTCGTCGCCGGTCTCCGCCGCGAACCCCACCAGCAGCTGGCCGGGCCGCCTGCGTGCCACGAGGCCGGCGAGGATGTCCGGGTTGCGCTCCAACACCACGGTCGGAGCCGATCCGTCGTCCTTTTTCTTGATCTTGTGCTCGGCTCGGGCGGCGGGACGGAAGTCCGCGACCGCCGCGGCCATCACGACGACGTCGGCGTCCAGCGAGGCCGCGTTCACGGCGCTCTCCAGCTCGGCGGCCGTCGACACGCGCGCCACGCGCACTCCGGCCGGGTCGGGCAGCGCCACCGTGTGCGCGGCGACGAGCGTCACCTCGGCCCCTCGCTGCGCGGCGACCCGGGCGAGCGCGTAGCCCTGCTTGCCGGACGATCGGTTGCCGAGGAAGCGCACCGGGTCCAGCGGTTCCCGGGTCCCGCCCGCCGACACCACGATCCGGACCCCGTCGAGGTCGCGGGGCAGCGCGTCGGGACGCGCGAGCAGCAGACGGGCCAGGTCGACGATCTCCCGCGGATCGGCGAGGCGGCCCTTGCCGGTGTCCTTGCCGGTCAGCCGACCCGAGTCCGGCTCGGTGACCACGGCGCCGCGTGACCTCAGCAACGCCACGTTGTCCTGCGTCGCCGGGTGCTCCCACATCTCGGTGTGCATGGCGGGGAAGAACGCCACCGGACACCGTGCGGTCAGCAGCGTGTTGGTGAGCAGGTCGTCGGCGAGCCCGTGCGCCGCCTTCGCCAGCAGGTCCGCCGTCGCGGGCACCACCAGCACCAGGTCGGCCTCCTGGCCGACCCGCACGTGCTGCACCTCGGGAACCTGGGAGAACACCCCGGTGTGCACGGGATGCCCCGACAACGCCTCGAAGGTGGCGGCCCCGACGAAGTTCAGGGCGGCGGCGGTGGGGACGACACGGACGTCGTGCCCGGTCTCGGTGAGTCCGCGCAGCACCTCGCACGCCTTGTAGGCGGCGATGCCGCCCCCGACACCGAGAACGACTCGAGGTCGCGTTCCCACCGGAGGACTACTCGCCCTCGGTGTGCTCCAGCAGACCCGAGTGGATCTCGCGCAGAGCGATCGACAGCGGCTTCTCGCGGGGGCCCGGCTCCACGAGCGGCCCCACGTACTCCAGCAGACCCTCGCCGAGCTGGGCGTAGTAGTCGTTGATCTGACGGGCGCGCTTCGCCGCGTAGATCACGAGGGCGTACTTCGAGCTGACCTTGTCGAGCAGGTCGTCGATGGGCGGGTTGGTGATGCCTTCAAGCTGCTCACCCTGCGGACCCAGCGTAATCGCGGTCACTGACTGTGCTCCGTCTCGTCGCATGCGGTGGTTCGGCCAGTCACCAAGCTTAGCAACTGGCGTGCGGCGGCTCGCACGTCGGCGTTGACGATGCGCTCGTCGAACTCGTCGGCCGCCGCGAGTTCTCGTTCGGCTTCGCGGAGACGCGCACGGACGGCGTCGTCGTGCTCCGTGCCCCGTCCCGTGAGCCTGCCGACCAGTTCGTCCCACGAGGGCGGCAGCAGCATGACCAGCTGCGCCTCCGGCATCGCCCGACGCACCTGCCGGGCACCCTGGAGCTCGATCTCCAGGACGGCCGGGCGACCGGCGTCCAGCACGCGTTCCACGGGAGCTCGGGGCGTTCCATAGCGGTTGCCCGCGAACTCGGCGTGTTCGAGCAGCTCGCCGCCGCGCTCCATCGCCTCGAAGGTCTCCCGGTCGACGAAGTGGTAGTGCTCACCGTTCACTTCGCCGGCGCGCGGTGGCCGGGTGGTCACCGACACGCTGAAGTAGATGTCGGGACACAGTCGTCGCAACTCGGCCACGACACTCGACTTACCGACGCCGGACGGGCCCGACACGACGGTGAGCCGGTGCCTGGGGCTCGCGCCCGACACCGACTCACCGTTCATCGCGCGACCGGCCGGAAAGCCTGCCGCGTTCGAGCCGTGAACCTGCTCACTCACTCGCCGCTGAACTCGGCCAGCAGCGCCTTGCGCTGCCGGTCGCCGAGACCACGCAGACGACGGCTGGTGGCGATCTCCAGCCGCTCCATCGTCTGCTGCGCACGCACCTTGCCCACGCCCGGCAGAGCCTCCAGCAGAGCGGAGACCTTCATCTTGCCGAGGACCTCGTCCTCGTCGGCCTGCTTCAGCACGTCGGCGAGGGTCGTACCGCCGCGCTTGAGCCTTTCCTTGAGCTCCGCGCGAGCGCGACGGGCGGCGGCGGCCTTCTCCAGCGCCGCAGCACGCTGTTCCTCGGTGAGCTGGGGAAGTGCCACGTTTTCCTCCGGTGTTACTCAAAAATTCTGGGTGGGTGTGGCGACCGTACCCACCCTCGACCTGGTCTCTCAATGCGGGGGTGATGCCGACCGCGCCAGGACACGGCCAGAGCCGACCCTACTCACGGAAACGCTCCCAGACATGGGTCGCAAGGTCGGAATCCGAAGCATTTCCTGTTGCGCCGGAACACCCCGCCTGACGCCACGACGCGTAGCGTAGTGCAAGATCAAAATATGGTCGGACCAGGGCTTGTTCCGGCGCCGCATGCGTTTACGGCAGGATGGACGCGAGAGTATCCCGCGTTCGCTCCACCGCGGCGCGTAACGCGTCCGGGTCGGGACCGTGCCGCAGAATGTCCCGCGACGACGTCGGGAGCAGGCCTCTCTGTTCCCCTCCGAAAACCCGGCGCAAATCCTCGGCGGTGGCACCCTGAGCGCCGAATCCCGGGGCCAGCACGGGCCCGTTGAGGCGCTCCAGGGACACCTCGTCCGGCCCCACGGTGGCACCCACGACCACGCCCACGTGACCGAGCGGGTCCGCACCCTCGTTGCACTTCGCCGCTTCATCCACAATGGACTGCGCGACGGTGGCGCCGTGGGCGTCTCTCGCCCGCTGGACGGCGTGGCCCTCCGGATTGGACGTCCGTGCGAGCACGAACACCCCTCTCCCGGTGAGCCGTGCCTGCTCCACCGCGGCGTCCAACGAACCGAAACCGAGGTAAGGCGACACCGTGACGGCGTCGGCCGCCAACGGCGCTCCGTCGGCGAGGTAGGCGGCCGTGTAGGCCGCCATCGTCGACCCGATGTCCCCGCGTTTGACGTCCAGCAACACGAGTGCTCCGCCCTCCCGGGCGGTGGCGAGGACGCGTTCGAGTACCGCGATCCCCGCCGACCCGTACGCCTCGAAGAACGCCGACTGGGGCTTCAGCACGGCCACGGAGCCCGCGAGGGCCTCCGTGGCCGTCAGAGCGAAGCGTTCGAGCCCGCCCGCGTCCGTGGGCAGCCCCCAGGCCTCCAGCAACGCCGGATGCGGGTCCACGCCCACGCACAGCGGGCCGCGAGCGGCCACCGCCTCGGTCAGCCGCGCACCGAACGAGCCTTCCGGGTGCCCGCTCACGCGCGGGTCACCTCACGAACGGTGGCCTGCAACTCCTGCAGCGAGCGCGCGACGATGTCCCCGCGGATGAGGGCCTCGATGCCGTGCACCGCCGCCGCGGCGCCCTGCACCGTGGTGACACACGGGATGCCCCGCGACACCGCCGCGGTGCGGATCTCGTACCCGTCCACGCGCGGACCGCTGTTCCCGTACGGCGTGTTGATCACCATGTCGACACCGCCGTCCAGGATCACCTCGACGATGTTGGGCTCGGCGGCCGTGCTGCCCTCGTAGTGCTTGCGCACCACCGCGCACTCGATGCCGTTGCGCCGCAACACGTCCGCGGTGCCCGCCGTCGCGACGACCCGGAAGCCCAGGTCGGCGAGCCGCTTCACCGGGAAGACCAGCGACCGCTTGTCCCGGTTGGCGACCGAGACGAACACGGTGCCGTGCGTGGGCAGCGACCCGTACGCGCCCGCCTGGGACTTCGCGAACGCCTCGCCGAACGAGACGTCGACGCCCATCACCTCGCCCGTCGACTTCATCTCCGGACCGAGCAGCGAGTCGACCCCGTGGCCCTCCGGCGTGCGGAACCGGTGGAACGGCAGCACGGCCTCCTTCACCGCCACCGGCGAGCCCACCGGCAGCAGTCCACCGTCGCCCTCGGCGGGCAGGACGCCGCGCGCCCTCAGATCGGCGATCGACGAACCGGTCATGAGCAAAGCCGCCGCCTTCGCCAGCGACACCGCCGTGGCCTTCGACACGAACGGCACGGTGCGCGACGCCCTCGGGTTGGCCTCCAGCACGTACAGGACGTCGTCCTTGAGGGCGTACTGGACGTTGAGCAGCCCCCGCACACCGATGCCCTTGGCGATGGCCTCGGTCGAGCGGCGGACCGCGTCCAGGTCGGTGCGGCCCAGGGTGATCGGCGGCAGGGCGCACGCCGAGTCGCCGGAGTGCACCCCGGCCTCCTCGATGTGCTCCATGACACCGCCCAGGAAGAGCTCCTCGCCGTCGTAGAGCGCGTCGACGTCGATCTCGATGGCGTCGTCGAGGAACCGGTCGACGAGCACGGGGTGCTCGGGGGTGACCTCGGTCGCGCGCTCGATGTAGCCGCGCAGCGACTCCTCGTCGTAGACGATCTCCATGCCCCGGCCGCCCAGCACGTACGAGGGCCGCACCAGCACCGGGTAGCCGATCTCGTCGGCGATCGCGCGGGCACCGTCGAACGACGTCGCCATGCCGTACTTCGGCGCGGGCAGGCCGGCGGCCGTCAGCACCTCGCCGAACGCGCCGCGTTCCTCCGCGAGGTGGATGGCCTCGGGCGGTGTCCCCACCACGGGCACTCCCGCGTCGGCGAGCCGCTGGGCGAGGCCCAGCGGAGTCTGCCCACCGAGCTGGACGATCACCCCGACGACGTCTCCCGACTCCTGCTCGGCGTGCACGATCTCCAGCACGTCCTCGAACGTGAGCGGTTCGAAGTACAGGCGGTCGGAGGTGTCGTAGTCGGTGGACACGGTCTCCGGGTTGCAGTTCACCATCACGGCCTCGAACCCGGCCTCGCGCAGCGCCAGCGCGGCGTGCACGCACGAGTAGTCGAACTCGATGCCCTGACCGATCCGGTTCGGCCCCGAGCCCAGGATCAGTACCTTGGGCTTCTCCCGCTGCTCGGCCACCTCGGACTCCGCGGCGGGGTCCGTCTCGTAGGCCGAGTAGTGGTAGGGCGTCTTCGCCTCGAACTCCGCGGCACACGTGTCCACGGTCTTGAAGACCGGACGCACGCCGAGCCGGTGGCGCAGCGCGCGGACGCCGTCCTCACCGGCCAGTTCCGGCCGCAGGGCCGCGATCTGCCGGTCGGACAGTCCGATGCGCTTGGCCCGGCGCAGCAGGCCCTCGTCGAGCACGGGCACGTCGCGCAGCTGCGCGCCCACCTCACCGATCAGCTCGATCTGGTCGAGGAACCACGGGTCGATGCCGCTGGCCTCGTGGACCTGGTCCACGGTGGCACCGAGCCGCAACGCGCGCTCCACGGTGTAGAGGCGTCCCTCGTGCGGCGTGCGCAGTGCCTCGAGTGTCGACTCCAGCGTCGCGCCCTCAGGGTCGGGCCTGGTCCAGAACCCGACGGCCTTCGTCTCCAGGGAGCGCATGGCCTTGCCCAGCGCCTCGGCGAAGTTGCGGCCGAGCGCCATCGCCTCGCCGACGCTCTTCATCGTCGTGGTCAGCTCGGGGTCCGCGCCGGGGAACTTCTCGAACGCGAACCGGGGCGTCTTGACGACCACGTAGTCGAGCGTGGGCTCGAACGACGCGGGTGTCTCGCCGGTGATGTCGTTGCTGATCTCGTCGAGCGTGTAGCCGATCGCGAGCTTGGCCGCGATCTTGGCGATGGGGAACCCGGTGGCCTTCGACGCCAGGGCCGACGAGCGCGAGACGCGGGGGTTCATCTCGATGACGACCATGCGGCCGTCCTTCGGGTTGACGGCGAACTGGATGTTGCAGCCACCCGTGTCGACACCGACCTCGCGCAGCACCGCGATACCGAGGTCGCGCATCTGCTGGTACTCGCGGTCGGTGAGCGTCATCGCCGGGGCGACGGTCACGGAGTCGCCGGTGTGCACGCCCATCGGGTCGACGTTCTCGATCGAACACACGATCACCACGTTGTCGTGGCGGTCGCGCATGAGTTCGAGCTCGTACTCCTTCCAGCCGAGGACGCTCTCCTCGATGAGCACCTCGGTGACCGGGCTCTCCTCCAGCCCGAACGACGCCATGCGCTCCAGCTCCTCGGGCGTGTGCGCCATGCCCGAGCCGAGGCCGCCCATGGTGAACGACGGGCGGATGACCACCGGCAGCCCGAGTTCCGCGACGGTCTCGTGGACCTCCTCCATGGAGTGGCACACGGCGCTGCGCGGAACACCGCCGCCGACGGCGCGCACGATGTCCTTGAACTTCTGCCGGTCCTCACCGCGCTGGATGGCGTCGATGTCGGCGCCGATGAGCTCGATGCCGTACTTCTCCAGCACCCCGCGCTCGTGGAGCGCGACCGCGCAGTTCAACGCCGTCTGGCCGCCGAGGGTGGCCAGCAGCGAGTCGATCGGCCTGCCCTTCTCCTGCTCGGCGACGATGACCTTCTCCACGAACTCCGGCGTCACGGGCTCGACGTAGGTCGAGTCGGCGAACTCCGGGTCGGTCATGATCGTGGCCGGGTTGGAGTTGACCAGGCTCACCCGCAAACCCTCGGACCGCAGCACACGGCACGCCTGCGTCCCGGAGTAGTCGAACTCGGCGGCCTGGCCGATGACGATCGGCCCGGACCCGATCACGAGCACATGCTCGATGTCAGTGCGCTTGGGCATGGCGGGCCTCCATCATGGTCACGAAGTCGTCGAACAGCGGCGCCGCGTCGTGCGGGCCCGCGGCGGCCTCGGGGTGGTACTGCACGGAGAACGCCGGGACCTCCTCGCACCGCAGCCCCTCCACGGTGCCGTCGTTGGCGCAGTAGTGGCTCACGTGCGCCTTACCGAACGGCGAGTCGAACCGCTGCCCCGGCTCGCCCTCCAGCGCGAAGCCGTGGTTCTGCGAGGTGATGGCCACACGGCCCGTCGCCGCGTCGATCACGGGAACGTTGATGCCGCGGTGCCCGAACCGCATCTTGTAGGTCGACAGGCCCAGCGCCCGGCCCAGGATCTGGTTGCCGAAGCAGATCCCGAACAGCGGCAGACCACGCTCCAGCACCCGGCGGGTGAGTTCGATCGCGTCGCCCTGCGTCTCCGGGTCGCCGGGGCCGTTCGACAGGAACACGCCGTCCGGCTCGGTCGCGAGGACGTCGTCGATGCCGCTGCCCGCGGGCAGCACGTGCAGTTCGACACCGCGCCGCACGAGCTGCCGCGGCGTGTTCGCCTTGATGCCGAGATCCAGCGCCGCGACCCGGAACCGGGTCTCGCCGATGGCGGGCACCACGTAGGGCTTCGAGGTGGTCACCTCGCGGGCGAGGTCCGCGCCCTTCATCTTCGGGCTCGCGAGCACCTGCGCCACCATGTCGTCGTCGGCGACCAGCGCATCGCCGGAGAACACGCCCGCCCGCATGGAGCCGTGCTCCCGCAGGTGCCGGGTCAGGGTGCGGGTGTCGATCTCGGCGATCCCCACCACGCCCTGCTCGACGAGGACGCTGTCCAGCGAACGCGTCGCCCGCCAGCTCGACGGCACGCGCGCCGGGTCGCGCACGACGTACCCGGCGACCCAGATGCGCTGCGACTCGTCGTCCTCGTCGTTCCAGCCGGTGTTGCCGATGTGCGGTGCCGTCTGCACGACGATCTGCCGGTGGTACGAGGGGTCGGTGAGCGTCTCCTGGTACCCGGTCATCCCGGTGCAGAAGACCGCCTCACCCAGCGTGCGCCCGCGCGCGCCGTAGGCAGTCCCTCTGAAAATCCGCCCGTCCTCCAGCACGAGTGCGGCGGCGGTGTGCGTGCCGGTCATACCTGGGCACCTCCCTTGACCTGCTCGATCCACTGCGGGTAGACGGAAAGGTCGTCACCGCGCAGTCCGGTGTCGAGCTCGACGTCCCCAAGGCGCCACGTGACCACCAACAGGCTCTCCGTGCCCATGACCTTGCCCGCCATTCCTTTGGCCGTACCGACGCGGACGACGCTGTCACGCGGGATCCAGAAGCTCGGAGCACCGGCGCGGTCCACCTCGACCCCGTCGTCGTACAGGCGCAGCACCGCCGGGCCGCGCATACCCGCGCCCCGGGTGACGATGCGTTCCTGCCAGTGCCCCGACACCGTCGTGCTGACGTACTGCCCCCGTGTCTCCAACAGCACCTCGCCCGGATCGGCGGGCACGGCGGGGAACGGCGGGACCAGCACGCTCTGGGCGCGAGCCTTTCGTCGCCACCCGCGCCACATGCCGTAGAGGCAGAGAGCGAAGAACGCGAAGCACAGCAGTGTCAGCAAGAGCCGGTCCATTACACAATCTTCCCTTCGCGCGACGTCACACGCCCGCGCAGCAGCGTGGCGCTCACCACGGCAGGCAGCCGCAGCCCTTCGTACGGCGTGTTGGTCGCCCGGCTCGCCAGTTCGGCTCCGCGAACCGTCCACTCCGCCTTCTCGTCCACCAGGACCACGTTGGCGGGTTCGCCCACGGCCAGCGGCCTGCCCTGATCCGGCAGGCCGACGATCTCGGCGGGCCGCTCGCTCATCACGCGCGCCACCCCGCGCCAGTCGAGCAGGCCGGGACGAACCATCGTCTCCACGACCACCGACAGCGCGGTCTGCAGGCCCAACATGCCCGGCCGCGCGGCCGACCACTCGGTGTCCTTGTCCTGCGGGGCGTGTGGCGCGTGGTCGGTGGCGACGCAGTCGATCACCCCGTCGGCGAGAGCCTGCCGCATCCGCTCCGCGTCGGCCTCGGCGCGCAGCGGCGGGTTGACCTTGTTCACCGGGTCGAACGTCGCGAGCCGCTCGTCGGTCAGGAACAGGTGGTGGGGCGTGACCTCGGCCGACACCTCGGTCCCCTGCTCCTTCGCCCACCGCAGCACGTCCACGGTGCCCGCCGCCGACACGTGGCACACGTGCAGCCGGGCCCGCGCGTGCCGAGCCAGCACGCAGTCCCTGGCGACGATCGACTCCTCCGCCGACGCCGGCCAGCCCGCGTACCCGAGGCGCGCGGCCCGCTCACCCTCGTGCGCCTGCGCGCCGACCGTGAGCCGCGGCTCCTCGGCGTGCTGGGCCACCACCACACCGAGCGCCGTCGAGTACTCCAACGCCCTCCGCATCAGCAGCGGGTCCGCGACGCAGTGCCCGTCGTCGGAGAACATCCGCACCCCCGCGGCGGAGTTCGCCATGGTGCCCATCTCGGCGAGGCGCTCGCCCGCCAGTCCCACGGTGACCGCACCCACGGGATGCACGTCCACGAGACCGACCTCCCGGCCCCGGCGCCACACGTGGTCGGTCACCACCGCGTTGTCGGCCACCGGGTCGGTGTTGGCCATGGCGAACACGGCCGTGTAACCACCCAACGCCGCCGCGGCGGAACCGGTGTCGATCGTCTCGGTGTCCTCGCGGCCCGGTTCACGCAAGTGCGTGTGCAGGTCGACGAAGCCGGGCAGCAGAACCTGCCCCTCACCCTCGATCACCTCGGCGCCGGACGGCGGGTCGATCCGCCCGATCTCGGCGATGACGCCATCCGCGACGAGGACGTCGACCGGCTCGCCCTCGCCATACAGCCGCACCTGCCGCAGCAGCACGCTGCCGGCCCGATCCTCAGTCACGGTCGCCTCC
>JACYYK010000199.1_pt2 | contig 12487 bp, 11 predicted proteins | sample 8236871 | NCBI WGS metagenome assembly JACYYK01 (sample SAMN14103087, study PRJNA606662) | landfill metagenome | isolation source: landfill solid waste inoculated with endophyte fungus Paravalsa indica | place: India:New Delhi, Okhla landfill site | collected 2017-11-05 | reverse complement strand
CTGGAGGCGCGGTCCCGGCTCGGTGGCGCGACCTTCTCGTTCCAGCGCGACGGCCTCACCGTGGACAACGGGCAGCATGTGACACTGCGCTGCTGCACCGCCTACCACGCGCTGCTCACCCGGCTCGGCAGCGCGGACGGTCTCGAAATGCAGGACCGTTTCCGGGTGCCGGTGCTGGCCCCGGGCGGTCGGTTCACCGAGCTGCGACGCACCGACGCGCGGGCGCCGCTCCACCTCGTGCCGGCGATCGCCCGTTACGCCGCGTTGCGCCCGCTCGACCGGCTGCGCGTGTTCCGCGCGGCGCTCGCGCTGCGGGCTCTCGACCCGCAGGACGCCTCGCTCGACTCCCTCAGCTTCGCCGACTGGCTCACCCGGCACGGTCAGAACGACGCGACGCTCGACCGGCTGTGGAACCTCATCACGGTGGCGGCACTCAACGGCCACGCGTCCGACGTGTCGCTGGCGTCGGCGGCCATGGTGTTCCGTACGGCGCTGCTCGAATCGGCCGACGGCGCCGACATCGGAATCCCGCGGTGGCCTCTCGACGACCTGCACGTGCGGCCCGCGGAGAAGTACCTGCTCGAACGCCACGGGCAGGTGCGCACCCACAGCACCGTCCGGGGCATCACCCCCGTGCGGGAACGGTTCCTCGTGCGCATGGACGACGAGGTCCTCGACGCCGACGCGGTGGTTCTCGCCGTGCCGCCCGAGACCGCGATGCGGGTGGCGCCGGGCCGGGCGGGACTGCCCGAGGCGCGACTCACGCGGCTCGGGGCGGTGCCCATCGTCAACGTCCACGTGGTGTACGAACGGCCGGTGACCGACCTGACGTTCGCCGCGGCGGTGTCGTCGCCCGTCCAGTGGTTGTTCGACCGGACGGCCGCGGCGGGCCTGACCTCCGGGCAGTACCTCGCCGTGTCGCTCTCGGCGGCCGAGACGTGGCTGACCACGCCCGCGTCGGCGCTGCGGGACGTGTTCCTCGCCGAACTCGCCAGGTTCTTCCCCGCCGCCGCCACCACACCGTGTTCGAGGTTCTTCGTCACCCGACAGCGACGGGCCACCTTCCGCCAGGGGCCCGGATCGAACAGTTTGCGTGCGGCCCAGCGCACGGCGTTGCCCGGCCTCGTCCTCGCCGGATCCTGGACCGCCACAGGTTGGCCCGACACGATGGAGGGAGCCGTGCGAAGTGGACACCGAGCGGCCGAGCTCGTCGCTGCACACCTGGCGGGGGGTGTGAGCCGATGACGACGACCCTGCCGTCCGAGGTGAGCGCCACCCAGCTGCTGGTCCGACCCGCGTTGCGGGAGGCGGTCGACACCCTGGATCCCGCGATGCGGCGCATCGTCAGCTATCACCTGGGGTGGACCGACCAACACGGCGAGACCGTGGAGGGCGCCGGAGGCAAGGCGCTGCGTCCGGCACTCGCCCTGCTCGCGGCGCAGGCTGTGCGCGCGCGACCGGAGTCCGCGCTGGCGGGCGCGGTGGCGGTGGAGCTCGTGCACAACTTCTCGCTGCTGCACGACGACGTCATGGACGGGGACACCGAACGTCGCCACCGGCCCACCGTGTGGGCCCTGTTCGGCACGCCCGCCGCGATCCTCGCCGGAGACGCCCTGCTGAACCTGGCCGTCGAGGTACTGGAGTCGACGGGCGACCTCACCGCGAGCCGCTTCCTGACCGGTGCCGTGCGCAGGCTCATCGAGGGGCAGACTGCCGACATCGAGTTCGAGGGCCGCGCGCTCGTCGGTGTCGAGGAATGCCTGCGCATGGAGGACGGGAAGACCGCCTCGCTCATGGCGTGTGCCGCGGAGGTCGGTGCGCGCCTGGGGGGCGGTGACGACACCGTGGTGGCCGCGCTCGGTCGTTTCGGCCGTAACCTCGGCATGGGCTTCCAGCTCGTCGACGACCTGCTCGGCATCGTCGGCAGTCCCGAGGTCACCGGCAAGCCCGTGCTCGCCGACCTGCGCGTGCGGAAGAAGTCGGTGCCCGTGGCCGTGGCCCTGAACGCCGACACCGAGAGCGCGCTGGCCTTGCGTGAGTACTACCGCAGGGACCGACCGCCGAACGAGCAGGACGTGCGCACGATGGCGGACCTGATCGACGACACGGGCGCCATCGGTTGGACCCGTGAGCGTGCGCACCGCTACATCGCCGACGCCGAGGCGTCCCTCGACGTGGCGAATCCGCCCTCGGACATCCGGGCGGCACTGACCGACCTCACCCGTTTCGTCGTGGAGCGTGACCGATGACCGATGTCCTGACCCGTGAGCCGGCCCCCGTGGTCGCACCGTCACCGGATCGCGTCCGGCGCTGTGTGGACTCCGCGCGCGACCACCTGCTCTCGCTGCAGCATTCGCAGGGCTGGTGGAAGGGCGAGCTGGAGACGAACGTGACGATGGAGGCCGAGGACCTGCTGCTCCGGCAGTTCCTCGGCATCTCGGATCCGCGCGTGACCGAGGAGACGGCTCGGTGGATCCGGTCGCGGCAGCGGGAGGACGGTACCTGGGCGACGTTCCACGACGGTCCCGCCGACGTGTCCACCACGGTGGAGGCCTACACGGCGCTCCGGCTCGCGGGCGACCCGCTCGACGCCGCTCACCTGCGGCGCGCGCGGGAGTACATTCTCGACAGCGGCGGCATCGAGGCGACCCGCGTGTTCACCCGCATCTGGCTCGCCCTGTTCGGGCAGTGGTCGTGGCGGGAGCTCCCCGTCCTGCCGCCGGAGCTGGTGCTGCTGCCGGACTGGTTCCCGCTCAACATCTACGACTGGGCCTGCTGGGCGCGGCAGACGGTGGTGCCGCTGACCATCGTCGGTGCGGCCCGGCCGGCGCGGCAGCTCGGCTTCAGCCTGCGGGAACTGCGCACGGGAGCGGCGACGCGCTCCGCCGACTCCGCGATGTCGTGGGCCGGGTTGTTCCACGGGCTCGACGCCGTGCTGCACCGGCTGGAGCGCCTGCCGGTGAAGCCGCTGCGGGCGACCGCGCTCGACCGCGCGGAGAAGTGGATTCTGGACCGTCAGGAGGCCGACGGCGGGTGGGGCGGGATCCAGCCGCCGTGGGTCTACTCGATTCTCGCGCTGCACCTGCGCGGCTACCCGATCGACCACCCGGTGATGTCGAAGGCGCTCGACGGGCTCGACGGGTTCACGATCCGGGAGGAGACGGCGGACGGCTGGGTGCGCAGGCTGGAGGCGTGCCAGTCACCGGTGTGGGACACCGCGTTGGCGATGACGGCGCTGCTGGACGCCGGGACCCCGGACGACCATCCGGCGCTCGTCTCCGCGGCGGACTGGATCCTGGGCGAGGAGATCCGCGTCGGCGGTGACTGGCAGGTGCGACGGCCGGACCTCGAACCGTCAGGCTGGGCGTTCGAGTTCGCCAACGACTGCTACCCGGACACCGACGACACGGCCGAGGTCGTGCTGGGGCTGCGCCGGGTCCGGCACCCCGAGCCCGAGCGGGTCGACGCGTCCGTGCGGCGCGCGACCGAGTGGCTGATCGGGATGCAGTGCTCCGACGGCGGCTGGGGCGCGTTCGACGCCGACAACACGCGGACGTTGTGCGAGAAGCTGCCGTTCTGCGACTTCGGCGCGGTGATCGACCCGCCGTCGGCCGACGTCACCGCGCACGTCGTCGAGATGCTGGCGGCCCGTGGCCTGGCCGACAGCGAAGCGGCCCGGCGCGGGGTGCGCTGGTTGCTGGACGCGCAGGAGGCCGACGGGTCCTGGTTCGGACGATGGGGCGCCAACCACGTGTACGGCACGGGGGCCGTGGTGCCCGCGCTGATCGCGTGCGGCATCCCCGCCGACCACGAGGCGATCCGCGCGGCGGTCCACTGGCTCACGGCTCACCAGAACGAGGACGGCGGCTGGGGCGAGGACCTGCGCTCCTACGTGGACCCGTCCTGGGTCGGCCGGGGTGCGTCCACGGCGTCGCAGACGGCCTGGGCGCTGCTGGCTCTGCTCGCCGCGGGGGAGCGGGGTGCCGTGGTGACGCGGGGTGTGGAGTGGCTGGTGGAGACACAGCGTCCGGACGGAGGCTGGGACCAGCCGCAGTACACCGGAACCGGGTTCCCCGGCGACTTCTACATCAACTACCACCTGTACCGCCTGGTGTTCCCGATCACCGCGCTGGGAAGGTACGTGGAGAGCAGTCGGGATGTCGGGCCGGGCTGACGAGCTGATCGTCCTCTGCCCGCTCGGTGTCGAGGCGCTGAGCGTGCGGACCGGACTGCGCGGCGGTCGCGTCGTGCGGGCGGGTGTCCGCGCACGCCGCCGCGACGCGGTGCTCGCCGCGCTCCATGCGCGGCCCGGGGTGCCCGTGGCCGTGGCCGGGGTCGCGGCGGCGCTCACCGAGTGCGCGCGTCCGGGTGATCTCGTGGTGCCCGACGTGGTGTGTTCGGCGGATCGTGTGTGGCGGTGCCCGTCGGCGGGAACGTTGTCGGCCGTGCTCCGCGGCGACCACCGGGTCCGCACGGCCGTCCACACCGGAGCGCTGATCGAGTCCCCGCGCATGGTGCGCCACGTGCGCGAGGTGCGCGGTGGTCGCAGTGCGGTGGCGCTCGACATGGAATCGGGTCTGCTGCTGGACCTGGCGGACGACGGCAGAAAGGTCGCCGTCCTGCGTGCCGTGGTCGACACGCCCGAGCGACCGCTGCTCAGCGCGGCGACGGTCGCGGGAGGTGTGGCGGCGCTCGCGGCGCTGAGGGCGTGCGGCCCCGCGCTGCGGACCTGGGCGGCGACCGTCGCCCGGGGCAAGAACGACAGCGTTGTGAAGGAGGTGCGGCACCCATGAGCATGCCGTTGCACCAGAGTCTGCGTATCGCGCGCTACCTGCTGGGCCAGAAACTGAAGAGGCGCTCGAAGTTCCCGCTCATCGTGGAACTCGAGCCGCTGTTCGCCTGCAACCTCAGCTGCCCGGGCTGCGGCAAGATCCAGCATCCGGCGGACGAGTTGAAACGGCGTATGCCGGTGGAGCAGGCGGTGTCGGCCATCGAGGAGTGCGGCGCGCCGATGGTGTCGATCGCGGGTGGTGAGCCACTGATGCACCCCCAGATCGACACGATGGTGAACGAGCTGGTGAAGCGCAAGAAGTACGTGTTCCTCTGCACCAACGCCGTGCTCGTCCGCCGCAAGATCGACAAGCTGGACCTCAAGCCGTCGCGGTACTTCGCGTTCGCGGTGCACGTGGACGGACTGCGGGAACGCCACGACGCCGCCGTCGCCAAGGAAGGCGTGTTCGACGAGGTGGTGGAGGCGATCGCCGAGCTGAAACGCCGCGGTTTCCGCGTCACGACCAACACGACTGTGTTCAACACCGACACGCCGCAGACCCTGATCGACGTGCTCGACTTCCTCAACGACGAGGTCGAGGTCGACCAGATGATGGTCTCGCCCGCCTACGCCTACGAGAAGGCGCCGGACCAGGAGCACTTCCTCGGCGTGCACGAGACCCGCGAGCTGTTCCGCAAGGCGTTCGCGGGCGGTAACCGCCAGCGCTGGCGGCTCAACCACTCGCCGTTGTTCCTCGACTTCCTGGAGGGCAAGGTCGACTTCGGCTGCACCGCGTGGGGTGTTCCGTCGTACTCGCTGTTCGGGTGGCAGAAGCCCTGCTACCTGATGAGCGACGGGTACGCGCAGACCTACGCCGAACTGCTGGAGACGACCGACTGGGAGTCCTACGGCCGTGGCCGGGACCCGCGGTGCGCGAACTGCATGGCGCACTGCGGCTACGAACCGACGGCGGTGCTCGCCACCCTGGGCTCGCTGAAGGAGAGCCTGCGCGCCGCGAACGGCGTCTGAGTCAACCGAACCGGCGCTGCAGGGCGTCGGTGAGACCGGGGGCGAGGCCCCGCAGCCGGGCGGGGAACCGGAGCCACCGCGGCACGAACAGCTCCGCGTGACCTTCGTCCACCGCGCGCACGATGGCCGTGGCCACCGCCGAGGCGGACACGGGGCGGGGAAACCGTCGCGTGTAGGCGACGCCCCGCCGGGCGAAGAAGGGCGTGTCGACGACGCCGGGCGACACGACGGACACGGCCACGCCGTGGCGCGCCACCTCGTGCCGCACGCTCGCGGCGAAAGCGTTCAGGGCGGCCTTCGTGGCCGAGTACACGGCCTCCTGCTCCACCGCCATGTGCCCGGCGATCGACGACACGAACACCAGCCGACCGCGCCCTCGCCGCACCATTCCGGGCAGCACGGCGTGCGCGAGCCGGATCGGTGCCGACACGTTGACCCGCACGAGGTCGTCGATCGTGTCGGTCGTCATGTCGACGAGGTCTCCGGCCCACCCGACACCGGCGGAGGCGACGAGGACGTCGAGCTCGCCGACGTCCGTCGGGAGCGTGTCGAGCACGCGCGCGTCGGTCAGGTCGGCCACCAGGGACATCGCGCCGGTGCGCCGTGCCACGTCGTCGAGGGCGGCACGGTCGCGGCCGAGGGCGACGACGTGGCAGCCTCGCGCGGCGAAGGCCTCCACCGCGGCGGCCCCGATGCCGGACGACCCGCCGGTGACCAGCACGCGCGTTCCGGGGGTGATCACGACGTCTCCCGCACGGCGGAGTCGGCGACGAGGGTGGACATGCGGTGGGCGAGCGCGTCGGCGAGTGGGGCGAAATCGGCGCGCACGGTCATACACACGGTGATCCACGGTCCCCACGTGAGCGCGCCCCAGGCGAGGCCCGTGCCGGGCGCGAGCGGCAGCACGGGGTAGGCCTGCGACATGACGGCGTCGTGCCAGCGGACCTCCCGTCGAGGCCCGGGCATCACCGTGCCCACGGCGTTGAACCAGTCGCGCCGGTACATCCGCCGCGCGAGCGCGCGATGCAGCGGGACAGGCAGGGCACCGAGCGCCTGCACCACGAGGCTTCCGGCCTCCGGCACTCCTGTCTCCGTCCGCGAGCGCAACGCGGTGGCGACGCGCTCGGCGCGGTGAGTCAGGCCCAGCCGGCCGACGGGAAGGTCGACGGACGCGGCGCCCGTGTGGTTTCCCGCCAGCCGCAGGCTGTCGGTGCCCCGCACCGACCACGGGACCATGAGCCGGAACCTGTCGCCCTGCGCCGCTCCGACGTCGTGCCACGCCTGCGCGAACAGGGTGAGAACGTACTCGGCCGCACTCACCCCGGCGGCTCGGGCAGCCGAGCGCACGTCTCGCCCGGGAAGGAGACCGAGCGCGTGATGCCGCTGGGCGTCGGGGACCTCCCCGTCGGTGACGGCCTCGGGGGCACGGCCCGCCGCGGCCAGCCGGGCGAGTCCCGAGAGGACGGGGCGGACGCCGCCCCGCAGGCCCGGCACGCCCACGTCGCCCATCGGCGACACGGGGCGGCTCGCCCAGGACAACCGGCCGGCGTCGTCGGTGTCGGACAGCAGCGCCTGCAGCATGGTCATGCCGTCCGCGAGCGCGTGGTGCAGCTTGACGAGCAGCGCGCTGCGCCCGTCGGCCAGGCCGGTGACGAGTCGCGCGGCGGCGACGGCGTGCGCGGGCTGCAGCGGCACGGAGAAGAACGTGTCCACTGCGGACTCCAGGTCGGCAACGCTCACCGCGTCGACGAGCGCCGACGCGCTCCGGCCCGGAACGGCACACCAGCGGACCGCGCGCGTCGCGGACGCCGAGGAGAACCGGCCGAGTGCACCCGGCACCGTGGCCAGCATGGCGGCAGCCTGCTCGACCGTGAGGGCCGGGCCGGGTTCGAACACCAGGGCCGTGCCCACGTGCTGCGGGACAGCGGGAGTCTCGACGTGGGCGAACAACGCGTCGGCCGCGGGCAGGCGCCGGGTCGCGGGCCGCGCCGCGGGGAAGGCGAGCCGGTGCAGCGCCCGGTCGAGGCCGGTGGCACCGTCGCCCGGGTCCCACGAGGCGGCGGGAAGGTCGAACCCGCGGTGGCGGCGCAGCCAGTCGAGGCCCGCGGTCGTCGAGGAGTGGGTGGACAGCACGAGGTCGGGGCGCTCCGCGTCGAGCAGGCGCCCGAGGAGTCGGCCCGTGCGGCGACTGCCTGCCGGACTCGGCGAGACGACCCGGGCGCGCACGTCGGCACCCGGCCAGACGCGCTGTGCCGCCACCCGGACCGTGGACACGTCGAACACCGTCGCCTCCGTGGAGACGACGAGCAGCTGTGGTGCCGTCGAGGTCCGCACCACCCCAGCCTGCCACCCGGCCCGCCCGCGTGCGGGCTCGACGCGGGCGACTCACCTGCCCGGAGGAGGCCGCCGAGTCAGGGGCGAAGCGCCGTGTCCTTCGTGTCCCTGCGGCGCACGGTGAGCAGTCCGAGGGTGAACAGCAACCGGTCGCGGGCGTTCGACATCGACCGGCCGGTGACCGACTCGATGCGCTGCAGCCGGTAGATCACGGTGTTGCGGTGGCAGTAGAGCTGCTGGGCCGCCCGGGTGGGCGAGCCGCTGTGGTCGATCACCGCGCCCAGCGTGGTCAGCAACGTCTCCCGCTCGTGGTCGGGCAGGCGGAGCAGGTCGCCGAAGGCCACCTGCGCGAGTCGGCCGGTCAACTCGGGACTGCCGACGAGCAGCGCCTCGGGCAGGTGGTCGTCCAGGAAGGCCACTCCCGGCGTCCGCAACGTCCTCGCCGCCGTGCGGGCCAACGTGTACGCCTCGCCGACCTGGCCGAGCGTCGTGATCACCGGTGACGCGCCGACCCGGCCCGCGACCGCGGGACGCAGCGTGTCCAGGGCGTCGGCCGGGCTGCGGTCGGCGAGCGCGACCAGGCCCACGATGTCGGACGGGCGGACGTGCCACGACGACACGAAACCGTCCGCGGCGAGCGTGTCCCTCGGCGAGCGCAGCGGCTCGTCGGTCGGGTTCTCGACCGGAGCCACCACGCACAGCATCGGCCCGCACGTCGGCAACCCCAGGACGGTCGCCGCATCCTGCGCGACGACCGAGTCCTTGCCGCGGCCGTCGAGCAGCGCGGCCAGGAAGGCGTGGCGTCGGCTCAACTCCTGGCTGCGCAGGCGCGACTCCTCCAGGCGGTAGGCGTCGACGAGTGCCGCCGAGCCGGCGTCGATCACCCGCCAGCCCCACCCCGACGCGTCGAGCAGTTCGCGGTCGTAGCGGCCGCGGAACCGGTCGCGCGACGTCGAGAGCAGCCCTTCCCAGATCACCTGCCCGCCCAGCCGGTAGGCGTGCAGCACGGCTTCCAGCGGCACGCCCTCCCTGGCGCGCTTGCGGCCGGTGTCGCGCGAGGTGTCGTTGGGGTCGACGCCGTCCGGGATGAAGCCGCCGAGCGACTGCACTCCGCGTTCGAGGTTCGCCCGCAGGTTCTCCCGCAGTGCGTCGGGCGCCGACACGCCGAGTTCGGCGTAGGAGGGCTCGGCCCGCAGCACCATCAGGGTGAGCCGGTCGGCGAGGGCGTCGAGGTCCTCGAGCATCGCCGTGGTGAGGACGCGCAGGGCGGTTCTCGCCGACGAGGAGACCTCGCCGTCCGCCGGGTGATCCGCTGCCGTCGTCATTCGAGTGACCATGGCATGGGCCACACCACCACGTCCAGCAGTCCAGCGCTGCCGTGCGCTCCGCCCAGGCGGACCGGTTCCGGCTGTGCGGGGCGCCCGACGGTGCGTTCGGGCCCGCAGTCCAGGCCGGCGGCCCGATTCCGCGGCACTCGGTACGGCCGTGATCGACTTCGGGCGATCTGCCCAGTGCCGCGGCGAAACGCTGGGCGGAGCGCCTATGGCCGTCGTTGGGCGTCCGGCACGAGGCTGGGGCGTGCCCCGGCCGGTCGGCGAACGGGGTGGCGACGAGGCCCAGCGGCGGGAGGTGCGACCGTGCGGACCGAGGACACGATCGACACCGGCGGGACACGGCCGGAACAATCCCTTTTCGACCTCCACGGCGTCACGGTCCGGTTCGGTGGGCTCACCGCGCTGTCGGAGGTCTCGCTCACGGCGCGGCATCGCGAGGTCCACGGTGTGATCGGCCCCAACGGTGCGGGCAAGACCACCCTGTTCAACGTCTGCTGCGGATTCGTGCGTCCCGAGGCGGGCACGATCCGCGTGCGCGGCACACCGGTGACCCAGCCGCGACCCCACCAGCTGGCCTCCCTCGGCATCGCCCGGACGCTGCAGGGGCTCGGCCTGTTCGACGGGCTCACGGTGCTCGACAACGTGCTGGTCGGCGCCGACCGCTTCCGCCGAACGGGATTCCTCCCCGCGCTGCTGGGACTGCGGCGCTCGGTGGCGGACGAGGCGGCTCTGCGAGCGCGGGCCGAGGCGGTGTTGCGCGAGCTCGGCATCGACGCCTACGCCGACGCTCGGCCCGGCAGCCTGCCCTACCCCGTGCGCAAACGCGTCGCGCTGGCGCGCGCGTTGGTGTCGGAACCCGAACTGCTGCTGCTGGACGAACCCGCGAGCGGACTGGGGCACGACGACCTCGGCGAGCTCGCCGATCTCGTGCGCGCGTTGTCCGACCGGATGGCGGTCGTGCTCGTCGACCACCACATGGACCTCGTGATGTCGGTCTGCGACCGGATCACCGTTCTCGACTTCGGCAGAGTCATCGCGTCGGGGCGGCCCGACGAGATCGCCGCGGACCCCGCCGTGATCACGGCGTACCTGGGCGAGGAGGCCCGCGCATGAGCAGCACGGTGGACGAGCGGCACACCCGGGACGCCGACACGGGACGCGGTCTGCACGTGCGGGGGCTGACCACCCGCTACGGCCCCGTCCTCGCGCTCGACGACGTCGACCTCACGGCACCCGCAGGTCGGGTCACCGCCGTGCTGGGAGCGAACGGCGCGGGCAAGACGACGCTGCTGCGGACGGTGTCCGGCCTCCTGCCGGCGCAGGCGGGCAGCGTCCACCTCGGCGACGTGGACCTCACCACGGCCGGCGCGGAGGACGTGGCCAGAGCCGGGGTGGCCCACGTGCCCGAAGGCCGCGGCGTGATCACGGAACTGACGGTGGAGGAGAACCTCCGGCTCGGAGCCCTGCTCGGCGCCGCGCGAGCATCCGCGCGGAAGCCACCCACGATCGACGACGTGTACGCGCTGTTCCCGTCGCTGGAGGGGCGCCGAAGGCAGGCGGCGCACTCGCTGTCCGGCGGCGAGCGGCAGATGCTCGTCATCGGCAGGGCGCTGCTGTCGGCGCCCGAGGTCCTGTTGCTCGACGAACCGTCGCTCGGGCTGGCCCCGCGAGTGGTCTCCCGCATCTTCGCGGTGCTGCGGGGCCTGGTCGACGCCGAGGGCCTCGCGATCCTGCTCGTCGAGCAGAACGCCCGCAGCGCACTGTCCATCGCCGACACCGGCGTCGTGCTCAACCTCGGCCGGGTGGTGGCCAGCGCGGACGCCGCGACCCTGGCCGGGGACGACGAACTCCGCCACGCCTACCTCGGTCTGTGAGGCCACCCTCGCCCGTTCCCGACTCCTCGTCACCGTCCTCACCGGTCCGGCCGGCACTGTTTCGACCCCGGGAGACACCGTATGCAGCGATTCGTCGACCTCACCCTCAACGGCATCAGCCAGGGCGCCATCTACGCGGCGTTCGCGCTGGCGCTGGTGCTCATCTGGCGTTCCACGCGCGTCGTCAACTTCGCCCAGGGTGCGATGGCGATGCTCACCACCTACGTCGCGCTGACGCTCATCGAGAGCGGCCAGCCGTACTGGGTGGGGTTCGCGGTCGCGCTCGCCGCCGGTTTCGTACTCGGCGCCGTGCTCGAACGCCTGCTCATCCGCCCGGTCGAAGGCGGACCCGAACTGAACGCCGTCATCGTGACGCTGGGGCTGTTCGTGGCGTTGCAGGCGCTGGCCGCGATCCTGTTCGGCTCCGCCTACGAGTCGTTCCCCGCACCGTTCTCCCTCACCGGGTTCTCCGTCGGCGGCACGACGGTGGCGTTCACCCCGTTCAACGCGTTCGTCGTGCTCGCGGTGCTCGCGGTGATGCTCGCCCTCGTCGCCCTGTTCCGCCTCACCGATCTCGGGCTGCGGATGCGTGCCTCGGCCCTGCACCAGGAGGTGTCACGGCTGCTCGGCATCCGCGTCGGTCGCCTGCTCACGCTCGGCTGGGCGCTGGCCGCCGTGGTGGGCTCGCTCGCCGGACTGCTGATCGCGGGCGGCAGCCTCATCCACCCCGCCTACATGGAGCCGGTCATCGTGTTCGGGTTCGTGGCCGCCGTGCTGGGCGGCCTCGACAGTCCTCCCGGCGCGGTGGTCGGCGGGCTGCTCGTGGGACTCGCCCTGTCCTATGTGTCCGGCTATCTCGGCAGCGAGCTGGTGGCGCTCGCGGCACTCGCGATCCTCGTCCTGGTGCTGCTGGCCAGGCCTCGGGGACTGTTCGGCCGCACGACCGAGAGGAAGGTCTGAATGAGTCAGCCGACCCCGACGACGCGGGCCCGGCGGTGGTGGGTTCCGGCGTCGCCCCCGGCGCGTCACCTGCTCGTCAGCACGCTGGCGCTCGTGGCCGTCGTCGTGGTGTGCGAGAACGTCGACGCGTTCCGGCACGCCCAGCTCGCCGCCATGGCCTACTACGCGATCGCCGCCGCGGGCCT
>JACYYK010000525.1_pt5 | contig 12499 bp, 12 predicted proteins | sample 8236871 | NCBI WGS metagenome assembly JACYYK01 (sample SAMN14103087, study PRJNA606662) | landfill metagenome | isolation source: landfill solid waste inoculated with endophyte fungus Paravalsa indica | place: India:New Delhi, Okhla landfill site | collected 2017-11-05 | reverse complement strand
CGGATCTTGTGGATGCCGGACGTGCGACGCCACGGCTCCGAGCGCGGGCGCGGCGGTTCGGCCGTGCGGACGGCCTCGAACTCCTGCCGGGCCCAGTCGAGCTTCCCCGACGCCGCCAACTCGGCTTCCAACTTCTCGCGCAGCGGCACGAGCAGCTCGACGTCGAGAGCGGCGTAGTTCAGCCAGTCGACCGGCAGCGGGCGGCGCGACCAGTCGGCCGCACTGTGGCCCTTCTCCAGCCGGTAGCCGAGCAGCTCCTCGACGAGCGTGCCCAACGCCACGCGCTGGTGGCCCGCGAGCCTGCCCGCCAGTTCGGTGTCGAACAACGACGGCGGACGGAGACCGAGCTCGGCGAGACACGGCAGATCCTGGGACGCCGCGTGGAGCACCCATTCGACGTCGTTCATCACCTCGGCGAGCGGTGCGAGGTGGTCGCGCAGGGGAATGGGATCGATGAGGAAGGTCCCGGCACCCTCGCGCCTGATCTGCACGAGGTAAGCCCTCGGCCAGTAGCGGTAGCCGGAGGCACGTTCGGTGTCCACGGCGAGCGCGCCGCTGCCCTCGGCCAGTCGTGCACATGCCGCGCGCAACGCGGCTGGGTCGGCGATCACATCGGGTGTGCCGTCGGCCGGTTCCGTCAACGGAAGAGGTGCAGAGTCCTCCGGCGGGCCGGAGCCTTGATCTGCGTTGTCCACGTTTGTGAACCCTACGGGACGGACCACCGCGCCTGGTTCGCCCGCCCCGTAGGGCCGCAAGTGCTAGCGGATCACGCCCGCGCGCATGGCCAACGCGACCATCTGCGCCCGGTCGCCGGTGCCGAGCTTGCGCCCGATGCGCGACAGGTGGGATTTCACCGTCAACGCCGAGAGGCTGAGCTCCTCACCGATCTCCTTGTTCGACTGGCCGTCGGCCACGAGCTGGAGCACCTCGACTTCGCGAGCGGACAGCTCGCGCGGCGTGTTGTCGGTGCCCGCCACCCGTGTTCCGGTGGCCAGGACGGGTGCGACGCTGGGATCGGCGTAGACGCCGCCCTCCAGCACCCGCCGCACGCCGTCGGTGACCACCACCGGCGACGCGGACTTCAGCAGATACGCCTGCGCGCCGGCCTGGAACGCCGAACGCACGGCGTACGGGTCGTCGGACGACGCGAGGACCACGACGCGGAGCCAACCGCTGCTGCGTAGCTCCGTGACGAGTTCGATACCGCTGCCATCCGGCAGCCCGAGGTCGAGGATCGCGAGGTCACACGGCCCAGTCGCGGCCGCCCTCGCTCTCGCCTCGGCGACGGTCGCGGCCTCGTGGACCGTGCCGGCGCCCATCTGCGCAAGTCGTGCGGCGATCGCCTCCCTCAACAGCGGGTGGTCGTCGACCACCAGCACAGAAAACAGTTCCTCCCGCGGGTGCGGGACCATGCTCGCCGGCAACGAGCCGGCTGGCGTGGATCGGACGGCCTGAGTAAAGCCGACGGCAGCCACGTCACTACCTCCCTGGAGTCGGTCGTGCCCCCCGACCGGCACCGGGACTTTCGGCCGATCAGCCGCGCCAGCTTTAGACCGAAAGTGGTGTCGTCGAAAGCACTCTAGCCGCCCAAGTGGGTCAGTGGGGGCATTCACCGCGGATCTGTCCCTTTCGGGTAATGGCTCACGGCCCGTCTTATAGCGCATTCGGGTTCTTATACGGAAAGTGGTTAACGCATAGCGCAGAGTCGACGATGTAAAGGAGTTCTCACGTGCTGGATGCCCGTGCATCCGCCCTGTGCAGGAGGGCTGTTGGACGGCGCGCGAGGCGACGCGGGTGCCGCGGATGCGTGTTTCGCGTCGAAAACCCGCGTCCGAACGCATGCGCACTCGTGGCCCTTACGTGAGGGGAGAGTTGCGAATGAAAACAATTATGCGGTGAGAACGTTCCGTTGCCTCCGCCGGGGCGTCGGAGGGCGAAAACCACGACAGGGGCAGGTCGGATGGGAGGGCGGAGTCAGCCGCCTCGTCGCTGGCCGAACATGCTCACGCCCACGGGCGGCAGGCCCGCGTAGTGCGAGAGCGCCATGGAGAACGCCTCGCCGTGAGGACGGAGGTCGGTGGACGTCGGGGTCCACGACGCGCGGAGCTCGATGTCGTCGGTGCGGGTCGGACCCGCGATGTCGCCGAACCGGGCCGACGACGTCTCGGTGACCGTGCCGCCCAGCGCCGTCCAGGTCGCTCCCGTGGCGTCGAGGGCGTCGGTGAGCCACGCCCACCCCACGTCCGGCAGGAACGGATCGGTGGCGAGTTCGGCGTCGAGTTCGGCGCGCACGTAGACCACGAGCCGGAAGGTGCCCTGCCACCCGTCCTGGCCCTCCGGATCGTGCAGGAGCACCAGGCGGCCCGTCGCGGGAACGTCCTCGGGGCCGGTGGCCTCCGCCGCGAGGGCGAACGCCCACGGTGCCAGGCGCTGGGGGGCCTTGATCGGCTCCAGCGTCATCTCGGGGCGCGGAGTCACGGAGCGCAACGAGGCAACGGCGGCGTGGAACTCGTCGGGTGCCTCAGTCATCGCGGTCACCACTCGACTGTAGGACGGGCCGCCGCGGGTGTGGGCACAGGCGCGCCGGGGACCGGGCCGTCGGAACGACATGGCACGATTGTTGGCGATGACAACTTCTTCTGCGTCGGCCCGTCGCACACTCTCCGACGCGCCGTTTCTCGTCGCCGCGCGGGGCGGAACACCCGCGCACGTTCCCGTGTGGTTCATGCGCCAGGCGGGTCGGTCGCTGCCGGAGTACCGGCGACTCCGCGAAGGCGTCCCCATGCTGCAGGCGTGCTTCGACCCCGAGATGCTCGCGGAGATCACGATCCAGCCCGTCCGCCGGCACGGTGTGGACGCCGCGATCCTCTTCAGCGACATCGTGGTGCCCCTGAAGGCCGCCGGTGTCGACATCGACATCGTCGCCGGCACCGGACCGGTCGCCGCGGAGCCCGTCCGATCCCGCGCCGACGTGGAGGCCCTGCCGGAGCTGGAGCCGGAGCAGGTGCGTCCGATCACCGACGGCGTGCGCCTGCTCACCGAGCAGCTGGGTGAGACGCCGCTCATCGGCTTCGCCGGTGCGCCGTTCACGCTGGCCTCCTACCTCATCGAGGGCGGGCCGAGCAAGAACCACGAGCGCACGAAGGCCCTCATGCACAGCGAGCCCGAGGTGTGGCACGCGCTCGCGGGCTCGCTCGCCCGCACCACGCTGACGTTCCTCCGCGCCCAGCTCGACGCGGGTGTGGACGCGGTGCAGTTGTTCGACTCGTGGGCCGGAGCGCTGTCGGTCAAGGACTACCGCACGTTCGTGCTGCCGCACTCCGCGGCGGTGCTGGACGGAGTGGCCGACTACGGCGTGCCCCGGATTCACTTCGGTGTGGGCACCGGCGAGCTGCTCCCGGACATGCGGGAGGCGGGCGCCGACGTCGTGGGCGTGGACTGGCGGCTGCCGCTCGACGAGGCCGCGCGGCGCCTCACCGTGCCGGGCAAGCCCGCTCCGGTCGTGCAGGGCAACCTCGACCCCGCGCTGCTGTTCGCGTCGTGGCCGGTCGTCGAGGCCGAGGTGCGCCGCATCGTCACCGAGGGCCGCGCCGCGGGCGGGCACATCTTCAACCTCGGCCACGGTGTTCTCCCCAACACCGATCCGGAGGTGCTGACCCGGGTCGTGGAGCTGGTGCACAGCCTGTGACGTACAGCGAGGAAAGGCCGAGGCATCCCCGACCGCGCGAGGTCGTCGTGGTGGGCGCGGGCGTCGCGGGACTGAGCGCCGCGTGGCGCCTGCGCGCCGAACTCGGTGCGCAGGCGCGGATCACGGTCTGCGACGCCGCGTCCGTGCTCGGGGGCAAGGTGCGCACGGTGGAACTCGCCGGTCGGCGGTTCGACGTGGGCGCGGAGGCAGTCCTCGCGCGGCGGCCCGAAGCGGTGGAGCTGATGCGGGAGGCCGGTCTCGCCGACCAGGTCGTGCACCCTACGTCGGCGTCCGGTTCGGTGCGTGCGCTCGGGCGGACGGCGGCACTGCCCAAGGGAACGATGATGGGCATCCCGGCGTCGGCCGAGTCGGTGGCCGGGGTGCTCTCGGCCGACGGAGTGCGCGCGGTGGAGGAGGAGCGCCACGCGCCCCCTCTCACCCTGCCCCCGCACGACGTGTCGCTGGGAGCGCTGCTGCGCGAGCGGTTCGGCGACGAGGTCGTCGAACGCCTCGTGGACCCGTTGCTCGGTGGCGTCTACGCAGGCGGTGCCGACGGTCTCGGGCTGCGTGCCACGGTGCCCGCCGTGGCCGCGGCCGTGGATGCCGGCGCCACCTCGCTCACGGAAGCGGTCGCGGCCACGCTCCCGGCCAAGCCGAGCAGCGCGCCAGTCTTCGCCACATTGCGCGACGGTCTGGGCGGACTCGTCGACCGGCTCGCGACGGGCAGTGCCGCGGAGCTGCGGCTCGGGCAGCCCGTGCGCGAGCTCCACCGGCGGCCCGGTGGCGGTTGGCGGGTGCGGCTCGGTGCCGCCGCAGCGGCGCACGCACCCACCGACGCGGACCTGGAGGCCGACGCGGTGGTGCTCGCGGTGCCGCCGCCCGCGGCGAGCCGGTTGCTGGCCACCGTCGCTCCCGACGCCGCCGCCGCGTACGCCGAGATGGAACTCGCCTCGATGGCGGTGGTCGCGCTCGCGTTGCCGCCCGGCACCGAGCTGCCGCCGTCGTCCGGCGTGCTCATCGGTGAGCGTGAGCGTCGGTCCGACGGCAGGCCGTTCACGGCGAAGGCGTTCACGTTCTCGGCCAGGAAGTGGGCGCACCACGGTGAGCCGGGACAGCCCGTGTTCGTCCGGGGTTCCGTCGGCCGGTTCGGCGACACCGGCACGCTGCAGGTCAGCGACGACGAACTGCTCGCGCGCGTGCGTTCCGACCTGGCGGAGCTGACGGGGGTCACGGCCGACCCCGTGGACAGCTACGTGCAGCGCTGGGGCGGTGGACTGCCGCAGTACGGCGTGGGCCACCTCGACCGCGTCGCGCGTATCGAGAAGGCCGTGGCCGAGCTCGACGGGCTGGCGGTCGCGGGTGCGGCGCTGCGCGGTGTGGGCGTGCCCGCATGTGTGGCCACCGGAACAGCCGCGGCACGTCGAGTGGTGGGACGATAGAGCCATGGCGCGGTTGAACTACGACGAACTGAACAACACCATCCGCTACACGGCCTGGTCCGTATTCCGGGTCGAGCCGGGCAAGCTCGGCGACGACCGGGGGCAGGCGGCTTCGGAGACCACCGACTACCTCGACGCTCTCGAGGGCAAGGGCGTGGTCGTGCGCGGCGTCTACGACGTCTCGGGCCTGCGGGCCGACGCCGACTACATGATCTGGTGGCACGCCGAGGAGGCCGAGCAGGTGCAGGCCGCCTACACCGGCTTCCGCCGCACACCGCTGGGCCGCGCGTCGACGCCGGTGTGGAGCCAGTTCGCCCTGCACCGCCCCGCGGAGTTCAACAAGAGCCACATCCCCGCTTTCCTCGCGGGAGAGGAAGCGCGCAAGTACGTGTGCGTGTACCCGTTCGTGCGCTCCTACGAGTGGTACCTGCTGCCGGACGAGGAACGGCGCAAGATGCTCGCCGACCACGGCAAGGAGGCTCGCGACTACCCGGACGTGCGGGCGAACACGGTGGCGTCCTTCGCTCTCGGCGACTACGAGTGGATCCTCGCCTTCGAGGCCGACGAGCTGCACCGCATCCTCGACCTGATGCGGCACCTGCGGGCAACCGAGGCACGCAGGCACGTGCGCGTCGAGACGCCGTTCTACACGGGGACGCGGGTCGAGCCGAGCGAGCTGGTGCTCAACCTGCCCTGACGTCCGCGCCGCGCCCGATCCGAGACGGTCGGGCGCGGGCCGCGTCGTCAGTCTTCGGTGCTGACCAGCCGCAGGGCGATCGAGTTGATGCAGTACCGCTGGTCGGTCGGCGTGCCGTAGCCCTCGCCCTCGAAGACGTGCCCGAGGTGGCTGTGGCAGGCCGCGCACAGCACCTCCGTGCGCACCATCCCGAGCGAGCGGTCCTCGCGGAGAATCACGGCGTCGGAGTCGGCCGGGTCGTAGAACGAGGGCCAACCGCAGTGGCTCTCGAACTTGGTGTCGCTGCGGAACAACTCGGCCCCGCACGCCCGGCATTCGTACACGCCCGTCGTCTTGGTGTCGTTGTACTCACCGGTGAACGGGCGTTCGGTGGCGGCCTGCCTCAGAACCGCGTACTCCTCCGGGCTGAGCTGTGCGCGCCATTCCTGCTCGGTCTTGACGACCTTCGGTGTCGATTGGGTGCCGGACTCCATGTCTCCCAGGCTACCCCCCGAGCCAGGCGAGGAGATCGACGACGATGTCCCATGCGCTGAAGAGCACGCCGATCAGTATCAGGCACACGACGAGCGCGGCGACCCACCAGCGCAGGCCGCCCGCGCGGTTGCTGCCCTCGGCGAAGTCGGCGACACCGCGCAGCGAGCCCTCGATGGTGAACGTCGGATCGCACCGCTGCATGCGGTCCAGATGCTCGGCGAACGCCTGCGCCTCCGGGTCGTCCGGGTCGAGCCCGACGAGGTCGTCGTCGAAGCGGGGATGCCGCTCGGATCCCGGGTTCTCGGCCATGGTTTCCACGGTAAGACAACCTCGCCCGCTGTCACAGGGCGAGGGTCAGAGCTGTTGGTTCGATTCCGGGCGCGGATCGCCGTCGAGCTTCATCGTGCCGTCCTGCACGAGTACGCGCATGTAGATCGGCTGCAGGCCGCTGCCGAAGTCCACGTTGACGACCATGTTGAGCGAACCGTCCGGGTTCTTCTCGTTGCCTTCGACCGCGGTCGCTCGGCGGACGTTCTTGACCGTGTGATTGGCCCAGTACGCGGCGTACTCTTCCTGGCTGCCGAAGTACTTCTGCTGGGCGTGCGGGGTCAGCATGTTCCAGTGGGCTTCCGGCCCCTGCCCGTTGTCGTAGTAGTAGTCGACGAGGAGGTCGCCCGCCTTCCTGTACTGCGTGATGTCAGCCTCGGAGCTCGGCGGAGGCGGTGCGCTCGGGCTGCTCTGCGTGGGGCGGGTCACCGAGGTGTTCTCGCCCGCCCGCGCGTCCTCGTCGTCGCCGCCTTCGCTGGTGAGGACGATCACGAGTCCGGCCGCGACGACGAGCACGACCGCGGCGACAGCACCGAACACGAGGTTCTTCCGCGAACCGCCGTTCGACGACGGCTCTGGCGCGGGGGCGTTCGAGGCCACCGCGGTGGCGGGCCGGGGCGCCGGCGGAGCCGGTTCGGGCGAGGCCTCGCGGCGCCACGGCGGCGGACTCGCGGGGGAGGCGGGTGTGGCGGTCATCTCCCGCGTCTGCTCTTTGGGTGCCGGGGGTGCGACGGCGGCCGCCACGCCGGCCTGCCCGGAGGCGAGAGTGGCCAGCTTGTCACGCGCTTCGGTCATGCTCGGCCGGTTCTCCGGCTCCGGGCTGAGCAGCTGCATGAGCAGCGCGGTGGCGGGGCCGGCCTGCCGCGGCGGGTTGATCTTGCCGCTCGCCGCGGCGTACAGGAGCGCGAGCTGGTTGGTGTTGTCGCCGTAGGGCGGGAGGCCTTCGATCGCGTGGTACAGGGTGGCGCCGAGGGCGAACACGTCCGAACTGGGCTTCGGGTCCGCACCCCGCGCCAGTTCCGGGGCCAGGTAGGCGGGAGTGCCACCGATGAGTCCGGTCTGCGTGAGCGTGAGGTCGCCCGTGGCGCGTGAGATGCCGAAGTCGGTGATCTTGCAGACACCGTTGTCGTCGATGAGGATGTTGCCCGGCTTGATGTCGCGGTGCACGATCCCGGCGCGGTGAGCGGCGATGAGTGCGGAGGCCACCTGCTCGCCGATGCGCGCGACCTCGGGGACCGGCAGCGTCTCGTGTTCGACCAGCACCGCGGACAGACTCTGCGACGGCAGGTACTCCATCACGAGGCAGGGATCGCCCTCGTGCTCGGCGATGTCGAAGACGACGATGGCGTTGGGGTGCTGGAACCGGGCGGCGTTCCGCGCCTCGCGCATGGCCCGCTGCCGCATGGTGTCGCGCTCGGCGTCGGAGAGGCCGGGCTGCGCGATGATCTGCTTCACCGCAACAGAGCGTTCGAGGCGCTCGTCGATCGCACGCCACACGATGCCCATGGCACCGCTTCCGATGTGCTCGACGAGGCGATAGTGACCTGCGATCAATTGACCGGTGTTGATGGCACTACTCCTCGGCTACGTTCCGTGCTGGTGACAGGGCGCGGGGTGCGAAAATGTGATCTCCGCACTCCGTTGAGTGTAGCGGTCGTGTTCCCGACCCCGACGTCAACCGCCGGGCGGGTCGGCGTCGCCTCCGTTCGTGCGCGAGACCGTTTCCTCCCTGCCTGCAACGGTTTTCCCCGCCGTCACCTCTTTCGGCTCCGCCGACCGCACCGCTCTGAGCAGGCCGAGCGCACCGAGCACGGCGAAGCCGGCGTAGCAGGCGACGAGCGCCGGTGGCGTGGTGCCGGTGAGCGCGTCACCGAGCACGACCACCGCGACCGTTCCCGGCACGCTCCCGATCGCCGTGCCGACGAGGTACGGCTTCGTCGGCAGAGCCGAGACTCCGCAGAGGTAGCTGAGCGGAGCGAAGGGGACGACCGGGATGAGCCGCAGCGACGCGACAGCGAGCGCCCCGCCGCCGGAGAGGCGGTCGTCGAGCGCTCGCACCGGCTTGCGGTGCAGGTGTCGCAGCACCACCTCGCGACCGAGGGAGCGCGCCAGCCGGAAGCCGAGCAGGCCCGACAGCACCGTCGCCACGAGCGCGACGGAGATGCCGACGACGTCGCCGAACAACAGCCCCGCCGCGAGGTTGAACACCGTGCGCGGCACGGGAGCCGCCGTGCACACCGCGTAGGCCGCGAAGAACGCCACGACGCCCAGCGCGCCGAGACCCTCGGCCCAGAGGCGCACCTGCGCGGGACCGGGAACCGGCACCAGCACGGCGACGACGGCGAGGGCGCCGAGGACGACCAGGCCCACCAGCACTCTCGTCGTCATCCGCACGGCCAACACGGTAGACGAGGGTCCGGACCGGCCCGGACCACGGTGCGCGCTCGTTTCAGTCCCTGCTCGCGGCGATGACGCGCCCGGTGTGGCGGAGGTGACCGTCGGCGTCGAGGACACCCGCGTCACCGGTGCAGAACCAGCCGTCGATGGTCCGGCGACCCTCGAACGCCTCCGGCGAGTCGAGCCGCCTGTCCGGGACCACGGTGCCGCGCACCTGGATCTCGCCGACGTCGCCCGGGAGCAGTGGAGCGCCTGTCTCGGGCTCGACGATCCGGATCTCGACGTCGGAGCCGACCGGCCGGCCACCCGTGTGGACGCGAACCCCGGGAGGCGCGTCGGAGGGCCACAGGGCGGCGGGCGAACACAGTTCCGGCGGGGAGTACAGGGCCGTGGCGGGGATGCCGAACGCTCGCTCGGCGCCCGACACCGCGTCCGGGGTCGAGGCGGGCTCACCCACCACACCGAGCCAGCGCCACGACGGCACGTCCTTCGTGCCCGCCAGGGCGGCGAGTGCGGTGGCCGACTCGGCGTCCGTGGCGACGTGGGTCGCGCCGAACCGGGCCACGTCGGCGAGGACGCGTTCCGGAGTCGGCGAGGCGTCGAGCAGGCACGTCGCTCCGGTGGTGAGGGCGGCGATCGCGAGGGTGAGCCACAGCGGAGAGGCCGGTGACTCCGTACACAGCACGACGTCGTCGCCGGTCAGGCCGATGGCGTGCGCGGTGGCGTTCGCGTGCCTGGTGAGTGCCGACTCGCGGTGCGCGGCCAGCTCGGGCAGGAACGCCGCGGCGAGCTCGTCGCCACGCACGTCCGGCATCGGCATGCCCACCGTCGGTGGGCTGGGCAGCCACGCGCCCGCGCCGACGTCGTACGGCGACGGGTCGACAGGCGGGGTGCGGCCCGGCGCGGGCACGACCGCCACGGTCGGGACGACGCCTCCGTGGGCGGCGCCCTGTCGCACGGCGTCGTGCAACGCCGTGTGGCAGGGCCCTGGATAGGGCAGCGCGACGACTCTGGGCCGTACCCGGCGCAGAGCGTCACCGAGCGCGTCGGCCGAGAGATCGGTTCCGGCGCACACGACGTGGGCACCGAGGGACGCGGTCGCGACGTGCCATTCGAGCACGGACGACCACGACGGCAGCACGACGAGCACGCCGTCACCGCGTCCGACACCGGCCGTCGCGAGGTCGGCGCGCAGCTGCAGCGTGTGGCGCCACAGTTCGGCGCGGCTGAGATGCTGCGGCTGATCGGGATCGGCGTCGATCGCGATGATGGCGTGCGGGTCGTGCTTGGTCTGGCCTGCGAGCAACGACAGAAGGTTCACCGACCGTCAGCGAAACATCTGTCCCGGGTTCAGTCAAGAGCCGGTCGGCGGGACTATGGTCTAGACATGTATACCCAAAGTGTCTCAACGTATGCAGAGCGTGTTCGTCGCCGGGTGCCGCTCGCTCGAACGGTGACCGCCGCGCTCGCCCTGCTGGCCGCCACGCTGCTCGCCACGCCCGCGGCCGCCGACTCCGCCAGGGTGCTGCGTGTGATGACCTACAACATGCACACCGGCATCGGGACCGACGGCCGGGCCGATCTCGGCCGGATCGCCGAGGTCATCCGGGACGCCGACGTCGACGTCGTGGGGCTGCAGGAGGTCGACGTCCACTGGTCCGACCGCAGCGCCTACGCCGACCAGGTCGCCGAACTCGCGCGGATGACGGGCATGTCGGCGTACTTCGCGCCGATCTACGACCTCGATCCCGAGCCCGGCCGCCAGGAACGGCGCCGTTACGGCGTGGCCGTGCTGAGCGACCACCCGATCCTGTCGGTCACCAACCACGAGATCACCCGGTGGTCGACGGTCGATCCGGACGGCGACCCCGAGCCGGCGCCCGGCTTCGCCGAGGTGGTGGTGTCGGTGGGCGGCAAGCCGGTCCACGTCTACAACACCCACCTCGACTACCGGCCCGACCCGTCGGTGCGACAGCAGCAGGTGGCGGACACACTGGAGATCCTTCGTCAGGACGGGCCCGGGGCGCGGCAGGTGCTGCTCGGTGACTTCAACGCCGAACCCGCGGCGCCGGAGCTCGCGCCGCTGTTCGCGCACGGGCGGGACGCGTGGGGCACCCGGGACGGCGGACTCACCTTTCCGGCCGACGACCCGGTGAAGCGCATCGACTACGTGACCGTGGCCGGTCCGATGCGCGTGCTGAACACCTCCGTGCCCGCGGTGACGGCCTCCGACCACCGGCCCGTCGTCGCCACGGTCCAGCTGCGCTGATCCGGCACGCCGGGCGTCACGCCGGGCACAGTGTCCCGTCGCGGGGCACCTCGCCGTCGACGAGGAAGGTGGCGACCTCCTCGCCGACGCACGGGGAGCCCAGCGCGCCGTGCCCGGCTCCCTCCCAGGCCACCCGCACCGCGCTGGGGATCTGCTCGGCGGCCCGGACCGTTCCCCTCTCGGGCGTGAGCGGATCGGTGGCGGTGCTGAGGACGAGGATCGGCGGGACGTCGGGTGAGCCCAACTCGGGGACGTCCTCCTGCCGGCTCGGCCACGGGCTGCACCAGACGAGTCGCTGCGCCACCACGGAACCGAACACGGGATGCTCGGTGCGCAGCGTGCGGGAGGTGTCGCGGAGCTGGTCGTGCGGCAAGCGGGCGCCGGTGTCGTTGCACCAGGTCACGAGCGCGGCGTCGGTTCTCGGCGCGCCGCTCCAGCTGTCCTCCAGCCAGGGCTCCACGAACGCGAACAGCGGTGTGGCGTCACCGCCGCGAGCGGCGTCGACGGCGTCGGCCAGCTCCTCCCAGCGTTGCGGTTGGGACAAGCCCGCGAGCACGGCCCGCCGCACGAGAACCGAGCTCATCCTGTGTTCGCCCGCTCGCAGGGGGGTGGCCCGGGCGTCGTCCGCGAGTTCGGACACGACCGCCCGGGCGTCGTCACCCAACGGGCAGTTCCGGCGCGCGCAGTCCGCGGCGAACTCGTCGAGCGTCGCCTCGGCTCCGGCGGCCACGTCCGTCACGACGCCGGCCGGGTCGTTCGACGGGTCGGGCACGCCGTCGAGCACGATGCGGCCCGCGTGCGTGGGGAACCGGACGGCGTAGTGGGCGGCGGGAAGGGAGCCGTCACCGTGTCCGAGCACGTTCAGCCGCTGGACCCCGAGCTGGGCGCGGAGTTCTTCGAGGTCGCCCGCGGTGCGCCAGCTGTCGTAGGCGGTCTGGACGTCCTCCAGCGCGATGGCGCACTGCTGCCCGGCCGTCCTGGCGGCGTCGAGGAGCGGGTCGACCGACGTGGCCGGATCGTGGCCCAGCAGGGTCTCCCGTTCAGGGTCGGGGATGCAGCGCACCGGGTCCGACGTGCCCGTGCCCCTGCGGTCGACACCGATGAGGGAGAACCTCTCCAGCACCTCGTCGGGCAGCGTCTCGGCGAGCCGCAGCGCGTACCGGGTGCCCGGCTCGCCGCCCACGTCGTTGAGCACCACGAGCGGGATC
>JACYYK010009580.1_pt1 | contig 12506 bp, 9 predicted proteins | sample 8236871 | NCBI WGS metagenome assembly JACYYK01 (sample SAMN14103087, study PRJNA606662) | landfill metagenome | isolation source: landfill solid waste inoculated with endophyte fungus Paravalsa indica | place: India:New Delhi, Okhla landfill site | collected 2017-11-05 | reverse complement strand
CCCGCCGCCGCGGCGGCGGGCGTCCGGACCGGCGCACCCGATAGTGAGCGCTCACAGTCTTCGTCGTCGATATCGTCCCGAACCCGCCGCAGCGGGGCGAAACGGCGCCCGATCGCACCGAGGCGGCCCGCTGAGCTGGACCGAAGCAAGTGCCCACAAATCTTCGGGCAACGTCTTGACACGAAATTATCGTGAGCGCTAACATTCGAATCTATCGAATCGATCCCTACGTGACCAGCGGTGATCCATGCAGACCCTTCAAGGCACAGCACCGGAGCGCGATACCGTGAGCGCTCACAAGCCGGTGCGGCGACGAGCCGCCCGGCGCAAGCGGCTGCGCGCCGCCCTCGAGGCCTACAGCCTGCTCGCACCGAGCGTCATCGGCTTCGCGCTCTTCCTCATCACGCCCATCGTGGTGGTCGTCGTCCTGAGCTTCTACGAGTGGAACTTCCTCTCCTCCCCCGAGTTCGTGGGCCTCCAGAACTACCGGGAGCTCGGCGGCGACGAGCGGGCGATGCAGTCCATCGGCAACACCTTCTACTACGTGCTGCTCAACATCCCCGTCCAGACGGTGCTGGCCCTGCTGCTGGCGCTGGGCCTGAACGCGAAGATCAAAGCGCGCAACGCGTTCAGGGTGGTCTATGTGCTGCCGTGGATGGCGATGCCGGTCGCGCTCGGCGTCATCTGGCGGTGGGTGTTCGACCCGGTGAACGGGGCGCTCAACCGATTCCTGGCCGTGTTCGGCGTCGACGGCGGCGCCTGGCTGACCGACTCGACCTGGGCCATGCCCGTGATCGCGTCGGTCAACGTCTGGCAGTACACCGGCTACACCATGCTGTTCTTCCTGGCCGGACTCCAGGCCGTCCCCGGGCAGCTGTACGAGGCGGCGAGCGTCGACGGCGCCTCGAAGACCTACCAGTTCTTCAAGATCACCCTGCCGCTGCTCAAGCCCGCGATGCTGTTCGTGCTCATCACCAGCGTCATCGGGTCCTTCCAGGTCTTCGACACCATCCACGTCATGACCGCCGGCGGCCCGGCGGGCTCCACCGCCACCCTCAACTACCAGATCTACCTGGAGTCGTTCACCCAGCGCAACGCCGGTTACGCCTCGATGCTCGCGGTCGTCCTGTTCGCCGTCATCGCCGCGATCACGCTGCTGCAGGTCCTGTTCTTCCGCAAGCGCACCGTCTACGACTTCAGCTAGGAGCCCAACCGTGTTGAAGAAGATCCTCCTCTACCTCGCGCTGCTGGCCGGAGCGGTGGTGTCGGTCGGCCCGTACCTGCTGACCCTGAACGCCGCCTTCAAGTCCAAACAGGAGATCCTCACCTCCGCGCCGTGGGCGCTCCCGGCGAACCCCGTCCTGACCAACTTCGCCGACGTGTGGAGCCGCTACGACTTCGCCACGTTCGTCCTCAACTCGGTGATCGTGGCCGTGGCCGTGACCGTCGGCCAGCTCGTGTTCTCCACCCTCGCCGCCTACGCCTTCGCGAGGCTGGACTTCCCCGGCCGCGACCCGCTGTTCTGGGCCTACATCGCCACGCTGATGGTCCCGCAGATCGTCACCCTGGTGCCGACGTTCGTCATCATCCGCGAGATGGGCCTGGTCGACACGCACCTGGGCCTGGTGCTGCCGTTCGTGTTCGGCTTCCTCATGCCCTACGGGGTCTTCCTGCTGCGCCAGTACTTCAAGACCATCCCCGAGTCTATCGAGGACGCCGCCCGCATCGACGGCGCCGGGACGGTCACGATCCTGTGGCGGGTCATGATCCCCATGTCCAAGCCCATCCTCGGGACGCTCGCGATCATCAGCTTCGTCAACACCTGGAACAACCTGCTGTGGCCGCTGATCATCACCCACTCCGAGGCCACCCGGGTCATCACCCGGGGCATCGCCCAGATGCAGAGCCAGTTCAACCAGGAGTACCACCTCATCCTCGCGGCCTCGGCGATGGCGCTCCTCCCGCTGGTGGTCGTCTTCCTGGTCTTCCAGCGGCACATCGTCCGCTCCATCGCCCTCAGCGGCATGAAGTGACCCCCGGCCGCAACCGACAACCTCTCGACGAGAAAGGCACAACGATGAACAAGACGCGCCTGGCGGCGCTCGCCGCCGCCGCGATCGCCGCGCCGATCGGGCTGGCCGCCTGCGGCGGCGGAGGCGACGACGGAACCGTCACGCTCCGGTACGCCTTCTGGGACGACAACCAGCGCCCCGCCCTCGAAGCGATGATCGCGGCCTTCAACGAGGACCACCCCGACATCACCGTCGAACTCGAACAGAACCCGTGGGACGACTACTGGACCGGCCTGGACACCCGGTTCGCCGGCCAGAGCGCGCCCGACGTGTTCTGGAACCACGTCTCGCGGTTCCCGACCTACGCCGACTCGGGCGTCCTCCTCCCCCTCACCGACCGGATCGAGGCCGACGGCCTGGACACCTCGGTCTACCCCGACGACCTCTACGGCTCCTGGGAGTTCGAGGACGAGCAGTACGGGCTCCCCAAGGACTGGGACTCGATCGCGCTGGTCTACCGCACCGACATGCTCGAAGCCGCCGGCATCGACCCGGCCACGATCGACGACCTGGAATGGAACCCCGACGACGGCGGCACCTTCGTCGAGTTCCTCCAGAAGCTCACCATCGACGAGGACGGGAACAACGCGCTCTCGCCGGACTTCGACGCGGACGCGGTCGCCCAGTACGGGATCGCGCAGACCTCCGCGACCGGTCAGACCGACTGGTGGAACTTCGCCGTCCAGAACGGCTGCGCGCTCCAGTCCGAGCCGTGGGGCGAGTACACGATCGACTCGCCCGAATGCGTCGAGGCGATCCAGTTCACCGCCGACCTGTACAACCGCTGGGGCGTCTCGGTCCCGGCCGAGGTCACCAATCCGCCCAACGGCGGCGAGGCGGCCGAGCAGATGGTGGCCGACAACGCCGCCACCGTCATGGACGGCTCCTGGATGCTCGGCTTCTACCGCGACGGCCTCGAACCGGGCACGTGGGCGGTGGCCGACAACCCGTCCGGCCCCGCCGGCTCGGGCACGGTCATCAACGGACTGTCCAACGCGGTCTACGTCGGCACCGAACACCCCGACGAGGCATGGGAACTGGTGAAGTTCCTCGGTTCCGAGCGGGCGCAGCGGATCGCCGCAGAGACGGGCTCGGTGTGGCCGGGCGTGTCGTCGCTGAACGACGTGTTCACTGAATACTGGAGCGGCCAGGGCGTCGACGTCGGCGGTTTCCAGACCGCGGCGGAGGGCACCACCGTCGGCTACCCGCTGTCGATGAGCGACGCCGCCTTCTCCACGGCCGCACTCGACGAGTTCAACCAGGTGTGGCTCGGCCAGAAGGACGCCCAGTCCGCGGCAGCGGCGGTCGCGGCGATCGCCAACGCCGAGCAGTAGCCGGAACTCCGACCGAAAGGTGACCGACCGACATGAGCGCAGCCGAACCCAGAGCAGTGAGCATCTTCGACGTGGCGAAGCTGGCGGGGGTGTCGCACCAGACCGTCTCGCGGGTCATCAACGACTCGCCCCAGGTCGCGGACGCGACACGCGCGAGAGTGCACGCCGCGATCACCGAACTGGGTTACCGGCCCAACCGCTCGGCGCGCACCCTCGCGGGCGGCACCGTGCGGTCGGTCACCGTCCTCACCACCGACACCTCCCTGTACGGCACGGCCGAGACGCTCCGCGGCGTCGAGGACGCCGCCCGCGCCGCCGGGTTCACCGTCCTGATCTCGGTCCTCGACCCCGAGCAGACCTACAGCGAGGACGACATCCTCTCCCGGCTCCCGCACGACGGCGCCCCCGCCATCGTCGTCGCCCACGACGAGACCACCACGCGCGCCATGCAGATGCTCCAGAAGACGCAGGCCCGCGCCACCGTCGCCACCGGCGGCGAGCACCTCGGCGTCGAACTCGACGGGGCCGACTGGCTCGTCTCGCTCGACGACCGCACCGTCGCGGCGCGGGCCACGAAGTACCTGCTGAGCATGGGCCACGCCACGGTGCACTACCTCGCCATCCCCTCCAAGGCCAGCAGGCAGGCCGGCTGGGCCGCCGCGCTCGAAGCGGCCGGGATCGAGCCGCCCCCGGTCGTCCGCTCGGGCTGGACGATCGGCTCGGCCTACGAGACCGCGCTCAAACTGGTCGCCGACCCGGACGTCACCGCGATCCTGTGCGGCAACGACGACCTGGCGTTCGGCGTCCTGTACGCCGCGCACCGCGCCGGCCGCACCGTCCCCGGCGACCTCAGCGTCATCGGCTTCGACGACAGCCCGCTGGCCGCCTACCACGTCCCGCCTTTGACCACCGTCGACCTCGACTTCCGCGGCGTGGGCCGCGGCGCGTTCGAACTGCTGCGGCAGAAGCTCGAAGGCGGACGACAACCCCGCCCCGCCTGGCGCTCCCCCGAACTGATCGTCCGGGAGACCACCGGGCCCGTCCCACGACGACAAATCCCGAAAGGACAGTCATGAAACCGCTCTACCGGCGCGGCCTGACGGCCGCGGCGGTGATCGGGCTGCTCGGCAGCCTGACCGCCGCCCCACCCGCCCTCGCACAGGAGACGCCCGCGCTCAAGGTCGACTTCGGCACGCTCACCGGCGAGCCGACCCACGGCGCGATCGGCTCCCTCTACGGCATCTCCGACCCCGGCGTCCCCGGCGACAACCTGCTCGCCTCGCTCACCATCCCCACCATGGCCGGCAAGCCCACCCTCGGCACCCAGCACCCCAACGGCGACGCCAGCGCCGTCCTGGAGACCCTGGCCCGCCACGACCAGGGCGACGCCTACATCAACCTCCAGGACTGGTACCCCGACTGGCCCTATCAGAACGACGGCATCGACGCCTACCTCGACGAGATCGACGAGATCGTGCCCCTCATGGAGGCCGACGAGCACGCCGACCGCCTGGTGTACGTGCCGTTCAACGAACCGAACTGGATCTGGTACAACCGGGGCGGCGACTACGAGGGCACCCTGGAGCGCTACCTCCGCGACTGGGACGCGGCCTACGAGCACCTCAGGACGATCGCGCCCGACACCCCGATCGCCGGGCCCAACGAATCGCACTACGACGCCCGCTTCATGCGCGACTTCATGGCGCACGTGTCCGCGGCGGACACCGTGCCCGACGTCGTCACCTGGCACGAGCTCTCGCCGAACTCGCTGCGCGACTACGCGGGCCACTACGAGCACTACCGCGCGCTCGAGGCCGAGTTCGGCGTCGACCCCCGGCCGATCAACATCAACGAGTACGGCAACAACCGCGACTTCGGGGTGCCCGGCCAGATGGTCCAGTGGGCCTCGATGTTCGAGGACACCGACGCCTACGCGGACATGGCCTACTGGACGGCGGCCGGCGGCTTCTCCGGCAACGCGCCGCAGACCAACGTCCCCAACGGCGGCTGGTGGTTCCTCCACGCCTACTCGAAGATGACCGGCCAGACCGCCGAAGTGACGCCGCCCCAGGAGAACGCGGTCGACACGCTCCAGGGCGTCGCCACGTTCGACGAGGCCAAGGAGCAGGCGCAGATCCTCCTCGGCGGCGGCTCCGGCGACGCCGTCGTCGACATCGAAGGGCTCGACCTCGGCCCGAAGGTCACCGCGACCGTCCACGAGATCGCCTGGACCGCCAACGAGGGCTCGGCGGGCCCGCCGCAGGTCGTCGAGCGGCTCGCGCTGCGGCCCGACCGGGGCGCGGCGGTCATCGACCTCGACGGCCTCGACCCGATGGCCGCGTACTGGATCACCCTGACCCCGGGCCCGAGCAAGGTCGACCCGGTCGCGGTCCCCTGGCACGGCTCCTGGGAGGCCGAAGACGCCCAGATCACCGCTGGCACCGTCTACAACGAGGGCGGCACCGCCGACGCCAACGGGTTCCCCGCCTCCGGCGGGCAGTCCGTCGGCTCGCTGAACCGGGCCGACAGCCGCGTCGAATACCACGTCGAGGTGCCCGAGGCCGGCGCCTACGACCTCACCGTCACCTACGGCAACACCTACGGCCGCGACCTCCCGCAGGGCGGCTCCCCGACCGAGCAGTTCCTCACCGTGAACGGCGGCGCCGCGACCACGGTCACCTACCCGTCGACCATGCAGTGGGCCGCGCGCGGCCAGGTCACCGTCACGGTCGACCTCGAAGCCGGCCCGAACACCATCGCGCTGGCCAAGTCCGACCCCGAGGCCGGGACCGCTTACGGCGAGGCCGGACTCGACAAGATCGACCTGACGCCGGCGGCCGTCCACGAACACACCTACCCCGCCGTGCTCGCCCGCACCGAGGGCGACGTCGACTTCAAGTACGGCAAGAAGGAGGGCGTCACGGTCTCGGGCGAGGGCACGGTCGTCTTCGACGTCTACGCCCCCGCCGACGGCCACTACGACATCGCCGTCGACGCCCAGGCCAAGGGCCGGGGCGAGGGCGGGCTGACCGTCCTCGGCCCGCACGGCGAAGCGGCCCGGTTCGACCTCGCCGACCACCAGGTCCTGGCGCTCCACCACGGCGTCAACCGCCTCGTGATCGACGCCGGGGAGGCGAACAAGGTCGACGTGCGCAGCCTCACCGTCACCGGCGACGGCGGCACCGGCGGCTTCACCGAGATCGCCGCCGCCGACACGGAGCTGTCGGGCACGGCGACCCTGACCGAGAACGACTGGGCCTCCGGCGGCCAGACCGTCACCGGCGTCGGCGGCGGCGAGGGCAACACCGCGACCCTCACCGTCGAGACCGACCAGGCCGGCCCCCACCTGCTCCTCGTCCACTACGCCAACGACGAGCGCACCGGAGGCCACGCCTACAACATCGACATCATCTCCCGCTACGCCGAGTTCACCGTCAACGGCGAGACCGTCCGCACCGCGCCGATGCGCGGCACCTGGAGCTGGAACGACTTCTGGTCCTACCCGCTCATCGTCGACCTCGACGCGGGCGCCAACACCATCGAGATCGGCAACCCCGGTGTCCACACCGACATCGGCGACCGCGAAGGACGCACCGCCGACTTCGACCGCTTCGAGGTGGCGCCGCTGCACCAGTAGGCGCCCCCCGCGGAGGCCCGCCCGGCAGCACGGGCGGGCCTCCGCCTGACACCGCATCAGGAGCGAACCAACTTGAAAGGACAGCGCATGCCTGCGCTCGACTCCCGTCTCTGGGTCATCGACACCCCGAACACCAGCTACGTCGTGGCGCTCGATGACGAGGACCGGCTCCACGGCCTCCACTGGGGCCGGAGACTCACCGCCGCCCAGGCCGCCTCCCTGCGGGAGCTCCCCGACGCCGTGGGGCGGTCGGTCACCGACGGATGCGACGCCGTCCTGGACCTGACCCCCGCCGCGGCGTTCAGGTACGGCGTCAACGGCGTGCAGGTGCAGTTCGCCGACGGGACCCGCGACCTCGAACTGGCCTGCACCGAAGCGATCGAGACCGAGCGGTCTCTCACCCTGGTGTTCGCCGACGCCCACTACGGGCTCGAACTGCGCACGACGTACCGCACCCATGCCGACACCGACGTGATCGAGCGGTCGATGACGCTGCGGAACCGGGGCGCCGAGCCGGTGACGGTCGTCCGCGCCGACTCGGCCACGTGGGTGATCCCCCGGCTCGAGGACTACCGGCTCTCGCAGCTCTTCGGCGAATGGGGCGCCGAGACCCGGCTCGGCCGGAGCTCCCTGCCGTACGGCGAGACGCGCCTGGGGTCGCGCCGCGGCCACACCGGACACCAGGCCAACCCCTGGGTCGCCGTCGACGCCGGGACCGCCGACGAGACGCACGGGCAGGTCTGGTCGACCGCGCTGGCCTGGAGCGGCACCTGGCGCCTGTCGGTGGAGCGCGCGCCCACCGACCGGGTCGCGGTCTCGGTCGGCTTCGGGCACGACCCCGTCACGCTCGCGCTCGCGCCCGGCGAGACGGTCGAGACGCCGACGGCGGCCGGGCTGTACGTGCCCGACGGGTTCGCGGCGGCCGCGGCCGGGTGGCACGAGTACGCGCTGCGGCACGTGGTGCCGCACCCCGAGGAGGTCCGCCCGGTCATCTACAACTCGTGGGAGGCCACGGAGTTCGACGTCTCGAGCGCGGGCCAGGCCGCGCTGGCCGAGCAGGCCGCGGGCATGGGGTGCGAGCTGTTCGTCATGGACGACGGCTGGTTCGGCGCGCGGGTCCACGACCGGGCGGGCCTGGGCGACTGGGAGCCGAACCCCGACCGGTTCCCCGACGGGCTGGGGCCGCTGATCGACCGGGTCCACGAGCTCGGCATGCGGTTCGGGCTGTGGGTCGAGCCCGAGATGGTCAACCCGGATTCGGACCTGTACCGGGCGCACCCCGATTGGGTGTACCACCAGCCGCACCGGCGGCGCAGCGAGATGCGCCACCAGCTGGTGCTCAACCTGGCCCGGCCCGACGTCGCCGAATGGACGCACCGCTGGCTCGACGACCTGCTGAGCGGCAATGCGATCGACTTCCTCAAGTGGGACATGAACCGGCCGTTCAGCGAGGCCGGATGGCCCGGCGCGCCCGAGGCGGACCGGCTCTGGTTCGACCACACCCGGAACCTGTACCGGATCCTCGACCGGCTCAGGGCCGACCATCCGCACCTGCGCATCGAATCGTGCGCCTCGGGCGGGGGCCGGGTCGACTTCGGCATCCTCCGCCGGACCGACCAGGTCTGGACCTCGGACAACACCGACGCGGTGGACCGGATCGAGATCCAGGAGGGCTTCGCCCAGGTCTACCCGGCCCGCGTGATGGGCGCGTGGGTGACCGACTCGCCGAACCCGTTCACCCGCCGGGAGGTCCCGCTCGACTTCCGCTTCCACGTGGCGATGGCGGGCGTGCTCGCCGTCGGCGGCGACCTGCGGGAGTGGAGCGCGGCCGAGCGCGAACGCGGCGCGGCGCTGGTGGCGGACTACAAGCGGGTGCGGGAGACGATCCAGCACGGCGCGAGGCGGCCGCTGCGCGCCGGGCAGATCGTCGGCGTGCAGTACACCGGGGGCGAGCGGACGGTGGTGCTGGCGTGGCGGCGGTCGCGGCGGCTCGGCTACGGGGACGCGCTGCTCCGGCTCGACGGGCTCGACCCGGAGGGCCGGTACCGCGATGCGCGCACCGGGCGGGTCCACCACGGCGCCGTGCTGGTCTCCCACGGTCTCGACCTGGACCTCGACCCCGGCGACCACGCCTCCGCGATGGTCGAGCTGATCCGGACGGCGTGAGGCGCGGACGGGGCCGCCCGGCCCGCCGGGAAGGGGGGCCGCGGCGGGCCTTCAGGGCCGCGGGGGCGCGGTGGAGTCGCGGACGATGAGCCGCGTGGACAGCTCCTCGCGCGGCGCGGCGGGCGGCGGGTCGGCCATGACGCGCAGCAGCATCCGCAGCGCGGCCTCGCCCATCTCCGCGATGGGCTGGTGGAGGGTGGTGAGCGCGGGGCGGAGCCATTCGGCCTCGGGCAGGTCGTCGAAGCCGACGACGCTGCACTCCTCGGGGACGCGCACTCCCAGCGTCCCGGCCGCGTCGTACACCCCGACCGCCAGCGCGTCGGCGCACGTGAAGATCGCCGTCGGCGGTTCGGCGTCGGTGAGCAGCGCGGTCGCGGCCGCGGCGGCGTCGGCGCGGCTCCAGTCGGTGTGGACGATCCGGTGCTCGGGCGGCGGCGCCCCCGCCGCGACCGCGGCCGAGCGGAATCCGTCGATGCGGGCCTGGCTGTAGAGGTGCCGGGGGTCGCCGCCGATGACGGCGAGCCTCCGGTGCCCCAGCGACAGGAGGTGCTCGGCGGCGGCGCGGCCGCCGGCCCAGTTCGCGGCGCCGACGCTCGCCACCGTCGGCGGGGGCTGGGTCACCGGGTCGAGCAGCACCACCGGGACCTGGGCCGCGTCGAGCGCGGCGAACTGCTCGGCGGTGGCGTCGACCAGTGCCAGGACCGCGCCGCGCAGGTCTCGCCGCAGCAGCCGGGTCAGCCAGTCCTGGTCCGGTCCGCGGGCGACGGAGACGACGATGTCGACCCCGGCCGCGGAGGCGGCGTGCTCGACGCCGCTGAGCGCCCGGTTCGCCCACGTGCCCTCGACGCCGCTGAGCACGAGGTCGACGAGGGCGGGGAGTTCGCCGCGCGGCACGGGGCCCCGGCCCGAGCGCCCGCGGTAGCCGAGGCCGGCCACCGCGCGCATGACGCGGGCGCGGGTCTCCGAGGAGACGTCGGAGCGTCCGCTGAGGACCTTCGAGGCGGTCGGCACCGTCGTCCCGGCCAGCTCGGCGACGTCGGCGAGCGTGGTCCGTTCGCGGTTCGGCATGGAGGTGAGCGTACCGAAGCGATGCGAAGTTGCGCAACTTCGCCGAATATTCATGGTTGATAACCAGTGTTTCCAACGGTAATAATGAAGTTCTGCGCCTCACCTGGCGCAAAAGTTGCGCAACATTTGGAGTACCGCCAGCACATGTCAGCATCAGTGACCAAGCGCGCGCTCATCGTCCGCGGCGGCTGGGACGGCCACCGGCCGGTCGAAGCGACCGACTCGTTCCTCCCCTTCCTGGCCGAGAACGGCTACGAGACCCGCGTCGAGGAGTCCTCCGCCGTGTACGCGGACGCCGCGTACATGGACACGGTCGACGTCGTCGTCCAGACCAACACCATGAACACGATCGACAAGGACGAGCTCGCCGGGCTCGCCGGCGCGATCGAGCGCGGCGCCGGCATGGCCGGATGGCACGGCGGCATCGCCGACTCCTACCGCAACAGCTCGGACTACCTCCAGCTCATCGGCGGCCAGTTCGCCGCCCACCCGCCCAAGGCCCCCCGGAGCGAGCTGGCCGGCGAGGAGGCCGACTGCTTCGTGCCCCACACGATCACGATCGTCCCCGAGCAGGCCGACCACCCGATCGTCGCCGGCATCGAGGACTTCACGCTCGACACCGAGCAGTACTGGGTCCTCTCCGACGAGTACAACGAGGTGCTCGCGACCACCACCATCCCCGCGCGCGACTTCGACCCCTGGCACCGGCCGATCACCTCCCCGGCCGTCTGGACCCGGCGATGGGGCCGGGGCCGCGTCTTCGTCGCGACCCCCGGCCACGACATGGGCGTCCTCGCCGACGCGAACGTCCGCACCATCATCGAGAGGGGCATCCTGTGGGCCAGCCGCTGAAGGTCGGGATCGTCGGGGTCGGCGCGATCTCCGCCGCCTACATGTCCACATTCGAACGGCTGGAGGCGGTGCGCCTCGTCGCCGTCGCCGACCGCGACCGGGAGCGCGCGCGGACCGTCGCGGCCGAGCGCGGCGTCCGCGCCCTCGCCGTCGACGAGCTCGTCGCCGACCCCGAGGTCGACCTCGTCCTCAACCTCACCGTCCCGGCCGCGCACGCCGAGGTGGCGCTCAAGGCGATCGCCGCGGGCAAGGGCGTCTACAACGAGAAGCCGCTCGCGGCCGGCCTGGAGGACGCGCTCGCCGTCGTGGAGGCGGGCCGCGCGGCGGGCGTGCCGGTCGGGTGCGCCCCCGACACCGTGCTGGGGACCGGCGTGCAGACCGCCCGCAAGGTCATCGACGACGGCGGCATCGGCATGCCCGTCGCCGCGACCGCCACGATGGTCACCCCCGGGCACGAGCGGTGGCACCCGAACCCCGACTTCTACTACCAGCCGGGCGGCGGGCCGCTGCTGGACATGGGCCCCTACTACCTCACCGCCCTGGTCACGCTGCTCGGCCCGGTCGTCTCCGTCATCGGCGCGGCCAGCCGCACCCGCGACACCCGCGTCATCGGCTCGGGTCCGCGCAAGGGCGAATCGATCCCGGTCGCGGTCGACACCCACGCGACCGGGGTGCTCCGGCACGAGTCCGGAGTCCTGTCCACTTTGCTCATGAGCTTCGACGCCGTCGACACCCGGGCCGCGAACATCGAGGTCCACGGGCAGCGGGGGTCGATGGTCGTGCCCGACCCGAACGGCTTCGGCGGCGACGTGTGGCTCCGCCCCCTGGGCGGCGAATGGTCGGTCCGCGAACCCGACGCCGGATACCTCGACGCGGCCCGGGGCTACGGTCTGGCCGACCTCGCCGCGACACCGGCGGGGCGGCAGTGCCGCGCCAACGGCGACCTCGCCCTCCACGTGCTGGAGGTCCTGACCGCGCTGCGCTCGTCCGCCGAGACGGACGCCGCGGTCGCCGTGGCGAGCACCTGCGAACGCCCTCCGGCCGTCCCGCTCCAGGCCGCGCCGAAGGCCCCCTGAGCCCGCACCCGTCCCGACACCGGAGGTCCCATGCCGGTCCACGAGTACTTCACCGCGATGTTCCGCGGCGCGGCCGAGGCCCGCGCCGCGGGCGGCGCCGCGGCCGAGCGGCGCTTCCTCGACCGGTACCGGCGGCTCGGCGAGGGCTGGGACGCCGCCGGGGTCGCGATCGAGGACCTCGCGGTCCCCGGCCCGCACGGCGAGGTCCCGGTCCGCGTCTACCGGCCCGAGGGCGCCCTGGCGGGCACGATCCTGTGGTGTCACGGCGGCGGATTCCTCCACGGCGATCTCGACATGCCCG
>JACYYK010003654.1_pt2 | contig 12541 bp, 11 predicted proteins | sample 8236871 | NCBI WGS metagenome assembly JACYYK01 (sample SAMN14103087, study PRJNA606662) | landfill metagenome | isolation source: landfill solid waste inoculated with endophyte fungus Paravalsa indica | place: India:New Delhi, Okhla landfill site | collected 2017-11-05 | reverse complement strand
GGACCCGGCGCGACGGCGACGGCCGCGACCTTCCCACCCGCCCGGGGACGGCAGCGGTTCGGCGGGGGCAGCTGGGCGCTCGACCTGCCGTCGTCGTCGGGCTGGCGGCAGACCGCGGTCCAGGAGCTCTCGGGCGGCCGGACCGTGCTCACCCGGCTGCGGCGCGACGACGGCACGCGGCTGGTCGTCGAGCATCGTCCGGGCCAGACGGCCGTCTTCGGCCCGTGGCCGGGGCAGCCGTTCGTGGTCCGGACGCCGGCCGCGGGGCGGCTCGACGCGCTGCTCTTCCGTGGCGGCCGCTACGCGATGTGCCGCGAAGCGGTCTGCGGGGCGGTGCCGGTCAACGGTCCGAGCGGCGGCGTTCTGCTGATCGCCGCGGCGACGTCCGACGCCCGGGCCCGGCGCGAGCTGCGGCGCGCGGCGCGCGGCCTGCGCGTCGGTTGACGGCGCGCGTCGCGGGGCCGGTAGCGTGCCGACCGGTGCACGTCCGGATCGTCGACCCCTCCGCCTACACGCCGCCGTACGACCATGCGCTCTGCGCGGCGCTGGCCCGGCAGGGCGACGACGTCACCCTGGTAACGAGCGACTTCCCGTACGGCGACGTGCCGCGGCCCGCCGGCTACGCGGTCGAGCACGGCTTCTACCGTCGTGCGGTCGGGCCGGCCGGCTCGCGGGTCCGTCAGCTGACGAAGGCCGCCCAGCACCCCTGCGACATGGCGCGCCTGGCCCGTTCCTCGCGGGCCGGCGCCGTCGTCCACTTCCAGTGGCTCCCGCTCCAGGCCGTCGATCTGCGGCTGCTCGGTCCGCGGTCGCCGCTGCGCTGGCGGTCGCCGCTCGTCCTGACCGCCCACGACGTGCTCCCGCGCGAGGCGGCTCCGGGGCAGCGCCGGGCCCAGCAGCGGCTCTACGCGCGGATGGACGCGGTGATCGTCCACTCGCGGCACGGTCACGATCGGCTGGTCGACGACCTCGGCGTGCCGGCGGAGAAGGTCCACGTGATCCCGCACGGCGCCTTCACGCACCTGACGCAGATCGACCCGGCGCCGCTGCCGCCGGAGCTGCGCGCGACGCCGGCCGGGCGGCCGGTCGTCCTGCTGTTCGGGCTGATCCGACCCTACAAGGGGCTCGACGTGCTGCTCGACGCCTGGCGGGCGCTCGCCGCGGACGGCGACCCGGGGGCCGACCTGTGGGTCGTCGGCCTGCCCAAGCACGACATCTCGGCCCTGCGGCGGGGCGCTCCGCCCAGCGTGCGGTTCGTCGAGCGCTTCGTCAGCGACGCCGAGACGGCCGCGGTCTTCCGCCACGCCGACGTGGTGACGCTGCCGTACCGCGAGATCGACCAGTCCGGCGTGCTGTTCACCGCGCTGGCGTTCGGCCGGCCGATGGTCCTCAGCGACGTCGGAGGCTTCCCCGAGGTCGCGGCCGAGGGCGCGGCCGAGCTCGTCCCGGCCGGCGACGCTCCGGCACTCGCGGCTGCCCTGCGGGCGGTGATCGGCGACGCGGCGCGGCGGACGGCGCGGGCCGAGCGCGCGGCGGCGCTGGCGGCCGGTCGCTACTCATGGGATGCGGTCGCAGCCCTGCACCGCCAGCTCTACCGCTCGCTGCTCGATCGGTGAGAGCAGGCGGTGCGCAGCGCAGGGTCCGCTTGCGCTCCGATCCTACCGACGGTAGCATCGCACCATGCCCCAGCTCAGCCTGCCCAAGCTCTACGGTGCGCTCGAAGGGCTGCCGCTCGGGCGCGGCGTCGCCTCGCGGATCTACCGCACCGCCGCGCCGTACTTCCTCAGCGTTCCCGTGCGGCTCGACCACCTCGAGCCGGGTCGGGCGGAAGCGTCGATGCGGGCGGTGCCGTGGACCCGCAACCACCTCGGCACGGTGCACGCGATCGCCCAGTGCAACCTGGCCGAGTACGTGATGGGCGCGCTCGCCGAGGCCACCGTCCCGCCGACGCACCGCTGGATCCCCCGCGGCATCAACGCGACCTACAACGCCAAGGCGACGGGTCGTCTGCGGGCGACGGCCACCGTCGTCCTGCCGGATCCGCTGGCGGACAAGCAGGAGGTCCCGGTCGCGGTGCGGATCCGCGATGCGCAGGACGTCGAGGTCGCGACGATCACGATCCCGATCTGGGTGACGGCGAAGCCGCAGCGGGGGTAGTCGGGCGACCTGTCGCGGTTGTGCCGGCACTGCTGGCAGAACCGCAACGGGTCGCGGGAGCGCCGGGCGCGGGGCGCGAGCGGGGTGACGGACCCCGTCACCCCGCATCGTCCGGCTCGGATCTCGTCGGTCTGGGACGATCCGTCGCGTGCGCGCGCTGCACCTGCTGACCCTCGGCCTGCTGGCCTGGACCCACGTCGGATGGGGGCTGTTCGTCCGCGTCGCCCGACGGCTCGGGCGCGGTCGCGTGACCGACGATCGCGAGAGCCGGTCGGCGGTGGCGGTCGCTTCCGGCCGATCCGCGGCGACGACCGACCGCCCCCTGGTCTCCGTCGTCATCGCCGCCTACGCCGAGGAGGACGCGATCGCCGCGACCGTCCAGGGACTCGCCGCGCAGACGTGGCCGCGCGACCGGCTGCAGATCGTCGTGGCGTGCGACGGGTCGACCGACCGGACGGCCGAGCGAGCCCGGGCCGCCGGCGCGGACCTCGTGCTCGAGTTGCCGCGCGGCGGCAAGCACCACGCACAGGCGGGTGGCGTGGCGCAGGCGACCGGCGAGATCCTCGCCTTCAGCGACGCCAACACCCGCTGGGAGCCGACCGCCCTGGAAGAGCTGGTCGCTGCCTTCGACGACCCGCAGGTCGGCTATGCCTGCGGACGCGTCAGCTTCGTCGCGGAGGACGGCGCCACCAATCAGGAAGGCGCGTACTGGAAGCTCGAGATGGCGCTGCGCCGGCTGGAGAGCGACTGGTGGTCGGTGACCGCCGGCAACGGCGCGATCTACGCGCTGCGCGCCGAGCTGTGGTCGCGCCTGCGGGTGGCGTTCGGTCACGACCTGGCGCTGCCGCACCAGGTGGTGCGCGCCGGTTTGCTGGCGATCGACCGTCCGACCGCCAAGGCGTCCGAGCCGATGGTGCCGTCGATCGACGGCGAGTGGCGGCGCAAGCGGCGGATGATGAACCAGGCCTGGCGCGTGGTCCTGCGCGGCGGCGAGGACGGCGGCCTGCGGCAGGGCATCCTCGATCCGACCGGCCTGCCGATCCCGTACCTGGCGGCGCTGGTCAGTCACCGCTGGCTGCGCTACGCCAGTCCGTTCCTGCACCTGCTGGCCTACGCGGCGGGTCTGACGATCGTGCTCGGGCGTGGTGGGACGCCGGTCCGCGTCGCCCCGGCCGGCTCCGCGGCCCAGGGGGGTGGCCCGGGTCGGCGGTCCGGGCGGCGCGACCGCCCGACGCTCCACGTCCTGCTGCTCGCCGCGCACCTGGCGGTCCCGATCGGCGCCGTCGCTGCGCAGCGCTTCCGTTGGCGTCCGCTGCTGCTCTGCCGCTACTACGTGCTGATGACCGCGTCGATCGCCGCCGGGCTGAGCGACCACCTGCGCCACGGCACCCCGGCCGGCTGGGACCCGGCGGAGGGCACGCGGTGAGCGACCGCCACGCCGAGCTGCGTGCCCGGATGCGCGCGGCGGGGCGCGACGTCGGCCCCGACGGCCCGATCGCCGGAGCCGGAGGCAGCCCACTCGGCGACGCCATCCGGCGCGCCTTCGACATCGCGGTCTCCGCGCTCGCGCTCGGGGTCCTCGCCCTGCCGCTCGGCCTGGTCCTGCTGGTCGTCCGGCTGGAGTCGCCGGGCCACCCGGTCTTCCGCCAACGGCGGGTCGGCCGTGACGGTCGCGAGTTCGACGTGCTCAAGGTCCGCACGATGGTCCAGGGCGCGGAGGCGATGGGCGCCGGGCTGGCGATCGTCCAAGGGGACAGCCGGATCACGCGGCTCGGACGGTTCCTGCGGCGCAGCTCGATCGACGAGCTGCCGCAGTTCGTCAACGTGCTGCGCGGCGAGATGGCGATCGTCGGTCCGCGGCCGACGGTGCCGTCGCAGGTCGCGGGCTACGACGACCGCCAGCGCGAGCGGTTGCTCGTCCGTCCGGGCCTGACCGGCTGGGCGCAGATCCAGGGCCGGACGACGCTCAGCTGGCCCGAGCGGATCGAGTTCGATCGCTGGTACGTGGCGAACCGCTCGCTGCGCCTGGACCTGCGGATCCTGCTCGCCACCGGTCGGGTGGTCCTCGGCGGCGCGGGCGTCGAGCGCGACGGCGCGGCGTGGGAGCCGCCGGAGGCCGACCCGGGGCGGTAGCGCGGAACGTCCGGTCACGCGGTCGAGCGGCGACCAGACGTGCACGGCGCTTGCGACCATCCTAGCGCCGACGTAGCGACCAAACTTGCACGCCCAGTGCGACCATTCTTTCACCCGGGTCGCGTCCATCCTTGCACGCGACCTGCGACCAGACGTGCACGGGGAGGCCGGGAATCGGGCACAATGGTCACATGGGCGTCCCGGAAACTCCCCTCGGCAGGGCGATTCCCCGCCGGGCCCGCCGGCTGGTCGAGGAGGCCCTGGCCGATACCCGCGTGGTGCTCGTCAACGGTGCGCGCCAGAGCGGCAAGAGCACGATGGTCGGCCAGATCGGTCGCGAGCACGGGGCGGAGTGGCGGACCCTCGACCGCACCGCGACGCGCCAGGCGGCGGAGTCCGACCCGGCGACCTTCGTCCGCAACGGGTCGATGCTGGTCATCGACGAGGTTCAGCGGGTACCCGAGCTGCTGCTGGCGATCAAGGAGGTCGTCGACGGCGACCCGCGGACCGGGCGGTTCCTGCTGACGGGTTCGGCGCAGGTCCTGGCGCTGCGTGCGGTGCCCGATGCGCTCCCCGGAAGGATGGAGACGATCGAGCTGTGGCCGCTCTCGCAGGGAGAGATCGACGATCGCCCGGACGGCTTCGTCGATGCGGTCTTCTCGGCGGGGGCCGACGTGGCGCACACCAGCGGCGAGGACCGCGCCGGATACGCCCGGCGCATCGTCCGCGGGGGCTTCGCGGAGGCGGTTGCGCGTGACGGTCGGCGTCGCGAGGCGTTCTTCGACAACTACGTCGGCGACATCGTCAGTCGCGACGTCATGCAGCTGGCCGAGATCGAGCGTCGCACCCAGATGAACGCGCTGGTCCGGTTGCTGGCGGCGCGTTCCGGGCAACTGCTCGTCCCCGCCACCCTGGCCAACGGACTCAAGCTCCCGCAGTCGACCGTGTCGCGCTACCTCGCGCTGCTGGAAGAGGTCTTCCTGCTCAAGCGGATCCCCGCGTGGTCGCGCAACATCAGCGCCCGAGCGGTCGCGACGACGAAGGCGGCGATGGTGGACTCCGGGATCGCGGCCAACCTGCTGGGCCACGACGCAGCGAGCCTCGGGCGCTTCGACAGCCCTCTCGGCGGACTGCTGGAGGGGTTCGTCAGCATGGAGCTGGGTCGGCAGCTGACCTGGTCACGGATCCGGGCGGAGCAGTTCCACTACCGCACCAAGGACGGGGTCGAAGTCGACATCGTCCTGGAGGACCGACGCGGCCGCGTCGTCGCGATCGAGGTCAAGGCGTCGGCGACGGTGCGGGCCGACGACTTCCGCGGGATCCGGCACCTCGGCGAACGGATCGGGGACGACCTGGTCGCCGGGATCGTGCTCTACACGGGTCAGGAGACCCTGCCCTTCGGCCCGAAGCTTCGCGCGCTGCCGGTCAGCGCGCTGTGGGAGCTCGGCGAGCGGTAGCCGGGTCCGTCGGCGAGCTCGGACCACGGACGAGGCGATCAGATCGCCTCCCCGACCCCGCTCGGCACGCTCGACCACAGTCCGTCCAGGTACGCGGCGATCTCGTCGGTCAGCCGCTTCGGGGCGATCCGCAGCTCGAGGATCGTGCTGGCTTCGAGCAGGCGGCCGTTGGGCAGCTCCTCGGCGAGCATCCCGGCGTCGCTGAACGGGTGGATCGGGTCGGCGTGGTGGCCGATCACCAGCGTCGGCACCTGGATCTGCTCGCGCTCGGCGCGCGGCGGGGCGACCCGGCCGAAGAACAGGCCGAGCAGCACGGCCGACGTCGCGCGCGGATCCTGGCGGACGGTGTCGAGCAGGATGTCCGCGAGCCAGTGACCCCGGGTCGGCACCCTGCGCAGCGCCCGCCCGAGCAGCCGTACGACCGGCTCCCCGCCGCGGAGCACCGCGAACAGCGGCAGGAAGGTCCCGCCGACGGCGATCAGCGAGTGCTCCAGGACCGGCATCTCGAGCACCATCCCGCGGATCCGCGACGGGTCCTTGAACGCGGCCTCGAGCGACGAGTTGGCCCCGAGCGACGTGCCGAGCAGCACCGCGTCGGGGACGTCGAGGTGCTCGATCAGCGCGAGCAGCAGCCGCCCGTAGCGCGCCATCGAGTACTCCCAGCTGCGCTCGGGCCGGTCCGACTCGCCGTGCCCCAGCAGGTCGACGGTCACCGTTCGGAAGCCGCGCGCGGCGAGCGCGTCGGCCAGCGGCCGGTGCATCTTGCGGTTGAAGGTCAGGCCGTGGATCAGGATCACGGTCCGGTCGCCCGCGCCGGCCTCCTCGTAGGCGATCCGGTGACCCTCGAACGTGAAGCGCTCCACCATGTCCCGTCCAGCATACGGCGGTCGAGACCGACGGTAGGATCCGCCGTCCTCAGCCGCCCAGGAACTGCGGCTCGCCCGCCTGCACGTGCCATTGCGGCGGGCCGGTGAAGTGGCGGCTGACCGCGCTCTCGATCCGCGGCTGGCGGACCGGGTCGAGGCCCAGGTCGGCGTTGTCGCCGAGCACCGCGAGCAGGTCGACGAGCCCCGTCGCGGGGGGCTCGTCGCGCGCTGCGCCCGGGCCGGTCGTCCGGTCGGCGATCTGGCCCTGCACGGTGTCGAGCCGCTCGCGCACCACGGGAGCGGGGATCCCGAGCGACGCCGCGGTCTCGTCGGCGGTCAGCTCGCCCCAGGTGATCAGCAGCAGCGTCTCGCGAGCGGCGGACGGCAGGCAGCGCAGGGCGTTGGCGACGCGCGGATCGAGCGGCCGGGGCAGCTCGAGCGCGGGGTGCCGCGTCGGCGGCCGGTGCGCGTGGCGCTCGAGGGACTCGAGTCGGTCGCGCTCGGTCCGCCAGCGGTCGGAGATCGCGTCGGTGGCCAGCGCGTAGAGCCACGGTCGCGCCGATCCGTACCCGGTCGGCGCGCTCGGACGGCCGTCGGCGGCGCGACGGAAGATCTCGACGGCGGCGTCCTCGGCGGCGTCGTCGCCGAGCCGGCGGCGCACGTAGCGGACGACCGATCCGCGGTGCTCTTCGAACAGGCGAAGGAAGGTGGGAGAACCCGGCATCCGTCTGCATATCGGGATCCGTGACGGAAAAGTTCGCGGACGTTGCGAAGCGACGCACGCTTGCCAGCGGGACGTCGCCCGGATAGGGTCAAACATGACGCCCGCGTCACCTTTGCGTGGGGGGGGAAACGGGGCGGGCGCCTCGCCTGGCGAGCAGCGCCGGTCGGGTTCCCGCAGCAAGCGACCGCGGCGCGTCCGATGCCGTAGGAAGAGAGCGTCGAGATGTCCGAGCAGTCCCGAGTCCTGGTGGGCCAGATCGCAGCCGTCACCGGCGGTGCGCGCGGTATCGGCCGCGCGACCGCCGCGGCGTTGGTGCGCGCGGGGCTGAAGGTGGCGATCGGCGACGTCGACGTCGCCCTGGCCGATCGCACCGCGGAAGAGCTGTCGGCCGCCGGCGGGACGGTCCGGGCCTATCCGCTCGACGTCACCGATCCGGCGTCGATCCGCGCCTTCGTCGAGGGCGTCGAGGCGGACCTCGGGCCGATCGACGTCTTCGACAACAACGCCGGGATCATGCCGGTCGGTCCGTTCCTTGACGAGTCGCCGGAGAGCATCCGGCGGCAGGTCGAGATCAACGTGATGGGGGTCGTCCACGGAGCCCGGGAGATCCTGCCGCGGTTCGTCGAGCGTCGCCGAGGACACCTGGTCAACATCGCGTCGGTCGCCGGCAAGGGCGGCTTCCCCGGCGGCGCGACCTACTGCGGCACCAAGCACTTCGTGGTCGGCTTCTCGGAGTCGCTGCGCGGCGAGATGCAGCTGGCCGGCGTGCCGGTCGACATCAGCTGCGTGATGCCGGCGATCGTCCAGACCGAGCTGGCGACCGGGCTCAAGCCGGCGCGCGGGATCAAGAACGTCACGCCGGAGGACGTCGCCGACGCGATCGTCGAGACGCTGCGACGGCCGCGCTTCGACGTCTTCGTGCCGAAGGTCGCCGGGGTCGCCAACCGCGTCGTCGGCGTGCTGCCGCGGCGGGGGCGCGAGGGCGTGATGCGCGCGCTGAAGGCCGACCAGTCGCTGATCGCCGCCGACCACGGCGCCCGCGCGGCCTACGAGCTGCGGGCCGCGTCGAGCGCCAGCGAGCTGCCGGCCGGCGCGGCCAAGCCAGAGCTCACCTCGGGCACGGAATAGGGCCCGGGCCGCGTCCACCGGGCGCCCGTCGAGTCGTGCCGGCAGTGCGACACGGTCCGACGAGCCCCGCGCGAAGATCGCCCGCTGCCCCGCCCGTCCCTGTACACTGGATGTCGGTGAATGTCTCAGTGATGGGACACCAATCGTCATCCAGACCGGGAGCCCGATGACCGCCACGCTCGACGAGGTCCAACGCACGTCGCTCCGCGACGCCGACGAGCGGATCGCACGCTGGCAGGAGTCGCTGGAGCGGGCGGCGGAGCAGGGGGCGATCGACGACGAGCAGCGCGCCCGCCTGCGGACGACGTTGCACGAGCTCGTGCGGTCGTTGAACGACGGCGTGGCGCCCCTGGTGGACCCGCAGGGAGCGAGCGAGATCCGCGACCGGCTCGTCCGCCTGGCGACGCTGGATCCCGACGCCGGCCACGGCCCGCTCGACGTGGCCGACCGGGCGCTGATGGAAGCCGAGGCGATCCGCCACATCGTGCGCGATCTGCTCGACGGCGCGTCCCCGGCCGGGCTGACGACTGCTTCGGCGGTCGAGCAGATCGAGGCCTGGTTGCCCCGCGTGGGGGTCGCGGATCTCGCCGGCCTGCTCGGCGTGGACCGCCGGACGGTGCCCCGGATCCGGCACGCCGACGCGACGCCCGGCGCACGGCTGGTCGTGCTCTGGCGACTGGTCGCCCTGCTGCGCCACAGCTGGACCGACGAAGGCGTGATCGCCTGGTTCGACCGCCCGCGTCAGGCGCTGGACGGGCAGACGCCCGCCCAGCTGCTGGATCGGCTCGTGGACGAGCCGGAGGTGGAGCGGACGTTGATCGACCTGGCTCGCCGTGGACGCACCCAGCGCGCGGCCTGAGCTTCCCGGCTTCGGCGCGGACGCCCCGCACGAGCTCGTCGCGTTCCGGCAGACCGACTACGACGTGCCCTTCTGGGCCCGCGACAACAGTCAGCCGGGTCGCTGGAACGTGATCGGCGATCCGCCGACGCAGTACTGGTCGCTGCACCCCGACGGCGCCTGGGCCGAGTTCCTGCGCCAGGAGGAGCTGACGGCGGTCGGCGACCTGGAGCGGCTCCGCCGGCCGATCTGGGTCTGCCGGATCAGCCTCGCGCCGCTGGCGGACCTGCGCCGCGCGGACGAGCGTGCCCGCTGGTCGGTGACGCCCGACGACCTGATCGACTCCGACTGGACGCGCTGCCAGCGGCTTGCCGGAACGTTGCGTGAGCACGGGATCGCCGGCGTGATCGCGCCCAGTGCGGCGATCGCGGGGCACGACAGTCTGACCGTCTTCGGTCCCCGGCGGGCGATCGATCTGCACCGTCGGCCGGTCCTGCACAGCACGGTGCCCGCCGCGGTGGTCGCGCGTGGCGCACCGGATCCCGCGCTGCTCGACCGGATCCGACGCGTCGTGAACCCCGGCGCGCCGGATGCGCTCTTCTGAGCTACTTGCCGTCGATCTTGCGCCGCTTGGCGGCGGCGACCGTCTCGAGCGCCTCCTCGCGCGAGCGGAAGCCCTGGACCTCGACGACCTTGCCCTCGGGCTGCTTGTAGATCTCGAAGAAGTGCGAGATCTCGACCTTGAGCTGGTCGGAGATGTCGTCGAGGGTCTCGACGCCCTTCCAGTTGGGGTCGGCCACCGGGACGCAGATCACCTTGTCGTCGACCTCGCCCTGGTCGACCATCTTGAACAGGCCGATCACGCGGACCGGGATCCGGCAGCCGGGGAACGTCGGGTCGGAGACCAGCGTCAGCGCGTCGAGCGGGTCGTTGTCCTCGCCGAGGGTCTCGGTGATGAACCCGTAGTCCGCCGGGTAGACGACGGAGGAGTACAGGTAGCGATCGAACAGGATCGCCCCGACTTCCTCGTCGTACTCGTACTTGTTGCGCGATCCCTTCGGGATCTCAACGAACATCAGCAGATCGTCAGACACCGGCGCATCGTACGCGCTCCCGCGTGGAGGGTGTCTCGTCCACCCGCCGCCGTCCGCCGGGCGGACGTAAGATTTCACCGCGGGATCGTCATCGGCGTGCGTCGATTTCCAGGCGGTTTTCCGCGTCCCGGGGGCTGGCTCGACGGATCGTCGTCCGAGCGGCTTCGGCCTTCCCGGTCAGATCGGGATACTTGGGCTGTGAGCCACGACGCCGCCGCCCCCACGCTCAGCATCAACACGATCCGGACGTTGTCGATCGACGCGGTCCAGAAGGCGAACTCGGGACACCCGGGTCTGCCGCTGGCGTTCGCGCCGGTGGCCTATCTGCTCTACGCCGAGCGGATGAAGCACGACCCGGCCGACCCGCTGTGGCCGGACCGCGATCGCTTCGTGCTGTCGGCCGGGCACGGCTCGATCCTGCAGTACGCGGCGCTGCACCTGGCCGGCTACGAGCTCGGCCTGGACGACATCAAGGCGTTCCGCCAGTGGGGCTCGAAGACCCCCGGGCACCCCGAGCGCGAGTTCCACGTCGCGGGCGACGTCGGCCCGGCGGCGACGCCGCTGCCGCTGACCCCGGGCGTCGAGGTCACCACCGGCCCGCTCGGTCAGGGGATCTCCAACGCGGTCGGTCTGGCGATGGCCGAGCGGTTCCTGCGCGAGAAGTTCGGCTCCGACGTCCAGGATCACCGGACCTACGTGATCGCGTCGGACGGCGACCTGATGGAGGGGGTGTCGGCGGAGGCGTCGTCGTACGCCGGCCACGTCGGGCTCGGCCGGCTGATCGTCTTCTACGACGACAACGACATCTCGCTCGACGGGCCGACGTCGCTCTCGTTCAGCGAGGACGTCGAGCGGCGGTACCAGGCCTACGGCTGGCAGACGCTGCGGGTCACCGACGTCAACGACCTCGACCAGCTGCGGGCCGCGCTCGACGCGGCCGAGGCCGACGAGGACCGCCCGACGCTGATCCACGTCAAGTCGATCATCGGCTGGCCGTCGCCGAACAAGCAGGGTTCGAGCAAGGCCCACGGCGCGCCGCTCGGCGAGGAGGAGGTCCGGCTGACCAAGCAGGAGCTCGACTGGGATCCGGACGCGCAGTTCCTGGTGCCGGACGGGGTCTACGAGCAGTTCCGCGCCGGCAACCGGGGTCCGGCCGAGCGTCAGGCGTGGACCGAGCGCTACGCGCGGTTCCGCGAGGACGCCACCCGCGCCGAGCAGTGGGACGCCGCCTGGGCGGGCAAGCCGCTGCCGGGCCTGAAGGACGCGCTGAAGGCCGTTCCGGCCGAGAAGGAGGCCACGCGCGTCTCGGGCAAGCGGGCGATGGCGGCGTTCGCGCCGTTCGTCCCGACGCTCGTCGGCGGGGCCGCCGACCTGGCGTCCTCGACCAACACCGTGCTGCCGGACGCCGGCTACTTCACCAAGGACACCGCGGGCCAGAACGTCCACTTCGGCGTGCGCGAGCACGGCATGGGCGCGATCGTCAACGGCCTCGCCGCGCACGGCGGCATCGTCCGGCCGTACGGCTCGACGTTCATGCAGTTCGTCGACTACATGCGCGGCGCGGTCCGCCTGTCGGCGCTGCAGAACCTCAACGTCGCCTGGGTCTACACGCACGACTCGGTGGCGGTCGGCGAGGACGGACCGACGCACCAGCCGGTCGAGCACCTCGCGTCACTGCGCGCAATGCCCAACCTGACCGTCTTCCGGCCCGGCGACAGCGTCGAGACGGCGGCGGCCTGGGCGACGACGCTCGACGACCTCGACGGTCCCGCGGTCTTCGCGCTCAGCCGTCAGGGGATCGCCCCGCTGCCGCGGGACGGCGGTGACGACGCGGCCTGGGCCGGCGTCCCGCGCGGCGGCTACGTGGTCTCCGATCCCGACGGCGGCGCGGACGTGATCGTGGTCGGCACCGGCGCCGAGGTCGGCGTGGCGGTCGACGCGGCGGCGCTGCTCGGCGAGCAGGGGATCAAGGCGCGCGTCGTCTCGCTGCCGTCGTGGGAGCTGTTCGACGAGCAGGACCTCGAGTACCAGCAGTCGGTGCTGCCGGTGAACGTGCCGAAGGTCGCGGTCGAGGCCGGCGTCACCTTCGGCTGGGAGCGCTACGTCGACGCCGCCGTCGGGATCGACCGCTTCGGCGCGTCGGC
>JACYYK010009724.1_pt1 | contig 12564 bp, 6 predicted proteins | sample 8236871 | NCBI WGS metagenome assembly JACYYK01 (sample SAMN14103087, study PRJNA606662) | landfill metagenome | isolation source: landfill solid waste inoculated with endophyte fungus Paravalsa indica | place: India:New Delhi, Okhla landfill site | collected 2017-11-05 | reverse complement strand
GCCGCGGTGCGTGCGACGGAACCGGCGTCGATTCACCCCTCGCACGCACCGCGCCCGCCGGGGCTAACGCCACGGCAGGTACGGTCCCGGCCGACGCGCCGTGAACGTCGCGCCCCGCACCACCATTTCCTTGAACCGGGCGGCCGTGCGCCCGGTGAGGATGCGCTCGCGCGGTCGGTCGTGGGCGTCGACGAACTGGATCAGGCCGTCGCGTCGCCCGAGACTGAGGCACCGGATGACGTAGCGGAATCGCCGGGGCCGCGGTTGCTTCCCGTTCGCCCGTGCGGCGATGACGTCACCGACGTACTGCCCGAGTGGGAGTGCCGTGGCGCACGCCATTCGCAACGGTGAGCCGTCGGTGTGGCCGACCACCGCGCTGTCACCGACGGCGTAGACGTCCGGATGCGACACCGAACGAAGGCTGTCGTCCACGACGACCCGCCCGATGGCGTCCACGGCGAGGGAGCTGCGGGCGGCCAGGTCCGGAACACCGAACCCGGTGGCCCACACGACGAGGTCCGCCGTCACGGCGTCCCCGTCGGCCAGTCGCACGGCACCGGGGCGCACCTCGACGGCCTTCGCATCGCCGCGCACCTCGACGCCCAGCCGCTCGAACGACCGCAGCAGATGGGAGCGCCCCCGTTCGGACAACGTCGCCCCCGGCTTCCCGTCCGTCACCAGCCGAACCCGAAGCCGAGGGTAGGTCTCGGCCAGTTCCGCGGCGGTCTCGATACCGGTTAGCCCGCCTCCGACCACCGCCACCGTCCCCTCCTCCCGAGCGACGGTGGCGACCCGGTCGCGCAGGGCCCGCGCCTCGGCGAACTCGGCCACGGTGGCGGCATGGTCCGTCACACCCGGAGCGTTCGTGTCGGCCACGCTGCCCACCGCGTACACCAGCGTGTCGTACCGCATCGGGGCCTCCAGCGAGTCGACGACCAACCGCCGGTCGTCCGGGTCGAGCTCCCGGACCCGACCGAGCACGAAGTCGACCCCGGCCCTGCCGAGCACGTCGGCCAAGGGGTGCTCGCGGAGTTGCTGCCCCGCCGCGAGCTGGTGCAAGCGCACCCGTTCGACGAAGTGCGCACGGGGATTGACCAGCGTCACCCGTGCGTCGCGAAGTCGCCGGGCGGTCCGCAGCGCGGCTGCGAGTCCGGAATAGCCCCCGCCTATTACCACGATGTGTCGGGTCACCGGTTCCTCTCCTTTCGTCGAAGGTCACCGGTTGAACCGCGCGGAGTCGCCATTCCTGACAGGCGTGAGAGTGACATCAGTCACGGTCGGGAAGTTGCGAGGCGAGGAAGGCGAGTTTGTCCGGGTTGGCCACGATGCGGATGTCGGTGATCCGGCCGTCGCGGATCTCCAGCACCACGACCAGTATCACCTGAGCGCCCACGAGGGCCACGAAACCGGGCTGGCCGTTGATCTCCGTGAGTAAGACCGTCAGGTCCGGGACGGGCCAACTCATCCAACCCAGGTACCGGGCCACCCGTTCCACGCCGCGGATCGGACGGCGGGCCGCCGTGGCCTTGCCACCGCCGTCGGCCCACGCGACGACGTCGTCGGCGAGCAGCTTCTCCAGCGCGGCGATGTCGCCACCCCGTGCCGCGGCGAGGAAGCGCCGGGCGATGCGGTCGCCGTCGGCGCGGGAAGCCGAGAACCGTGGACGCTGTTCACCGATCCGCTGCCGTGCCCGGTGATGGAGCTGCTGGCAGTGGGATTCGCTCAGGTCGAGGATCTCCGCGATCTCGCGATGGCGGTATCCGAAGCACTCGCGCAGCACGAACACGGCACGTTCCGGGGGAGTCAGGCGTTCCAGGAGTAGCAGGAACGCCATCGACACGGAGTCGCGCTGCTCGACGGTGTCCAAAGGCCCCAGGGCCGAGTCGGCGGTCACCACGGGCTCGGGCAACCACGGCCCCACGTAACGTTCCCGGCGGGCGCGCGCGGAGGTCAGGCGATTAAGACAGAGGTTGGTGACCACCTTGGTCAGCCAGGCCGCGAGGTTCTCGATCGCGGCTCGGTCGGCGTCGTTGAAGCGCAGGAACGCGTCCTGGACGACGTCCTCGGCCTCCCCGGCGGAACCCAGGAGCCGATAGGCCACGGAGAACAAGCGCGGTCGCTGCCGTTCGAACTCCCGCGCGACCTCTGACTGGAGCACGCGTCGAGCATACGAAAGCCCGCCGGGGGACACTATGGACGAGCCGGGGGAGAGCACATGAACACCGCCGCATCGGCGTTCGGCACTCGACGAGGCTCGGGGCCGTCGAGCCGTCACGATCACCATCCGGCCGTGTCGTCGGCGCCGCAGTGCGTCCGTCCGGTCGAAGTCGTACCGCGGCGCCGACGGCTTTTCCCGTCGGGGTGGCGGGGAGTTCTCTCAGCCGGTGAGCGAGCCGCGAGCCACGGGGAAGTCGAAGTAGGTGTCCGGGAACGGCTCGTCGCGCAGGGTGTAGTGCCACCATTCGTTGGGATAGTTCTCCATCCCCACCGCGGCCAGGGTCTCCTTGAGCAGGGCCCGGTTGCGTTTGGCCTCCCCGGTGATCCGGGGGTCGTCCGTGTGCGCGAGGGTGTCGAAGCAGTCGAAGCCGGTTCCCATGTCGATGCTGTTGTCCCCGAACCGTTCGCCGACCGGGGCGAAACACGGGCGCAGTGGATCACCGGGACGGTAGTGTTCCTGCGGGCGCGGCGGGACGCGGACCAGGGTCAAATCCACCGTGCTGCCGCGGCTGTGCCCGGACTGCTCCGCGATGTAGCCGTCCTCGAACAGAGACGACTTCTCGACCCGCGGGTAGAACTCTTCCTTCATCCGGTCGTCGTTGAGCCGTTGTGCCCACCGGACGAAGCTGTCGACCGCCTGCTGGGGACGGTAGCAGTCGTAGACCTTGAGCGAGTAGCCCTTGCGCTGCAGCTGCCGCTTGGCCTCTCGCAGGGCCAGCGCCGTGGGCCGGGTGACGATGCACAACGGCTCCCGATAGCCCGGTACCGGCCGACCGACGAAGTTGTGCGACCCGTGGTAACGGATCTCCTCGATGATGGTCGGCGCGACATCACGCAGGGCGACGAACTCCGGTGGGGCGGTCGGACGTCCGGGAGGTTCGGCGACGGCGACCGGTGTGGAAGCGAACAACACCGTGACGGCGGCCAGGGTTGCCAGGAGAGTCCGACGGAACGTGAAACGCATTGCCTCGTCTTACCCAAGAGGCCGGAGAGGATCAAGACGTCTTCCGTGCTTGGTGATTGACCGGTCGTGACGGCCACCACGGTGGATAGCACGTGGCCTCGGCCGTGCGCATGTGGACGCTCGCGCACGGGAAGGCGGGTCGACCGACGAAGGCCGACCCGCCTCGCGGTTGCCGTGACTACTTGACGGCGGCCAAGGCGTCGACGAGCCCGTGGCCGTAGAACGAGTTGTATGCGGCGGGGCCGGTGCAGGCCTCGGCGTCACCACAGGGCACTCGATCCGCCTTGGCCCGCAACAGCGCCGAGACGGCCTGCGGTGGGAGGTGAGGATTCCTGCTGGCGATCAGCGCGGCCACTCCGGCGGCGTGCGGGGAGGCCATGGACGTGCCGCACTTGGTGCCGTACTGCCCGTCGAACACGGTGGACAGAGTGCATCCCGTCGTCGCGCCCGGCGGCAGTTGGGCGGTGTCGCCACCGGGGGCGGTCACGTCGACCTGACGGAGCCCGTAGTTGCTGTAGGAGGACTTGGTGCCCTCGTAGCCGACGGCCGAGACGGTCACCACCCCGTCGAGGCTCTTGGGCAGGATGGCACAGCTCGAATCCACCGGGTGCTGCCGGTTGGGGTCGGTCGCCGGGGGGTCGGTCAGGTCGAACCCGCTGTTGCCCGCCGCGGCGACGTTGAGCACGCCCTGCCGCTGGGAATAGGCGACCGCACGCCGCACGGCCTCGTAGGCCGCGGAGTCACCCGGCTGATTCGGGCAGTAGAACATTCCGGGGTCGACGTAGTAGCTGTTGTTGGTCACCTCGAAGCCCTGCTCGGCGGCCCACATGAAGCCGCAGACCNNGGGAAGATGTAGCCGTCGTCGTTGACGACCTTCACCGACGCCAGGCGCACACCGGGAGCGACGCCGGTGAAGCCGCGGTCGGGGTCCTTGCCCGCGATGGTGCCCGCGACGTGCGTGCCGTGGTCGGACGTCGTCGGAGCCCACGCGGCGGGATCGGGGTCGGGGGCGCCGGTGTTGCAGCCGACGGAGGCCGCCGGGTCGAGCGCGTGAACCAGCGCCGGATGAGTGGGCTCGATCCCGGAGTCCAGCACTCCCACCGTCACCGAGCGACTGCCTTCGTTGATCTTGTTGGCCTGGGGCGCCTTGATCATGCGCATGTCCCACTGGGCCTCGGAGAGGTCAGCGGTGGTGACCACCTGGGTGGTCTCCTCGGTTTCGATCTCGGCGCGGGCGGTGGCGCGGGCCGTCGCGGCCGCGGAGGTGGTCGGGTCGGCGACCTCCCGAGAACCGGAGTAAGCGCGGTAGCTTCCGATCCTGTCGGCGAAGTCGGCGTTGCGGGAGCTGGCCACGGCGACGCCGATCTCCGGGTAGTAGGCGATCCGGCTGCCGCACTTCGCCGCCAGCTCGGCGTCGACCGCGGCCTGCGAGGTGTACGGCTGGTACAGCACCACGTAGTTGTACGGCGTGCTCGTCGCATCACACTCCACCGTGGCGGGTGTGGCGCTCGCCACGGGAGCGGTCAGCACACTGCCGAAGCCGATCGCCAGCGCGGTGGGCAGCGACAAGGATCTGAGACGGGACATGCAACCTCCGGAGCGGGGTTCGAACGGTGACGTTCGAACTCGTACGTTCGGGCGCACTGTAGACAAAAAAGTGGCGATTGCCTGCCGCCGAAAGTCGTAGTCCAAACGGACTAGTCGTGAAAGAACGCGGAGAGACGTCGAACGAAATTCACGGCCACGAGGCATTTCCCATCGGTTGGGAACACTGCGGTCTACAAAGGACGAATTGGACCTTCTCGTCTCAGTCGGGGTAGCCCTCGGTGAGCAGTGCCTTGGCCAGCTCGATGCGGGAGGTCAGACCGGTCCTGGTGAACAGCCGGCTCAGCTTGCCCTCCACGCTCTTGGCGCTGGTCCGCAGAGTTCGTGCGACCTGTTTGTTGCTCAACCCTTCGGCCACGAGCCTGCCCAGGAGGCGTTCGTTCTCCGCCACGGTCTGACGACGGCCCGGTACCGGGATCTCGTGCTCGCGCATCAGGTTGCGCAGCCACGCTCGCTCCAACGTCGCTCCCAGCTTCCCGAACAGGTCGTATGCCTCCGAAAGCCGTTTCGGATCGCCGACTCCGTGGCGGACCAGCCGGGTGATCACGGTGGCCAGCTCGAAGGGTTGACCGCGTTCCCTCCCGAGACGCAGACAAGCGGCGGCCGCCTCCTGGTCCCCGTTCACCGTGGCCCGCACCAGCAGCGCGTGGGTGGCCGCCCTGCCGGTGGGCATCGCGGTGGCGACCCGCTCGATCTCGGTGAGACACCGCCCGGCCTCCTCCCGGTCCCCACGCTCCAGCGCGAGCTCCGCGAGCTGCGACCAGCACAGGTCGGCTCCCACCAGCAGCCCTCGCTCCCGGCCGCCGGAGAGCGCCCGACGGAGTCGCCGCGTCGCCTCGTCCGGCTTACCGAGGGCGTGGTCGACCAGGGCTTCCGCGTAGTCGAGCAGGTGCGCCAGCGGCGTCCCGGCCGAACGGACGTTCGCGAGCAGCTCCCCGGCATCCGTGATCCGGCCCCGTGACACCAGAAGTGTCGCGACCGCTTGCGCCATCGGAGCTCGTCCGAGCCCGCCGCCGTGCAGGGGAGGGGTGGCCAGGCACTGGCGACCGAGCGCGACGGCGACGTCCGCGTGCCCGCGAAGGGCGGCCAGATGAGCTTGCTCGGACGGATCCAGTTGGTCCCCCGACAGGTTCGCGCAGGCCAGCGTTTTCTCGGCTCCGCTGAGGTTGCCGACGGTCAGCAACACGGTCGTGTGGGCGTTGACCATCCGCGACCACCACCACGTGTGGGGCGGATACGGGCCGCCCTCGTCGTCGTAGAGGGAATGCGTGAAATCTCGCCTTCGCCCCGTCCAGAACTCGCAGACCGCGAGCAGGTAGTCGCGGAGGAGGGCCCCGCTTTCGGCCCGCCGGTGTCCCGTGGTGGTCGCGAGCAGCTCGCGTGCCTCGTCCCAGCGATCGAGCAGCACGAGCGCCGTGGCGGCACTCACCGGGTCGGGGCCCTCGTCGGACGGGGTTCGGCGTCGCTCGGCGATGGTGCGGACCGCCTCGGAGTCTCCCACGGCGTGCTGCGACAACAGCCTCAGGAGGTGAGCACGATGGATCGCCTCGGCGGGGAGGTACTCCGGGTACTGCTCCAACAGGGAGGTGCTCACGCGGAGGCAGCCCTCGGAGTCGGCGGCCAGATAGCAGGCGATCGCGCGGTCGAGCAGAATGCTCGCGTACTGGGCGAGGTTCTCGGCGTTCTCCGCGGCCGCCCGCAGCCACCGGCCCGCCGCGCCGGGATCGTCGGTCATGGTCGCCTTCGCGTGTGCCAGCAGCTCCGTGCGGGAGCGACGTGGATCGACCAACCTGCCCGCCTCGGCGATCCGGTCGGCCCGGTAGTGGGGATCGTCGCAGTACGCGGTTCCCGACCACAGCGCGGTCACGGCGATCGCGGCGAGGTGCTGTCTTTCGTAGGGGCCCAACGACGCTCTCAGCGCGATGGCCACGAGGGGGACCGGAAACCGCCAGGAGGCACCCCTTCGGCCCCGGTGGAGCACACCGGCCCGGCACAGTCGGACCAGCCGTTCCTCGGCCTCGACCTCCGGGCATGCCAGGGCCTTCGCCAGCAACCGAGGCACGGCCGTCCCGAGCGGATGAAGGACGGCCACGGCCTTGGCGGCGGACCAGTCGTCGGGTCCGAGCTCCAACATGACGGCGTTCAGCCTGCGATACCGGGTGGCGCCGGTGGGCCAGTCGCCTCCGGTCAGATAGGCGTGACCGGAGGCGAATCGGATCGTCCCCGACTGCTCCAGTTCCTCGACCGCGTCGTGCACCGCCGCGCGCAGGCCCCGGCTACTCGTCGCGATGTGGGAGACCAGGGCGGGGTCGGGGATGTGCCGTAGTGTCCTCGCCAGCTCCCCGGCGATCTCGTCGTCACGCAGGCCACGCAGTCGAACGTCGTGCACCAACCCCGCACCGCGAAGCCGACGCAGGATCGTTCGACCGGTGGTCGCGAGTTCGTCCGTCGGACCGGGTGCGGGAACCCGGACCGCGCACACGCACTTGGCGGTGCTGCCCGCCAGCGTGTGAGCGAGTTGTTCCAGCACGGCCATGAAGTCTCGGTCCATCCACTGCACGTCGTCGATCAGCAGCACGGCGCGGTCCGCGGTTCGCAACGGTGCCGCCAAGGCGACCGCCGCCCCCGCGGCGATCGCGGGATCGTCGTACGCCCCGGTGACGGTCACGGGCACCGGCCACGACGAGGTGGGGCAACCGAACACGCGGCTCGGCGAGGACTCGGGAAGCACGGCCGAGGCCGGATCGAACCGCATCGTGGCGGTGTGCCAGCCGCTCGCCGCCAGCTCCTCTCGTAGGGCCGCCAGCAGCGAGGTCCGGCCCACGCCGGTCGGTCCCGTGACCACGATCAGCGGCGGCCCGTCACGTCGGCCGATCACTTCGCGTAGCGCGTGCATGCGTCGATGGTGAGTCGGACCGCGCGGCGAGTGTTCGTCCTCGTGACATCCGTTCCTGTTCGGACCAGCGGATGTGTCCGTTCGGATGGGCTCGGGCACGACGGAGCCGGACGGACGCGGGCGGAGTTGCCCGTATGAACCACGGGCGGTGGCCGAAGGACACCGAACTCCCCCGGAAGGCTTTGTGCCGGTGGAACGGGGCGGCTAAATGGAGTTCGAGCGCCATGATCGGGCCCGCCCCGGTTCGGAGGGGCCCGACCGGTGAACGGAACGGGGAGGAAGGCCGCCGATGGTACGGTCACGCGCGGGATTCGTCGGCCGCCGAGCACAGCTCACCGAACTGCGCCGACTCGGAAGCCGCCCCTTCGTGACCGTCGTGCGTGGCGACGTCGGCAGCGGGAAGTCCGCGACACTGGCCCGGCTCGGACGCCTTCTCCGCACGGACGGGATGACGGTTTTCGAGCTGACCGGACACGGGGAACCAACGTGGGACCCCCTCGGAGTCCAACCGCTGCTTTCGACGTTGCGGGAGCGGTTCGAGGAGATCGAGGCGGGCCGACGCCTGTTCACGGCCCTGCGTCACCTCGGTGGCATGTGGACCGACGAGCCACGACGCTCCCCACACTCCCGCAACGCGGAACGAGACGCTCTGGAAGCCCTGCTCGGGGCGCTCGCCGAGCGGAACCGGACCGCGTTTTTGATCGACGACGCCGACCGGATTCCCCGGCCTTCGCCGTTGGTGGCGTTGGCGCGACGAGCCGGGATCGCCGTCGTCCTCACGGCGACGAACGCCGAGGTGACCACGACGAGATCGAGGTGGCCCGCTTCGCTCGCCGACCGGGTCGTCGACCTCGCTCCTCTCACCGACGAGGACGTGGACAAGGTGATCCGGCACCGCGCGGGAGCCCCGGCCGACCCGGCTTTGCCGCGTGCGCTGCGAGCCGAGCTGGGGGACCTGCTGGGCAACCCCGGAACCCTGGTCTCCGTGCTGGCGGAGCTGCGTGCCGAAGGCAGGCTCACCGTCGTCCACGACCAACTGTGTCTGCGGGACCCGGCCGCGCCGATCCCGTTGCCGTTGGGGCATCCGCTCGTCGAGCGGGTCCGCTCGTACGGCGACACCGGCGTCGACCTGGTCCTGTTGGCCGCGAGCGAGGCCACGTTCGGGCTGGCCCAACTGCCCGCGTTCGCGGTGGCGACCGCCACCCCGGTGCCGCGCTGCGGGCGGACGCTCGACCGGCTCGTGCTCGACGGTGTGCTGGGGGCCTCCTCCGCCGGGCACCTGTACGTGCGGCACCGGGCGCTCGGCGCCGCGATCGCTCGGCAGGCGGGTGCCGACCGTGCCCGACGGCTCCACGCCGCGATGGCCGAGGCCATGCTGAACACGAGTTTCCTCGGCAGGGCGGGGGAGACGATCGCCGTCGAGCACGCGGCGGCGGCCGAGGAGGCCATGCCCGCGCATCCCCGGTTGCGTTCCCTGATGACCACGGCCGTTCCGATGGCGCCGCGCTCCCCGGAGAACCTGATCGCCCGCGGCATGGTTCGCCGACGACAGGTGGGGCTCGACTCCCCGGCGCGGTCGGAGCTGATCCGGTTGTTGATCCGCTCCGGGCGCTACGAGCGGCTGGCCGCGCTCGTAACCGAACTCGTGTCCGAATCGGCCTCGGCGGGACGGACGACCGATCTCGCGGAACTGGCCGCGGCGGGAGCGTTGGCGGCGATCCACCTCGGCCGGCGACTGCCGTCGCGAATCCGGGAGGTCCTCGCCACCGGGAACGGCGCGACGGCGTCCGAGGTGTGCGACCGCTGGTTCACCGGCGCCCCGTTCTCGCCCGCCGACGTCGAGCGGGCGTTCGCCGTCCTCGCCCCGGACGACCCCGCGCGGCGGGGGGACGACGACGCGGTGGCGACCGCGTGCGCGATGCGCGACCTGGTCCCGGTGTTCGAGGCCACGTTGGGCGACGCCTACGGCGCCCCCACCACCGGGCCGCTCGCGGCTCACCATCGACTGTGCCGGGCGTTCGCGGAAGGCCGCTGGTCGGAGGGTCTCAGTGCCGCGCGGGAAGTGGTCCTGAACGGAACCGGTGACCGGCGCGGTACGGACGTCGCCCGGTTGCTCGCCGCGGAGATGTGCGTCTGGCGGGGAGCGGACCGACAGGCGGTGGGGTGGTTGGACTCCGTCTCCACCGACACCGCGCTCGGCGCGCTACGCGGCTGGGTCGACAGCGGACGTCGTTACCGCGCCGGAGACGCCGCCGGCGCGATCGTCGCGGGATGGTCCGCGCTCCGGCGGGACGACGGCAGCGGCCCCGGAAGAGCGGAGCTGCTGTCGAGGCTCGCGGTGATCGCGGTGGAGCAGGGGGCGTGGCCGGTCGAGCGGTGGTCGCTCGCCAAGACGGCGGCGGACTGTCGGAGGGAAGGCGGTGCCCGGATGCGAGAGGCGTGGTTGCTGGTCCAGGGACTGCTCGCGGGCGACACCGCGCGGGTGCGGGAGAGCGAGCGATTGGCTCGGCGCCGTGGACACCGACCCGACCGCGTGTGGGCGTCGTTCGCGGCGGGACTGGTGGCCGACGAGCCGCGTGGGTGGTTCCACGAGAGCTACCGGCTCGCCGGAGCGTTCGGAGCCCCGGTGCTGCGGTCGAGGTTGCGGCAGGCGATGACCGATCGGGGTGTCGCGGTGCCGGCCACCCGTGCACGGCCGGACGAGTTCTCCGAGGTGGAACGACGAATCATCGAATTGGTCCGAAGTGGAAAGTCTAATCGGGAGATAGCGGCCACCGTGGTGATCAGTGAGAAGACGGTGGAGAAACACCTCACCAAGCTGTACCTGAAGACCGGGTGCCGGAGCCGCCACGAACTCGCGGCGGCCAGCCTGGGTGGCCGTCTGGAGCGGGTGAGCGCATGAGAACGCGGGCGGGAGGTGTCGAGGCATGAGTGGAAACACCGTCAAGGTGTCCACCGCGGGGTACGGGTATCGCAGTATCGGCGAGGCCGTGGCCGACGCCTCCGAAGGGGCGGCCGTTCTCGTCGAACCGGGCCGGTACGTCGAGAACGTGGTGCTGGACAAATCCGTGACCGTCACGGCGGAGGAAGGACCGGGGACGGTCCGGATCGTGGCGCGGTCGGGCCCCGCGATCCTGCTGGCCGCCGAGTCGGCCACTCTGTCCGGGCTGTCGCTCGCCTCGGAGGACGACTCCACGCCCGCGATCGCCGTCGCCGACGGGCGACTCGGGCTCACCGAGTGCGAGATCCGGGCCACGGGCTGGACCGCCGTCTACGCGTACGGTCGCGGAACCGTGCTGATGCGGGAGTGTTCCGTGCACAACCCGAAGGGTGCCGGAATCGTGGTCACCGCGACCGACGGCGGGGTTCTGGACGCGTGCACGGTGTCCGAGTTGGGCACGTCGGCGGTGGTGGTTGCCGAGCAGGGCAGCTTGTTGCTGAGGGCCTGCACGTTGGGGCCCGCCGAGGGCAACGGCATCTTCCTGAACGGCTCCGCGACGCTCACCGTCGAGGACAGCACGATACGAGGGGCGGGCAAGCCCGCCGTCGCGGTGGAGCAGCGGGCGCGCCTTTCCGCCACCCGAGTGGTGGTGTCGGACACCCGTGCCATCGGCTGGTACCTGGCCAGTCCCGAACCCGTCGTCCTTGAGGACTGCCGGGTGCACGACGGCGCGGCGGAGGCCGTGTTCGTGGCCGAATCCTGTTCGCCACGGCTGAACGGATTCCGGGTGCGGGGTGCGCGGGGCGGCGGACTGTACTTCACCGGTCGCTCCACGGGCGTGGTCAACGGCTGTGAAGTATCCGCCGTGGACGGTGTGGGGATCGGGGTGGCCGATCGCGGGGCACCCGAGTTCGACGGGGTCTCGATCGAGGACTGCGTGGCCGGCGTGTACCTCACCGAGGGAGCGGACCCCTTCCTGCGGCGGTTGCACGTCCGGAACAGCGGGGACACCGCGGTGACCGTCACCGGGGAGGCCCGAGGACGACTGGAACGGGTCGAGATCGACGGCGCCGGTGAATCCGGGCTCGTGGTCGGCGGCGCCGCGAGACCCGCGGTGAGCGGACTGAGCGTCCGAGGAGTCGCGGGGTCGGCGGTTGTGGTCTCGGAGGCGACGTTGGCGCTCGCGGACGCCGACATCGTCGGCACCGGCGGGGACGGCGTGTTCGTCGGGGCGGGTGGGGACCTCTCCCTGTCGCGGGGCAGGGTGCACGACAGCGGCGGAGTGGGATGCCGGTTCGAGCGGGGTTCTTCCGGCAAGGTGAGCGACTCGGAGTTCTGCGGCGGTGCGTCCGACGGCATCCGGGTGGACACGGAGGACGTCGTGTCGATCTCGGGCTGCGTCGTCCGGGACAACCACGGCAGCGGTGTCCGGCAGACGGTGGCCAACTCCGCCGTGGAGGTCACCGAGCTCGTCAGCAGCGGCAACGTCGGCCCCGACTCCTACGGCGGCGCGGTGACCGCGGCCGCGAGCCACGGAGCGGCTTCCTCCACCCCCATCTCACCGTCCCCCGAACCCGGCGACTCCGGGACGGAGGACGACCCGCTGGCCGAGCTGCACTCGCTCGTCGGGCTGACCGCCGTCAAGGCCGAGGTCACGTCCCTGGTCAATCTCAACAAGATGGCGAAACGGCGGCTCGACGCGGGGTTGTCGGCGCCGCCGATGGCCCGGCACCTGGTGTTCGCGGGCGCGCCGGGGACCGGCAAGACGACCGTGGCGCGCCTGTACGGGCGCATCCTGGCACAGCTCGGTGTGCTGCGCTCCGGGCATCTCGTGGAGGTGGCCAGGGCGGACCTCGTCGCCCAGATCATCGGTGGCACGGCGATCAAGACCACTGAGGCGTTCAACAAGGCCCTGGGCGGCGTGCTGTTCATCGACGAGGC
>JACYYK010004818.1_pt1 | contig 12598 bp, 11 predicted proteins | sample 8236871 | NCBI WGS metagenome assembly JACYYK01 (sample SAMN14103087, study PRJNA606662) | landfill metagenome | isolation source: landfill solid waste inoculated with endophyte fungus Paravalsa indica | place: India:New Delhi, Okhla landfill site | collected 2017-11-05 | reverse complement strand
TCGCCGGTCATCCGCGTGGCCGCGTTCGACACCCCCTACCCGCAGTCCAGGCTGGAGGAGTACTACCTGCCGGACCTGGACCGCGTCCTTGACGGGGTCGACCGGGCGTTCGCGTACTAGATCGGGGAAACCGCAAGACATGGCGATTCAGAAGAGCACGCCCGCGGTCGACGGCGTGCACGCGTTCAAACTGCCCGACGTCGGCGAAGGGCTGATCGAGGCCGAACTCCTCACCTGGTACGTCAAGCCGGGCGACGAGGTCAAGGACGGTCAGATGATCTGTGAGATCGAGACCGCCAAGGCCGTCGTCGAGCTGCCCTGCCCGTACTCGGGCACCGTCAAGGAGCTGTTCGCCGCCGAAGGCGAGACGGTGGAGGTCGGCACGGTCATCATCACCGTGGACGACGGCACCGGCGGTTCCGGCGGCGGGACCGCCGAGGCCGACACGGGCGCCGAGACCGAGGAGCGGGAGAAGCCGCTGGTCGGCTATGGAGAGAAGGCGGCCTCGACGCAGCGCCGTCCTCGTCGCCGTCCCGCCGCCACGGCCCCGACCCCGGCGGCGCCCGAGCCCCGACCGGCCCCGGCCCCCACACCGGAACCCGCGGCTCCCGCGGCCCCGGTCCGGAGCGAGGGACGCCCGCTGGCCAAGCCGCCGGTGCGCAAGCTCGCCAAGGACCTCGGGATCGACCTGGCGACGGTCTCGCCCACCGGCAAGGACGGGATCATCACCCGCGACGACGTCCACGCGGCGGTCGAGGCCGTCCGCGCCCCGGAGGCCGTCCCGGCCCCGGAGACCCCGGTCGAGACGGACCGGAGCGCTCGGGAACAGCGGATCCCCATCAAGGGCGTGCGCAAGCACACCGCGGCCGCCATGGTGAACAGCGCGTTCACCGCCCCGCACGTGACCGAGTTCCTCCAGGTGGACGTCACCAGGACGGTGAAGGCCGTGCGACGGCTGCGGCAGCGGCCGGAGTTCGCCGACGTGAAGGTCTCCCCGCTGCTGCTGGTGGCCCGGGCGCTGCTCATGGCGGTACGCCGCCACCCGCGGATCAACGCCTCCTGGGACGAGGCGAACCAGGAGATCGTCGTCAAGCACTACGTGAACCTGGGGATCGCGGCGGCCACGGAACGCGGCCTGGTGGTGCCCAACATCAAGGACGCCGACCGGCTGCCGCTGCCGGACGCGACGGTCGACCACGTGCTCTCGTCGCTCGCCCTGCACCACGTGCCGATGGACGAGAAGCGCCGGTTCGCCGCCGAGCTCGTCCGGGTGCTGCGCCCCGGTGGCACCGTGACCGTCGCGGACCTCGACGCGCCGGGGCACGGGCACGACGGCGAGCACGGGCACGGCAACCACGACCACGGCCACGGCCACCGCGGCCATCGTCACGGCGGGCACCGCGAGATCGGGGCGAACCAGCACCGGGAGGACAACGCCGACGGCGGCATCCAGCGCCTTCTGACGGACGCCGGCCTGGTGGACGCGCGGGAGGTCGGGCGCGCGACGTTCATGGACACGCCGGTGATGTGGGTGCAGGCGCGCCGGCCCTGACCCGCCCGACGCACCGGCGACCGGCTCAGGCCCTCCCCGCCTCGGCCTCCGCGGCGACGAACTCGGGCGGCGGGGCGAACTGCGAGAGCACGAGGTCGGCGCCGAACGGGTCGCGGATCGACGCCGTCCGGGTCCACTCGGTGTCCTCGGTCGCGTGCACGACGGCGCCCCCGCGCTCGGCGGCCTCGGCGGCGTCGTCGCGGTCGGCCACCGCGAACACGACCGACCAGTGCGCCGGCCCGTCCGCGGGCAGCACCCCCGCGACGACGTCCGAGAACCCCGGCGGGACGTACTCCTGCCGCTCGTGGATGCCGGGGTCCACGGTGCGGGCCAGGTGATCGCCGTACCCGGGCAGGCGTGCCATGCCCGCGCCCAGGTCGTTGCTGCGCGCCCAGCCGAGCAGAGGCCCGTAGAACCGCAGCGCGGCGTCGACGTCGGGGGTGAGCAGGTTGCTGAAGTTCCAGGTGCCCGGCTCGTTGACGCGCTGCGCCCCGGCGCGCGTGCCGGCCTGCCAGAGCCGGCTGGGCGCTCCCTCCGGGTCGACGATGCGCGCCATCCACCCCGCGGCCTGCCCGGGCGGGCCCACCTGCTGCGGGGGCGAGCTCACCACCCCGCCCAGCTCGACGACGCGCGCCGCCGCCGCGGCGACGTCGTCCACGGCGAGGTACGTGTGCCACGCCGGCTCGCCGTCGTACCCCGGGTCGGGCGTGGCGACGGCGGCGATCGCCGTCGCGTCGGTGCCGTCCCACGACGCCACGACGTACCGGCCGGGCGCCCCCGGCGGCAGCTTCTCGGTGAACCGCCAGCCGAAGAGCGCGCCGTAGAACGCGAGCGCCGCGTCGACGTCGTCGACCTCCAGGTCGATCCAGCTCGGGGTCCCGTGCGGGTACGTCCGCTGTGTCATCTCCCCAGGCTGCACCGACCCCCTGACACCACGCCCGCCGACACCGACCGTTCATCCACAGGTCGCCCCGCCCCTCTTCCACCCGCGCCCCCGGCTCCCTACCGTGACGTCATGACCGCTCACCGCACGCTCGCCCGACGCCGCGCCGTCCGCCGCCCGACGGTCGCCCTCGCCGCCGCGCTGTCCCTCGGTGCGGGCCTCGCCGTGGCACCGATCGCCGCGAGCGCCCACGAGGGGCACGGGAACCACGGGCATCCCCAGGCCCGCTCGCTGCGCGTGGCGACGTACAACCTGTCGCTGAACCGCGCGGCGGAGGGCGAGCTGCAGGCGGACCTGGCCACGGGCGACGACCCGCAGGCCCGCACGGTCGCGGAGGTGATCCAGCGCGCGGACCCGGACGTCGTCCTGCTCAACGAGTTCGACCACGACGCCACCCACGCGAGCGTCGACCTCTTCCGCGAGAACTACCTCGAGGTGTCGCAGGGCGGCGCCGAGCCGGTGCGCTACCGCTACGCGTACACCGCGCCGTCGAACACGGGGGTGCCCAGCGGCCTCGACCTCGACAACAGCGGCAGCGTGGGCGGCGGCAACGACGCCTTCGGGTTCGGCGAGTTCGAGGGTCAGTACGGCATGGTCGTGCTGTCGAAGTACCCGATCGACACACGGAACGTGCGCACGTTCCAGCACTTCCTGTGGAAGGACATGCCGGGCGCGCTGCTGCCCGACGACCCGGCCACCCCGGAGCCCGCCGACTGGTACTCCCCCGAGGAGCTCGACGTCGTGCGGCTGTCCAGCAAGTCGCACTGGGACGTGCCGGTGCGCGTGGGCCGCGAGACCGTGCACGTGCTGGCCGCGCACCCCACGCCGCCGACGTTCGACGGCTCGGAGGACCGCAACGGCCGGCGCAACCACGACGAGATCCGGTTCTGGGCCGACTACGTGACGCCGGGCAAGACCTCGCGGTACGTGTACGACGACGCGGGACGGCGCGGCGGTCTGGCTCCGGGCGCGCGGTTCGTCGTCCTGGGCGACCAGAACGCCGACCCGCTGGACGGGGACTCCGTGGCCGCGGCGATCGACCAGCTCCTCGACCACCCGCGGATCACCGACCCGCGGCCGACGTCGGACGGCGCCGTCGAGGCGGCCGCCCTCCAGGGCGGCGCCAACACGACGCACCGGGGCGACCCCGCCCTCGACACGGCGGACTTCGCGGACACCGCGCCGGGCAACCTGCGGGCCGACTACGTGCTGCCGTCGAAGGGCCTGCGCGTGCGCGACGCGGGCGTGTTCTGGCCGACGCAGGCCGACCCGCTGTCGCGGCTCACCGGCACCTACCCGTTCCCGTCCAGCGACCACCGGCTGGTCTGGGTGGACCTGCGCGTCGGCTGAGCCCCGCGCCCGCCCGCGCGGGAAGGTGCCCGGGGAATCACCCGGGTTCCGCCTCCGGGTCGCTGGCGNNCGCCCGCCGCCGCGCACGGCGGCAAGCCCTCCCCGAAGCCCCCGACCGTCACCGACATCGCCGACGGACTGGTGACGCCGCTCAGCGCCGCCGTCGGCGCCAAGGGCACCTCGTACGTCACCCAGAACTTCGCCGGCCTGCTCACCGAGGTGGACAAGCACGGCGACACCACCGTCCTGTACGGCTCCGCGAACGGCGAGGAGGTGGGCGGCGTCTCCTACCGCGACCGCCGCCTCACGTTCACCGAGACCCTCATCGACGAGGAGACGGGGCCGGTGGCGTCGAGCATCAAGACGCTGCGCCTCGACAAGAAGGGCAACCCGACCGGCGAGGTGCGCACGCTCGCGGACGTCCGCGCGTTCGAGGACGCGAACAACCCGGACGGCGACGTCACCTACGGCTTCCGGGACGTCGACCAGTCGTGCCTCGACCAGGCACCGCCGGACGGCATCCCCGTCCGCTACCAGGGCATCCAGGACTCGCACCCGTACGCGACCACCCAGGCCCGGGGAAGGACCTTCGTCGCCGACGCCGGGATGAACGCGGTCCTGTCCGTCAGCGACCGCGGCCGCGTGCGCACCGTGGCGGTGCTGCCCGCGCAGCCGGCCGTCGTCACGGCGGACGCGGCGGCGATGTTCGGCCTGCCGGACTGCGTCGTCGGCGAGACGTACTGGTTCGAGCCGGTGCCCACGGACGTCGAGGTCGGCCCGTGGGGCCAGCTCTACGTGTCGGCGCTGCCCGGCGGCCCCGAGGACGACAGCCTCGGCGCGCGCGGCGCGGTCTACCGGGTGAACCCGTGGACCGGGTCGGTGCGGAAGGTGGCGTCCGGCTTCCTGGGGTCCACGAACCTCGCCGTCTCCCCGAGCGGGGACGTCTACGTGGCCGAGCTGTTCGGCGGCCGGATCACGCAGGTGACGCACCGCGGCCACCGCACCGTCGTCGAGACGCCCCTGCCCGGCGCGGTCGAGTGGTCCCACGGCGACCTGCTGGCCACCACGAACGTGCTGCCCGGCGAGGAGGCCCCGCCCGACGGCCACCTCGTGCGCGTCGACCTGTCCCGGTCGCACGGTCACGGCCGCTGACCGGAGTGCTGGGCGCTCGCCTCGCGAATCACGCCGGGCGAACGCCCACCACACCTGGTCAGGGGGTGAGCACCCGGGCCTGCTGCTGGGCGAGGACGCTCAGCTCGGCGGCCTTGAACGCGTGCTCCTGCGTCATCGCGTTCTCGGTGCGCTCCAGGCAGTCGAGGATGAGCTGCCCGAAGTAGGGGAAACCGACCTGGCCCTCGGCGTTCAGGTGCTGCTCGCCCTCGCCGTTCACGAGGAACACGTGCCCGCCGCGCCGCTCGGTGGCGATGTTCACGTACTTGCGCAGCTCGATGTACCCCTCGGTGCCGAGGATGATCGTGCGGCCGTCGCCCCACGTGCTCAGGCCGTCCGGCGTGAACCAGTCGACGCGCACGTACCCCGTGGCCCCGTTGTCCATGACGATGCCGGCCTCGCCGAAGTCGTCCAGCTCCGGGTGGTCCGGGTGGTGGTAGTTCGCGATGGCGGCGTGGCTGATCTCGGCGTCCTTCGCGCCCGCGTAGTGCAGCATCTGGTCGAAGTTGTGGCTCCCGATGTCGCACAGGATGCCGCCGTACTTCTCCTTCTCGAAGAACCAGTCCGGGCGGCCGGTGCCGAGGCGGTGCGGGCCGAGGCCCATCACCTGCAGCACGCGGCCGATCGCCCCGCGGTCGACGAGCTGCTCGGCCAGCACGGCGGCCTCGACGTGGATCCGCTCGGAGTAGTAGACGGCGTACTTCTGGCCGGTGCGGGCCGTGGCCTCGCGGGCGGCGGCGAGCTGGTCGAGCGTCGTCAGCGGGGCCTTGTCCGTGAAGTAGTCCTTGCCGGCCTCGATGACCCGCAGGCCGAGCGGCGCGCGCTCGGACGTCACCGCGGCGCCCGCGACGAGGCGCACCTCGGCGTCGTCGAGGATCTCGGCCTCGCTGCGCGCGACCCGCACGTCGGGGAACTTGCTGCGCATCACCTCGACCTTCGCCGGGTCGGGGTCGTACACCCACTTCAGGGTGCCGCCCGCCCCGGCGAGGCCCTCGCACATGCCGAACACGTGGCCGTGGTCGAGGCTGGTCGCCGCGAAGACGAACTCGCCCGGCTCGACGACGGGCGCGGGCACGGGGTCCGGCGCGTACGCGGCGCCGCTCGCGGTGCTCGCCGCGCTGATCGGACTGCCCGCGCTCATGCCTTCGCCCCCACCGTGATCGCGCCCGGCAGCTCGCCCACCGACGCCGTCTTCTCGAAGAACCGCGGCGCCCGCTCCAGGAGCGTGCCGGCGCGGTAGAACGGGTCGTCGGGCGACAGCGGCAGGTCCACGGTGCGGCGCTCGATGCCCGCCTCGTAGATGGCGGTGACCAGCTCGATGGCGCGGCGGCCGTCCTCGCCGTCGACGGCGGGGCGACGGCGCTCGCGCACGGCGTCGAGCATGTCGGCGATCTGCCCGGCGTGGCCGGTGTGCTCCAGCGGCCGGTGCGCCGCCGCGACGACCTCGATCTGCGCGACCCGCTCCGTGTCGTCCTCGTCGGCCGGGAAGCCGTTGGGGTTGGCCAGGTTCGCCTCGACCTTCCACGGCTGCGAGACGCGCGCGTTCCGGCCCTGCACCACGATGGCCTGCTCCTCGCCGTGGCTCACCACGGAGGCGGTGACCTCGGCGAGCGCGCGGTCGTACCGCAGCACGCTCACGGACAGGTCCTCCACCTCGGCGTTCTCGTGCGCCGCGTTGGTCAGCACGGACGTGACGGCCTTCGGCGAGCCGAGCATCCACAGGGTCATGTCGAGGTGGTGGATGGCGTGGTTGAGCGTGCAGCCGCCGCCCTCGCGCTCCCACGTGCCGCGCCACCACAGGTCGTAGTACTCGGTGCCGCGCCACCAGGCGGAGCTGACCTGCGCGTGCGTGACCGGGCCGGCGAGGCCGGAGTCCAGCACCTCCTTGAGCGTCGCGATGTCGTCGCGGAAGCGGTTCTGCGCGACCACGGACAGCAGCCGCCCGTTGTCCCTCGCGGCGGCGATCATCGCGTCGCACTCCTCGAGCGACGGCGCCATGGGCTTCTCCACGAGCACGTCGACGCCGGCCTCCAGGGCCTGGATCGACAGGGCGGCGTGGGTGGACGGCGGCGTCGCGACGCTGACGAGATCGAGGTGCTGCTCGGCGGCGAGCATCTCGGCGGCGTCGGTGTAGACGCGGGCGCCGTCGAGCCCGAGCTCCGCGCGCATGGCCTCGGCGCGGCCGGGGGCGGGGTCGCACAGCGCGACGATCTCGCACTCCCCCGCGAAGCGCTGGTAGCCGTCGACGTGCGCCCGGGCGATGCCGCCCGTGCCGACGATCCCGATGGTGAGCATGGTTCCTCCGATGGAACGAGCTGGCTGACGGTCCGGCATGATACGTATCATGCGACGGTGATCAGGGTGGCCGGAGGGCCGTCGACCTGTCAAGGCGTGAGGCGAGGGAGGTCATACTGTGGCGGTGCCGAACCCACCCACCAGCCGCGACGTCGCGCGACTCGCCGGGGTGTCGCAGGCGACCGTGTCCTACGCGCTCACCGGGCGCGGCACCATCTCGGCGGCCACCCGCGAGCGGGTGCTCCAGGTGGCCGAGTCCGTCGGCTACCGGCCCAACCTCGCCGCGCGGTCCATGCGCACGCGCCGGTCCGGCCGCCTGGCCGTGGTGACCGGCGCGACGCTCGACCACCAGGTCAGGCTGCTCACCGGCGCCGGCGAGGTGGCCGAGGCGGCGGGGTACGTCATGGAGACCCACACCGTGGACGGCACCCTCGAGGAGCGCACCGCCCGCGTCCGGGACCTCGCCGCGAGCGGCCAGTACGAGGGCGTGCTCACCCTCGTCCCCGTGCGGCCCGAGGCGCTCTCCGACCCCGCCGGGTCCGCGACGACCCCCGAGGCAGAGACCGCGCCCGTCGTCGCCGAGGCCACGTTCGACGAGCAGATGCGCAGCCTCGGCAACCTCGCCGACGCGAGCGCCGTCGAGGTGCTGGTCGGGACCCTCGTGGCCGCCGGGTACCGCCGGTTCGTGCACGTCGCGGGCCCCGACCACTTCGCCTCGGCGCGCGCCCGCCGCGACGTGTACCTGGCGTCCGTCGCCCGGGCCGCCGCCGACCCCGCCACGGCCGATGTCGTGTCCCTCGGCGTCGTCGGCGGCTCCTGGTCGGGCGACGACGCGCGTCGCGCCGTCGCCGAGATCCCCGCGGACGCGCCGCCCGTCGCTGTCATCGCCGGGAACGACTACCTCGCCGCGGGCGTCGTGCGCGGCGCCGCCGAGCGCGGCTGGTCGGTGCCCGACGACCTCGTCGTCACCGGCTGGGACAACTTCGCGATGGGTGCGCTGATGATGCCGTCCCTCACCACCGTCGACGTCGACTTCCCCGAGGCGGGCCGCACCGCGATGCGCCGGCTCGTCGCGGCCGTGCGGGGCGAGCCCCGGCCCGAGCCCGGCGCGCCGATCCACCGCATCGTGTGGCGCGAGTCCACCGGCGGGATCACCGGGCCGGCCGACCCGCCTACCCTGGGCGCGTGACCGAGCCCCGCACCCTCCCCCCGTTCGCCTCCGACAACTACGCGCCCGCGCACCCGGACGTCCTGGCCGCGGTCGCCGCGGCGAACGACGGGTACGCCGTCGCGTACGGGGACGACCCGTGGACGGCGCGGCTGGACGCGCGCGTCCGCGAGGTGTTCGGCGCCGGCGCGCTCGCGTTCCCCGTGCTCAACGGCACGGGAGCGAACGTCGTGTCGCTCACCGCGCTGTCGCCGCGCTGGGGCGGCGTCGTGGTGTCCGACGTCGCGCACGTCAACACCGACGAGAACGGCGCGCCCGAGCGGGTCGGCGGCCTCAAGCTGCTCGCCTGCCCGTCCGTGGACGGGCGCATCACGCCCGACGACGTCGCGCGCTGGGCCGGGCAGCGCGACGACGTGCACCGCGCCCACCCTGCGGTGCTGTCCCTCACGCAGTCCACCGAGCTCGGCACGGTGTACCCGCTCGAGGAGCTGCGGGCGCTGACGCACGTCGCGCACGACCTGGGCATGGCCGTGCACGTGGACGGCTCGCGGCTGGCCAACGCGGCGGCGACGCTGGGCTGCTCGCTGCGGGCGCTCACCACCGACGCGGGGGTCGACGTCGTCTCCCTCGGCGCCGCGAAGAACGGCGGCATGCTGGGCGAGGCCGTGCTGGTGCTCGGGCCCGACGACGCCCCGGACGCCGCGTCCGCCCGTGCCCGGGAGTCCGCGCAGGCCGCCGTGCCGTTCCTGCGGAAGGCGACGATGCAGCTCGCGTCCAAGTCGCGGTTCGTCTCGGCGCAGCTCCTCGCCCTGCTCGGGGAGCCCGGCGACCCGGCCGACGACGAGCCGCTGTGGCACCGCAACGCCGCGCACGCGAACGCGATGGCCGCCCGGCTGCGCGCGGGGCTCGAGGGACTGGGCGCCCCCGCCGGCGAGGGCGTGCGCGTCACCCGGCCCACCGAGGCGAACGCCGTCTTCGCCACGCTCCCGCGCGCCGCCGCCGACCGGCTGCGCGCCGTCGCCCGCTTCTACGACTGGGCCGACGGCGAGGCGCCCGACCGCGTCGAGGTGCGGCTCATGTGCGCCTGGGACACGACGCCGGAGACGGTCGACGCGTTCGTCGCCGCTGCCGCCGACGCCCTCGCCTGAGTCCGGTCATCCGGTCTCAGCGGAGCACGAGCGTCGGGGCGTCGAAGTCCTCGAGGTTCCGCAGCCGCCGCACGGGGCTGAGGCCGACGATGACGGGCCCGAGCAGCAGCACGAACGCGGAGCCGAGCAGCACGGCCCGGCTGCCCACGTGCGCGGCGAGCACGCCGGCCGCGAGCGACCCGAGCGGGATCATGCTCCAGGAGACGAACCGGACGGTCGCCATGACCCGCGAGAGCAGCTCGGGCGGGCTGGCCACCTGCCGGTAGGTGCGCGTCACGACGCTCCCCGGCACCACGGACGCCCCGAACACCATGGTGCCGACGGCGAAGCACAGCCACCCGGCGGCCCCGGCGCCGAGCGGTATCAGCAGCGCGCCGGCGAACCCGACCAGCCCGTCGAGGAGCAGCACCCGCGCGGACCCGAACCGCCGCACGAGCCACGGCGTGGCGGCCGCCGCGAGCAGCGACCCGACGCCGTCGGCGGCGAGCAGCACGCCGACCATGGCGGGCGGGGCGTCGAGGTCGCGCACCAGGTAGAGCGCGAACAGCCCCGCCTGCACGCCGCACACGAGGTTGACGACGCACGCCCACCACGTGGCGGGCGCGATCACCGGGTGCCGCACGACGAACCGCCAGCCCTCGGCGATCATCCGCCCCATGCCGGGCCGCTCCTCGCCGTCCCCGAGGGCGGGCTCGCGACGCTCGGGCAGCCGTCGTAGCAGCAGCGCCGACACGACGTACGACGCGGCGTCGACCAGCAGCGCCGGCACGGCCCCGACCGCCTGCACCAGGACGCCGGCGACCGACGGCCCACCGAGCTGCGTGGCGGCCTGCGTGCCGGAGACGAGGCTGTTGCGGCTGGTCAGCTCGTGCTTCGGCACCACCGTCGGCAGGAAGGTGGTGTTGGCGGTGAAGAAGAACACCTCCGCCACGTTCACCGCGAGCGCCGCCAGCACGAGGTGGGCCAGCGTGAGCTCCCCGAGCCACCAGACCAGCGGGACGGCGAGGATCGCGGCGGCGCGCGCCAGGTCGGCCGCCACCTGCGTGGCGCGCAGCGGCAGGCGGTGCACGATCGCGCCGGCGGGCAGGCCGAGCACCACCCAGGCCAGGTACGACGACGCGGCCAGCAGGCCCGTCTCGACCGGGCCGGCGTCGAGCACGGTCACCGCCGCCAGCGGCAGCGCGACGGTCGTGACGGCGGTGCCGACGCCGCTGGTGGTGCTGGCGGCCCAGTAGGTCCAGAACGGCCGTGCACTCGTGGCCACCAGCCACCTCCTCGCTGATCCGACTCTGCGGTGACGGGCCGCCGGGAACAGGCAGGGCCGCGTCGTCGTTGGTAAGTTCCAAAATGGAACTTACACGACGGTGCGGGATGGACGCACACCCCGGCCCGGCGAGAGGATGGCCCCCATGCGCCGCGAGGACCTTGCCGACAGCGACTGCGGCATCGCGCAGTCCCTCGGCGTCGTCGGCGACTGGCAGAGCCTGCTGATCGTGCGCGAGGCGGCCGCCGGCGTCACCCGGTTCGAGGGCTTCGCCCGCGAGCTGGGGCTGTCGCGACGCGCGCTCACCGAGCGCCTCGCCGGCCTCGTCGAGCACGGCGTCCTGGAGAAGGTGCCGTACTCCGAGCGCCCGCCGCGTCACGACTACCGGCTCACCGCCCGGGGCGAGGGCCTGCTGCCCGTGCTGCTCGCCCTGCAGGAGTGGGGCACGCGGTTCGTCATGGGCGACGGCGAGGTCAGCGGCGCGCTGGGCGACGGCGACCTCGCGCGGGTCCGCGCGCTCGAGGGCACGCGGGTGCCCGACGTCGCGCTGACGGCGCACGACGGCTCCACCGTGCGGCTCGCGGACCCCGACCGGTGGACCGCCCTGTTCTTCTTCCCCGGCGCCTACGCGCCGGGCACGGCCGGCTACCCGCCCCGCTGGGGAGAGGTGCCCGGCACGAGCGGGTGCACCCTCGAGTGCGTCACCTACGGCAGCCGGCACGCCGACCTGGCGGCCGCCGGCGCCCGGGTGCTCGGCGTGAGCACGCAGCACCCCGAGCAGCAGGCCGCGTTCGCGGCGCACGCCGACCTGCCCTACCTGCTCGCGTCGGACCAGGACGGGCTCGCCGCGTCCGCCCTGCGGCTGCCCGTGTTCCGCGCCGGCGGCTCCGACCGGCTCAAGCGCGTCACGCTCCTGGCGGACCCGTCCGGCGTCGTGCGGCACGTGCAGGCGCCGGTCACCGACCCCGCACAGTCGGTCGACGACGTGCTCGACCTCGTGCGGGACCTGAGGGACGGGGCGGGGACGGCGGCGTCGGGGGCCCGGCGTTAGGGTCGGAACCAACCGGAGCCGGCGGAAGGAACCCCCACCATGACCAGCCCCCACAGCCCCATCAGCACGCCCGAGCACCGCTACCCGCACGTGGCCGAGGCGTCGATCCACGTGACCCAGCCGCCCGAGCGGGTGTGGGCCGAGCTCATGCACCCGGGTGCGCGCTGGATGCTGGGCGCGAACATCGAGACGGACTTCCGCCCGGGCAGCCCGATCACCTTCGAGGGGCACTTCTTCGGCCGCCAGTTCGCCGACAAGGGGGTGGTGATCGCCGTCGAGCGGCCCCACCTGCTGCACTTCACCCACTTCTCGCCCCTGGCCGAGCTCGCGGACGTGGAGGACAACTACCACGAGATTCGCATCACGCTCGAACCGGACGAGACGGGTACGGTCGTGTCGGTGAGGCAGGAGAACATCGACACGGCCCAGCACGCGACGAACTCGCAGGCGCACTGGCAGGACGCGCTCGCGACCCTCGCCCACCGCGACGGTGCCCCTGCCTGGCGCGCGTGACCCGGCGCCGGCCCGCCCGGGCCGCCGCCACCGCGCGCGCCGCGACGCTCGTCGGCGCGCCGCTCGCCGCATGCTCCGGAGCGGGCAGCGAGCCGTCGCCCGGGCCGGCGTCGTCCGCCGCGCAGGGCTCGCCGTCGCCGAGCC
>JACYYK010015635.1_pt1 | contig 12608 bp, 9 predicted proteins | sample 8236871 | NCBI WGS metagenome assembly JACYYK01 (sample SAMN14103087, study PRJNA606662) | landfill metagenome | isolation source: landfill solid waste inoculated with endophyte fungus Paravalsa indica | place: India:New Delhi, Okhla landfill site | collected 2017-11-05 | reverse complement strand
GCAACGAGCACGTCTACTACGTGTACGTCGTGCGGCACCCGGCACGGGACCGCATCATCGCGGAGCTGAAGAAGCACGACATCTCACTGAACATCAGCTATCCGTGGCCGGTACACACTCAGTCCGGATTCGCCCACCTCGGCTACGGCAAAGGCTCGCTTCCGGTCACGGAGAACACGGCCGACCAGATCTTCTCGCTTCCCATGTATCCCTCGCTCGGCGACAGCGAGCAGGAACGCGTGATCGACACACTCCATCGGGTACTGGCCACGCTCTGACCCCAGCCATCACGTGCCACCGGCCCGTCGCGGCGCCGCGAGGACAGGAGGGAACATCGTGAGGGAGCGACTCATCACCTCACCACCGCGGGACGACGGCCGCTCGGCGACGCCGGGACTCCTCCCCGGCTCCTCACTCGACCAGTTCCACGCGTGGTGGGCCCAACGTCACCGAGCCAGCCACTTCTCCGTCGAGCGCATTTCCTTCCCGGAGCTGGATGCCTGGGCCTTCGACGACGACACGGGAAACCTCGTGCACTCCAGCGGCAAGTTCTTCACCGTCGAGGGGCTCCAGGTCCGCACCGATGGTCTCGACATCTGGTCGCAGCCCGTCATCAACCAACCGGAGATCGGCGTCCTCGGGATCATCGTCAAGGAGTTCGACGGCGTCCTGCACTGTCTCATGCAGGCGAAGATGGAGCCGGGCAACGTCAACACACTCCAGCTCTCTCCCACCGTGCAGGCCACGCGGAGCAACTACACGCGCGTCCACCGAGGTGCGGCGACGAGGTACCTGGAGTACTTCCTTGGCCATCGCCGGGGGAAGGTGTTGGTCGACGTGCTGCAGTCGGAGCAGGGCGCCTGGTTCTGGCGCAAGCGGAACCGGAACATGGTCGTGCAGGTCACCGAGGACATCCCGCTGCACGAGGACTACTGCTGGCTCAGTCTCGCCCAACTTCGCGAGTTGAGCAGGATCGACAATCTCATCAACATGGACGCCCGTACGGTGCTGTCCTGTTTTCCGTTCGAGCCGAGTGGGACCGACTCCGGGGACGAGTTCACCGCCGCGCTCATCCGTTCCTGCCGCAGCGGGGACGGCGCCGGCGGAGCTCGCCACACGACCGGCGAGATCCTCAGTTGGTTCACCGATGCCAAGACTCGCTGCGACTGGACCGCACGCCTGACTCCGCTGTCGAAGGTGACCGGCTGGATTCGCGGCGAGGAGGAGATCAGCGACGAGCACCAACGTCATTTCCGCATCATCGCGGTCGCGGTCGAAGCCGGAACCCGCGAGGTGAAACGGTGGACGCAGCCGTTGCTGTTCCCTCGCGGGGAAGGACGAGCGGTCTTCCTGGTGAGGCAATTCGACGGAGTGCTGCACGTACTGGTCCAGGCGCGTCCCGAGTACGGCCTGATGGACCTCGTGGAGATGGCACCGACGGTGCACCTGCTCCCCGGCGAGGAACTCTCCTCCGTGCACGAGGACTTTCTTCGCCACTCCTTGAGTTCCCCGGACGTTCGAGTGCACTACGACCAGGTTCTCTCCGAGGAGGGCGGACGTTTCTACGAAGCGTTGACCCGTTACCAGATCATCGAGGTCGGCGAGGACGTGCCCGCCGAACCACCACCGAACTTCCGCTGGATGACCGTACGTCAGCTGATGGACCTTCTCAGGCACGGCCACTACCTCAACATCGAGGCCCGCAGTCTGCTGGCGTGTCTGCACTCCCTGTACTGACCCGTTCCCTCCCGCTTCGGAGAGCCAGGCCGACATGAGTAGCTTGACGATCACCGAGACATCACTGCCCAACGCGTTCCACCTCCGGGCACAACGTCACTTCGACCGACGAGGGTTCTTCTACGAGGCGTTCCGCAGCGACGACCTCTCCGAGGCGATCGGGTACCCGTTCCGAATGGGACAGTTCCACTACTCGATAAGCTGCCGCGACACCATCCGTGGCATCCACGGCACGTTGCTTCCGCCGGGGCAGGCCAAACTCGTGACCTGCGTGCGAGGGGAAATTCTCGACGTGGCCGTGGACCTGCGTACCGGGTCGCCCACCTTCGGTCGCTACGAGGTCTTCCACCAGCAAGCCGGGCAGGGCACGGCCCTGTATCTGTCCGACGGGATCGGTCACGCGTTCCAGGCCCTGACCGACGACACCTGTGTGACCTTCGTCTGCTCCGAGGCGTACCAGCACGGCACGATGCTGGAGATCAACCCACTCGACCCGGAGCTCGGCATTCCGTGGAAGCTCTCCGGCGAGCCCGTGATGTCCGCCAAGGACGCTGCGGCTCCCACCTTGTCCGCCGCCGCGGCGGCCGGTCTGCTTCCCCACTATCGATCCACACTGGCGCACTACGAGCGCTTGAACGACCTCTGACCACGATCGTCGCGTCACCGGCGCCTCGTCCTCACAACCGAGCGGAGTTCTGTCGAGATGAATTCAGCGAACGCCCCACGACTGCGTATGGGCGTGTTGGGATGCGCGGACATCGCCTGGCGGCGCACTCTCCCCGCGATGGTCGCCAATCCCTCCATCGACGTCGTCGCCATCGCGAGCCGACGTGCCGCGAAGGCCGCGAAGTTCACCGCACGGTTCGGGGGACGACCGATCACCGGATACGAACGGTTGCTGGACAGCCCGGACGTCGACGCGGTCTACATCCCGTTGCCGGCGCTCATGCACGCCGAATGGGTCGAGACGACTCTTCTGGCGGGCAAGCACGTCCTCGTCGAGAAACCGATGACGGCGAGCCTCGCCGACACCGCCAGGTTGCTCGAACTGGCCAAGGAACGCGGACTGGTGCTGTTGGAGAACTACATGTTCCTGCACCACTCCCAGCACGCCGCCGTGCGCGCGCTACTCGACGCGGGCGCCATCGGCGAAATTCGCGGTTTCGCCAGCGACTTCACCATCCCACCCAAGCCCGAGGGCGACATCCGCTACCAGCAGGACGTCGGAGGCGGCGCGTTCCTGGACTTCGGTGGTTACCCGGTGCGGGCGGCCCTGCACTTCCTCGGCCACGGCCTCGACGTCGTCGGAGCGGTCTTCCGGTACGACACCGTGACCAACGTGGTGATGTCCGGCAGCATCCTGTTGGCCACCACGACCGGTATCCCGGCTCAGTTGAGCTTCGGGATGGAGCACTCCTACCGCACCCATTACGAGCTTCGGGGCAGCACCGGGCGGCTGTTCCTCGACCGGGCGTTCACTCCGCCGGAGTCGTACCAGCCCGTGGTCCGCATCGAGCGGCAGGACTACCGTGAGGAGCGGGTTCTTCCCCCGGACCATCAGTTCGCCAATGTGCTCGCGTTCTTCGTCGACGCCGTGTTGGAGGGCGTGGACCTGGAGCCGCACCACACGGGCACGCTGGCCCAGGCGGAACTCATCGACCGGATTCGCGACGCCGCATCCGTGCAGAAGATCTGACCGTCGTCGAACGAGCGCGAGGCGCCTCGGGGACCGGGACGTCAGCCGACCGGTGTCCAGTCGCTGAGCTCTCGGGGGGACAGCACGGTCACACCGGTGTCGTCGGCGGGAAGATCGCCGAGGACCCAGGCGGTGATCGTCGAAGCGACCCGCGCGGGCGGTACGAGCCCCCGGCCGCCCATCGGACCGTTCGACAGATCCGTCCACATCTTCGGGGCCCTGGCCAGCAACACCCTGGCCTCGTGCCGGATGGCACAGTACCTGCCCAGCGCCTCCAGGGCCGACTTCCCGACGAAGTAGTGCGGATAGCGCGCGGGAACGTCGTCGACCGCGCCGGAGGACAGAAAGACGATCCACGCGCCGGACCTGAGCAGCGGCAGCACCGCGGTGAGCGGGTTCAGGGCGACGGCCAGGCTGACGTCGACATACTGGAGGAAGCTGGTCACCGTGTCCGGGTGCAGGCTCGACTCCAGCACCGCGGGCCCGGCGCTCAGCACCAGTCCGTCCAACCGGACTCCCGCTCGCACGAGAACGTCGACCCCGGCGGCCACGAGGTCCCGGTCGCTCGCGTCCAGCACGAGCGGACGTACTCGGTCCTCCCCGAACTCGGCCCTCAGCGCCTCGACCGGCCCGGAGGCACGCTGGGTGGCCCACACCGTGGCTCCTTGGGCCACGAGCACCGAGACGAGGGAAGCCCCAATGCCCCGGCTTCCCCCCACGACGAGGACGTTGTGCCCGGCCAATCGCTCGCTGCAAGGCAGCACGCTGGTCGCGGAAGCCCAGTTCGGCGTCGGCACCCGATGACGACGGAAAGCCCGCAGCTCCATGTCGACGCCCCGGCCGTCACCCCGGCACTCGACGTCGATCACCACCGCGCCCGTTCGCGCGTCGGCCTGCCTCACGGTGGCGGTGTACCGCGTCTCGTTCTCGGCCGCACACTCGACGTGGCCGATCCGCATACCGGCGACGATGGTGTCGCGCCCAGGCACGCGCATCCCCAAAAACCAGCTTGCCCACCCGAGCGCTCCCACCAACGAGTCCGGCGCCGCCTTCGCCCCGAGACGGTCGGCCAAGGCCCGAAGCGCCTCCGGGGACAGCACACCGTACCCCCCGTTGAACATCTCACCGGGGGCGTAGTCGGCCGACGGCTCGGCCTCCACGGAGGTCGGGCGTTTGACCGGCACCACGGCTTCCGCGATCGACGGTCCCGCGGACAACTCGAAGTTCAGCATCGGCAGTTCACCCTCGCGAACCACGACCCCGGCCCGGTCGCCCTCCTCCTCGACCAGGGCGGCACTGTAGATCCTTCCGGGGAACAACGGTCGCGTGAACCGCGCGACCAACCCGGAGGCGGCACGCAGGCGCCGTTCCGGGATCACGGACAGCGCGGCGAGAACGACCAGCGCGCCGGGCAACACACACCCGCCCGACGACGTCCGTTGCGCGTAGGTGTGATCGAGGTACTGGGGATTGCGGTCCCCGGTCGCCTCGGCGAACTGTTTCACGTCCTCCGTGTCCAGTCGTATCATCACACCATTCATTGAGACACCCCGTGACTCACCCGAAAAAATATCATCGAGAACATGACACACCCGTGGCTCTCGGTCAATAATGGCCGCCACCGGATTCGTATTCACGACCACCACATGCGCCACGGAAATCCATTCACGAAGAATGATGGAATCCGGAAACCGGGAAGACGCCGAAGGCCTCTTCGAAAGAAACGCACATCTCCTTGAGGTGAGGTGCCGCCACCACCCCGAATAAGGCGGCCCGATCACGGGCGCGGCGAGCCAGTCGGAGCTTCCGGCCCGTCCCGCCGGCGAGACATCAGCGACGGAGTAGACATGCGTGTCTTGTTTGCCACGTACTCGGAGAAGACCCACTTCCACGCCATGGTTCCGCTGGCTTGGGCGATGGCGTCCGCCGGTCACGAGGTGCGAGTGGCCAGCCAGCCCGCGCTCACCGAGGTGATCACCGGAACGGGCCTGACGGCGGTTCCGGTGGGCCGGGACCACAACCTGTGGAAGGTTTCGAGTCGTTTTCTCACCCCGCGTTTCGCCAAGGCCAACCCGGAGGCTTTCAACAGAATCCGCGGTGTCGAGCTGCCACCATTCCACAAAGCGGACGAACCGCTGGAATCCGTAGATTTCGAATACTTGCGATCCGGTTATTCCGACGTCCTGAAGACCTGGTACAGGATAATCAATGAGCCCATGCTCGACGATCTGGTGGACTTCGCCCGGCAATGGCGTCCCGATCTCGTGATCTGGGAACCCACCACCCATTGCGGGCCCATCGCCGCGGAAGCTGTGGGCGCGGCCCATGGACGGGTACTGTGGTCACTCGACTTCTTCGCCCGGACCCGGCAGAACTTCCTGAAACTCCTCGCGGAGCAACCGGAGGGAAACCGGCACGATCCGTTCGGGGACTGGCTCGCGGCGTGCGCGGACAAGCACGGGGTGGTTTTCTCCGAGTCTTTGGTGGTCGGGCAGTTCACGATCGATCAGTACGCCCCACCGCTACGGCTCGACACCGACGTGCGGCACATTCCCATGCGATACGTTCCGTACAACGGCACGTCGGTGGCTCCCGACTGGCTCCGGGAACCGGTCCCCACGACGCGCGTCTGCCTGACGCTCGGTCAGTTCAGCACGGAGAAGTTCGGCGGCTATCCGATCAGCGTGCAGGAGATCTTAAATTCCCTGGCCGACCTCGACATCGAGGTCGTGACGACGTTGCCGGCCGCCGAACAACGGAAATTGACCCATGTTCCCGACAACGCCCGGCTCGTGGAGTTCGTCCCCTTGCAGCTGCTGATCCCGACCTGCGCCGCGGCCGTCCATCACGGCGGTTTCGGCACCACGAACACCATCGCGCTGGAAGCGGTGCCCCAGCTCGTGATAGCCGAACAACACGACACTCCGATCCTGGGCCGTCGTCTCGAAGCCTGCCGTGCCGGGCTCAGCGAATACTACACTGACGCCACCGGGGAGGCGGTTCGGCGACATCTGTCACGGCTGCTGGACGATCCCTCTTTCGGCGTGGCCGCGAGGGCACTGCGCGACGACATGCTCACCATGCCGCCCCCGCGAGAACTGGTGCCCCACTTGGAAAAGCTAGCCATGTCCCGATGACATCGAGACACGAGGAGTTGCCATGCGAGTCGTCATCGCCGGTGGCGGTATCGGCGGGCTGGCCACGGCACTGAGCCTGCATTCCGCGGGCATCACGGACGTGGTCGTGCTCGAAGCAGCCAAGGAGATCCGCCCCCTGGGAGTGGGAATCAACCTTCTGCCCCACGCCGTGCGTGAGCTCACCGAGCTCGGTCTGGCCCCTCGGCTGTCCGACATCGGTGTCCCCACCGGGGAGCTGGCGTACTTCAACCACCGCGGCCAACTCATCTGGTCGGAACCGCGAGGGATCGCGGCGGGCTACAAATGGCCCCAGTACTCCGTGCACCGCGGCCGTCTCCAGATGTTGCTGCTGGACGCCGTTCGGGAGCGGCTCGGCCCCGACACCGTCAGGACCGGTCACCGGGTGACCGACGTCGTGACCGAGAACGGAAAGGTCATCGCACGGGTCGGGGACTCCTCCGTGGGGCCGTGCGACCTGTTGATCGGCGCCGATGGCATCCACTCGGCCGTGCGCAAGGGCTTCTACCCCTCCGAGCCCGCTCCCCTGTGGAACGGACTCGTCCTGTGGCGCGGCACGACGAGAGCGCGGCCCTATCGTGGGGGCCGATCCATGATCATGGCCGGAACCGACGTACAGAAGTTCGTCGCGTACCCGATTTCCGATCCGGACGACACGGGAGAGGTGGAAGTCAACTGGGTGGCCGAGCGTCCGCTCGATCGGCAGGCTATGTCGCGTGGCGACTGGAACCGCCGAGTTTCCCCGGACGACTTCCTGCACTGGTTCGACACGTGGACGTTCGACTGGCTCGACGTACCGGACCTGATTCGGCGCGCGTCGGTGGTCTACGAGTACCCCATGGTGGACAGGGACCCCCTTCCGCGGTGGACACACGGGCCCGTGACGCTCTTGGGGGACGCCGCCCACCCGATGTACCCCATCGGCTCCAACGGCGCCTCCCAAGCCATTCTGGACGCTCGCGTGCTTGCCTCCGCACTGGCCCGGCACGACGACCCGGTCGCCGCGTGCGAGGAGTACGAGGCCGAACGGCGACCCGCCACGGCCAAGGTCACGCTGTCCAATCGGCAGAGGGGCCCGGAACTCGTGATCAAGCTCGCCTACGAGCGGGCACCGGAGGGCTTCGACGACGTCGAGGACATCCTGCCGTTGTCCGAGCGCGAGGAGATCGCCGCTCGGTACAAGCGGCTGGCCGGGTTCGATCCGGAGATGCTCAACAACCGCCCCAGCTACGACGTCGCCGCCTCGACGAAGTAGAAGGCATGTGTCACGTCAGTGCGGGGTACCGACGCCGTCCCCGACCGCCGGTACGACGGTCTCGTCCTCGGCGACCAGAAGCTGCGTCGCGGCCAATTCCCGGTACAGCTCGTCACTGGCCACCAACTCCTCGTGCGAGCCGACGGCCCGGATCCGCCCGGCCTCCATCACCAGGATGCGGTCGGCCTTGGTCACCGTGGACAGACGATGGGCGACGACCAGGACGGTGAGCTCGGCGGCCACCTCCACCACGACGTCCCGGAGCGCGGCCTCGTTCACCGCGTCCAGTTGCGAGGTGGCTTCGTCGAGCAACAGCAACCGCGGCTTGCGAAGGAGTGCCCGCGCGATGGCGACGCGCTGACGTTCCCCTCCCGACAGAGTGTTGCCCCGATGACCGACCCGGCTGTCGAGGCCGTCGGGCAGCCGGTCGACCAGCTCGGTGAGCCTGGTGCGTTCGAGCACGGCCCGAATCTCGTCCTCCGAGATGGGCTCGACCGCGCCCATGACCAGGTTCTCGCGCAGGGTCCCCGCCAGAACCGGCGCGTCCTGTTCCACGTACCCGATGACGGCACGCAACTCGACCAGCGGCCAGTCGCGGATGTCCTTGCCGTCCATCGTGATACTTCCCCGTACCGGGTCGTAGAACCGTTCGACGAGCGAGAAGAGGGTGGACTTGCCCGCTCCCGACGGGCCCACCACCGCGGTCAACCCACCGGGTGGGATCGCGAAGGACACCCCGTGATGCACGGCGGTTCCGTCGGGATAGGCGAAGTGCACGTCGTGGAAGGACAACGCGGCGGGACGCGGGTCACCGGTGCCCGACCGGGCTCGCTCGCCCACCGACTCCACCTCGAGGCGCTCGACCTCCCGGATACGCCGTATCGCGGCCACCCCGGTGCTGAACGTGGACGCGGCGGTGATCAGCCCGGCCACGGGCTCGATCAGCGCGAAGAGGTACAACAGGAACGCGATCAAAGTGCCGACGGGGATGGCACCGGAGGCCACACGGGCCCCGCCCACCCCGAGGACCGCCAGAAAAGAGACGTGGATGGCCAGCAGTGCGCCGGCGCTGACGATCCCGCTCAGACGCGCCAACCGAAGTCCGAAGAACCATGCTCGGTCGGTGGAGACACGCAGTTTCTCCGCCTCCCCCGGCTCGGCGCCGGACGACTTCACCGTCCGGAAGGCGCCGAGCAACCGTTCCAGGACCGCGTTGATGTCCCCGATCGACTCCTGCACTTTCGCGCTGTAGCGCTGGAAGAACGGCACGACCAGGGCGATCAGCAACGCCGCGACGGCCAGCACCGCGACGGTGACCAACAGCAGCACCGCGTCCAGGAGCACCATCGCCACCACCACGGCCACCAGCATCAGCAACCCTTTGAGCGCGTCCACGAGGGTCTGGCTGACCGACTGCCGGAGCAAGGTCGTGTCCGCGGTGACCCTGGACATCAAATCGCCCGGCTGGAGCCGACCGGTCTCGGCCAAGCGCATGCGCAGGATTCGTCCGAGCATGCTCGTCCGGGCCGTCAGGACCACCGACTCGGCAACCCGCCCCAACAACCAGTACCCGATCGCGGCCAACGCGGCACCGACCACGACGGCCGCGGTCAACAACAGGATCGGCCCCAACACGGCGCGGCCCTCACCCAGCGCGTCGACGATCCACTTGGCCATCATCGGCTGGGTCAAACCCACCAGCGAGCCACACATCGTGAACAGCGCACCGACCGTCACCAGCGTCCGATGAGGCGCGAGGTATGTCAGCAGGTCCCGCCAGGCCGAAGCCCGCAACATCGTGGCCCTCTCGGAACTCACCGTCACCTCCCCGCCTCGTGGCGTCGGACCGTTCACGCGGGCGACGTGGTCAGCAAGTCCTCCGCGGCCCGACGCAGGACGTCACGTGCCGAGCGCACCTCGGCGGCCATCGGTCGGTCCACGTCCAGGGGCGGCGAGATCTCGGCGAGTTCGGCCCACGGGTCCGTCGCAGCTGCGCTCCGTCCCAGCATCGCCGTCAGTTGCGCCACGGCCACCCCGAGGGAGCCGATCACCAGCCACCCCAGGTCGAGGGCCTCGGCGACCGAGTTCGCACCGTTCAACGCCATGGGCACGTGGTCCTGGTTCCAGCCGTTGGTCGGCAGCGTGGTCAGCGAAGCGGGATACACGAGCTGGCGTATCCGGGAGACGAACGACGTGGCGCTCAACTGCACACCGGCCAGACCCGCGCCGCGTCCCGGACGTGGGGTGAGCATCGGGGGAAGATCGCCGTTGGTGACCGGGCTGACCAACAGACCGAGCTGGCGTTCCGACAGATACACCGCCGAGTGCAGGGCCAGTCCGGTCTGTTCGGAGGCGAAGCCCACCGGCATGGCATGGAAGTTGCCGCCGTGCAGGACCTGGTCCTCGAACACGATCGGGTTGTCGGTGACTCCGTTCGCCTCCCGACGCAGGACCTCACCCGCGAAGGTCAGCTGGTCGAGTGCCGCCCCGAGGACCTGCGGACCGCACCGAAGACTGTAGGGCTCCTGCAACGGTCGAGCGGGGTCACGCTCGGCGTGGCCGGGCAGCTCCCGGCGAATCCACTGGGCCGCGCGACGCTGACCGTCCTGGCCTCGGGCGATGCCTATTCCGGGCTCGTAGTGCTCGGGATTCGAGCCGAGCAGGGCGTTGATCCGCCCGGTCAGCAATGCACCGGCACGCACGAGGGTGAGTGCGGAGAGCTGGTTGACGATCGCGACCGCGAGACTGACTCCCGTACCGTTGACGAAGGCGAGCGCCTCCCGGACCGGCCAGACGAAAGGCTCGATGCCCAGGTCGGCCAGCACCTCGGCGGCCGGCCGGGTCTCCCAACCACCGGACGAGGCTCGCACCCAGGCCTCCCCTCGCCCCGTGTGGCTCAACGCCGCGTGCGCGAGTGGCTGGAGATCTCCACTGGCGCTGACCGTGCCGTGCCGGGGAATGGCCGGGACGAATCCGGCTCTCCACGCCTCCGCCAACCGGTTCCAGAAGTCCGGCGACACCGCGGAGAACCCCTTGCGCATGCTGTTCAATCTCAGCCAGACGACGAGTCGGCACACCTCTGGCGGGAGAGACTCGCCCTGCGCGGTGCCGAGGTGGGAGATGAGACTGTCGCCCTGTTCCAACTCCGACTCGGCTTCGAACAGCACCAGCGGGCCGAACCCCTGGGTCAATCCGTAGATCGGTTTGTCGGCGGCGAGTTCCTTGGCGACCGTCGCCGCGCATGCCCGCATGCGAGCCACTTCCTCGTCGCTCAACGGGGGAAGGTGGCGTTCCCGCACCGCGCTCCGGAAGATCTCGTCGAGCGACAGGTCGGTTCGGCTCTCGGCGGAAATGGTCACGTTAAGGCTCCTGCGTCAGTCGATTCTGGCTTCTGGACTCGACGGAACTTTCCGATCTCGGTGCGGTCGATCGCCTTCACGGCACGAACTCGCCGTGGTCGTACCCCGATACGCTCGAACGCCGTCGTCAGGTCGAGATCCGACAGTTCGGTGTGCTCCTTGAGCACCACCACGAGCTCGATGTGCTCCCCGACCACCGGATCGGTCACGGGCCGGATCGCGTAGTCGACGCAGTCGAGCACAGGGCTGAGAAGGTCCTCCAGACGGTCCAAGTTGAACCGGCGTCCGTTGATGTTCACCAACCTCGTACGGCGACCGCTGAAACGGAAGCTCCGGTCGGAGAGGCGCTGTACGTAGTCGTCCAGCTGACAGTGGTCCGGAGCCTCGTTCTCCCCGAGGAAGGCAAGCCGTGGACTGCGGATCTTCAACGGGACCTCCCCCTCACCCGGTACCACCGGATCGACGAAGGAGACGTCGTCGATCAGTGACCAGTCGGGCGGATCGCCCTCGGACCACTGCCGGGTGCCGACCCCACCGGACTCGGTCGCGCCGAAGACCTCGATGATGCGGGCGCGCTCCGGCCCCGCCTCGGCGAGGAAATGCAGTGCGGCATCGGGGATCATGCCGCTCGCGTGCAGCACGGTGACCTGGTCGAGGGAGCGAATCCAGGCCATGTGCCGTCGCAACACGGCGAAGACCCAGGGGATGGCCATGACCGCCCAGTGACGGTGCTCGTCGACCGGGGGCAGCTGGCCCGTGACCTGCGGTCGGTACCAGACCGGGATACCGAGCCTCGCGGGCACGAGAACGCTGCTCAACGCGCCGTAGAGATGTTTCGGGTGCACGAAGGACAACGCCGCTTCGGGCGCTCGGGGAGCCAACAGCCTCGCCAGCATCGAGGCCTCGGCCCAGAGGAATTGCTTCTTTCGGTACCACGCCCGACTGGCGCCGGTGGTTCCGGAGGTGTGGAACACCACCGTCTCCGGGAGGGCGTCGAGCACCATGGCCTCGATGGCTGCGAGGTCGCCGTCGAACCGGTCCCAGCGCACCACCCAGGGTTCCTCGGTGATCCGCGGTGAGAAGAAACCCTCGGCCAGGAGTTCCTCCGGCGATAGTTCGGAGTACGTCACGACAAACCGCTCCTCGGTTCCATTGAGGCACGAATCCCGGATGAAAAGAATCCTCTGCGAGGACGAGGCGAGGAAAACGAGCGAACGAATCGTATAGCAGGTATTACCCCGTGGCCAGGTCGTTGTCCCGCCGGCGAGACAACGACGACACCTTAGAGCATGTCTCATTTCGCGAGTTTCTTGAAGCAGGTGAGGGCTGCGGCGAGAGTGAGGAAGGCGCAGAAGTGGTTGGCGTAGCGCTCGTAGCGTATGGTCAATCGTCGGTATCCGAACAGC
>JACYYK010000898.1_pt1 | contig 12668 bp, 15 predicted proteins | sample 8236871 | NCBI WGS metagenome assembly JACYYK01 (sample SAMN14103087, study PRJNA606662) | landfill metagenome | isolation source: landfill solid waste inoculated with endophyte fungus Paravalsa indica | place: India:New Delhi, Okhla landfill site | collected 2017-11-05 | reverse complement strand
CCCCACATGGGCTGACAGCGCCGAACGACGAACGAGAACCGCCCCGGGCCGGGAAGGCCGCGGGGCGGTTCGTCTGTCGTTGGAGAAGGCCGGTCAGAAGTCTTCCAGGGGCTTGCTGCTGACCTGGTCGGCCGGGGGAGCCTCGATCGTCACCGGCTCTCCCCAGTCGTAGTAGTCCTGGGATATCGACATCGTGAGCATGTCGGGGTTGTCCCTCAGTTCGGCGGGGATCTCCTCACCGGACACCTCGGCGGCTTCCTCCAGCATGGCGCTCATGTCCATCTCGACTTCCATGCGCACGGGAAGAGCGTCGGAGTCGAGGTAGACCAACGCCGGAATCGTTCCGAGCGATTCCATCATGGGCATCATCTCGGCCGGGATCTCACCGGACGCCTTCGCCATCTCGACCGCGTCGATCTCCAGGGTGTAGCGCGTCACCGGCCGGCCGTCGAGCGTGGTGGCTTCGCTGCTCGTGATGGTTCCGCCGGCCTCCTGGAACTGCTCCAGTGCCTTGCGCGGGTCGCTGTTCTCCAACAACGTTGCCGCCGTGCCGTCGTTCTCGAGCTCGGCGAACTCCTCGCTCAGGTCGCGCTTCACCCACGACTTACCCGGTTCGCCGAGCTCGGGCACCTTCATGTAGATGGTCTCGTCGACGATCCGCATCTCCTGCTCGCCCCCGGCCATCGACATGGTCACGCTCATGGCGATGTCGTCGGGGTCGATGCGGGTCTGCCCGGTCATCGTGAACTGCATGCCCAGCATCGTCATCTCGGCATCGAACTTGACCGACTGAACCTGCTCGGCCTTGTCTTCCACGGAGGCGACGAGCTGCTGCAGGTCGCCGAAGGTTCCTCCGCCTCCGCCGACGGACAGGCCGTTGGTGTCGTCCCCGTCGCCACCGCAGGCGGTCAGGGCCAGGGCGACGGCCATGCCGCCCGCGGCCAGAGCAAATTTGCGCACGAGAGTCCTCTCTGTCTGATTTCTCCCATCGTGTCAAGAGAACGGATCTCGAAGATCGGGTTCGTGTTACGGCTCGACGACGAATCGCACACCGGAAACGGCACAAAAAAGAACCGCCCCGAGCCGGTGAGGGCTTCGGGGCGGTTCTTCAGCTGTCGATCAGAACGACGGCATCTCGCCGACCTGGTCGGCCGGAGGCGCCTGGATGTCGACCGGGGTGCCCCAGTCGGTGTAGTTCATGACCATCTTGCCGCCGGTCGGCGCGCCGACGGCCTCCGCGACCGCGTCCATGTTCATCTCGACGCGGAGCGGCAGGTTGTCACCGTTCAGGTACAGCTCGACCGGGATCATCGTGCCCTCGGGGATGGAGGCCGTGGCCTGCTCGTCGCCACCGAGCATGCCGCCGGCCTTCGACAGGTCGAGCTCGATCGTGTACTGCGTGGCCTGCTCGCCGTTGACCTCGGTCTCCTGGGTGTTCTTGATCTCCCCGCCGGCCTGCTGGAGCTGCTCCAACGTCTTCGTCGGGTCGCTCTGCTGGCTCATCTGGCTGAAGTCCTGCCCCTGGGCGGCAGCGTCCTCGGCCGTCATCTTGATCCAGGGTTTGCTGGGGTCGGGGTTCATGCCCTCGGGCATCTTCATGTACATGACGTTGTCCACGAAGAGCATGTCCATGGACTGGCCCGCCATGTCCATGGTCATGGACATGGCGGTCTCGTCACCCGAGTAGCGCCCCTCGCCCTCGGCGGTGATCGTCTGACCGCCCATGCTCATTTCCATCGTGAACTTGGAGGAGCTGCTCTTGGCGGTCTCTTCCTGCGCCGACGCGACGAGGGACGACAGGTCGCTGAACGCGCCTCCGTTTCCGTTGCCGCCGGTCAGGGCGTCGCCGCCAGACGAGTCGTCTCCACCACAAGCGGTCAGCGCCAGGGCCAGCGCGACGCCGCCGGCAGCGAGAACAGAGGTACGCATGGAAATCCCCTCAATCGATATGAATCCTGGTGGTTCATCACTCAGACGTGACTCCCCGGCTCAGGGTTCCATGTTGTAGTTCACGAATTTCACACACCCCTGTTCAGACCACCTCAGGACTCCGTTCCGGATCGGGAGGCGAGCAGTCTGCGCAGCGACGCCAACCGGGTCGCGCGCGCGCCGTTCGAAGCGACGACGTCGTCCAGCACGCAGTCCGGGTCGTCGGGTGCACCCAGGTGTCCGCAGTGGGGCGGGCATTCCTCGGCGGCCTCGGCGAACTCGGGGAACGCCGCGACGACCTCGTCGGGCGTGACGTGCGCCAGGCCGAACGAGCGCACCCCGGGAGTGTCGACGACCCAACCCCCACCGGGCAGCGGGAGGGCGATCGCGCTCACCGACGTGTGCCTGCCCTTGCCGATGGCGCTGACCTCTCCGGTGGCGAGGTCGGCGTCGGGCACGACGCGGTTGACGAGCGTGGACTTGCCGACACCGGAGTGGCCGACCAGCGCGGAGACCCGGTCGCGCAGCAGGTCGACGAGTTCCGACATGTCGCCGTCGTGACGGGTCACCACGAACGGGACCTTCAGGTCCGCGTAGGAGTCGAGGAGGTCGTCGGGTGCGGCCAGGTCGGCCTTCGTCAGGCACAGCACCGGTTCGAGCCCACCCGTGTAGCAGGCCACGAGGCACCGGTCGATGAACCCGGTCCGAGGGGCCGGATCGGCCAGCGAGGTGACGATGAGCAGTTGCTCGGCGTTCGCGACGACCACGCGCTCGTAGGGGTCGGTGTCGTCCGCGGTGCGCCGCAGCACGCTGTCGCGTTCGCCCACCCGCACGATCCGGGCGAGCGTGTCCGGTCGACCACTGACATCGCCCACCAGCTGCACCCGGTCGCCGACCACGATGGGCGTGCGCCCGAGCTCCCGGGCCCGCATCGCGGTGACCACGCGGTGGGGATCGCCGTCGATCGCGCAGCGCCAGCGGCCACGGTCGACGGCCACCACCATGGCCGCGACGGCGTCGGTGTGTGCGGGGCGGCGCTTGCTGCGCGGGCGTGAGCCCTTCCCGGGCCGCACCCGGACATCGCTCTCGTCGAGCCTGCGCCAGTCCCTCCCGGCCAAACCGCTGCCACCCACTTCCTCTGCACGTCGTCCGCTGTCCACCATGATCCCCCACGGCGTTCGCCACGGCCGGGCAACCGTGCCACGATGGCGAGCGGGGCCCCGGCAGGGCCGGCAGCAGAGGGAAAGGGAGGCCGATACCGATGTGTGGCCGTTACGCCGCCACCAAGGACCCCGCCACTCTGATGCGGGAGTTCGACGCGGTGGACGGCACCGAGGGCAAGGCCGGGCGCGCCGACTACAACGTCGCGCCGACCAAACACGTGCCCACGGTCGTCGAACGCCATCCCCGGGACGCCGACGGCACGGTGCTGGAGGACGAGCCCGCCGTGCGCAGCCTGCGGATGATGCGGTGGGGACTCGTGCCGTTCTGGGCCAAGGACCCGTCCGTGGGCAACCGGATGATCAACACTCGGGCGGAGACGGCGACGGAGAAGCCGGCGTTCCGCAAGGCGCTGTCGCGGCGGCGTTGCCTCGTGCCCGCCGACGGCTGGTTCGAGTGGAAGGCGGTCGACGGCGGTGGCCGCAAGGCTCCCAAGGAGCCGTACTACATGACCACGCGCGACTCGTCGTCGCTGGCGTTCGCCGGGTTGTGGGAGACGTGGCGGGACCCGAATGGGGACCCGGACGCGCTGCCGCTGATCACGTTCTCGATCATCACCACCGACGCGGTGGGGCAGCTCGCCGACATCCACCACCGCATGCCGCTGGTGTTGCCCGAGGCCCGTTGGGCCGACTGGCTCGATCCGTCGCGGACCGACGCCACCGACCTGCTCACCCCGCCCGACCGAGACTGGCTCGACGAGCTCGAGCTGCGGCCCATCTCGACGAAGGTCAACAACGTCCGCAACAACGGCCCGGAGCTGATCGAGCGGGTGGAGCCCGAGGCCACCGACCTCGACGCCGCGCTGTTCGAGCTGCCGAACCCGTCATGACGACCCGCATCGAGACACCGCACGGCCTCGCCCGCGTGTCGTTGCACTCGGCGGACCAGGGCGTCGCGGGTCTGCTGCTCGGGCATGGGGCGGGCGGTGGCATCGACGCGCCCGACCTGGTGGCCGTGGCGCGGGCGGCTTGTGCCGCCGACGTCCACGTCGCGCTGGTGGAGCAGCCGTATCGGGTGGCGGGCCGGCGCGCGCCCGCACCGGCGAAGCAGCTCGACGCCGCCTGGTTGGCCGTCGCCGCCGAGCTCGCCGCGACGACGTTCGAGGAGCTCCCGCTCGTCTTCGGTGGTCGATCGTCCGGTGCGAGGGTGGCTTGCCGCACGGCGGAAGCCGGCGGAGCCGACGCCGTCCTGTGTCTCGCCTTCCCCGAGCACCCACCGGGCAAGCCCGAGAAGAGCCGCCAGCACGAGCTGGACGCCGTCGGTGTGCCCACACTCGTCGTCCAGGGCGAGCGCGACCCCTTCGGCAGTCCTCGGCCCGGACCGCACCACGAGATCGTGACCGTGCCCGGCGATCACAGTTTGAAAGCGGATCTCGACGCCGTGGCACGGGCCGCCTCGGAGTGGCTCACCCGCGTGCTGCGCCCCCTCGTGTCGTAGCCGTCGCCGCGGCGACCGACTCACGCCGTCGGCGGCTCCGTCGTGCGTTCGATCACGACGTGGGTCTCGGACACCGTCGTACCGGAGCGTTGGGCGACCGTGTTCCGGATCGACGCCTTCAACCGGCTCTTGAGCTCGGCAGGCGCGTGCTCGCCGCCGCACTTGCGGGCGAGAAGCTGCTTGATCTGCTCGTCGATGCCGTACTCCTCGAGACAAGGGGGGCAGTCCTCGATGTGCCTGCGTAGCTCGGCGTCACGCTCGGGCGTGCACTCCTTGTCGAGCAGCAGGTAGATCTCCGCCAGAGCATCGTCGCAGTCGACGTGCTCGGCGCCGTTCGATTCGTCGCGGACCGTCATCGACGCGCCACCTCCCGCTGCTGCCCAGAGCGGATGAAACCCCGTTCTCTGGCGACGTCGGCGAGCAGCTTCCGTAGCTGGCCCCGGCCACGGTGCAGGCGCGACATCACCGTGCCGATGGGGGTGTTCATGATCTCGGCGATCTCTTTGTACGCGAAGCCCTCGACGTCGGCAAGGTACACCGCGAGCCGGAAATCCTCCGGGAGCTGCTGCAACGCGGCCTTCACATCCGTGTCGGGCAGCTTGTCCATCGCCTCGACCTCGGCAGAACGGAGGCCCTTCGACGTGTGACTCTCCGCCTGCGCGAGCTGCCAGTCGGTGATCTCGTCGGTGGGCTGCTGCACCGGCTGGCGTTGCCGCTTGCGGTAACCGTTGATGTAGGTGTTGGTGAGGATGCGGTACATCCACGCCTTGAGGTTGGTGCCCTTCTTGAACGAGGAGAAGGCGGCGTACGCCTTGAGGTAGGTCTCCTGCACGAGATCCTCGGCGTCCGCCGGGTTCCTCGTCATCCGCATCGCCGCCGAGTAGAGCTGGTCGACCAGCGGCATGGCGTCGCGTTCGAAGCGTTCCACCAGCTCGCGATCGGCGTCCGTGCGGGGCTCCGTCGTCGACATGGGGATGTCGACAGGGCTCTGCGTGCTCGGCAAACCGTTCCCTTCCCGATGTGCGCCGGAGTCGCGGCGCGTGGTGTGTCGAACCGGCCGGATCTCGCCCAGGTTCGCTGTGACGACCCGGGGGCGGTTCGATGGCGTGGTCAGCGTTGTCGGCACGTTCCGTGCAACGTCCGGCCGGAGCTGTTCTATTCCGCTACGATCCAGCGCTGTGGCTGGAAAGGGAACACCCGCGACTGCGTTGCTGACCAAGCGCAAGGTCCCGCACGCCGTCCACACCTACGAGCACGACCCAGGGGAGTCGTCGTACGGTTCGGAGGCGGCGGCCGCTCTCGGAATTGCCGAGGAGCGCGTATTCAAAACGTTGGTGGCGGAGGTGGACGGCAAGCTCACAGTGGGAGTGGTGCCCGTCACCGGCCAGCTGAATCTCAAGGCGCTCGCCTCGGCGGTCGGCGGCAAGAAGGCGAAGATGGCCGACGCCGATGCCGCCACGCGCGCGACCGGTTACGTTCTCGGCGGCATCTCGCCGCTCGGTCAACGCACCCGCCTGCCCGTGGTGGTGGACGAGTCGGTACGGCGTTTCGACACCGTGTTCTGCTCGGGGGGCCGGCGGGGCCTGGAAATCGAACTCGCCCCCGACGACCTGGTGTCGCTCACCGGAGCCACCGTGGCGTCCATCGCGGGCTGAGGCGGAGGTGCGCCCGGCGCCGGAGCCGGTGAGTCGGCTCACGTGGCCCCGCGCCGGGCAGTGCGCACTCGTCAGGAGTTCGGCTTCTTGCCGTGGTTGGCGCTGTTCTTCTTGCGGTCGCGCCGCTTGCGAGCTCGCTTCGACATTGATCACTCCTTGCCTGCAGACGTCGCGTTTAGTGTGTCATGAGGGGTGCTCCGGCCTTGTCACCCCCTTCGCCGCCGACGTACTTCGGGAGAGGCATGTCCACCCTTGCTGAGCTGCTCGCCGACCACACAGGGCTCCCCGGCGAGTCCGTTGACCATCTGCAACTCGTGGTGGCCGAGTGGCAACTCCTCGCCGACCTGTCGTTCGCGGACTTCCTGATGTGGGTCCCGGTCGAGGAAGGTGCGGACGCGTTCGTCTGCGTGTCCCAGGTGCGCCCGACGACCGCACCGACCGCGCACCCGGAGGACGTCGTCGGCGCGCGGTTCACGAACGAGGAGCACCCGCAGTTGATCCGAGCCATGCGGGAGGGGCGGATCTGCCGGGAGGAGGAACCGCACTGGTACCGCGACCTCCCGATGCGTCGCGAAGCGATCCCGGTGCGCCTCGGGGATTCCGTGATCGCCGTCTTGTCGCGGGAGACGAACCTCGCGACGCCGAGGGTGCCGAGTCCCTTGGAGATCGCGTACCTCGGCAGTGCGGCGGACCTCTGCCAGATGATCGCCGACGGCACGTTCCCCAGTCCGGGAGCCGCGACCGACGTGCACACCAGTCCGAGAGTGGGGGACGGCCTGGTCCGCGTCGACCAGGGCGGCACCGTGGTGTTCGCGAGTCCCAACGGGCAGTCGGCGTACCACCGGATGGGCTACGAGTCGGACCTCGTCGGCGCCCGACTCGTCCCGTTGACACGATCTCTGGTGCGTGATCCGTTCGACGCCACCGACGTGGCCCACCGCATCCGCGACGCGATCGACGGCAAGCCCGGCACCCGCACCGAGGTCGAGTCGCGGCGCGGCGCGGTGGTGCTCTTCCGCGCGCTGCCACTGCGCCCGGCGGGCCGCGCGGCCGGCGCGCTCGTGCTCGTGCGGGACGTCACCGAGGTCAAGCGCCGCGATCGGGCGCTGATGTCGAAGGACGCGACCATCCGCGAGATCCACCACCGGGTCAAGAACAACCTTCAGACGGTCGCCGCGCTGCTGCGGCTGCAGTCGCGGCGGACGCACTCGGACGAAGCCCAGCAGGCACTGACCGAGTCGGTGCGCCGCGTGTCGTCCATCGCGATGGTGCACGAGGCGTTGTCGATGTCGGTGGACGAGAAAGTCGATCTCGACACGCTCTTCGACAAGGTGCTGCCGATGGTGGGCGAGGTCGCCACGGCCGAATCGCACGTGCGCGTCAGCCGCACCGGTTCGTTCGGGATCGTGGCCGCCGAGCTCGCCACACCGCTCGTGATGGTGGTGGCCGAACTCGTGCAGAACGCCGTGGGCCACGCGTTCTCCGCCGGGCGCAACGGACGCGTCGAGATCGTGGTCGAGCGCTCCGCGCGCTGGCTGGACGTCCTGGTCCGCGACGACGGCAAGGGGCTGCCCGCGGGCTTCTCGCTGGAGCGCGCCAACGGCCTCGGGTTGCAGATCGCGCGGACGCTCGTCGAATCCGAGCTGCGCGGTTCGTTGTCGCTACGGGGAATCCGCGAGGACGACACCACGGCGGGCGGGGCGCCGATGGGCGAGGACGGGGTGAAAAGGACGGGAACCGAAGCGGCGATCCGCATTCCGCTCAGCCGGCGTACGTGAGGTCGCCGAAGCCGCAATCGGACCGATCCCGGGCTTCTGTCGCAGATGTCCGAGATCGGGAAACCGTTGCGATTTTTGGTAAGCGCGTTCGAGGGCCGGCACCCGAAACGGATGCCGGCCCTCGAATCTTTTGCCGCGGTCGTTCGGCAAAAGGAAAACGCGGTTTCGCTCAGAAGCTGCTACGCGTGCCGATCTGCGCGCGACGACGCTTCAGCGCACGCCGCTCGTCCTCGCTCATACCGCCCCAGACGCCGGCGTCCTGACCGCTGGCCAGAGCCCAGGCCAGGCAGTCGGAGGCCACGGTGCAGCGGTGGCACACAGCCTTCGCCGCAGTGATCTGAGACAGAGCGGGACCGCTGGTGCCCACGGGGAAGAACAGTTCCGGGTCTTCGTCTCGGCAGGCCGCGCGGTGGCGCCAGTCCATTTCTACGAGCTCCTTATTCGGGCGCGGGTGTGCCGCGCCACAGTCGTCATGGCGGTCGTTTTTGGGGTGCTTGTGAATGGTTTCACGAACCCTCGGGTTCGACAAGTGTTTTGCAGCGATCGGTGAGTCAGCTCACCCGGCTCAGCTACGTGTCTGACCTGCGGCTTTGTCCATTCGTCGCCGCTGTGACGGAAAACCGGTGCGGTGAACGGACCGTTCCCGTCGCCGAGTGGCAACAAGGACTTTGCCGCGAGCGATCACGTCGCTGTAGCTCGCCGATCACGGTGACTCACACCGCAACCGTGAGCGCCCGAGGCACACTGACGAACTCCACGTGAGTGCGTTGACCCACCAGATCTCCGTCGACCTGCAAGTTTACCGGTGATCGCGCAGTGATGCCGACCAACGACAGGTCGTCGTGACGAATCAGACGTCGCCCGCGGTGCTCCCCGCGCTTGCGCAGGGCCTGCCGGACGTGTCGCAACACGGTCGGCAGCCCGAGCCCGGTGAGAGCGAACAAACCGAGTCCGGTGTCGAACGAGCAGCCGTTGTTCAGGTGCACGGGCCGAGGGCCGAGATAACTCCACGGGTCGGTGTTGGACACGAACGCCGTGCGCACCGTTGCCGGTTCCTTGCCCGGGACCTGCACCGTCAGCTCTGGATGGCCCTGCGGCGGCCGCAGATAACACCGCACCGCGGTCCGCAGATACAGCGACGGGCTCGTCCGCTTGCCGCGCCGTTGATCCACCGCCGCGACCACGTCGGCGTCCCAACCCACTCCGGCGTTGAACGTGAACCACCGTCCGTCGGCACGGCCGAGCCCCACCTGCCTGCTCCGCCGCTCCCGCAGAGCATTCAGCAGATGGTGTGTCGCCTCGACGGGGTCACGCGGAAGACCGAGGGCACGCGCGAACACGTTCGCGGACCCACCCGGCACCACGCCCAGCATCGGCACGGCGTCGAAGGAGCCGGGCCTGCCGCCCGACACCGCGAGGAGGCCGTTCACGACCTCGTTGACAGTGCCGTCACCGCCGTGGGCGACCACCAGGTCGATGTCGTCCGCCGCGGCGGCGCGCGCGACCGTCATGGCGTGCCCGCGGTAGTCGGTCTCGACCACGTCGAGCTTCACCTGACTGGCCAGCGCGTGCGCGAGCACGTCGCGACCAGCAGGTGTGGTGGCGGTGGCCTGAGGGTTGACGACGAGTACAGCGCGCACCAGGCGCAGCGTAGGTGAGTCGACGCGGTTTGCGGTGACTTCGCGACGGAACTACCAGTGCGAAACTCGTCACTGCGTTGGCATGCCTGCCCTCGGCTACCGCCGGACCTGCTTACTCGTTCACTTCCGCCAGTTGCCTCCCGCCGAGTCCTTCGTTGACACCGACAGCGCCGTGACGAGTGCACCCCGGGCACGACCGCCCGCTCATCGACGACACCTGAATCATTGCCCGCCGCGCCGCCGAGTAAAACGGCCGACCGGGTGGCATACCATCGGAGGCGTTCACGCAGGGTCACCTACACCGTGTCGCCTCTGTCTGCGCGCTCAGAAAGGCAGCATCCCGTGCCGATCAGCGACCTCGTCTCTCCAGCACCGCGTCAGGTCCGCATCGCCGGAGCGCTGACCGCCCTACCCGGGCTCGCGCTCCTCGCCTTCGGCGTGCTGCTGGCTCTGAACGCGGGCGACGAGCCCGCGATGACGGGCGGCAACGTCGCGGCCGAGATCGCGTACTACGTCGTCCTGGCGGCCGGTGTCCTGGTGTGTGCGGCGGCGCTCCTGCTCGGCAAGACGTGGGCGCGTTCGCCGTCGCTGGTCGTCAACCTCGTCGTCATCGGCATGGGGTGGTACGCCACAGGGCCGTCGAACCAGCCGGGCTTCGGCGTTCCGGTGATGATCATCGGTGCCGTCGTCGTGGTCATGCTGTTCCAGGAGCCGTCGCGTGCCTGGGTGCTGGGGCAGCGGCCGGACGAGAGCGAGGAGGACGCCGCACGCCGAGGCGGCGCGGCGGGGCGGGCCGCCGAACGCGAGCAGCACGGCGAGTGACCGCCCGCACCCGCGCGTGGCGTGCGCGAACTGCGGACANNGTGCGGGAGGCGCGGACACGGTGTCAGGGGGCGTTCAACGTGGGTCGGTCGTGTTCTTCCTTCACGGCGCGCAGGTGCGCCCAGGACTCCACGGCCTTGACGCCGGGCAGCGCGCGGATGCGCTCCAGCGTCGCGAACACGCCCTCCGGTGACGCCGCTCGGATCGGACCGACGCCGTTGCACCAGCCGATGCCGGCGGCGAAGCTGTCGATCTGGTCGATCGTGGTGAGCTGCTCGGCCACCGCCTCCGTGGGAACTCCGAGGGACACCGCGAACCCCGCCGTGTGAATGCTGCTCAGCGGGGTCAGCCGACCTGGGAGAACGCGTGCTGGCCGTGTACCAGGACGGGCGGGCCGTGCACGTGCGGCCCGACACGCCCGGAGCGGCTCAGTCCGCGACGCCGGGGGCCTCCGACGCGAGTGCCGTCAGGGGTTGATCGGTGAGCCGGTAGACGGTCCACTCGTCCATGGGCTGTGCGCCGAGGGACTTGTAGAACTCGGTCGCCGGGTTCCAGTTCAGCACCCACCACTCCAGCCGGGCGTAGCCGCGGTCGACGCACTCCTTGGCGAGCGTCGCCAGCAGCTCCTTGCCGAGGCCCCGGCCGCGCATCTCCGGGCGGACGTAGAGGTCCTCCAGGTAGATGCCGTGCACGCCGCGCCAGGTGGAGAAGTTGAGGAACCACAGGGTGAAGCCGACGACCTCGCCGTCGACCTCCGCGACGTGCCCGTACAGGGCGGGGTCCTCACCGAACAGCGCGCGGTGCAGCTGGTCGGAGGTGAGGTGGCACTCGTGCGGGGCCTTCTCGTACTCGGCGAGGTCGTGGACGAGCGCCACGACGGTGTCGACGTCCGATTCGCGGACGCGGCGGATACGGCTTTCCACGGGATTCCTTCTCGGTGTGCGGTGTGCGGGGATGGTCACGACGGGGGCAGGTTGAGGTGCAGCAGCCGCGGATCGTCGTTCGCGCGGCCGAGCACCGTGAGGCTGGCCGCGTCGAGGCCGAACCGCCTGCCCGCCGTGGTGGGCAGTTCGAGCCACCGGGCGATCAGCACCCGGCCGAAGTCTCCGGGTACGACCAGCGCGACGGGATGCCGGTCGAGCTCGCGTCGCACTCGGTCGAGCAGGGTGTCGGCCCGGTGCTCGACGTGGTCGACGGTCTCTCCGCCCGGCACCGGGTGCGACCACACCGCCCAGCCTTCCGTGTGGCCCTGGACCTCGTCGGGGGTCCTGCCCTCGTACGCCCCGTAGTCCCACTCCATCAGTTCGTCGGTGGTGTCGGACACCGTGAGCCCGGCGAGTTCGGCGGTCCGGAGAGTGGCCCGGCGAGGGCTGCTGAGCACGAGCGCCGGGACGTCGTCCGACATCAGGGCGTAGGTGCGCCCGGCCGCGTGGGCCTGCCGCTCCCCGACGGCGGTCAGGGGCGGATCGCCTCTGCCCGTGAAACGCCCGACCGCGGACCACTCGGTCAGGGCATGGTGGAGGAGGAACAGGTGGTGCTCGGGCACGCCTGCAATATAGCCGTCCTACTGCGGGTCAGGGACCGGTCGACTCGTCCCTCGACCTCGCAGAACTTGCTCGTTCGGGTGAAAATCGCGCCCGGCGGACCGACGTCACGAAACGTGGTGTGAGTGATGCGGTGAGTCACGGCCCGAAAGGGCGGTCAGTTCTCCGCCTTGCGCAACCGCTCGTAGTGGGCGACGCAGTCGTCGTAGCGGGGGAGCAGGCCGGTGTCGAGGGCCTGCGCGAGCGTCGGAGCGGCGGCGTCCTTGTCCGACAGCACCGGCTCGACGTCCGACGGCCAGGGCAGGCCGAGCTCCGGGTCGAGTGGGTTGATGCCGTGCTCGGTCGCCGGTTCGTATCCCGTGGAGCACAGGTAGGTCATGACGGTGTCGTCCTCGAGGGCCATGACCGCGTGACCGAGCCCCTCGGCGAGGTAGACGCACCGCAGACTCGTGTCGTCGAGGCGCACGGCGTCCCACTGCCCGAAGGTGGGGGAGCCGACGCGGATGTCGACCACGATGTCGAGCAGTGCTCCGCGGGCGCAGTAGACGTACTTGCCCTGGCCGGGCGGGGTGTCCTTGAAGTGGATCCCGCGGACCGTGCCGCGGCGCGACACGGTGTTGTTGGTCTGCGCGACGGACA
>JACYYK010003812.1_pt4 | contig 12676 bp, 12 predicted proteins | sample 8236871 | NCBI WGS metagenome assembly JACYYK01 (sample SAMN14103087, study PRJNA606662) | landfill metagenome | isolation source: landfill solid waste inoculated with endophyte fungus Paravalsa indica | place: India:New Delhi, Okhla landfill site | collected 2017-11-05 | reverse complement strand
ATCGTAATATTCGCTTTATTCCGAACAATTATTTGAGGAATCGTAATATTGCCACCTATATCAAACACAATTGTTCTAGGAGTATCACCAGCGGTTGTTAGTGCATCATGGAACGTTCCAGGACCCTTAAGCTCATAGCTCGTCACATGATATACTTCTCCCCCTCTACCACCTTTTGCATACTGACCAAATCCTTCAGCACCCGGAAAAGCCAAGAGCCCTTCTTCCTCCGAAGCAAAGACACTGGATTGAAGCACCAGGAAAAAGGCAAGGCAAACAATAAAACATAATAAAAAAGAAAAAAAGGATTTCATAGCAAACCTCCATTTTGAAATAGTAAGACTTCGGTCTATGGGAAAATCCCTCCTACTGATGACGATCAACGAAACACACTTTCCTCCTTCCATTGTTAACATAATCGTTCTACCATCAGATTAAATCGATATGTAATCGCTAACAATTAACAATTCTTACAATTTATATACAAAAACGATAAACATGCATGTTGGAATTGTTAAAACGGGGATAAAAGAGGGTAATACCTCCTTGACAAGGGGTAGAATATCATTTAAAATTTCAAGTAAGTTTATCGTTTAAACAAACAAAGTGGCATGAAATAGGAATCATTTACATAGTTAATGAAGGAAACAACATGAATTTTGTAAGCGGTTACTTATAATTTATATTGAAGGGAGTGGAAACAAGTTTTTGGCATGAGGCAAGACATCATTACGTATACTGACAAACCCTCTTCTAGAGATTAGCAGTGTAATCCAAACGTAAAAAGGTGGAGTAGAAATGACAAAAAGTAATTCATTATTTGTTTTTTTAGTGTGGCTCATGTTAATCGTTGTACTTGTTGGTTGTTCGTCATCTTCAGCTGAGGATAAAAAAGAGCTTAGGATTTGGACTTTCACAGATGAGGCCAAATATGCTGTGGAAAAGTTTCAAGAAGCAAACCCAGATATTAAGGTAGATGTCCTATTTATCAATAACGATAATTATGTAAAAAAGCTAATGTCTGTGTTACAGGTTGAAAAAAATGTCCCTGACGTGTTTTTTGTAGAAAAAGCCTATTGGCCACAGATTAGGGAGATTCCTCGATTAGAGGATTTATCACAAGCTCCTTATAACGCAGAAGAAATACTAGATCAGCAATACCAATATATTCAGGATGATGAAAAAGACGAAGAAGGCATCATAAGAGGTCTGGGATATCAAGGTACACCAGGGGCTTTCTACTATCGACGTGATCTAGCCAAGGAATATTTGGGCACAGATGATCCAGAGGAAGTAAGTAAGTTGATTTCAAGCTGGGATAAAATAATGGATATCGGAGAGCGAGTAGTAGAAGAAAGTAATGGCGAGGTTCATGCATTGGCGAATTGGAGTGATATCGGTTCAGTAGAAAGCTCTAATATAAAAGAGCCTTGGGTGGTTGATGAGAAATTAGTGATCGATCCAGTTAGAGTGGAAGCAGCAGAACTTGCCAAGGAGGCTAGAGAGCGAAAGGTATTGGCAAATTATGAATCCTGGGGCCCTGCTTGGACTGCATCAATGCAGCAAGGAACCGTTATGTTTTATGCCATGCCTACTTGGGCACTTCCTCATGTTTTTGAGAATAATGCTCCTGAAACAGCTGGGAAATGGGGGGTAACCCATGGACCAAAAGCCTTTACTGGTGGCGGGACTTTCCTAGCCATGTATAACGGAAGTGAAAATAAAGAGGTCGCATGGGAATTTATGAAGTTTTACACCACAGATAGAGATTTTCTAACGGAATTGGCCAAGAACGAGCAGTACTTTCTAAGCAACAAAGAAATTAATATCGAATTAGCACCTGAATTAACCTCAGACTTTTTAAACGGTCAGAAATACTTTGCATTCTTTAATGAAGCAGGCGAAGAAGCGCCTTCTGCCCCGCAATCAACATATGATAATGATATTAATGGCTTGTGGGATGAAAAAGTGAATGATTTTTTAAATGGTAGATTAGAAACGATAGACGATATGATTGCCTCATTTAAGAAAGATGTCGGTCATCATTTTCCAGAAATTCAAGTAGATTAACATCATTCTGACTTAATAGATTTTCTGAGGAGGAGAAATAATGTTTTCAAAGACATTACGAAAAGATACTTATGGTTATCTATTTATCGCCCCATTCTTTATTATATTTCTTGTGTTCGGGCTATATCCTATCATGTATTCCTTCTACTTAAGCTTTACAGACTGGGACGGTTTTACGAATCCAACCATCGTAGGAGTGGAGAACTATCTAAGATTGTTTGGTGACTTCTTTTTCTACAAATCCTTATTCAATACATTGGTTATTTGGATTGTTTCGGTCATTCCCCAGTTAACTGTCAGTTTAGTACTAGCTGTTGTACTGCATGAAAAATTTGTGAAAGGTAAAAGTATTTTCAGGGCGGTGTTTTTCTTTCCTAATATTGTTACTGCCGCATCGCTAGGTTTATTAGTTGCCTTAATCTTCAGCTGGCAAACAGGCAGCTTTAATCAGTTCCTAATAGCTATAGGAATGATTGATGATCCAATTCAATGGACAGATATGCCGAATTTTATGAGGGGCTTAGTATCGTCCATTCTGTTCTGGCAATATTTTGGGTACTCAATGATTATCTATATAGCAGGTCTCCAAGGTATCTCAAGGGACTTATTAGAGGCTGCAGAAATTGATGGCGCTTCCAAGGTAAGGGTGTTCTTTAGTATAACTCTCCCCCTACTAAAGCCAATCATTTTATTCCAAGTAGTAACCTCGATTATTGGGGGTATGCAAATCTTTGATCAACCCTACGCCTTAACGGATGGATCGGGACAGCCAGATAATTCCACCCTTACTAGTGTCATGTATTTGTATGAGACGGCATTTACTCGTTATCAATATGGATATGGTTCCGCAATTGCCTTCGGGTTGTTCCTTGTTATTGTCGTCTTCTCGATTATATCCTTTGCCACGATGAACGCCAGAACAAAGAGTGAACAAAAATAAGGAGGAAATAGAATGATCTCAGAAACAAAAGTGGAAGCCATTCATGACAAAAGAAAATCGAAAAGAATCAAGCCTAGCCACATTATCATTCATATACTTCTCATACTACTTGCCATTGTTTGTATTGTTCCGTTCTATATTATGATCGTTTATGGTACCCATACAAATGCAGATATTGCTTCCCAATTTATCTTTTTCCCAGGGGAAGCACTGATTGACAATTATCAAAATATGACAGAAAACATTAATATTTGGCGAGGGTTCTTAAATAGCTTTATTATAGCAGGCTGTTCAACGGCACTTACCCTTTATTTCGGGGCACTCAATGCATACGGATTTGCGAAATACAAATTTAAAGGTAACAAAGTATTGTTTTGGTTTGTGTTAGCTACGATGATGGTTCCTCAGCAATTAGGTCTAGTCGGGACATTTCGGATTATGTATATCCTGAATTTACTCGATACGTATGCCGCTCTTATCCTACCAGCTGCTGCTAATGCATTTGCCGTATTTTTTGTCAAACAATTTATTGATGGAACCATTCCTGATGAGGTCATTGAGTCTGCGCGGATGGATGGGGCTAGTGAATTCAAAACGTTTAATCGGATTATACTTCCTATGCTGGCACCAGCTCTAGCTGCACTAGGTATCTTTGCCTTTATAGGTTCTTGGAATAATTTCATCAGTCCATTGGTACTACTGTTCTCTAATGAAAAGTATCCATTACCAGTCCTTGTACAAATGCTGCAAGGCTATTATGGCTCTAACTATGGCGTGCAGTACTTAGGGGTTGCCTTATCTGTCCTGCCAATTATCATTGTATTTGCGATTTTTTCGAAGCGGATTATCGGCAGTGTTGCGATCGGTGCAGTCAAAGGTTAACCATCAATGAACAAAACCTACTCTATGAGAAAAGGGTCTGATCAGCATGCAGTTAAATGGTTTATTAAATGTGTTTTACAACGCTGGTGTATGGGTAATCCGACTTGTCTATCTCAACCTATTATGGATATGCTTTACGATTATAGGTTTAGTAGTATTTGGGATCATGCCAGCGACCGTGAGCTTATTTGCTATTTTACGTCAGTGGATTCAAGGTAAGGAAATTGTTGCGGTATTTCCCACTTTTCGGCAGTATTTTCAAAAGGAGTTCTTGAGAGCAAATCTATGTGGATTGATCTTTCTAGTGGCAGCCATTATTTTGCGAATGGATATCATACTATTAAAAGCATTTCCATCATTTCCGTTTCAGCTGCTCTTAGGTATCACACTCTCTTTAGGAGTATTGTATGCGATTATATTGCTGTATTTCTTTCCGGTATACGTGCATTTCGAGGTTCCGTTATGGCATTATTTTAAATATGCCTTGATTATCGGTATTACCCAGCTGCCGATTACCATCATGATGATTCTGGGCAGTGTGGTAGTTTTCTGTATGTATTGGTTCTTCTCTGGATTAATACCATTACTTTGTGTGAGTTTATTTTGCCTAAATTTGATGTGGTTTGGGTATCGTGCCTTCCAAAATATAGAATATGAACAACAGAACGAAGAACACAAGCCATTACGTAGCAAAAAAGCAATAAGCCGTTGACGCAGGTCATTAGTAGAAAAAACTACTCATAGGCTAAAGCCTATGAGTAGTATCATTATGCCAATAATTTAGTTGACTCTTTGATAAACGCTGGAATATCATCCGGTTGGCGACTTGTGACTAATTGGTCTTGACAAACGAAAACCTCTTTATCTTGTACCTTAGCTCCAGCATANNAAATCGACCATAATCGACTTATAGCCGGTCACTCCACGTCCTTCTAACGATTTCGCGGTAATTAACAGCTGTGGCCCATGACAGATTGCAAATACCGGCTTTTTTTCATCCATAAAATGCTTGGCAAATGAAACAAAGCGATCATCTGCCCTTAGTATATCAGGGGAAAACCCTCCAGGGATAAATAGTGCGTCAAAATCAGCTGGTGATACTTCATCAATCCCTTTATCGATCTTTACGGTAGCATCCCCTTGCTTTCCTTTCACTGTTTTGCCAGTTTCGTCACCAATTGTTACCACATCATGTCCTGCATCCTTATATGCTTTTGCAGGATCTGTATATTCCACATCTTCAAAATAATCGGTAATAACGGTTGCTATTTTTGCCATTTGTAGAAACACTCCTCTTAAAGTATTATTGTTTGCTACATTCTTACTTTTCCACAGAGAAGTATTTCCTAAACATGACTAAATAATTATTTTTGTAATTCTTCTAACAAGCTAGCCAGCTTATCCCAAGTTTGAGTGACTCCTTCAAGTACACCCATATCCAAAACGGCTTGAAGTTCTTCAGCTGTTGGGTACTCAGATCTGCTTACTAGTTTTGTTTTTCCGTCTTGTTCGATGAAGGTTAATGTCATTTTAGTAGAAGGCATATCCTCTAGAATGTTACCTTCTGCATCAGAGAATGAATCAATGAGTACAATTTTTTCTGGTTCTTGAATATCTTGATAGACAGCCTTTCCCCATGACTCCATTCCATACTCTTCTTGATTTTCATCCGTACACTTCATGCAGTACTGCCATACTCCTCCAGGTCGAAAGTCTACATTACATACTGGAGTGGACCAACCTTCCGTCGACCACCATTTCTCCAAGTGTTCTGCCTTTGAAAACGCCTGGAAAACAAGCTCTCTTGGTGCATCAAAAGTGCGTTCTAGAACCAAATCCTTCCCTTCCACTTTCGAGGTAATTTTAGTATTTACATTATTCGGCATGCTATTGCCCTCCTTGGATTATATTAGTTCATAGCTATTCATCTTTTAGATAAATGCTATAATTACAAAAAGATTTATTCCTTATCACGCGACGCTTCTTTTCTTTGAAGCTCTCCTAAGTATTCATCCAAGCGATCAAGTCGTTGTTCCCAAATTTGTTGGAATGTCGTAAGCCAAGCCTCCATTTCCTGAAATGGTTCATGACGAAGCTTGTAAATTCTTCGATTCGCAACCGCTTGGACTTCGACAATCCCCGCGTCACTGAGTTTTTTAAGGTGCTTCGAAGCCTGTGGTTGCCGAAGCATTAGTTGATCAGCAATTTCCCCTACTGTCAGCGGACCATTCTTTAAGAGTTCGACAATCTGTAATCGGTTAGGCTCGGCAAGTGCATGTAACGTGGTCGTCTTCATTTCATCTGTCCTTTCCGATTGATGGAGTAACTATCTACTCCGTGTTACATTTATAATATACCACCAAAGGAATATTCTAGTCAAGGAATATTTAAGATATTTTTAAAAGAATAATTCTATCCATAATAATCACAGTTTATAGTGGATTATTAAGTTTCCATTGAAAGTTTAGTATTGTTGTCATTAAGATACTTTTATGTTATAAATAGAATGATCGTTCTATATAAGGGGTGTTTTCTTCATGAGCAAAAAAAAGCAAGATATAATGGAACATGCGGAACAGTTATTTTATAAACATGGCTTTCACGGTGTTGGCTTAAAAAGAATTGTTGAAGAATCAAATGTAGCTCTTATGACATTATATAACCATTTTCATTCAAAAGAAGACCTCATCCTTGAAGTGCTAAAAAGACGAGAAGAGCAATATTTTTCTATCTTGAAATCATCTGTTAAGAATGCTAAAAGCTCCATTATATTGTCCCTATCAGAAGCCCATATTGATTGGATTCGAAAACATGACACGAATGGATGCATGTTTTTAAGGGCGAAAGAAGAGTTTTCTTCAAATGATAATTATGAGATTGTCCAATACGTAAATGAGCATAAAAGATCCTTGCTGGATTTTTTTGAAGAGCTTGGCTTCGACCATAGTGAGGCTGCACAATTAGTGTTATTATTCGAAGGAGCTACAGCTTTATCGGAAACCTTAAATGTTGATGAAGTGGCTATGGCATTCATAAATTCTATAAAGTCTATGGGGCTTCATTTAAGTGTCGAGTAGTAGGACGTAATACCAACTAACAGGAAAAGTCCGTCGAAGACTTTTTCTCTTTTTACCAAAAAATATAATGATCGTTCTATATAAAAAGAGGTGTTGTTAATGAATTCAAAAAAATTAATCATGGTTGGTTTACCTATGATTGCGGTAACTTATGGTTTTGCAAGGTTTAGTTATGGATTAGTTCTCCCTTATCTACGTGAGTCTTTAGAGATTAATCCATCTGTGGCAGGAGTGCTTTCTTCGTTATCGTATTTGGCATATTGTATAGCGATTGTCCTAGCAATGTTATATATGCAAAAAGTTGGTTCCCGTATGATGATTTTAACAGCAGGGATCGCAGCAGCTATAGGAATGAGTATCATATCCATAGCCAATAGCTCACTAGCTCTTGGTATTGGTATCTTTATTGCTGGCCTAAGCACGGGGCTATCTTCTCCACCTTATGCAGATGTGATAAAGAAATGGGTAGATCAGGATAAGCGTTCTACAACAAATACGTGGATTAATGCAGGTACTAGTTTGGGAACTGCATTAACAGGGGTTATGGTTATCTTTTTGGCTAGCAACTGGAGAATGACATACCTTCTGTTTACACTAATATCGATTATTATATTGATACTTAATGATAAGGTCATTCCTCAGACAAAGGATACGAGCAAAACTCATCAGACACAAGCCTTTCATGTGACAAAAAAGGAGCTTGTTCATGCTTATCCCTTAATCTTATCTTCTTTGCTCTTAGGGGCATCGAGTGCACATTATTGGACGTTTTCAAGAGATTTGTTGTTTCAAATGGAGAACCTCCCACAAGCTCTGATTCAAGTATTTTGGATCATTATTGGCATAGCAGGCGTATTAGGAGGATTTGCTGGATATTTTAGTGAGAAAATTGGATTATTATCCTCCTACCGAATAAGTGTTATTTTGCTAGGAGCTTCTTCCTTATTATTAGGTTTATTTACAAATATTCTTCCTGTTGCCCTATCAGCGATTTCTTTTGGTAGTTCCTATATATTTATGACAGGTGTTTTGATCATTTGGGGCATCCATATCTTTAAAACAAATTCCTCACTTGGTCTAGGCTTACCATTTTTACTATTAGCTTTAGGTCAAGTGTTTGGTTCATTCATTGGAGGAGCGGTTGCTGGGCTTCTAGGTTATGAAGCCATGTTTATCCTATTTGCTTTGATTAGTTATATTGCTTTAATTTTTAATCCTAAAGAATAATTTTGAGAAATATACTTTCTAATTCCAAGAATGGGTTCTGAAATTTTATCAATCTTTTATTGACCTACTTTTTACGCTTTGAACTCCCCATTCAACGACAGTGAATTTCTTTGCTGTCTAAACAAAAAAGAAGGAGGCTAACTATTTAAAGTCAATAGTTAGCCTCTTTCTAATTAGTGTGATAATTTCATATTTCTCTACATAAAGGATTAAGCTTTTCTTCTTCTCATGATGAGGAAGAACACGCCACTTAAGAAGAGTAAAAACCCTGCTAATAAGTACTGAAAGGTCGTAGTGGCAGTTTCCGGTAGTTTTTGTCCGTCTTCCGTAACAGGCTGTTGTTCCATTGTTTCCTGTTCAAAAACGGTATAGGTGCTGAAGTGATCGGTTTGTGCTTTCACGTTTCCATCATGCCATTCTCCACCGATTGCTTCCCATTCTTCGAGTTCTGGATTCCAATAGAACAGTTGCACCTGATCTTTATCATTTACTTTGTCGCTATCAACAGAAAAAGTCAGTGTCACTTTTTCGTCGAAGGTATCCAATTGTTTTTCGCCTTGTTTGATTTCAAAGTCATAGACCACACTCAATGCTTGATCAATGTCAGCTAAACGCTCTAACTGGATGGTTGCAGCATCGGATCCATTAGTGAAATTGGAGGCAGCTAGTTGCAAGCTTACATTTTTTAACTGAATGATGATCGTTATATGATGCTCCTTCAGCCATTTTATTTGGTCAGAATTAAATGCTAGGTTAACAGAATCATTATGACCTCGTAAATCTATCCTTAGTTCACCTTGATCAGCTAGCTGATAGAGCGAGTCTGTTACGATCGTTGCTTCGCCATTGGTAACGTCAGGTGTTAAGGTAACACTGGTTTGTTTCTCCGGGTCTTTTGAATCCTCAGGATTTTCTGGATCGACAGGGTCTTTTGGATCTTCAGGATCTTCAGAATCTTCGGAGTCTTCAGGATCTGGTAAAACTGGATCAGAAGTATCGATTGCTTTGATATGTGCAACGACACTATTATGGTTATAAGTGACAGTTACCTCGTAATCATCTGCAGTTACATTATCGAATTTACCTTCCACCTTGTCAGCGGTCATTAAAGTAATATTTGCTGCCTTGTCTATTTCATAATTAGAAAGATCCAAATTCAGATCCCCACCATCAAGGTATAACAGTCCATCTACATTTAGTTGCGTTTTGTCATTATCCATTGCAATATCAAGGTTTCCAGCTTCCATTGTGAAGTTACCATTTACATTCAAAGGTTCATCTACATTAACTAACACTGTACCATCTTCCACATAAAGATCGCCTTCACCAAAAGCAGTCTCAGAAGTAGCTTCTAACGTTCCTCCTTCTAGCAATGTGCCTCCTGAATAACTATTATTTCCTGTCAATGTAAGTGTTCCTGTCCCTTGCTTGGTAAGCATACCACTGCCAGTTATATCATTTCTCCACCAATCATGGGCATTAAACCTTCCTTTTGAAGCATCCATATTTACTGTTACATTGCTTAAAAACGCACCATATCCATCAGATGCTGTTACCAAATCAAGTCTGCCCCAACCATTTGATTCGTCTATTACAGGGTAGCCTGATTCAATTTCTGTGGTATACAATACTTCTCTACGTTGTTTATCGGTCAAATAGGGCTGACGAGTTTCCAATAAAACTTCAGCCCCTTTAGGTACTACAGGGTCTAAACCTTTTGTGCCTGTTTGAGGTAATCCGTATGTAAGTTTTTCCCGATAGAATGCTTTATTTGCTTCGTGATCCTCCCACTTTTCTTCATCGTACGCACTTTCAAACGTATAATCCTCTGTTACTGTATGTGCATATTCGTACAAGCTCATTTCTTTTGATGCAGCTAATTCACCGAATACTTCTCCTGCATTTTGATAAGCCTTATCCAATACCTCTTGGTTTTCTGAAAGATTGTATGCGTAGGCAGTCATTGCTGTAGCTTGTATTCTTGCTCCTATAACATCAAGCGGAGAGTGCATGCCGGTCACTATTCTATTTTCTCCCATTTGAGCTGCTCTTGTTAGAAATTCAGCATATCTTTCTGGTGTTGCATATGCAAATCCGAATGTTGACAAATAAGATGCACTTGTATGCCCGCTTGGAAAGGCTCCGTCTTTACCTCTCCCGTCCTCTGCTTTTCTTTTTACATATTCTAATGCAGGAATTACTTCCACATTCGTTTCATATTGCTGGTAATGTCTTTCTCCTGTTTCTTTTTTACCACCTGAAGGTAATTCTTCTATTGTACTCTCACCACTGCCGATTGTATCCCAAACAGGTAAACCGTTCTCATCAACAACTTCTTTCACTTCTCCATTTGAATTCATTCTGTAAGGTCTTGGAGAAGAAAAAAAGTATTTAGAAGGATTAGACGAAGAAGGATTCCTAAATCTAATTAAATGAACTAAATCCATCGCATCTTCTAGTGCAGATCCCTCCCATTGTCCCATCCCTTGGGCTTGATCTTCAACAGTCGATTCTTCCAATACTTTATCCATGTCCTCTGATGATCTGACAACACTTGTGATCGGGTTAACAATCTCTACGTAGGCATTCGCTAAAGGTCCATAAGCTTCCATCATACTATATACCTTATCTCTTTGATCATCATAGTAGGCCGCTAACGCCTCTTCATTCGTTCTATTTTTAGTAACCTCTTCTACATATTTTATATTAGCTTCCCAAGTCCTCGGATTTCTGATTTCTTCGTTAGCATATGTCTTCTTATCTGCTATTACCTTTGTCTTATCATTTTTATATCCATCAAAATAAACGGTAGGTCCGTCACCATATTTTGCAATCTCACCATTTGCACCTGGTATAGTTAACGCAGTTCCGTCTCTCCAATCTGGTTGATTCAGAGACCATATTTGATCAAAACCATCTAAAATATTGATAAAAGGATTAGTTCTAGCTATATTCTTTAAGATAGGATCGTTAGCATTTCCACCATTATCTACTGCCGGTAAAGGCTGCTCAACTTCAGGAGGATCTGTATTTATTTCTTCAGTAGTCCCTTGTGGCTTTGCAGGTTTTGAATGCTCCTTTTCAGAATATTGACTAGCGACCTGAACAGGAAGTTCAAAAGATGCCATAGTTAGAACTGCAAGTAGTAGTATTATCGAGACTTTTTTCATGAATTTCATACCTTTTCCATTTCTCCTTTTTTGCTGCAGATTTTTAAATCACTTAACCACACTAATTCACTTTAGGGACTGTATGTTAAATGAATGTAGGGAAAATGTTAAAATTATGTATTTTTTTGTAGAAGGGAAGAGCCCTATTACGAAAATAAACGGGTTTGGGGAACTTTTTTTGCAAATCTTTCGGATATCTCTTTGAAACGCCAAAATGAGTTATTACAACTACTACCATAAAAAGTGGAAGAAAGCGATAGAACAGCCATGTGACTGAGGAAACGAAGAAGAAAACTGCCGAGCTGTTTCAGAAATTAGCTTGGAGTTTTCAAAGGGTATTCAATTCCAAATATGGACACGAAAAAGCCCTCTCTGCTCCATAAGTGCAAAGAGGGCAAACCCTTGGTATATAAGGTTTTTTAACGTTTTGAGAACTGTGGTGCACGACGAGCGCCTTTAAGACCGTATTTCTTACGTTCTTTCGCACGAGCGTCACGAGTTAAGAATCCAGCACGCTTCAATGTAGAGCGGTATTCTGGATCTGCTTCTAATAATGCACGAGAAACACCATGACGGATTGCACCAGCTTGACCAGTGAAACCTCCACCATTAACGTTTACTAATACATCATAGCTTCCTTCAGTTTCAGTTGCTGCTAAAGGTTGTTTAATAATTGTACGAAGTGTTTCGTATGGGAAGTAATCTTCCGCATCACGACTGTTTACAACGATACGTCCAGTACCTGGAACTAAACGTACACGTGCAGTTGAACTTTTACGGCGTCCGGTACCGTAGTATTGTACTTGTGCCACTATGAGTTACCTCCTTTTAATTATCCGCGAAGTTCGTAAACTTCTGGTTTTTGTGCTTCATGTTTATGTTCAGCGCCTCTATATACGTGCAATTTTTTACCCATTTTACGTCCTAGGCTTCCTTTAGGTAACATTCCTTTTACTGTTATTTCTAACATTTGCTCAGGATATTTTTCACGCATTACGCCTGCAGTACGCTCTTTTAATCCACCTGGGTGGTTCGTATGACGACGATATAGCTTGTCACTAAGTTTTTTACCTGAAAGTTCGATTTTTTCCGCATTGATAATAATGACATGATCACCAGTATCAACATGTGGGGTATATGTTGGCTTATGCTTACCGCGAAGGATTGAAGCAACTTCACTTGCTAAACGACCTAGCGTTTGACCTTCAGCGTCTACAACAAACCATTTGCGTTCAATATTCGCTTCATTTGCCATGAAAGTTGTGCGCATGATTGGTTAACCTCCTATATCTGTGAATCCATTATCTAAA
>JACYYK010005297.1_pt1 | contig 12687 bp, 11 predicted proteins | sample 8236871 | NCBI WGS metagenome assembly JACYYK01 (sample SAMN14103087, study PRJNA606662) | landfill metagenome | isolation source: landfill solid waste inoculated with endophyte fungus Paravalsa indica | place: India:New Delhi, Okhla landfill site | collected 2017-11-05 | reverse complement strand
AGCCGACCCAGGTTGCTGTCGTACTTGTGCAGGTGAGCCATCGTGGCGACGTCACCGAGGTCGTTGAAGGCAACTATCTCGATGTCGTGGCCGCTGGCCTGCACGGCGCGGAATAAGTTGCGGCCGATCCGGCCGAAGCCGTTGATCCCCACCCGGATCGGGCTCATGCCGTGCACCGGGACCCGCAGCCACGAGCGGTAGCCGTTCGCGGAAGCACCGGGATAGTGGACGACGGGGAAGCGACAGCGCTACGGATCGTGGACACGCCCGAGACCGTATCGATCGACATCTCTCGATGCAATCGACGAATGTGAATTGATTGTGTAACGTCGTGGATCGATGCCTGTCGATCTGGAGCTGACCCCGAAGACCAAGCGCGCCGCCGGAGCGCCGTGCTGCGAGCCGGTCGTCTACCCCGACGTCGACCGCGNNNTCGACGTGCTGCGCAAGCACGCGGGCAAGGTCTGCGTCTACGAGCTCGTGCCGCTGTTCGACGTCTCGCAGTCGACGCTCAGCCACCACCTCAAGAAGCTGCGCGATGCCGGGATCGTCGACAGCGAGCGCCGGGGGCTGTGGGCGTACTACTACGTGCTCCCCGGTGCGATCGACGAGCTCTCCGGGTGGCTCGGGTAGCCCGCCACTCGGAGCACATTGCCCCTCCTTCCGGGAAGGCCTCCGATGCCCGGATATCGCTACCGATTCGCCTACCGCACGCGAATCCGCTTCGCCTTCGTCGTCCCGGTGGCGTACGCGTACGCCGCCGAGGGCTTGACGACCGCGCGGAACCGATAGACACCACGGAGTTGGCGGGGGACGCGGTAGCGCGCGGTCCAGCGGCCGTTGGTCCGAGAACGGACGGTGGTGACGGCCCGCCAGCCGCTTCCTGCGTTGGCCTGGATAACGATCGCGGTGCCCTGCGGGGTCCCGGTCGTGCCGCTGAGTTGACCGGTGAGCTCGAGGCGCTGGCGGCGGTAGACGGTCGGGCTCGGCTTGATCGCCAACGACGTTGCTGCACGGACCGTTCGTGTCAGCTCGACTACGGTGGCGGGAATGGTGTCGCGCGTTCGGGCGAGCCACTGGACCTGGTAGGTCGCCGACCCAGATTTGGCGGGCACGCGAGCGGTGAACCGTCCGGTCCCGTCGGTCGTCAACGTCCCGATCGCGGCGGGTGTGGTGCCGCTGGCGGTCGGGGCGGCGATCAGCTGCAGGGTTGCCCCGGCGATCGCCTCGCCGGTGGGGGTAAGCAGCCGGCCGCGGAGCGTGTTGGCGGTCCGGGAGCTGTAGCGGGCCGCAAGCTTTCGGCTCGGGGCTTTGCCGCGACACGCGATCTGGTGGGTGCGGCGGTAGCGGGCCGAGGAGGCGCAGCGTTTGCGGACCCTCCGGTTCTTCGAAGGTGCTTTGGTGGTCGCCGGCCACCACGCGTTCAGGCGGGCGTCGTCGGCGGAGTGGGTGCCGTTCGGCTGTCCACGGAGCGCGGGGTCCGATCCGGGTCCGACGGAATCGCGGTTCTGGGTGATGACCTGGGCGGCTTGGAGGACGTGTTCGTTACCAGCGACGTCGATCGCGACGATCTGCAGCTGGTGGGTGCCGTCATCGACCTGGTTGGTGTCGACGGTCAGCTGGCCGATCGCGCCGGCCGGGCACGCTCGCATCGAGGTGTACGGCTCGGAGCACTGCGCCGGCGAGACGGCAACAGTCGTTTCATCGATCCGCGCTTCAACCCGCTGGACCCCGGACCCTTCGCTGTCGATTGCGCGGTACTCCACCAGGTGGGTGCCCTTGACCGGCGTGGCAGAGGAAGCGAGCGTCCCGATGGAGGCGCTGCCGGTTGGTGGGGTCGTGTCGCGCCAGGTGACCTCCAGTTGCATCACTTCGACCGACCCGGAGGCGTTCTCGCAGAGGGTCAAGACTGAGCGGCCACAGGTGACACCAACCCAGAAGCGCTGGTCGGGAGCCCCGGCCGCCTCGGAGACCGCCCGGTTGACACTGAACGATGTCGTCTGTCCCGATGGGCACGATGTGCCCTGTGCTGCGGTCGAGCAGATTCCGTAGGGGCCGATGCCGCCCTCGGCCATACCGGTACCGGCATGGAGCGTTCGGTTGGCCTGGGCGCGTAGGTAGACCGGTCGGATGCGGCTGGGCCATCGGAGGAGCCACTCCACCCGCGAGTTGCCCGTCGCGTTGCTGGGGTCCAGTGTTGCAACGAGGCGTCCCGGTCCGGCCGCGCAGCTCTCCGCCAGCGAGCCGGGTGCATCTCGGTAGGGCTGCCAGTCCTGCAGCGGCATTCCGAACTGGCAGTACTTCACCGTGTAGTCGCCGGCCGATGCTGGTGAAGACGAAACGAACATCAGCGCTGTTGTCGTCAGCGTCACGAGCAGGGAGAGCGTCGCAACTCGCGCCGATCGTCGTCGCGGATGGGGGATCAACGAACGCATCAGCGGCTCACATACGGTCGGGGTAGGTCGGCGGTCGGGTCAGCATCGATCAACAGGGCGGGGCATCTCAAAAGAGGCCGGGATCGACGGCCTTGTCGGGGTCACGCTTCGGCTTCGGCTTCGGCTGCGGCTGGGGGCCGCTGCTGGTCGTCGCGGAGGGCGAAGGAGACGAAACGCGTGGCGTTGGGCCGCTTGACGCAGCTGCTGACGTAACGGGAGCGTCGGTGAACGGAGCAGCGGCTGGCGAACCTGTAGGGATTCGGCTCGCAGCGGCGGTTTGCGCGGCCGCCCGGCGACGCTCGCGAGCCTTGCGTTTCGCGACTCGTTGCGCGCGGTCAATACGCTCAGCAACCATCGTGGCGCGGGCGGGGCGTGGGTTTTCGTAGCGGACTTCCGCGGTCTTGAGATGCTTGCGGGCGTCCACAAAGCGTCCGTGCTTCCGTGCACGCTCGGCGCGGGCAAGCAGGGTGTCGGCCGCTTGCCGCCTCGCGTTCTCAAACGCTGCGTCGTCGCCGGAGAACGTTGCGAGCGTCAGGGCATGGTCGTAGTCGCCGCGCGCGACAGCGTGTTCGATCCCGGGACGTACGGCGTCGCGGTCGAAGGCGGCCGTCAGGGTGATCGGTCGCAGGGCGGCGACCTCCGGGTCCGGACTGCTGGCGGTGGCGACCGCCAGGCCGCCCGCGATTACGGCGACCATCACGCCGATGGGCGCGAAAGCCCGGATCGGCCGCTGACGCGCTTCGGTCGTTGGCCTCGGGGGAGGCCTGCCGTGACCGATGCGCCGAACACCATGCCGTTCGGTGTTGGTGGCCCGGACGGTCGGCTTGGGAGGTCGGACATGACTGACCGCGTCCTTTGCTGGTTGAGCAGCGGACGAGAGCACGCGTTCCAGTGGTCCCGGGGCATCGCTTGATCCGGCTGCCGACGGATCGACCGATGCTCTGGGTCCTGCTCCGTCCTCACTGCCCCTTGGCTTCGCTGTCGCGGCCGTGTCGGATGGTGGGGTGGGCGTTGGAGGGTCGGGGTTGAGCCAGGCGTGCAGCTCGTCGTCGTTGATCTCCTCGGCGGCCTGCACCTTCGTGCTGAGCACGTCGATCGGCAACAGCCCAGCGGTGACGAGGTTCAGTGGGTTCGTGTAGACCCGGCCTCCGATGCGGACCACGCCGATCTTGCGGTTGCGGATCCTCGCCCGGAGCGCCGATTCGCTGATCGGCGCAGCGCTGTGCTTGGCGATCATGTCGACCGCCTCACGGATCGTCAGGCGTTGCTCGGGGGACATCACATCAGGCGATAGGGGGTGTTTCGACGCTATCCGCAACGAGACACAACGTCAAGGCAGCTTTTGTCTTTGTTTGCTTGGTACGCGATCGTTGCGCGTCGCCGGGGTGAACTTCGTGACTTCCCGGTTCGGTAGAACGTGGCCGCAGGTCACGCCTGCGACGGCGTGATCTGCCCGCGCAGGTAGGAGCACGTCTGGGCGAACAGCGCGAACGCTTGGACGAGCTGCTCGGGGTCCGGTCGACAGGAGGCTTCGGCCAGTCGTTCGGCGGCACCGGTGAGGGTGATCCAACCATCGGGGTGCTCGGGCCGGTGCTCGGCGGAAAGCTCGCCCGGCAGGTCGTAGCGCGAAGGTGGCCCCGGGAAGGGGTTCCAGGCCAGGCCCGCCTGATGCGCACGAGCCAAGGTCCGGGCGCAGTGATCCGCCGCTGCGGCGGTCACGGCAAGCCGGTCGGGGAGCGTGACGGGGTCGTTGCTCTGCTCGTGCGCCTGGAGCGCGCGGCACCAGGCGGCGTCGGCGAGGCGGGCGTCCTCGTAGACGGCACGGTGGGGCGGGAGCTTCGGAAGGTCAGGGGTCGGGTCGGTCACGGGCTCTGGGCTTTCGTAGGGGGTGGTCTATCACGCGGCTTGGCCGGAGCTGGGGTCGATGCCGACGTGGATGTGGTCGTCGTGGTTGCCGCCGACCTGCGACTTCCAGATGATCTGGAAGCGGATCCCCTGATGGTGGAGCGTGAACGCGCCGCCCTGCCGGGCCATCCGCGCTGCATCGGTGTGGTTCTTGCCGGCGACGATCAGCGCGGCTGTGGCAATTGTGTTGCCGTAGCCTCCGCCGGTGGCGGGGAACCCGTTGGCGGAGGAGCAGAGGTCGATCCCGTTGCCCGCCCAGTGATCGGAGACGTTCCCTGACGAGGACAGCCGGTTGTGGCTGGTGCCGGTGCAGACCTTCAGTCTCTGAGGCAGCAGCCCCGCGATTTTGCGCGTCACGGTCACCATCTGCGTCGACAGGCCGACCCCGGGACGGTTGGCGTTGGGAAGCAGGTCGAACGGCTTGTCGGGACCGTCAAACGCGGCGAGCTGCACCGACGGGTCGCCATCAAGGCCTGGGCACCCGGCCGGGACGTCGGCGCCATTGGGGTCGTGGGGCTCGGTGTCGGTGTCCTGGTCGCTGGCGGTACGCCCGGTCGAGGCGAGGGTCGTGGTGCGTGGGGATGCCGGGAACCCGTACGCTTTCGCGCGGGCCATGACCTCATCGGCATAGTTGGCTGAGCGGTCCGCGCAGGCGCCGTAGTAGTTGCACGCAGCGCGTCGATAACCGGCTTCCGAGCCGCCCGTCGGCGGTGCGCCCTTCTCGTTGCGTAGGCCCTTGGCGGAGGCGCAGATGTTGTCCCAGGGGTCCAGGACGTCCATGCGGCCGTCCTTGTTGCCGTCGCACTTGTTGCGGTTCCAGTAGTGACCGCAGCGGCCGCCGACGCCGAGCTGCATCCAGCCGACGCACCCGGCGTAGTTGATCTGGCTCAGATAGGCGCAACGGCCGTGGTCGCACTCCTGCTTGCCGATCGAGGCGAGGAACGCGACGTCGATGTTCCACCGCTTCGCCATCGCGACGTACATCTCGCGGGCCTTGGTGGGGATCTCATCCGTGCCCGTCTGCGAGAGGGAGCCGCCGTCGCGGGTGCCCGAGGAGTTGTCGGTCTCGCAGTTCGCCGGGGCACCGACGCTGAAGGCGACGATGGCGACCACCAGCACCGCGGCCAGAGCGAGCAGCAGCTTGAGTCCGCGACCCATCGCTGCTCACTCCCGCCCACCGGCGTTGAGATCGACCACCACGACCCGCCCACCACGGTGCTCGAGCCGAAACGTCAACGGCACCCGCAGCTCCGTTGCCGGCATCGCAGATCGGGTCTGCGGTGGCTCCGTGGTCAGGGTCGAGGTCGCCAACCATCCACCGCGGTCCGCCGCAGCGGTGACGCTCGTCGCTCGGTACCCGACGCTTGAGGAACCGTGGTCGATCTGGGCGCGGTGCGGCGTGGCCTGCACGCGGGCGACAAGGTCGGTGGTTGCTCCGTAGCGGCGCAGTCCCTGGACCGGCGTGTCGTGCGACAGGTAGCGGGCAAACGCGACGGCAAACCGGTCGGCGGTGGACTGCGCACGCGCCAGACGGGCCTGGGAGGCGTCGAGGCGACCCGGGCCATCGATGGGTGCCTGGACGGCGGCGGTGCCCCGCTGCTCTGGTGCGGCCAACGCCACGCCGACGGCGACTGCGGACAGCAACGCGGTGGTCGTTATCAGGGCAGAGAGCGGGCATCGCAGCCAGAGCGGTCGGGTCGGGGGAGGGTGGTCGTGGTCAGTCACGTCGAAACGGGTCGCGGGTGAACGGTCCCCAGTTGGGGTCGAAGATTCCTCCGCCGGCCGGGGCTTGCTGGCCGCGGCCGAGCTTGGCCATCAAGGAGTGCTCCAGCACGTCGTAGGAGCGGCCTCTTTTGCGGGCCTCCAGCTCGCCCTCGCGGATCCAGCGGCGGATCGATTCGCGGTGCACTCCCGCGATCTCCGCCGCTTGGTCGGTCGTGATGTACCGCTCGCCGCCAGGTGCGGCGGGCTCGGTGGACGTGTTGTGCGTTGTGCGTGAGGGCACGGGATCTCCTGTCTCAGGACCACAATACACAACAAATCGCAAAGAATCACGTGCAATGTGGTGCGTTGTGCGCTATAGATCCCTTACGGACAACAAGACACCGCGCAGCGTTGCGTCTCAGTGGCGTGGCGGGGTGGCTGCTACCGAAGGGATCAGGGATGAGCTACGCAACGTTGTACAACAACGCCGGCACTCCGACGTTGATTCTTGCCCAAGCCGACCCCGCAGGCCAGTCGCGTGCGACCGACAGCAAGGGCGGTAGTGCCGGATCCAGCGGGGCCGGGAGCTACCAGCCTGGCGGCGGGTTCCCGTCGCTCAAAGTCAGTCCCGACGTCAACGCACTTCCGGGGTTGAAGAAGGCCAACGAGGGCGTCGACGGCCTCGCCGCCGCCACGCTGATCGTGCTGCTGATCACCGGCGTCATTGGGGTTCTCACGTTGGCGGCGTCGAACTTCATGCAGCTGCCCCGGTGGGCGGAGCAGGGCAAGCTCGGTGTCATCATCGCCCCGCTCGGTGCGTTCGTCCTGGCGCTGCTGGGCCAGCTGATCGGCTGGGGCTGGTCCCTGGGAATCGGGTGAGCTCGTCGTGCTGACCGACGACCGCACCTCCCGCTGGGCCGTCGTGCTGCGGGTCCTGCTCGTGCTGATTGCCGCCGGGGCCCTGGTCCTGATCGGCCGGATGACCGCGCCCGACCAACCGCCGCCGCGGTTCATGGCCGGCGTGCCGGTCGGGTTTACCCGCACCCAGGCCGGGGCCCGGGCGGCGGCGCTGACCTACGCCACCAGCCGCGCCCGCGCGATCCTTTTGGCTCCACAGCATCGAAGAATCGCGCTGAACGCGATCGCTACGCCCCGGTTTGCGGCGGTTGCCGATCGGGAGGATCAGGCGCGGGATCTGGCACCGCTCTCCGGCCAGGAGGCCGGCCGCTACCTGATCACAGCATTGGGTTCCCGGCTGGATGGGTTCACTGATCAGCGTGCGCGGTTGACCGTGTGGCTGTTTCAGGTCTGGGCCGCGGACACGGCCGTCGGATCGTTCTCCACCCAAACCGTCGAGCTGGTCTGGCAGGAGAACGACTGGCGGCTGGACCGCCAGATCGACAGTCCGGTCCAAGCGGTCCCGCAGATCACGCAACGCCCCCGATTCGCCCAGACACGCGAGCTCGTCGCGGAGCTCGGGGCGCCGAGGTTCGGACGGCCGTGACCACGTGCGGTGCTGTCGACGTTCGCCATGTTCTTTGGTCCGACACCCAACCGCAGGAGCGCACCGCAACGCGGGAACACGCCGCTCGGAGGAACGACGGCGGCCCGGGATACGACCGGGGCTCGCCGCGGATCACGAGTCGCTCGCATGCGCGGCGCGCTGCTGTGTGCGATCGTCGCAGCCGGTGCGCTGCTCGTGGTGGGCGCATCGTCAACGAGTTGGGCCACGGACCGCCATACCGCCCAGCCGCCGTCGATCCAGACGTTGGAGCGCCGCGCGCACCAGCAGGGCTTCACCGCACCGGCGCTGCTGGGCAACGATGCAATCGGGGTCGCCGGCACCACAGTCGTCATCGCCAGGATCGGGCGGGCGTGGGAGGCAGCCAAGCGCCTCTATCTCGGCCAGCCGCAAAACCCCGCCAAGGCGCGCGAGCTACGGGTGGTGCTTGAGCGGTGGCAGCGTCGCGACGATCAGCTGCACGGTGACGCCAAGCGTGACGGCTGGCGGATCGCCAGCGTCCGCCTGCGGCTGCTGGCCCCGTCCGTCAAGTGGCCGGGGGAGAGCGATCGTCAGCACCGCACCCGGATCGCCACGGTGCTTGCTGCGGACCGCGCATCGTCCACCGACTTTTGGCGTCAGGTCCGCGCGGCGAAGGGCAAGGAGCCTTCCGACGGGGTGAAGGCGGTGTGCGGGGTGATCACGCTCGGCCCGACGGTCCTGGGTGCGATCGGCTCCGCCCTTCGCCTGGGCGGCCAGGACCAGGCTCGCAAGATCCGGGAGGCTTGCCGGCAGACCGGCAAGCGCGTGCAGGACACCACCGAGACGGTCGCCGGGGCGGTCAAGGACGTCGTCACCGACCCGCTTGGAACGTTGGCTAAGGGCGTCTTCGGACCGCTGCTGAAGGAGCTCCAGAAGGCGACCGTCTACGCGTCGCGGCAGGTGGGGATCGGGATCGACAAGGTCGCAAGCCCGGATCTCTCGCAGCGGTGGGTGCGCCAGATGCTCGGCCGTGCCGCCACGATCGCCGTACTGATCGCGCTGGTCGCCGGAATCCTCGGGATCGCGCACGCCGCGATCACCGCAAACCTCGCGGCGCTCGCCACCGTGTTCGCGCGGGCCTGTTTGTCGGGGATTGTCGGCTCCGTCGTCCTGACCGTGCTCAACGTCGGCGTCGCCTTCGTCGACGAGCTCACCACCATCGCGACCGGTGCCCGCGCCGGCCAGTCGGGCAAGTCGTTTGCGACCTTTGCCGACACGGCGACCAAGGCGATGTCGACCGCCGAGGTCCCGTCGTTTGTCGCGTTGCTCTTGCTGCTCGCGATGCTGCTCGGCCTGGTCGTGGTGTGGTGGGAGATGTGGCTGCGCGCACCGCTGCTGTACGCGGTGGCGTTCTTCTACGGTCCGGCGTACTCGGCGTCGCTGTTTCCGCCGGCCCGACAGGTGCTCGGGCAGCTCAACGCGCTGCTCAGCGCCCTCGTGCTGATGCCGCTGGTCGTGCTGGCGCTGCTGCAGATGGCGGTTGCGTCGCTGGACGGTCAGGACACGATCACCGCGGTCCTCCAAGCCACCGGCTTGATTCTGCTGGCCGCTGCATCCCCCGCGATTCTCGTCGCGCTGTTCTCTCCATCGGTCGCGCTCTCCGCCGCGGCAGGGATGGCCGGGGCGTTCACCGGCGGCCGCACCGCACTGCGCGCCGGGGGCAGCGCGGCGAGCGCCAGCCTCAGCGCCGCTGGCTTCGCCAAGGAACGCTTGAACGCCGCTCGCGGCAGCCGGCCTGGCTCCGGCGGTCGGCTCGGCATCGGTCCCGATGCGGGTGGCGACGCTGGTTCGGGTGGTGGTCCGGCACACGGTGCCGGTGGCGGTGGGGGACTGACACCGTCGGGTGGCGCACCCCGCGGACACCAGACCGGCGGGCCCGGCGCAGGCACCACCGCGGCACCGGGTCTGGACGGAGGTGGCCGATCGAACGCCGGCGCCAGCGAAATGCGCGCCAACCAGGGTGGCGCAGCGGCGGGTGAGGCGCATCGCGGGTTGGGCGGTTCGCGGCAGCCGGAATCCGGGTCGCGCGAGCGGCCCTCGGGACCCGGCGATCCGACGTTCCGGGGCGCTGCGGGTTCGCCCTCCCCGGATCGGGGATCGCTTGGTGACCGCGACCCCGCAGCATCCGGCCTCGGCGGAAGCCTCGAACACGGCGGCGGTGCAGGGGCGTCGCGTCCGCCGGGCCCGGGACTCGAACCCCACCCCGGCGGCGGGGGAGGCACGTCATCGACGGGTGGTGGTGCCGGTGGTGGCGGGCATCGTGGCCCGCAGCTCCCGCCCAGCGGCCTCCCCGACCCGCCCAGCAGCCCTTCTCCCGGTGGCGGTCCGGGCCGACCTGAACCGCCGACACCACGACCGGGCATGGCCGGGTTGCCGTCCCCGGACCAGCCCCCGAGCACCCCCGGAGACCCGTTTCCACGCGGTCGATCGCCCGAACCGCCTCGCGGTGGCGGGCTGACCCCACCGACCCCCTAGCCACCCCTGCCCTGGAGGACCCGCATGTCCAGCACCACCGACAACCATCTGCCCGCTGCTCGCCGATCGCACCGTCTCGGAGACGAGGAACCCCGGGTGCTGCTCGGCCTCGGCTGGCCCGAGATTGCGACCCTTGGTCTGCTGCTGGGTCTCGGGCTGATGGTGCTCTCCGCCCGCAAGGACACCACCGGTGTCGTGGTCGGCCTGACCCTCGCCGCCACCGGCGCGACGTTGGCGTGGGGCCGGCACGGCGGCCTGTCCCTCGCGCTCTGCGCCGCCATCCGCGGCCGCAGCCTCATCGGTCGCCTCGTCGGTGCTGATCGCTGGACGCGAACGGTCAGCGACGGGATCCGTCTGGAACACGGCCGGTTGCGCGCCCAGGTTGATCTTCCCGGCGAGCTCGGCCGCCTGCACCTGTTGCAGACCACGCTTTACGAGGACGGCACCGGCCCGAAGATCGGCGCGGTTTTTGACCGGCGGGCGGACACCTACACCGGCACGCTGCTGGTGCGCTCGACGTCGAACTTCGGACTGCTCGGCTACGAAGATCAGGACCGGCGGTTGGCGGACTGGGCCGGCACGCGGGAGGAGCTGGCGCGCGACCAGTCGCCGATCCGCCGCATCGCCTGGATCGAACGGACCCTCCCGGAGCCCACCGACGCGCTTGCCGACCATCTGCGCGAGCACCTCGACCCCCGGCTGACGCTGACCTCGTCGCCGGTGCGGTCGTATCTGGAGCTGCTGGACCAGGCCGGTACGACGACCGATCACCACGAGCTGCTGATTTCGATCCAGATCAGCGGCCGTGCCGCTCGTCGCCACGCGCACGCGCGTCACCGCGGCTGGACCCGGAAGGAAACGGCACTTCGGGTGCTGGCGGGGGAGATGGACCTCGCCGCCCAGGCGCTCCAGCAAGCCGGCTTGGACGTGCGTCAGCCGCTGGCCGTTGACGGGCTGGTGACGGCGATCCGGATCGGTCTGGACCCGTGGTCCCGACAGCTTCTTCCTACCGGACTGACCGATGCGGCCGCCAACCCCGACGAGGACCACGCTGCCGATCGCGACGAACCGCGCGGCGTCGAGGAAGCGGAGGCAGAGTTGGCAGGCACGGTTCGACGTGCCGCGGACGATCACGTGCGGTGGGACGGCTCACAGCACACGACGTTGTGGATTTCCCGTTGGCCCCGCCAGCCGGTCCGCTCGATGTTCCTCGCCCCCTTGCTGATGCGCTCCGAAACCACCCGAGCGATCGGTGTCGTGATGGAACTGCTCGGTCCCGAACGCGGCCTCCGGCAAGCCGAGACCACCGTCGCCGACGACGAATCCAACGAAGCACTGCGGTGGCGCGGCGGACTGCGGACCAAGCGCCAGGTCGCCAAGCGCGAAGCCGCCAACCGCCAACGCGAAGACGAGCTGGCCGACGGACACATCGACATCCGCTGGGCCGGCTATGTCTCCGTCGCCACCCCCGGAACCGACCCGCACGCCCGCCACCAGGCCGTCGATCGGGTGAAGGCCCAGGCTGCCCGCTGCGGATTGCGATTGGAGGTCATGACCGGCCAGCAGGCCGACGGTCTGACGTTCCTGCTGCCGCTGGGAAGGGGACTGCGATGAACAACACGGGAAGCAACCGTCCGGGTCGGCGACGCGGAGCGTTGCGGCGGATCGGTCCGGCGTTGGACTGGACCCTGAACCCCGCCCGGACGATCGGGGAACGACCGGGCTGGCGCGCCTCCACGCTGCATGCGCGGGCGATCTACCCCGCGATGGCCTCCAGCGGGCTCGGCCCGCACGGGGTGTATCTCGGTCGTGATCTGTTCGGAGCGGCGTTCTGCTTTGACCCCTGGATCACCTACGCCGCCGGTCTGACCGGCAACCCCAACGTGCTCGTCCTCGGCTCGCAGTCGATGGGCAAGAGCCTGCTGGTCAAGACCTACGCCCTGCGCCAGCACGTGATGGGCCGCCGGTTTGAATGCGTCGACGTCAAGGACGAATACGGCCCCCTGATCCAGGCGATCGACGGGTCGTCGCTGGCCGTCTACCGCGACGGCCCGACCCGCCTGAACCCGCTGCGCCCCGGCCCCGACGGCGACCCCGCCCAAGAACTCACCGCAGCCGTCGCCGCCGCCGGGCTCGGCCGCCGACTCGATCCTGCCGAACGCGTCGGCCTCGCCGCCGCAGTGGAGATCATCACCCGCGCCGCTGTCGGTGAGCACCGCGAACCGACGCTGCCCGAGCTGGTCTCGGTGCTGCTCAATCCGCCGGCAGGGTTGCAGGAGGCGATGAGCTCGACCGGTTCGGATGAGCCGCGCCGCGAGCTGCGCACCCTCGGTCTGGGGTTGCGGTCGCTGTGCGAGGGCGCGATGGCCGGCATGTTCGACGGCCCCACCACCGCAACCGTCGACTGGGACGCACCGGGCGTCCGTCTAGACCTCTCCCAGGTCACCGACCCGACGGCGACCGCGGTCCTGATGACCTGCTGGATGGCGTTTCTCCGGCAACAACACCACGCCCGAGCGGACCACCACGCCCGTGAGGGCACGAACGCCCGTAAGACGATCCGGGTCAACGACGAAGCGTGGCGCCGCCCCGCCGTCGCAGGCGTCGCCGCCCGGGTCCCGGAGG
>JACYYK010011582.1_pt1 | contig 12689 bp, 13 predicted proteins | sample 8236871 | NCBI WGS metagenome assembly JACYYK01 (sample SAMN14103087, study PRJNA606662) | landfill metagenome | isolation source: landfill solid waste inoculated with endophyte fungus Paravalsa indica | place: India:New Delhi, Okhla landfill site | collected 2017-11-05 | reverse complement strand
CGGAGAGCAGCGACCTCGTCTCCAAGGTCAACTCAAAGACCTCGGACACGAACGCCGCAGAAAGCCCGAACGCCGCCGAAGGCGCGAACGTTGCCGGTGCGGCCTCGGCTGCACAGTCCTCGACCGATGCCGATGGGGCTTCGACCGACGCCGATCAGGCGTCGGCAGGTGACGCATCTGCGGACGCGACTTCGGCAGAAGCGGCCTCGAACGCTTCGCCAGCGGAATCCTCGGCAGCGAACAACGAGGCCACGGCACAGGGTCCGGACGACGATGCGAACGTCCGCTCCACCGAAGCCACCGTCGTCAGCACCCCGGCCGAGGACAAGCCCACGGCCGATGACAAGGCAACCGCGGATGACGATGAGCAGGCGACCGCTGTGATGGAGCCGGCGACCGGTGGGGAGCGGACGACCGCTCCCGAAAGCGAAGAGCCGACTCAGTACGTTCCCGTCGCCGACTATGCCAACCGTCCCGAGACCGACGGGCGTTCGGACAGGTCGAACGAGGAGACCATGGCGCAGACGGCCGTCGACAGCCAGCCGGTGCCCGCCGATGCCGGTCAGAACCGGTCCGGCGATGCTCAGAGCGACGGTCGGAACGCCGATCAGAACAATGGTCAGGCCGAGAACCAGGACGGTGGACGCCCCATCATCCAAGCGTTCTGGTTCGCCGTCCCCGAGCCGCGCGAAGCTGTGGACGAGACCACCGGAATGCCGGTGTTCACGATCTACCCCGGCGACTGGTACCTCAGCCTCGAGGACAACGGATCCTGGTTCAAGGTCCGCGACTCCGACGGCAGCACCACGGGTCTCCTGCGCAACATCGAAGGAATCCAGCGCGGCTGATTGGGCTGGCAGCCACTCGCACGTCAATGCTGTGGACAGGCCTCGGTCGACTCGGTGCCACCGGCACCAGGTGAGGTGACCGACAGGCCGGTCCACCGTGGCTGGCCTGGACTGAGGCTGCAGACCATAACAAGGGGCGCCTCCTGTGACTCAAACTCACAGGAGGCGCCCCTTCGTCGTTCCCTCCACAGGACAGTGCTCCGGTCTGGCCTGAGTCCGCCGGCCGAGTCCAGGCTCGGTGCATGCAGGTAGCCCTCATCACCGACCTCGGTGCGATCACCGAAGAATGCGCCCGAGTCGCCGAAAGCATCGGCATCTCACTGACCGTCCTGCCTCCCGACTCCGGAGGCTGGCAGTCCGCGTCGCTCATCCTCCTCGGCGAAGACGTCCGCGAGGCCCCAGCCACCGACAAGGCGGACAAGATCCTCGTCGTCCTCGACGATGACGAACCCTCCTCGACCTGGGCGAGAGCAGCCCACCTCGGCGTCGACCAGCTCGCCATGCTGCCCGCCGCAGCGGAATGGCTGAGCGGGCGGATGATCGCGGCTGTCGAACCGCCGAGCGCACCCGGAACCACGGTCGGCGTCGTTGCCGGCTGCGGAGGAGCGGGAGCCTCCGTGCTCGCATGCGCACTCGCCCGACGGGCCGGAGCCGATCACAGCACCGTCCTCGTCGACGCCGACCCGCTCGGCGGGGGACTCGACCTCGTCCTCGGTGCCGAAGCGGTGCCCGGGCCCAGGTGGACCGACCTCAGCGCCTCCCGCGGACAGCTGCGCCCCTCCACCTTGGCCGATGCGCTGCCCCGCCACGACGGACTCGCTCTGCTGTCCTGGGGTCGGGACGACACCGTCGACCTCGACCCGGACGTCTTCGACGACTTCCTCGCCGCGGCCGGTCAGGCCTTCGGCCTCGTCATCGTCGACCTGCCCCGCCATGCCCCGCCCCAATGGACCAGGCGCTGCCATCATGTCCTCCTCGTCTCCCCGGCCCGGGTGCGATCTGCCGTCGCCTCCTCCCAAGTGGCCAAACGCCTCTCCCAGGCTCACCCGGACGTGCGCCTCGTGGTCCGCGAAACCGGGGCCGGCGGACTCGACGCCGACCTCCTCGCCGACTCCATCGGTCTGAGCCTGGCCGGAAGCATCCGTGATGATCGGGGCCTGTCCGCCGCCGTCGATCGCGGCGAGGGAATTCCGGGCGGAGCGCACCTCGGCCGCCTCGTCGACCGATTGCTGGGGGAGTGGGTGGAATGAGCGAATGGCTCGACGCCTCCCTGGTCGCCGACGTCCGCAAAACGCTGCTCGACAACCCGGGACCGGTGACCACGTCCGCCGTCGCCGAGGCGGTCCAACGCACCGGACGCGTGCTCGGTTCCTCTGCCCTGCTCGAACTCGTCACCCGGCTGTCCGCGCAGCTGTCCGGAGCCGGGCCCCTGCAATCCGTGCTCGAGGTGCCCGGCACCACGGACGTGTTCGTCAACGGACCGCGAGAGATCTTCGCCGACACCGGTGATGGACCCCGGCTGCTCGACCTCACGCTCGGGTCCGAGGAGGACGTGCGGTCCTTGGCGGTGCGGTTGGCCGCCCTCGGCGGACGCCGCCTCGACGATTCGAGTCCCTATGTCGATGTGCGCCTGCCCGACGGGGTGCGGATGAACGCGATCGTCCCACCGATCTCCGGGGAGACGACGACGATCAGCTTCCGCGTGCCCAAACGGGCCGGATTCCCCTACTCCCAGCTCTGCGCCGAAGGGTTCGTCCCCGACGAGATCAGCCCCCTCATCGCCGAGGCGGTCACCTCCCGGGCGAACATCCTCATCTCCGGCGGGACGGGCACGGGAAAGACCGTCCTCCTCGGCGCTCTGCTGTCCCTGGTGGAGACGATCCAGCGCATCGTCATCGTCGAGGACTCCCGCGAACTCATCGTCACCCACCCCCACACCGTCCAACTCGCCGCCCGCCAGGCCAATGTCGAAGGCGGCGGCGAGGTGACCCTGACCGACCTCGTTCGCAACGCCCTGCGGATGCGGCCCGACCGCCTCGTCGTCGGGGAGTGCCGCGGCGCCGAGGTCCGGGACATGCTCACCGCGCTCAACACCGGTCATGAGGGTGGGTGCGCGACGATCCACGCGAACACCGCCGAGGCTGTGCCGAGCCGGGTGGCCGCGCTCGGTGCGCTGGCGCAGATGAGCCCGGACGCCGTGTATTCGCAGTTCTCCACTGCAATCGACCTCGTCATCCATCTGCGTCGCACCGGTTCCGAACGGGGAATCACGGAACTGGCGATCCCGACGAGGACCGGAGCCGAGGGAGTCGTCATGGAACCGGTGTGGGGCCGCCCGTCACCATCGACGACGGGCACCGTCAATCGACGTGCCCTGGCTCGGTTCGAAGCCGTGCTCGAACAGAAATCCGCCCGATGATCGTTCTCACCGCCGTCCTCATCGCGGCCGGGATCATCCTCGCCGCACCCCCGGATCCGGGGTCGAGACTGCGGGAGCTCCTCCACCGCGGCGAAGGCGGCGAACCGGCGCGGAAAGGAGTGCGTGCCTTCTTTCGCCGAGGCGGCCACACCGCCGATGATCAGGCCGAACGGCTGTGGGCGATCGCCGCCGTCGAGAACTGCGCCCACCTGCTCAAGGTGGGGATGACTCCGCAGGCGGTGATGACCACACTGAGTCGGCACAATGACGCATTGGCCCCGATCTCACGCGCGATCTCGTTGGGTGAGGAACCCGGACGCGCCATCGCCACCCGCAGCAGCGCCTTGTCTGAAACCGCCGCTCATGTGCTGTCCGGAATGGCCGCCGTGTGGACGGTGTCCGAACGCTCCGGAGCCCCCGCCGCGGAGATGATCCTCCGCTATGCGGCAGCTCAGAGAGACGCACTCGATGCCGAACGCGAACGCCGCATCGCCATGGCCGGACCGAGGTCGACGGTGCGGGTGCTCAGCTGGCTGCCGCTCATCGGCGTCGGTCTCGGCCTGCTCATCGGCGTCCGCCCTCTGGAGCTCATCAGCGGGCTGCCGGGACAGCTGAGCATCGGGGCCGGCCTCCTTCTGTACGGGGCCGGCCGATGGTGGATGCGGACGATGATGCTGCGGGCGCAGAGGTGACCATGATTCCCCTGCTCATCGGTGTCTGTGTCGGGTTCGGCGTGCTGCTGTGGTCGGGAACGACCCGCGGGAGACTGCAGAGCCTCCTCGGCGAGAGCAGGACCGATCCCACCGACACCGAGGCGGCCGCACCGGAGGCGGGAACGGCCGGATCGGGCACAGAGCGGGCGGTGGCCGATGATCAGTTGGCGTTCGACCTTGACCTCGTGGCGATCTGCCTGACCTCGGGCCTGCCGATTCCCGTGGCGCTGACCCTGACCGCCGAGGCGACCGACGACCGATCGGGTCTGCAGAGGATCGCGCGTGCGATGACGATCGGGGGACGCAGACTCGCCGACGACGACCGGCTGCTGCCGGTGCTCGAGGTCTTCGAGTTCTCCGAACACACGGGTGTCGGCCCGGCACCTCTCATCGAGTCCGTGGCCGAGGAGCTGCGAGCCTCCTCCCGCCGTCGTCGGCAGGAGGCCGCCGCCTCATTGGGTGTGCAGCTGGTGCTGCCCTTGGGTGTGTGCATTCTGCCGGCGTTCCTGCTGCTCTCGGTCGTGCCGGTCGTGATCTCGCTGCTGACCGACCTCACGACCGTGTTCTTCTGAGGTGTGCGCGACCGCGGCACGCAGCGGTTTTCACCCGGCCCGGAAGCCGCGGTGACCTGGTTTTCAGGCTCGACCGATAGGCTCGGGACATGGCACCGGTCACACCCTTCAATCAGCTGTCCAATGTCGAACAAGCCGAGAACTACGCCGAGAACCTCTTCATCGGTCGATCCGTGCGTCTGCGCCCCTTGAGGGAGGATGATCTGCCCTACCTCGAACAGTGGTGGTTCGATCCCTCGATCGTGGTCCTGCAGAATCACACGGTTCTGCCGCGGCCGGAAGGGGGAGTGTCCGAACAGTTCTCGCAGTGGAGCGCGAACACGTCGAGCGAGGCAGTCGGCTTCAGCATCGAACTGACCGAAACCGAAGAGTTCGTCGGTCACGTCACGCTCTACGGACGCAACCCCATCAATCAGTCCGCCACTCTGGCGATCGTGCTCGGCCCCGAATTCCACGGCCGCGGATACGGTTCGGACGCCGTGCGACTGGCCGTGAAATACGGGTTCCTCCAGCTGGGACTCAACCGCATCGAGCTGCAGACCTGGGCGTTCAACACCCGCGGGATCGCCTCCTATACAAAGGCGGGATTCGTCGAAGAAGGCCGTCGACGCGAAGCCGTGTTCTTCAACGGCCGTCGTCACGACGAAGTGATCATGGCCATCCTCAAAGACGACTGGGCCGGCAACACCTGATGCGCCGGCAGCACTGACTCCTTCGCAGTTTCCTGTGGACGGACTCTCCACTCGACCACCGTGATCCTGTGGACCCAGAACCCGTTTCCACAGGCGCGAAACCGAGTCTGGACACGTCGGTGCGCTCACTCCCAGGATGAAGGTCCGCTCGCAGAGTGCGAACGGGATTTCAGCCAAGGAGGAGAGCATGGCCACCACATCACCGCCCCCGGAGATCGATGATCCGCCGACGGGGCAGATCGAACCCGTCGAGGATCACCAGGTGATCGAAGAGTTCTGGGAGCCCGACACCGGAGCGACCACCGCCGAATATGCGATCACCACTCTGGCCGCGTGCGGATTCGCCGCTCTGCTCGTCGTGGTTCTCAAATCCGAACCGATCAAGGAACTCATCACCGGGGTCATCTCCTCGGCGCTCGGGTTGGGAAGCTGAGCCGTCTCATGGCACGCGGACGCTCCCGTCAGCGGCAGCGAGGAAAGGACCGCGATTTGGGAACGGCGACGGCGGAATTCGCCGTCGTCATGCCGGCCGTCGTGCTTCTCATCGTTCTGCTCACGGGAGCAGCCGCGGTCGGCTTCTCCCAGCTGCGAGCCTTCGACGCGGCACGGTCCGCGGCCCGTGAGATCGCCCGTGGCGAACCCCAGGCCGCAGTCGTGTCCGAAGCGAAGAAGCACGCCGGTGACTCCTCGACGGTTCGCGTCCGAGCCGACGGCGGATATTCGGTCGTCACGGTCACGATCGAACTGCCGGCCGCGATCTTCTTCCTCGACACCGTCGATGCGAATGCCACCGCGCGATTCGAAGGCGACAGGAGCGGGCCGTCATGACGAACATCGTCGTGGGGCTCTGCTCGATCGTGTTCGTCCTCGTCGCCGCCATCGGCAGCCTCGGCCAGGCCTTCGTCGCCCACAGTCGGGCGCAGAGCGCTGCGGACCTGGCTGCGCTCGCCGCCGCGGACGCCGTGCGGGGACTGGCCACCGGAGAACCGTGTGAGATGGCGAAGGAAGTCGCGAAGCGCAATGGCGGTCACCTCGAGGACTGCCGTGCTTCGCTCAGCGAACAGTCCGCCTATGTCGTCATCGAAGTCGACATCCCCGGGCCTCTGCCGAAGGTCAGAGAGGAGGCTGTCGCTGGGAAATGAGGGGGACCGCTACCGGAGCACGGTGCGCAGCAGCCGCAGCGCAGCGTCCTTCTCCAGCGGTTCGTTCCCGTTGCCGCACTTCGGCGACTGCACACACGACGGGCACCCCTCGATGCACTCACATGCTGCAATGGCATCCCGGGTCGCACCCAGCCACTCCTCGATGACCTCGCTGCCGCGTTCGGCGAATCCCGCACCACCGGCCAGGCCGTCGTAGACGAACACCGTCGCCAGTCCGGTGTCGGCATGCAGCGCCGTCGACACTCCGCCGATGTCCCAGCGGTCACAGCCGGCGAAGAGCGGCAGCAGACCGATCGATGCGTGCTCGGCGGCATGGACGGCGCCGGGCAGGTCGCCGGAGACGACTTCTGCCTCGTCGAGGACGCTCTGCGGGATCGTCCACCACACGGCCTTCGTCCGCAGAGTGCGCTCCGGCAGGTCCAGTTCGTGTTCGGCGATGATCGCTCCACCGCGCTTGGCTCGCATCCGGTAGGCCACGACCTGATCCTTGACGTCGACGGTGCCGCTGCACACCGCCACCCCGGAGGTCAGAAAGCGCTGTGCATCGGTGTCGACGATCGAGATCTCAGTCTGCGAGCGCGGCTGAGTCGTGTAGTCGACCTCGGCACGTTCGACGGCGACGATGCGGTCCTCGAGGTCGAGATCGAGGACGGTGAAATCGATGCCCTGATGCGTATACACCGCTCCCGGATGGGCGCCCGTGTGGGCACCCGATTCGTCGACAGTGCCCAGCAGAGTACCGGTGCTCGCCTCGACCAGGCTGAACTGTCCACCGCCGGAACCGCGGATATCGGACAGGTCGGTGGCCGGTTGGTCTTTGGCCCAGAACCATCCGGTTGGTCGTGCCCGCAGCAACTTCGCCTCCACGAGGTCGTCGATGACCTCGGACGAATTGTCCGGGAAGTGCACGAGGTCGGCTGACTTCAGCGGCACTTCGGCGGCAGCCGCACAGAGGTGGCCCGAGAGCACATGCGGATTGCCCGGATGGATGACCCCGGCGTCGACGGGGGAGTCGAAGATGACTTCGGGATGATGGACGACGTACGTATCGAGCGGATCATCGCGGGCGATGAACACGGCCATCCACCGCTGCCCGGCCCTGCCGGCGCGCCCCGCCTGCTGCCACAGGGACGCCAGAGTTCCCGGCCAGCCGGAGATGATGACGAGGTCGAGCCCGGAGATGTCGATGCCCAACTCCAGGGCATTCGTCGACGCCACGGCCAGCAGCTGGCCCGACCGCAGAGCGGTCTCGAGCATCCTGCGCTCTTCGGCCAGATACCCGCCCCGGTACGCTGCGACCTTGCCGGTCAGGGTCTCGTCCACCTGTCCCACCTGGTCGCGGACGGTCTGCGCGAGGGCTTCGGTGCCGCGGCGGGAGGCGATGAACGTGATCGACCGAAAGCCCGCGCACATCGAATCGGTGATGACATCGGCTGCCTCGACCAGACCGCTGCGCCGGTCCCCGCCCGGAGACACCGGGGGTTCCCACAGCGCAAAGCTGCCGGCCGCCCGCGGCGACGAATCCTCGGTCACCGCCTGTGCGGGCCGACCGGTCAGCTTCGCAAAAGCCACGTCCGGGTCAGCCATCGTCGCCGAGGCTCCGATGACGACCGGGGACGCGCCATAGTGGGCGGCGATGCGCAGCAGGCGGCGCAGGATGAGCGCGACATGGGACCCGAACACTCCGCGGTACCGGTGGGCCTCATCGATGACGATGAAGCGGAGGTTCTTGAACATCCGAGCGAAGCGCTCGTGCTGGGGCAGAACGCTGCGGTGGAGCATGTCCGGGTTGGTGAAGATGACGTTCGCATGCCGTCTCGCCCAGTCCTTCGAGACCTGCGAGGTGTCCCCGTCATAGCTGGCCGGCCGCATGCCCTGGATGACGAACCGTTCGAGTTTGTCCAGCTGATCGGCGGCCAGCGCCTTCGTCGGCGCGATGTAGATCGCCGAGGCGGTGCGCAGCTTCCCGCGAGTCGATTGGATCGCTTCGAGCACCGGCAGCCAGAATCCCAATGACTTGCCCGACGCGGTGGGGGTCGCGATGACGACGTCGGAACCGTCCCTGGCTGTCTGTGCCGCTTCGAGCTGGTGCTGCCACAGAGCGTCGACGCCGATGGCATGGCAGGCGTGCCTGAGCTCCTCGTCGATCCAGTCCGGCCATTCCGCGTCCCGTTCGAACCGCTGCGGGATATCGCGGACATGGACGATCCGCTCATCCCGGGCACCGAAACCGGTGACGATATCGAGAAGAGCAGAGGAGGCCATGAGTCAATTATGGCGCAGTCGCTAGGATTCTTCTGTGACTGATCTGCCGTTGGCCCACCTGGGCGAGACCCTCTACCGTTCCGGATACACCGAACCGCGGCTGCGCCAGTTCTGGGGTGCCGCGACCTCGGAGGCGCTGCTGCGCAACAATCCCGCACCCGCCATCCACCACTGCACCCGGACGCTTTCTGACGAGTCGGCGACGGCCGCCGACCGCGCACTGGCCGGTGCCGCGCTGCTGTTCCATCTCCACCGCACCATCCCGGTCACCGAGGTCCGAGCTCTGCTGGGGGAGACCTTCGACACCGCCGCCGAGGCGGGGCTGATCACCGTGGACGACGACGAGGTGACCGCCCCGTTCGCGCTGACCCCCTATGATCTTCCCGTCGGTGTCCCGCGCGGCTTCCGTCCCGGGGACGAGAACCTCTACCTCGTCGCCGATCACGGCACCCTGACCACCCCGGATGTGCTCGACGGCAAGTTCGTGCTCGGACTCGGCGGTGCCGGCCGCGNNTGGTGTCCATCACCCCGCGCGACCATGTCGGCGTGGCCGCCGATATCGGCACCGGCTGCGGAATCCAAGCCCTGCTGCTGGCACGCCACAGCGACCGGGTCATCGCCACCGACATCTCCCACCGAGCCCTGCGCCTGGCTGAACTCTCGGCCGGACTCAACGGTGTGACGACGATCGAATTCCGGCACGGGTCTCTCCTCGAACCGCTGAGCGATCCCGTCGATCTGCTCGTGTCGAATCCGCCGTTCGTCATCACCCCACGCAGCACGGACACCACCTTCGAGTACCGAGACGGCGGCATGACCGGGGACCGACTGGTTCGGGAACTCTTCACCCGGATCCCTGCGCACCTCACCGCGGGCGGACGCAGCGTCTGCCTCGGAAACTGGGAAGCCGCCTCGGGGACGGACGATGGACCGGAGACCTGGGTCGACGATGCGGATACATCGGTGTTCGTCATCGAACGCGAGGCCCTTGACCCCATCGCCTACGCGGAAACGTGGATCCGCGACGGCGGGATCCCTCGTGCCAGCACCGCCTGGAACGAGGCGGCATCTGCCTGGATCGACGACTTCGCCACCAGAGGTGTGGACGAAATCGTGTTCGGGTACGTGTTGATGAGCCGTTCCGATAACGATGTGCCAACGATTGAATCTGCAGACTCCGCGGGCAGCCAAGACACGTCGAGCCTCGCCGGCGGGCCGTCGGGGGAGGGAGTATTCAGAACCCGGGTGAGAGTCACCTCGGCGCCGGCGAACAATCCGCACGGGCTCGCGGAGTTCCTCACCACGATCATCGCGATCCGGACGTGGCTGGCGTCGGCCGGACCCGAGGAGATCGCCGAGACCGCGTTCACCCGCTCGCCCGACCTCGTCGAACATCGTCATTTCGTTCCGGGAGCACCGGAACCCAACTCGATCACCTTGGAACAGGGGATCGGCTTCGGGCAGGTCTTCGACCTCGATACGGCGTTGGCCGGGTTCGTGTCTGTCGCCGATGGGACGCTGACTCTGAGGCAGACGGCCGGGGCTCTGGCTCAGCTTCTCGAGGTCGATCCCACGGCTCTGGAAGATCAGCTCGTGGCGCAGGTCAGAGCCCTGTGCGCGGCGGGTGCACTGCTGCCCGACAGCGATTCTGTCGAGCGCTCGACGACTCGGTCGACCGGGGAATAGGGATAGGATCGGAAACCGTTGACCCCGTGTCCGAGCCGAAACCGGACGAGGTCCGGACAGCTTCCGTGGGTTGAGGGCCGATGAGGTTCGTGCCCGTTCAACAGTGTTACATTGGGCCGGATCGTCCGTTGCAGTGGGCAGCTGATGCCGTGAGAGGAATGTGAAAGCGTGACCGCAACCGAGAAGAAGCCCCGTCGCCTCGTCATCGTCGAGTCTCCGACGAAGGCGCGAACGATTGTGGGATACCTCGGCGACGGTTATGACGTCGAGGCCTCCGTCGGTCATATCCGCGACCTGCCCACCCCCTCGGAGCTGCCCGCCGATATGAAGAAGGGGCCGTACGGAAAGTTCGCTGTCGACGTCGACAACAACTTCGACCCCTACTACCGGATCGATCCGGGCAAGAAGAAGAAGGTCACCGAACTCAAGCGTCTGCTCAAGGACGCCGACGAACTCTATCTGGCAACGGATGAGGACCGCGAGGGAGAGGCCATCGCCTGGCATCTGCTCGAAGTCCTCAAACCGAAGATCCCGGTCAAGCGCATGGTCTTCCACGAGATCACGCCCGAAGCGATCGAACGTGCCCTGGAGAACACCCGCGATATCGACACCTCGCTCGTCGATGCGCAGGAGACCCGCCGCATCCTNNGTCTCTACGGCTACGAGGTCTCACCCGTGCTGTGGCGCAAGATCCGTGCAGGGCTCTCGGCCGGACGTGTCCAGTCCGTGGCCACCAGGCTCGTCGTCGAACGCGAACGCGAACGCATGGCCTTCGTGCCAGCCGACTACTGGGACCTCGACATCGATCTCGGTCTGCCGGACGGGACGAACCCGTTCGCCGCGAACCTCACCACCCTCGACGGGTCGCGGGTGGCCACCGGTCGTGACTTCAACGACAAGGGTGAGCTGAAGAACTCCTCGGCGACGGTCGTCGACCAGGTACGCGCGGAGTCTCTGGCCACAGAGCTCAACGGCAGTGCGAAGGATGCGCTGACGGTGACCGCGGTCGAGTCGAAGCCGTACTCCCGCCGCCCGGCCGCGCCGTTCACGACCTCGACCCTGCAGCAGGAGGCCGGACGCAAACTGCGCATGAGCGCTCGTCAGGCGATGCGCACCGCCCAGTCGCTGTACGAGCACGGCTANNACCGACTCCTCGGCGCTGTCGGGTCAGGCCATCGCCGCCGCCCGCAAGCAGGTGACCGAACTCTACGGCCCCGAATTCGTTCCGCAGTCACCGCGCCAGTACGCGAGCAAGCAGAAATCGGCACAGGAGGCCCACGAGGCGATCCGCCCTGCCGGTGACTCCTTCCGCACCCCGGCGCAGGTGTCCAAACAGCTCAACGGCGATGAGTTCCGCCTCTACGACCTCATCTGGAAGCGCACCGTCGCCAGCCAGATGGCCGATGCGAAGGGCAAGACCGCGACCATCAAGGTCAGTGCAGCTCTCGCCGATGGTCATGAGGCCGGATTCAGCGCCAGCGGCACCGTCATCACCTTCCGCGGGTTCCTCGCCGCCTATGAAGAGGGCCAGGACGCGTCCCGCTACGACACGAAGTCCGGGGAGTCGCGGCTGCCGCAGGTCGAAGAGGGCCAGGCGCTGTCGGTCGTCAAGGCCGAAGCCGACGGACACACGACCGCTCCGCCGCCGCGTTTCACCGAGGCCAGCCTCGTCAAACAGCTCGAGGAGCTCGGCATCGGCCGTCCCTCGACCTATGCGGCGACGATCTCAGTCATCCAGGACCGCGGCTATGTGACCACTCGCGGCAACGCACTGGTGCCCAGCTGGTTGGCGTTCTCCGTCGTGCGCCTGCTCGAGGAGCACTTCACCGGACTCGTCGACTACGCGTTCACCGCCGACCTCGAATCCGAACTCGACCGGATCGCGATGGGCGAAGAGGACCGCAACGACTGGCTGGCCGGGTTCTACTTCGGCGACAAGGGTCAGGACCGAGAGGGACTCAAAGCAATCGTCGACGACCTCGGCGATATCGATGCCCGTGAGGTCAACACCGTCGCCATCAGCGAGGGTGTCAACCTGCGCGTCGGTCGCTACGGTCCCTACCTTGAGGTCGCCTCGGAGAAGGAAGGCGAGGACCCGAAGCGGGTCTCCGTCCCCGACGATCTGGCACCCGATGAGCTGACAGCGGCGAAGGCGGCCGAACTCATCGAATCCCAGGGCGACGGCGACCGTGAGCTCGGTGTCGATCCGGAGACCGGACACACCATCGTGGCGAAGAACGGTCGTTTCGGACCCTATGTCTCCGAGGTGCTGCCCGAACCTGAGGAGAAGCCGAAGCGTGGGGCCAAGAAGCCGAAGCCGCGCACCGGTTC
>JACYYK010002154.1_pt2 | contig 12705 bp, 10 predicted proteins | sample 8236871 | NCBI WGS metagenome assembly JACYYK01 (sample SAMN14103087, study PRJNA606662) | landfill metagenome | isolation source: landfill solid waste inoculated with endophyte fungus Paravalsa indica | place: India:New Delhi, Okhla landfill site | collected 2017-11-05 | reverse complement strand
GAGGGTCTGGGCGGCATCGAGGTCACCGACGAGCCCGCGGAGCGGGCCACCGGCAGCACGTGGACCGTGCCGGCCACGGTGACCGTGGCGGGCGACCCCGGCGAAGGCCGGGTCCTGCGGGGTGTGCTGACCGTACGCACCACCGACGACCTGCGCGTCGGCAGCTCCGAGGTGATCGTCGAGTCGATCGGCGGCTGACGTCTCGTACGACGCTGTCTCAGCCGGGTACGGCCACCGCCGTACCCGGCTGAGCTCTTTTCGGAAGCCCGCGGCACCGGCATTTCCCCGGCCCTCACTGGGTACTCCGTGTACATGGCTTCTCGACTCGACCGGTATCGGGCGAAGCGGAGCAAGGGGCGAACCCCCGAGCCGCTGCCCGACGACGCAGCGCCGGTTCGGGGCGAGGGTGACCGTTTCGTCGTCCACGAGCACCACGCCCGCAGGCTGCACTGGGACGTGCGTCTGGAGCACGACGGCGTGCTCGTCTCCTTCGCCGTTCCCAAGGGGCTGCCCGAGAGGCCGGGACTCGTGCGCCTCGCCNNGGCGAGATCCCGAAGGGCGAGTACGGCGCGGGCCTCATGACGATCTGGGACCGCGGCCGGTACGAGACCGTCAAGTGGAGCGACCATGAGGTGTCGGTGGTGCTCCACGGTGAGTACGTGCACGGGCGGTACGTGTTCTTCCGCTCCCACGACGCCGACGACAAGAACTGGAACGTCATCCGCTCCGATCCACCGGACGATCCGGAATGGACTCCGCTGCCGCCGCTCCTGAAACCCATGCTCGCCGTCGCCGGCTCCCTGCCCGCCCCGGAACGGGACGCCGAGTACGGCTACGAGTTCAAGTGGGACGGTGTGCGGGCGCTGGCCAGGGTGGAGGGCGGCAGGGCGACGCTGCACTCCCGGCGAGGCGACGACATCAGCGCCGTCTACCCCGAACTGCACGGGATCGGTGAGCAGCTCGGCAGCATCCAGGTCTGGTTGGACGGCGAGATCGTGGCACTACGAAACGGCAGACCCAGCTTCGCCGCGTTGCAGAGCCGGATGCACGCGAGCCCGGAGCACGCCCGCACCCTGTCACGACATCACCCGGTGACCTACCTGGTGTTCGACCTGCTGCACCTCGAAGGTCACTCCTGCCTCGACCTGCCGTACCACCAACGTCGCCAGTTGCTGGACAAGCTTGCGCTCGCGGGCGAGCACTGGCAGGTACCGCCGAGCTTTTCCGGCGACGGCACCGCCGTGGCGGAGGCGGCCGCCGAGCAGCGGCTGGAAGGCGTGATCGCCAAGCGCCTCGATTCCCCGTACCGGCCCGGTGAGCGCAGCAGCGCGTGGGTGAAGGTCAGTCACCTACTGACGACGGAGGTCGTCATCGGAGGATGGCGGCCCGGAGAGGGACGACGCTCCGACACCTTCGGCTCCCTCATGCTCGGCCTCCCCGGCGGCAAGGGCCTGGACTACGTGGGACAGGTGGGCACGGGTTTCGACGAGGACGCCCTGCGTGTGTTGGCGGCGCGGCTGCGGCGACTGGAACGTCGCACCTCGCCGTTTGCCACTCCGCTGCCTCGGGATCGGGCCGCGGGAGCCCACTGGGTGAGCCCGAAGCTCGTGGGCGAGGTGGTGTTCAAGGGCTGGACGGACGACGGCAGACTGCGCTTCCCCGCCTGGCGGGGACTGCGGCCCGACCGCGATCCCGAGGAGTTGGCCCGATGACCGACACCGGACAGCTCGTCGACATCGAGGGCCGCCGACTGCGAATGTCCCACCTGGACAAGGTCTTCTACCCCGACTCGGACTTCACCAAAGGCCGGCTCGTCGAGTACTACGCGCGCGTGGCGCCCGTGTTGCTGCCGCATGTGAGGGACCGGCCATTGACGTTGAAGCGCTACCCCAACGGCGTGGANNCGTTCTTCGAGAAGAACGTCTCGGGGCACGCGCCCGACTGGGTGCGCACCGTTCGCATCGAGACCCCCGGCAGCACTCGCGGTGCGGAAAGCGCCGACTTCGCTCTCGTGCAAGACCTCCCCACCCTGATGTGGGTGGCGCAGTTGGCGAGCATCGAACTCCATGTTCCACAGTGGACTGTTGGGCCACGAGGTGGTCACCGTAACCCGGACCTGCTCGTGTTCGACCTCGATCCCGGCGCGCCGGCCACGATCGTCGAGTGCTGCGAGGTGGCGTTGTGGCTCCGCGACGAACTCGCCGACGACGGGCTGACCGCGTATCCGAAGACGAGCGGCTCGAAGGGGCTGCAGCTCTACGCGCCCGTCCGCACGCGCTCCCCGGAACGCACGAGCGACTACGCCAAGCGACTGGCCGAGGAGCTGGAGCGAAAGCATCGAGACCTGGTGATCTCCCGCATGACGAGGAACCTGCGCGACGGCAAGGTGCTCATCGACTGGAGCCAGAACAACCCGAAGAAGACCACCATCGCCCCGTACTCCCTGCGCGCGAGGCCGTCACCGACCGTGTCCACCCCGGTGACGTGGGAGGAGGTCGAACGGTGCTCCCATCCTTCCGACCTGGTGTTCGTGGCGGACGACGTCCTGGAACGCGTCGACGACCTCGGCGACCTCCTCGCCCCGCTTCTGGCGGAGCACCGTCCGGCGTTGTGAGGGGAGCGCCGTGTCAGGTCAAGGTGTCGTCGAGGAAGGCCATCGTGCGGCCCCAGGCGAGGTCGGCGGCGTCGGGGTCGTGGAACGACGGCGCGTCGAAGTTCGAGAACGCGTGCCCGGCGTCGTAGCGGTACACGGCGATGTCGGGCCGGTTGGCCACGGCCGCCTCGACGGCGGCGATCTGGGCCCCCGAGATGTACGGGTCGTGGTCGCCGTAGTGGAACAACATGGGGCATTCGACGGACCTCACGAGGTCGAGGTGGTCGTGCACCCCGGAGCCGTAGTAGGACACCGCGGAATCGAGTCCCCGGCCCCCTACTCGCGCGGACGCGGCGAACAGGTAGGAAAGCGTTCCTCCGAGGCAGAAACCGACCGCTCCCACGCGACCCGAGCACTCGGGTCTCGCCAACACGTGCGCGAGGGTCGCGGTCATGTCCACCACGGCCAGATCGAGATCGAGGCGGGCCGCGAGTTCCATACCTTCCGAAAGACCGGATTCGTCGCCGCTTTCGAAGCCCGGCCGCAGCCGCCAGAACATGTCCGGAACGACGGTGAGGAAACCGCTCTCGGCCAGGCGACGCGCGAGTTCGCGCATGTTGTCGTTGACGCCGAAGACCTCCTGCAACAGCACCACCGCGGGAGCGGGGGTCGGGTCGGGAACGGCCACGAACGCCCGGAAGGTCTGCTCCTCGGACTCCTTCTCCTCGACCGTGATGTTCTCGTAACGCGTAGCGACCACGAAGTGATCATCGTCGTGCGCCGAAGGCCGTGCCAACACCCGAGCGCTGCGCATCACGTTTCCCGAGGCTGCCGGCGGCGTATCCCAAGACTATGCTCGCCTCTATGCCACGGGCGGTCGACATGAGAACAGCTGAGGACCGCCTGCGTCGGATCGAGGCGGTCACGGACTCGGACCTGGCACACCTGCAGGTGGAAGACGTGCTCCAAGTGCTTCTGGACCGGGTTCGGGAGAACCTCGATGCCGNNACTGGCTCACCTCAGCTCGGAAGAAGCACTTCAAAAGCTGCTGGACCGGGTGCGTGAGGTCCTCGACGCCGACACAGCGACGGTCCTTCTCCTGGACAACTCCAGACACTATCTCGTCGCCACCGCCTCCTCGGGAATCGAGGAGGAAGTACGTCAGGGCGTCCGCGTGCGCGTGGGTGAAGGCTTCGCGGGACGGGTCGCCGCCGAGCGCCAGCCCTACCTCATCAACGAGATCAATTCGAGCACCGTCGTCAATCCGCTGCTGTGGCGCAAGGGCCTCCGCACGCTCGTCGGGGTGCCGCTGTTGTCCGAGGGGAAGTTGCTCGGCATTCTCCACGCCGGCACGCTGCGTGACCGCGAGTTCGACGAGGACGAGATCGAGTGGCTACGCGTAGCGGCCGACCGTATCGCCGTCCACGTGGCCAGCCAGCTGACCGCCCTCGAACGCAGCGCCGCCGCGGCCCTCCAGCACTCCCTGCTTCCGACCGAACTGCCGCAGATCTCGGGCCTCGACCTCGGGGCCCGGTACGTGCCCGCCCAGAACCTCGGCGTCAGCGGCGACTGGTACGACGTCTTCTCCCTCCCGTCGGGCCGGGTGTGCATGGCCATCGGCGACGTGGTGGGCCGGGGACTGCCGGCAGCGACGGCGATGGGAAGGCTTCGCACGGCCGCCCGCTCGTACGCGCTGGACAACGACGACCCCGCCGAAGTACTGACCAAGCTCGACCGGCACGTACGGCACTTCGAGCAGGAGCTGATGGCCACGGTGGCGTACGCCATCTGGGAGACCTCGCTGGAGAAGGTGCACCTGTCACTGGCCGGTCACCTGGCCCCCGTCCTGGCGTTGCCGGGAGAGCGGAGCCGCCTGGTCACGGAAGCGGAGGTGGACGCTCCCATCGGCGTCAGCTCCTCCACTCAGAACAGGCGTACGACCACGGTGGACGTGCCCGCCGGCGCGGCCCTGCTCTTCTACACCGACGGGCTGGTGGAGCGCCGGGACCGACCGTTGGACAACGGTCTCCGATTGTTGTGCGAGGCCGTTCGCAGCGGTCCGGCGGACCTGCTGTGCGCGGAGGTGATGAGCAAGCTCGTCGGCTCCGATCCCCCCGCCGACGACATCGCCCTCCTCGCGGTGCGAAAGCAGCCCCCCGCGACGCCGCTGAAACTCGACCTGGAGATCGAGGCCGTTCCCCAGTCGCTGGCCGAAGTCCGTACCGAGCTGCGGCGCTGGCTGCCCAGCGTGGGCGCCTCCGAGGACGACACCGCCGACCTGCTCATCGCCGACGAGCCCACCTCNNGCCGACCTGCTCATCGCCGTCGGGGAGGCCGTGGCCAACTCGATCGAGCACGCCTACGGCCCCCAGGGCGGCACGGTGGGTATCCGACTGGAAGCCCACGAGGGAGAGGTCGAGATCGGTATCTGCGACAAGGGAACGTGGCGCGCTCCGAGGGGCACCCACCGAGGGAGGGGGACCCAGCTCATGCGTCAGCTCTGCGACGCGATCACCATCGAGCACGACCCGACCGGCACGTGTGTCGTGCTTCGGAAGCGGTTGTCGGAAGGCGAGTCCGCATGACCACGGCCAACGTCGAGGTCCGCTCGGAGGAGAACACGGTCGAGATCCGGCTCACCGGAGAGATCGACCTGTCGAACAGCGACTCGGTCAGGGAGAAGATCTTCGGCGCCATCAACAACTACCTGATCGCCGTGAAGATAGATCTCAGCGGCCTGGACTACATCGACAGCGCGGGGCTTCGGGTACTCTTCGCCCTGGCCGAACGGCTGCGACTGTTGCAGACCGCCTACACCGTGGTCGCCCCCGTGGGCACTCCCACGCGCCGGGTGCTGGAGATGTCGGGCATGAGTGCCGTGGCCCAGGTGAAGCCCTGACCCGGCCCCACCACGTCCATGGCTTTCCGCGCGGTGAAAGCCTTCCCCGCTTCACGTGCCACGGGCCCGGCCGTCCCGGTGCAAACCATCGCCGGGAAGGACCGGGCCCGCCGGGTGCGACTCCGGCAGCTCAGGCCGACAGCTCCGGGACGCGATCGGCGTAACGCGCCACGAGTTCGACGTTGCGTTCGTCCCCACCCGGCACGTTGGCGCTGGTCCACAACGGCAGCTCGACTCCGCGCCGAGAGGCGAGGTCGTCGAGTTCGGCGAGCAGCGACGCCCACGTGTACGCGGCGGCGACGGTGGAGGAGGCGCAGGTCCTCGGCGAAGCGGCCGGGTACACCACGTCACCGGGTGGCACATGCGTGTCGAGGACGACGGTGGCGTGGTCGGCCAGGCGGGTACCGCTGCGGTCGGTGGCCCCTGCCGACGCCGTCGTGGAGGTGATCGCCACCACCGGGACCCCCTTCTCCAACGACGCCTGGGCGATCTCCACTGGGTACGGGTTGCGCCCGCTGGTGGAGAACACCACCACCACGTCACCATCGCGGATGTCCGCTTTCTCGACGAGCGCCCGACCTCGGCCGGGCACCCGCTCCGCGGCGGAACTGCGCAACGCCCCCGACAACGGAATCACCTCGGGGTCCCACAGCGGCCGGACCGCCGCGAGCCCACCGGCCCGATAGAACGTCTCGCACACCATCGCCAGCGAGTGCCCCGCCCCCGCCACGTGGACGATGCCGTCCCCGTCAATCACGTCGAGCACCAACTCGGCCGCTCGGGTCAACTCCTCACGCTGGGAGTCGATGGCATCGAGCAGCTTCCTCATCAGCTCACGCATCCGACACGATCCCCTTCACCTCGGTAGTCACGGCCATCTCATCTCCGTCGGCCGTCTCGCGCAACCGGTCGCCCGTACGCCGAGACGGGTGAATCCCTCGTGTCCGCCTCTGCGCTGCTCCGTTCGGTCTCGGTGGTCTTGACCACGGGGTGGCGAACCACCTACTTTCCGACATTGGACGTCCTATGTCTGGATGTTCGACTCAAGGAGGCGACGATGCCCACCCTGCCCCGCCGTGTCGTCCTCTCGTTCGCCGCCGTGGTGGCGACGGGACTCTCCCCGGCCACGCCCGTCCCCGCGACGGCCGCCCCGCCACAGCCCTGCACCGGCTCGGTGCCGTACACGTCGGGAACGGAGGGTTATCACACCTTCCGCATTCCCGCCTTGGTCCGAACCAATTCCGGTGACCTGCTCGCCTTCGCCGAAGGACGCGTCGAGTCGGGCAGCGACACCGGCGCGATCGAGGTCGTCGTGCGTCGCTCCACCGACGGCGGCTGCACGTGGGGGCCGCTGTCCGTCGTGTCGAGCAACGGCGACGCCACGGCGGGCAATCCCAGCCCCGTGGTCCTGGAGAACGGCGACATCGTGCTGCTGACCACTCGCAACGGTCGCGTCACCGAACACGAGATCATGGCAGGAGAAGTGTCCGAAGAAGACACTCGCCGGGTGTGGGTGCAACGCAGCACGGACGGCGGTGAGACGTTCTCCCCCGCTGCGGAGATCACCGATGTCGCCAAGGCACCCGACTGGCGGTGGTACGCCACCGGCCCCGGACACGCCATCGTGCTGCACCACTCCCGGCACGCGGGCCGGATCGTCGTTCCCGCGAATCACTCCAGCGCGCCGCCCGAGGGGTCGCGGGACACCGGGACCGAAGACAAGTACTACGGCGGGCACAGCCTGATCAGCGACGACGGCGGGCACACGTGGCGGATCGGGTTCACCGACGACCGCACCGACGGGGTCGTCGCCGCCAACGAGACCACGGTGGCGGAGTTGCCCGACGGCACGCTGTACTTCAGCAGCAGGGACCACGGCACCGCCGAGGGCAACCGGGTCGACGCCTACAGCGCCGACGGCGGCGAGTCGCTCGTCGCGCCGTACACCGTTCAGAAGTCCATTGTAGACCCTCAAGTGCAGGGCAGCGTGCTCCAGACGACGAAACGAGAAGTGCTGTTGTTCTCGGCACCGTCACATCCCACCGAACGGCGTGCGATGGCCGTGCGGGTGAGCCGGGACGGGGGCCGGACCTGGCGGGTGGCGTACTCGGTGTCGGACGACCCGGCGGCCTACTCGGACCTCGTACAGCTCGACCGACACACAATCGGCCTGCTGTACGAGACGGGCGCCGACCGCCCGTACGAGACGATCACGTTCAAGCGCCTACCCCTCCCCTGACGGCGTGTCCGCAGTCTGTGCACNNTCTGTGCACACGTGTCCGCAGCTTACGAACGCATGTCCGCGGTTCTCCCGTACGTCGGCGCGGGCTCTCAATCGGCCCGGACGGCGTAGGACAGCGACTCCTCGCCGTGCACGACCTCGCCCGCCACGAACGTCGCCACCACTCCGATGCCGTCGATGGCCGACGTCGGCACGGCGGTGGGGTCGTCGTCGAGGAGCACCAGGTCGGCATCCATCCCGGCCTCGATGCGCCCCCGCCGGTCCTCCTGACACGACGCGTAGGCCGCGTGCGTGGTGTAGGCACGCAGTGCTTCCAGGGCGTCCACCCGCTCGTCCTCGGCGAGGACCACGCCGGCGCTCGTGGTGCGCTCGACCATGTTGCGCATCCCGGCCAGCGGAGCCCCCGTACCCACGCACGGCCGGTCGGAGCTGCCGGGCACCCGCAGCCCCGCGTCGAGGAACGAACGGTGCCGGTACAGCCACGGCACCCGCGCCTCCCCCAACGACTTGCGCATGGTGTCGCCGATCTCGTACAGGAACCGCGCCTGCGGCACGGGAACGACGTCGAGTGCCACCAGCCGCGGAAGCTGGTCGGGCCGCACCATCGCCGCGTGCTCGATACGGTGCCGTACTCCCGGCCGGGGGAACTCCCGCTGAGCCTGCTCGAACGCCTCCAGGGTCAGGTCGATGGCGCGATCGCCGATCGCGTGCGCCGCGACCCGCCAGCCGCTTCGGTGAGCGTCGATGATGCGCTTGCGCAGCACCTCCGGGTCGTCGCCCAGCACCCCGAGCCCGCCGTCACCCTCGAACGGCTCCGTCACGGCGGCGGTCCGGCTGCTCAACGCGCCGTCGGTGAAGATCTTCATCGGTCCGATGCGCAGGAAGTCGTCCCCGAACCCCGTACGCACGCCGAGATCGAGCCCCACGAGGTCGTCGACGAGCGGGTGCAGGGTCTCGGCGGCGGGCATGAGTTCCACCCGCACGGTCAGCTCGCCGCGCTGCCGCGCGAGCTGGTAGGCCGCCGCCTCGGCGGGGCTGTGCCCGATCCAACCGCCCGCGACGCCCGCCTCCGTCACGTGGGTGAGCCCCTCGGCGGCGTACACCTTCGACGCCCGCGCGACGGCCCGGACCAGCTCCTCGACGGGGTACGGCTTCACCAGCGCGTCCACGAGCTGCTGCGCCTGCTCGGCGAGCAGGCCCGTCGGCTCGCCCGAGGCGTCACGCTCCACCACGCCCCCCTCGGGCACGGTGGCCGTACCGTCGAGGATGCCCGCCTTGTCGAGGACGGCGCTGCTGACCGAACACATGTGGGCCGAGCGGTGCTTCAACCAGACGGGGCGGCCGCCACCCGCTCGGTCCAGCGCCGCGCGGTCGGGGTGACCGCCGAGCACGAAGTCGTCGTACTGCGACCCGATCACCCAGGCGTCCGACGGCAGTTGCGCCGCCCGCGCCGCCACCGTGTCGTACAGCTCGTCGAGCGACCGGCACGCCGAGAGGTCGATCTCGGCGAGCGACAACCCGTACCAGACCATGTGGTTGTGCGCGTCGGCGAACCCCGGTGTGAGCACGGCTCCCCCGCCGTCGACGACGGTGCGCGCCGCCGCTGCGTCCACCTCGTCGTCCACCCCGACGATCCGACCGCCCAGCACTCCCACGCTGTGAGCTCTGGGGCGCTCGTCGCACATGGTCAGCACACGCACGTCACGCAACAGCAGGTCGAGCACCGCGGTTCCTCCCTAGGATCGGGGTACGAGGTCGGCCGATTACGCTCGGAACACGCTTGACGGTACTCGGGCTCGGCAGGAAGGGGCAGCACGCTTTGCGCCGAAACAGAGCCAGGCACCTGATAGCTCTCGCGACGGGACTCCTCGCGGCCTCGCCGCTGACGGCCGGATGCGGCGGCTCCGAGCCCGCGGCGACGGCCCCGGTGGAGAAGACCTACACGACGACCCTGCAGCCCTTCACCGACGACGGCGAGCCCGCGGCGGGCCTACGGGTGATCCAGTCGGTGTCCGCGAGGTGCATCCCCTCCGCCCTCACTCCGGGCAACGACCGCGCCCGCCGTTGCTTCACCAACGAGACGTCCGTGGCGATGGACCCGTGCTTCCTCCCGGAGCGTCCCGTCGTGGAACGCGACCCCGACAACGAGATGGCGCGGGAGCTCGGCGCGCAGAACGTGGCACTGTGCGTGTCCAGCCCCGAGCAGTCCGACGTCACCAAGGTGTACGTGTTGCAGGACAGCGGCCCGGCGCCCTGGGACACCGTGCTGGGCGAGGCGTACTGGAGTCTCGAACTCGCCGACGGCACACGGTGCCTGAGGACACGCGACGTGCCCGAGACGCGGGCGGGATTGGAGCTGAGCTACGGCTGCGACGACGGCGGGTACCTGTACGGCGCTCCCGACGAGACCCAGCGGGTGTGGACGATCCACCGTCGCGCCGAGGACTCGGAGGAGCTGACACTCGCCGAGATCCGTACGGCCTGGTCGTGATCGGTGCCGCCTCCGTCCTCACACCGGGGGTGAAAACGGAGGGGCGACCGCGTCAGACGACGGGCTTGTCGTCGTCCTCGTCGTCGCCTTCGGCGCCGTCGACCTCCGGCAGCGTCCACTTGAGCTGGAACTCGATCTCCTCCTCGCCGTCACCGCGCTCGTGTTCGATCGAGAACCGGGCACGAGCGGGCACCCGGATGCGTTCTCCGGCGATTTGGATGCGGAACGGCTTGTCGGTTTCCAACGCGTCCGCCAGACGACGCAGTTTCGCCACAACTTCGGCGGTCGAGTAGAACTTCTCCACATCCCGCGGGGCGGCTGTCACGGGTTCCCTCCATTCGCAGTCATTGCCGACGGCGTGATCTTTTCACTCCGTCGGGGGAACGGGGCGGGAATCGGACGATTTCCTCACGAGTGTGGCCAGTAGTGCTCGATCAGCGAGCGAGCCAGAGGCAGCTCGGCCACGACGTCGAAGACCTCGGCACGCAGCGCCTCCACGACGGAGAGCGGAACGGAACGGGCCCCCAGCACTTCGCGCACCCAGTCGGCCGTCTCGCGCACGAGGCGACCGTCGTCGGTGAGAAGGGCGCCTTCGAGCGCGCGCAGGGGCTGCTCCACACAGTCACGGGTCACCAGCGTGAGGTCGTTGTCGGCCACGAGATCACCCCGGTCGACGACGCCCGCGGGTTCCCACCGCTCGGCGATCCGGCGGACGAAGGAATGGTGTTCGGCGTCGAGGGTGCGTTGTTCGGCGACGGCGTCCTGCGGCAGTGCCGGCACCGGTTCGACCGTCGTGGGAAGGTCGTCGACGAGTTCGAGCCCGTCGAGCAGCGTCGGCGCCCACGCCGTCGCGCCGAGCGCCCGTGCCCGCCTGTCGTCCGTCCCGAACGCGGCCCCACCCGCCAACACGGGAACACCGGCCGTGGTCACCGACTCGATGCTCCGTCGGGTGCTGGGAAGCCCTCCGCTCACGGAACAACTGATCGCCACCGCGTCGGGCTCCACCTGGTGCAGATACGAGTAGAGGCGCTCGGCGGGGGTCGCCGCTCCGAGGAACGTCACTTCCCATCCCCGCGCCCGGAAGCTGGTGGCCACCACCATCGCGGCGAGCGCGTGCCACTCGCGTTCGGCGCAGCCGACGATGATGCGGCCCTTCGTGATGGGCCACGACCGCACTCGCCGGGCCACGGCCTCGGTGGCGGCCAGGGAGATACCGGTGGCGATGTGCTCCTGCGCCACCGACCACTCGCCGCTCTGCCATCGCTCACCGATACGACACTGGGCGGGCGTGATCACGTCGCACAGCAACGACACGGGTTCCGCGCGGGCGTCGAGCGCGTCGTCCACCAACGCCACGGCCGTCGAGGCGTCGCCCTTCGCGAGCGCGTGTTCGAACCGGGTGAACAGCTCGACCGAGTCGGTCCCGTAGAAGGCGGAGGCGGCGGCCATGAATTCTTACGCTCCGTTCTGCACTGCTATCAGCGCGATGTCGTCGTGCGCCGCACCGTCGAGATGATCGAGGACGCGCTGCTCCACCGCTTCGCAGAGCGTGGCGGGGGTGGCTCCCGCGTACTCGGGGAGCAGGGCGCGCAGTCGCTCCTGACCGAAGAATCCCTCGCGGCCCCGTGCCTCGTCGACCCCGTCGGTGTAGAGCAGGAGGGTGTCCTTGGTCCCGAGCCGCACCTCGGCCTCGGTGAAGGACAGGCCGGAGATGACGCCCGCCACCGTTCCGGTGACGGTGGGCTCGTCGACGGTGCCGTCCGACCGCAGCACCAGCGGCGGGGGGTGACCCGCCACGGCCACGGTGGCGACCATCGTCCCCTCCTCGGGACGTCGCCGGAACCTCACGCACACCGCCGTCACGAACCGCTGCGAAAGCTGGCTGCGCAGCACCTCGTTCAACGCCCCGAGCACCCTGCCGGGAGAACGATCGAAGAACGCCGCCGTCCTGATCGTCTGCCGGGCGAGGCTGGTGAACACGGCCGCGTCGATGCCCTTCCCGCAGACGTCACCGATGACCACCGTGAAGTCGTCCGCGTCGCCGTGCACGTCGTAGAAGTCGCCGCCGATCCGCAGTCGCTGCTCCCCCGGCCGGTACCGCGCCGCCATGTAGACGCCCGGATACTCGGGCAGCTCCGGCGGGCGCAGCACCCGTTCCAGCGCGTTCGCCATCTGGGCGCGTTCCTCGTAGAGCTTGGCCGACGCCACGATGGCGGCGACCCGGCGGGCGAACTCCTCGGCGTTCCCGGTGTCGTCGGCGGTGTAGGGGCTGCCCCCACCGCGAACCATGACGAAGACACCGTTGGTGGTACCGCCGATGTTCAGCGCGACGGCGAGGACCGTCGTGGGATCGTGGGCGGCGGCCTCCTCCCGCAACGGCGTGGAGGGGATCAGCTCGGCGAGCACGGCGGCGATGTCGTCGTCGGGCGCGGCGTATCGCTCCGCGACCCCCCGGCGCCGGAACCGGCCCAGCCCCTGCA
>JACYYK010008274.1_pt1 | contig 12715 bp, 9 predicted proteins | sample 8236871 | NCBI WGS metagenome assembly JACYYK01 (sample SAMN14103087, study PRJNA606662) | landfill metagenome | isolation source: landfill solid waste inoculated with endophyte fungus Paravalsa indica | place: India:New Delhi, Okhla landfill site | collected 2017-11-05 | reverse complement strand
GCCGACCCGCCACAGCGTCGCGCGCAGCGGCCACACGGCGGGGTCGATCGGGCGGGCGAGTTCGGCGGCCACGGCCTCGGACAGGGCGGTTTCCGGGTCGTCGCACTCGTCGAGCGCGACGAAGGTCAACGCCACGGGGGCCGGAGGGTGCACGACCTGACGTAGCCGGTGACCACCGCCCTCGTAGGTGGTTCGCAGCGTCTCGTACTCGGTGACGAGCCGGTCGAGCGCGGACTGCCAGACGGCCGTGGGCAGCGGGCCCCGCAGCCGGGCGAGCACGGGCAGGTTGAGCACCGAGGGATCGGGGCTGTGCCGGGCGAGTGCCCACAGCATGCGCTGGCCGAGCGACGCGGGAGCCCGCACCGGCTCGTCCGGCTGGGGGTTCGTCCGTGCGGTGACCTCGTTGCTGCTGGACCGGCTCATGGCGGCGACGGTATCGGCCGCGCCCCCACGGCAGCGAGCGATCGCGTATCGCTTGCCTTCCGCGCATCGGCGTGATGAGGATGCGCCCATGTCCCGGTTACAGGTTCAGGGCGTCCTCGAGTCGGTTCTCGACTGGCAGTACGAGCCGACGCAGGGGTCGCTGCGCGCGTTGTACGAGCGGGCGAAGAGTGCACAGTGGAGCGCCGAGGACGACATCGACTGGTCGATCGAGGTTCCGTTCGGTGAACCGCTGCCCGACACGTCGTGGTTCTCCGTGGCGGCCTTCTCCGCCTCTCCACTCGCACACGGCGGCAAGCCCCTCTGGGACGCCTTCCAGTGGGAGCTGCAGTCGTGGATGGTCTCGCAGTTCCTGCACGGGGAGCAAGGAGCGCTGGTCGTCGCGGGTAGGCTCGCGGCGACCCTGCCCGACCTGGAGAGCAAGTACTGTGCCGCGAGCCAGGCCGTCGACGAGGCCAGGCACGCCGAGGTGTTCTCCCGCTACCTGCGCGAGCACGTGCCCGAACCGTACCCCATCGCGTCGTCGCTGGAGACACTGCTCACCGACATCCTGTCGGACGCGCGGTGGGACATCACGGCTCTGGGCATGCAGATCCTCGTCGAGGCGCTGGCGATGGCCGCGTTCCGGCTCGCCGACCGCACGTTCCACGACGCCCTGATCCGTACGATCGTCAGGCTGGTGGCACGGGACGAGGCACGGCACGTCTCGTTCGGCGTGCTGTCGCTGGAGGGAATCTACTCCGAACTGACCACGGCGGAGCGGGCGGACCGCGAGGAAGTGGTGCTCGAAGGCGCCGCGTTGATGCGCAGGCGGTTCCTGCTGGAGGACGTCTGGGAGCGGCTCGGTATCGACACGTCGGCCGGGGTGGAGTTCGCCGCCACGAACGAGCTGATGGTGGCCTACCGCCAGGCGATCTTCGCGCGCGTGGTGACGTCGCTGGGGCGCATCGGGCTCATGACTCCGAAGGTGCACGAGGGATTGTCCAAACTGGATCTCCTTGGTTACTCGTCCGCGCGGGCCGCGGCGGCGGGACTGGGCACGCGGTCATGAACGGTGGAAACACGGCCTCGCTCGGTGGCGCGGCACGGGCACAGGCGCTGTCGGCGAGGCTGTTCGCGGCCAGTCTCGGTGCGGGCGAGCTGATGACCGTCTACCTCGGGATGAAACTGGGCCTCTACGCCGCACTGCGCGACGCACCCGCGCGGGCCGACGAACTCGCCGAGCGGACCGGGGTCGCGCCCCGCTACGCACGGGAGTGGCTCGAACAGCAGGCCGCCGCGGGCTTTCTCGACGTCGACGACGCCGAGGCCGGCGTGACGGAGCGACGCTACACACTGCCGAGCGGGCACGCCGAAGCCCTGCTCGACGACACGAGCCCGTTCGCGGTCGCCCCGCTGACCCTGATGCCGGTGGGGGGCATGGGCCCGGTGCTGCCCCGCCTGCTCGATGCCTACCGCAGTGGTGAGGGAGTGCCGTACGCCGACTACAGCGCGGACTTCCGCGGCGGGCAGAGCGGGCTGAACACCCACGTCTTCCGTACCCAACTGCCGGGGTGGCTCCGACGGGCTCTGCCCGACCTGCATGCCGTTCTGGGACGCGAGGGCGCGAGGCTGGCCGACGTCGCCTGCGGTACGGGCACCTCCAGCTTCGCCCTGGCCGACAGCTACCCGGCCCTGCGGGTGTGCGGGTTCGACGTGGACGAGCCGTCGATCTCCGTCGCGCGGGCCGAGGCGGTGCGGCGGGGTGTGGGCGAGCGGGTGCGGTTCCACGCGGTCGACGTCGCCGACACCGCCGACGCCGCCGCCGTACCGGACGGTGACCGCTACGACGTGGTCACGGTGTTCGACGCGCTTCACGACATGCCGGATCCGGTGGCGGTGCTCCGCGGTTGCCGCCGCCTGCTCGCGCCGGGCGGGACGCTGCTGCTGATGGAACCGAGGGTGCGGGAGACGTTCCAGGCCCCGGCGGACGAGATCGAGCGGTTCTTCTACACCGTCAGCGTGCTCCACTGCCTGCCCGTCGGGCTGTCCACCACACCGTCGGTGGGCACCGGCACGATGATCCGCCCGGCGCTGGTGCGCGAGTACGCGACCGAGGCCGGTTTCGCGAGCGTGCGGGTGGTCGACGTGGCGCACCGGTTCCACCGCCTGTATCGCCTTTCGGCGAACTGAGCGAGCCCGTGCGGTCCGTCCTACGCGGCGAGGAACGTCACCGGAAGCCGGGACAGCGAGCGGAACGACGTGGTGCGCCTGCGCTGTGGAGTGCCCGCCGGCACGAGACCCCGGCACCGGCGCGCGAGGCGGTCGAACACGACCCTGCCCTCCAACCGGGCCAGCGCCGCGCCGAGGCAGAAGTGGGCACCACCACCGAAACTGACGTGCGGGTTGGGGCTGCGGGTCACGTCGAGCCGGTCGGGGTCGGCGAACACCCGCTCGTCGCGGTTGGCCGAGCCGAGGAGCAGGACCAGCAACCGTCCGGGGCGGAAGGTGTGGCCGTGCAGCGACATCGGCTCACGCACCAGCCTCGCCACGGCCTGGATCGGCGCGTCGAACCGAAGGAACTCCTCGACAGCCGAGGGGACGAGGTCCGGGGCCTTTCGCAGAAGTCGCTGCTGGTCCGGCGCTTCGAGCAGGGCGGCGACGCCACTCGCGATCAGGTTCATCGTGGTCTCGAAACCCGCGAAGAACAGGAACACCACGTTGTCGACCACCTCGGCGAGATCGACCGGGCCGCCGTCGGCGGCCGGCGTGAGCAGGTGGGAGAGCACGTCGTCGCCGGGCGAGCGCAGGCGCTCGGTCGCCAGTTCTCCGATGTAGTCGCGCAGCCATGTCACCGCGGCGTGCGTTGCGGCCCGGTCGGGTTCGGCGACCACGAGACCGAAGCCGCGAGCGAGGTCCACGGCGTGGGGCCGCACGAGCTCACGGTCCGCCGTCGGAATCCCGAGAAGTTCGCAGACCACACTCACCGGCAGCGGGAAGGCCAGGTCCTCGACCACGTCGCAGTGGCCCCGGTCGAACGCCGGTTCCAGCAGGTCGTCCACCATCGCGCCGATCCGGTCGGACAGCGCCCGGACGGCGGCGGGGCGGAAGGCCGGGTGCATGGCTCTGCGCAGTCGAGTGTGGTGCGGCGGGTCGCGGTCGAGCAGGATCCGGGAGAAGAACGACACGGCGGGCCCGTCGCCGACGGACATCCGGTGGTACTCGACCGGGTATTCCGTGCCCAACCGGGGGTCCGCCAGACACGCCGTGACGTCGGCGTGGCGCGTGAGCACCCATTGCCCCGTCCCGCCCCGGCACACCGGGCCGTGCGCGCGCAGCCGTCGGTAGACGCTGTACGGATCGGCCAGAACGGCGGGATCGTGCGAGTCGAAACGAGGAAGAGTGCTCCGGCGAGTCGGGCTCATGCGGCGACAGTAGGAACACCGTCGGCGGCCGGACAAGCCGAGCCGCCCGGCGTCGGAGAAGTCGGTGAGGAACCCAGGAGGGACGAGGCGACATGCAACCGCAGCGGGACGAGGCGACGGACCTGACCGGCAGGGTCGCGGTGGTGACGGGGGCCCTGCGCGGCCTGGGCAGGGAGACGGCGCGCGGGCTGATCGAGAGGGGAGCCCACGTGGTGCTGGCGGGCCGGGACGCCGAACGCGGTGCCGCCGCCGTGTCTGAATTGTCCACAGAGAACGGATCTGGAGGGAAGGCGTCCTTCGAGCACCTCGACACGTCGTCGTTGGCGAGTGCCGCGGCCTGCGCGGACCGGCTGTCCGCCCGGTTGCCGAGGATCGACCTCGTGATCGCCAACGCCGGTGTCATGGCGGTGCCGTTCGCCCGCAGCGTCGACGGCGTCGAGTCGCAGTTCGCCACGAACTACCTCGGCCACTTCGTGCTGGTTCGGCGGTTGCTGCCCACGTTGCTGTCCTCGGGCGGGGGCCGGGTGGTCACGGTGACGACGAGCACCCAGGTGCTGCGTCCGATCCGGTGGGAGGACCCGAACTTCGAGACCGGCGAGTACGACCCGTTCGAGGCGTACGGGCAGAGCAAGTCGGCAGCCGTGCTGCACGCGGCCGAGTTGCACCACCGGTTCGCCGCCGAGGGGTTGACGGCGGTGTCCGTCGCGCCCGGTGTGGCGGTGACCGATCTCGGCAAGCACCTGACCCGGGACCAGGTGAAGCACCTCATGTCGCTCGTACCTCGGGATCCACAGAGTCGCCGCCGGATGCGCCCGAGGACACCGGCGCAGGGCGCGGAGCAGATCCTGTGGGCCGCCACGAGCGGCGAGGTGGCGGCGGGCGGGTTCTGCGAGGACTTCGCGGTGCATGAACGTCCTCGCGAGGCGGGCGGGCCGGAGGCGCCGACGCGGCTGTGGGAACTCTCCGAACGGATGGTCGCGTCCGTGCTCGGTGACGGTGTGCCGGGCTGATGGACACCGGGCGGCGCGCCGGGTAGAAAGTGCGCCGGACCACTGTGGACACGGCCACTGCGGAGGGAGGCAGCCCATGGGGTCCGAGACCCTGGTCGCACCGGGGGCCCGGCTCGTCGACTCGGCCGAGGGGCGCGTACTCGAGGGAGCCGGTCTGCGCCGGGAGATCGACCGGGTGAAGACGGCTCTGGACCGGCTGCCCGGTGGGGCGGTCGCGTCACGGACGGCGCCGTGCCTCCCCTCGGTGCTGCGGCTGCTGGCCGCGTTCGAGACCGGCAGGCCGATCCTGCTCGTGCCGCCCCGGCTGTCGGCGGGGCAGGCCGCCACCTTCGCGGAGTCGTTCGGCCTGCGGGCGGTGCTCGGCCTCGACGACGTCGAGCCGGTCCGGGAAGAACCTCCGGCCGGGTTCCGCGTGGACGACGATCCGGAACTGTCCGGTTGGGTGCGTTCCGGTCGCCTCGACGTGACCCCGCACGACGACCTCGCGCTGTTGCTGACCACGTCGGGGTCGACAGGGACGGCGAAGGCGGTGCGGCTGTCCGCGGACGCTGTGCGGGCCAACGCCGTGTCCATCGGCCAGGCACTCGGTATCGACGGCAGCCAGGTGGCACCGACCAGCCTGCCCCTGTACTACAGCTACGGACTCTCCGTGCTGACGAGCCATCTGCTGGCGGGTGCCACGGTGGTGCTGTGCGACGGCGGCGTGCTCTCGCCGCGGTTCTGGCGCGCGGTCGACGAGCATGGCGTGACGTCGCTGGCCGGTGTCCCCCACACCTACGAGACGCTCGACGGTATCCGCTGGCGGCCCGGCCGGAACCCGACGCTGCGAACCCTCACGCAGGCGGGTGGCAGGCTCGCGCCCCGGCTCGTGCGCCGGTTCGGTGAGCTCGCCGAGGCCGACGGATTACGCATGTTCGTGATGTACGGACAGACGGAGGCCACGGCCAGGATGACCGTGCTGCCCGCGGAACGGCTGACGGACAAGCTCGGTTCGGTGGGGCTCCCCATCCCCGGCGGCCGCGTCGACATCGACGACGGGGAAGTGGTCTACCACGGTCCCAACGTCATGCTCGGCTATGCCGAGGGGCCCGACGACCTGGCGCGCGGCGACGAGCTGGGCGGGACGTTGCGCACCGGCGACCTCGGCGGGCTCGACGCGGAGGGCTTCCTGTGGCTGACGGGGCGGCGCAGCCGGGTCGGCAAGGTGTTCGGCACCCGGGTCGACCTGGACGTCGTGGAGCGGGCACTGGACGACGTCGGTCCGGTCGCGGCGCTGGACGCCGACGACCGCGTGGCCGTGTGGTCGGCGAGCGGCGCGAGCGAGGACGAGCTGCGGGCCCGGCTCGTGCGCGAGTTCGGGCTGCCGAGAGCGGGTTTCCTCGTCCACCGCGTCCCCGCGTTGCCCCGGCTTCCGAACGGCAAGGTCGACTACCAGCGGCTGCGCGCCACCGACCCTGGACGGACACGATGACGACGACCCGACCGGAACCCGCTGTGCACTCCCGTCGCGCGGAGCTGTTGCCCGACCTCGTCGAGCTGGTGGAGTACCACCGTCGGCACTGCCCGGAGTACGCGCGGATCCTCGCCGCCACCGGACACGAACCCGGCAGGCACTACGCCGCCCTGTCCGACGTGCCGTGGCTTCCGGTCCGGTTGTTCAAGAACCACGTGCTGCGCAGTGTGGCCGCCGACGCGGTGTCCTCGGTGCTGACGTCGAGCGGCACGACCGGGAAGCCGAGCCGGATCCACTTCGACGCACCGGCTGCCCGTGCCCACCAGCGTGCTCTGCTGAACACGTTGCGCCCGCTGCTCGGCGCCAGGCGGCTGCCGATGCTGGTCGTGGACTCGGCGGCCCAGGCGAGGCGGGGCGCGACCCGGTCGGCCAGGGCGGCAGGAGTGCTCGGCCTGATGAACGCCGGGCGTGACCACACGTTCGTGCTGGACGACGACGACCGGCTCGATGTCACCGCGCTCCACGGTTTCCTGCGCCGCCACGGCGGCAAGCCGTTCCTCGTCTTCGGGTTCACCTACCTGGTGTGGACGCGCCTGATCCGGCCCGCGGAACAGGCGGGGTTCGACCTCTCCGGCGGGATCCTGCTGCACTCCGGGGGCTGGAAGCGGCTCACCGACCAGGCCGTCGACGCCGCCGCGTTCCGGGCGGCCGCGGCACGGGTCGGCCTGAGCCGCTCGCACGACTTCTACGGCATGGTCGAGCAGATCGGGGTGGTCCACCTGGAGGGCGACGAGCCGGGGCTGCTGTCCCCGCCGCAAGGGGCCGAGGTGATCATCCGCGACCCGGTGACATGGCAGGAGGCGAGACCCGGCGAGACCGGGCTCGTCCAGGTCCTCAGCACGCTGCCCCGCTCGTATCCGGGACATTCGCTGCTCACCGAGGATCTCGGTGTGGCCCACCGGGTGGACGGCCGCACCCGCTTCACCGTGCTGGGCAGGCTGCCCCGCGCCGAGGCCCGGGGCTGCAGTGACGCGGGGGTGAGTTCATGAGTGTGGTGACGTCCGCTGCCGGGGGAGCACCGATCGAGGTGACGCTCCTGCTCGACGAGCTGGTCCGGCCGGGGCGACCGTTGGAGGTCGGCGACAGGCGAGTCCGGCTGTTCCTGGCGGACCTCGCCTCCCGGTTGCTGTCGCCCTCGACGACCCGGCGGCATCCCGATCTCGCGGCGCTCGGCTTCTTCCTGCGCGACACCGCGCTGACGGGTCTGCTGTCCCGGCTCACCACCCGTGACGGGGAGGTGCGGATGCCCCGGGGACTGGTGTTCCACATTCCGCCCGCCAACGTGGACGCGTTGTTCGGATACTCGTGGGCCCTGTCACTGCTCGCGGGCAACAGCAACGTCGTGCGGCTCTCGGAGCGGTCCTCCACCACCGCCACCGCGCTGGTGGAGGCGGTGGCCGACGCACTCGCCGACGCGGACCCCGACCTCGCCAGCACCCAGCACTTCGTGCGCTATCCGCGTGACAGCACCGTCACGGCCACCCTGTCCGCGGCATGCGATCTCCGTGTGATCTGGGGCGGCGACGCCACCGTCACGGCGATCCGGCGGCATCCACTCGCGCCGAAGGCCCGCGACCTCACCTTCCCCGACCGATCGTCACTGGCGCTGTTCGACGCGCGGGGCTGGGCGGCCGCGCCGGAGTCACAGCGCAAGGTGGCGGTCCGGGGACTGCACGACGACGTGTTCCTGTTCGACCAGGCCGCGTGTTCCTCCCCGCGCACCCTGGTGTGGGTCGGTGGTGAGGACCTTGTGCGGCAGGCGAGTGCCGAACTGGTGACGTTGCTGCGGCAGCGGGTCGCCGAACGGGGCACCGGCGTCGACGCGGCGATGGCCGTGGAGAAGCACGTGGCCGCCTACGGGCTGGCCGCGACGTCGGTGGTGCGCCGGGTGCGTTTCCACGGCAACGACGTCGCCGTGCTGGAACTGGCGCCCTCGGCGGAGCTGCCCCGGACCTGGCTCGGCGCGGGCACGCTCGCCGAGGTGCGGCTCGACGACCCCGGCGACCTGGTGCCGTTGCTGCGGCGACGTGACCAGACGATCGTCCACTTCGGTTTCGAGTCCGAGGTGCTGGCGCGGCACGCACGGGCGTTCGCCGCCCGCGGTGTCGACCGGCTGGTACCCGTGGGTGAGGCGACGAGGTTCGGCGCCGTGTGGGACGGCTACGACCTGCTGCACGAGTTCAGTCGCCTGGTGACGGTGCGCGTATGACCGCTCCGGTTCCCGCCCGGCTGGGCGTTCACGCGGAAGCCGGTCACCCGGTGTGGAAGGTGCTCGCCGACCTCGGCGAGTTCTTCACCGTGGTGACCGGATTGGACCAGGAAATCGACGCCGCGTTCGTGGTGGACGGTGCGGAGACGACGGCCGAGCGGGTCGAGGAGTTGCTCGGCTCGGGTGTGTCCGTGCTGGCGCAGCCACCGTGGGACTGCAGGGCCGTCACCTCGGCCCTGCGTACGGCACGGAAGGCCCGGGCGCGCTTTACTCTGCTGGACCTGGGTGAGGCGGTGGGACCGCTCGCCGACGTGGTCTCCGAGCGCATCGGCCGGGAGGACGTGGCCGAGGTCGAGCTGGTGACGTCCCCTGCGGGTCTCCACACCGCGCTGCGTGTGCTGCACGGCCTCCTCCCGTCACCGCGGCCGTGGCGGCTCGTGGCCAGGACACCGGAGTTGCTGACCGGCACGGTCGGCACCACCACCGTGACGCTGGTGGTGCGGACGGAGGGCGGTAACGCCGACCTCGTCCCCGACCGGATCGCCGTGAGGGGAGCCGTCGGGACCGTGCTGGCCTCCGCGGACGGGTTGACGTGGCTACCCGGTCCGTTCGGTGGCAGACCGGAAGTCGTGAGCAGGCGACCGGATCTCGGGTCCGTGCTCCACCGGCAGCTCACCGCTCTCCACACCTCGGTGGGGGAGCGGGCCGGAGCACGCGACGCGGCGACGGCCCAGCTCGATCTCACCGTGTCGCGGCTGGCCGACGACGTCACCGACTCCCTCGCCGCCGCCGAACACCCCCGGTTCCCGGCGGGGCTGGCCGACGAGGCACATCGAGCGGGACTGGCCCACGTCACGGACCCGGAACCCGCGGTCGCGGCCGGGAAGGAGGCCGAACGCATCGCCCTCGCCACGATGGCGCGGGTGCTGGCCGACGCGTGCGCGGACGGACGAGCACGCACTGTGGAGGAGATCCTGTCCGATGCCCGCGTCGCGCCCGGTACGGCGTGGCTCGTGCGGAGGTGGCTCGCGGTGCTGGTCGAGGAGGGAGTGTTCGAACTCGACGGCGACCGGGTCCGTCCCGTTCCCACCATCTCCACGGCGAGTGCGGAGGCCGATCTCGAACCGGTGTACTCCGCGCTCGGTTTCCCCGCGATCGTCGGTCGGTTCCACTCGCGGGTGCGCTCCCGGCTGCCCGAGCTCGTCCGGGGTGAGGTGGCCCTGAGTTCGCTGCTGTTCCCCGGTGGCGACACCGGAATCGCCGAGGCTCTCTACGGCGAAGGGTGGGCGAGTCGCTATCTCAACGCGGCCGCCGCCCGTGCCGTGGTCACGGCGTTGCGCGGTGTCGATGGTGTCGAAGGCACCGCCACGGTGCTGGAGCTCGGCGCCGGGGTCGGCGCCACGACCAGAGCGGTCCTCTCCGAACTCGACACCGCCGGGTTCGACGACGTCCGTTACGTCTACAGCGACATCTCCCGCCTGTTCCTGGTCGCCGCGGCCCGCTGGGACGCACACCGGCACCGGGTGCGTCCCGCGCTGCTCGACGTCAACGACGACCTCCTGGCGCAGGGTGCACCCTCGGCCTCGGCGGATGTCGTGATCGCCGGACACGTGCTGCACAGCGCTGTCGATCTCGGTCGCACACTGCGCTCGGTACGGGCCACCCTGCGGCGAGGTGGCACGCTCGTCGTCGTCGAGTCCACTGTGGAGAACTACGCCCTGCTCGCCTCGATCCAGCTGCTGCGGTCGGCCGACGAGACGGCGCCGCTGCCGGGCTCCGCCGACGGGCGGGCGCGGAAGGGCCGCATGTTCCCCGACCTCGACGGTTGGCGGAGTGCTCTGGCATCGGCCGGGTTCTCGGTGCGGGCCTGCCTTCCTCCGGCGGACCACCCCGGGGCCGGGCTCGGGCAGGCACTGATCGTCGCCACCGCGACCTGACCGCTCTCGGGGAAGCCGGCGTCCACGCGCCCGGGACGCCCGTTCGGGCCAGTTCGGCTCGGTCCCGCTGGTCGCGATGGACACGGCGGCCGATGGCACGGCGTCCGACCGGTGGCTCACGCCGGTGTCACCGCCCTTCCTCCAGCACGCCGACAGGGTGCGAGCGAACAGTCCTCGCGGTGGTCAGGGCGCAGTGGACGCCGGTAATGCCCGGTCGCCGGGCCGCGACAACAGCGGTGCCACGCTGCTGGGCGGACACACTCCCGGGTTCGGCCAGCAGCAGGGCGCATTGTTGTGACCGAGGTCGTCACACCAGGTGATCCACGCTGGACGTCTTCGTTCGAACGGGTGAGGTTTCACTTGGGTGTTGCTCCATTGGGCTTCCGTTCGTCGCGGGAGAAGGGCCACCCCTTCCTCCGCGCCTCTAATTAGGTTAGCCTTCCCTATGGTTGCACGATGATCACTGGCCGGTCGGAGGGCTCGATCGGTGAAGGGAGGTCGGTCCCGGGGCGCGATCGCGAGAACTCCATCGAGTCACCGTTCGGCGGGGTTTCCGGTGGTCACGGTGATGGCGGTTCGGCCGTGGGGTGGTCGAGTCGCGGCGTGTGCTGCTGGACTCGTCGCCGGGTGCGACCCCGGCCAGGTCGCGCGGCAACCGCAACATCGTCCTCTGTGGACTTTCGAACCCGGCATGGTCGCGGTTGTGTGATGTCGACACCACCGAACGTGTGATCCGCGACGAGATGACGTCCGGATGCGTTCCCGTCCGCGCCGGAGATGCCGGCGTGACGTGGTGGTGACGGTGGTCGTGAGAGTGACCCGCAGGGCACGTTCCTCCGGTCCAGCAGGCCGATCGCAAGGCCTCGTGTCGTCGGAATGTGGCCGGGTGAGCGCTGGTCGTCAGTGTCCACTGTGTTCGGTGGTCGGTGCGGATGGCGTGGTGAGGCGGGAACTCGCCGGCACCGTCGTCGCGGTGTGAGGTGAGTCTCGTCGGTTTCCTCCGGTGGTCGTCTTGTCGGTAACCCGCAAACCTGGTTAGGTAAGGCTAACCATAGTAATTGTGGGGGTGGTGAGATGTCCTCGTCTGTGCTGGCCCGCCCGAGGCCCACGCACCGGGCGGCGGACCTGCTGAGCGCGTATCTGCCCGGGTCGTTCTACTACTCGTCGGCACGCGGCTCGTTGTTGGCCGACGGCGTGCATGCGTCGGTGGGCGGGCAGGCCGGTGCGCGGGCGCAGGCGGCGGCCGAGGCCATGGACGCCGCGGCCGCGGCGGGTGTGTCCGACCCCGTGGTGGTCGGCGCGATCGGGTTCCGGCCCGATGACGAGGCGAGCCTGGTCGTTCCCGCCGTCGTGCGACGTGCGGCGGCGTCGAACAACCGAGTGAGTGACCGGGCCGCGGTGGGATCACCCCCGGGTCGATGGTCGGTCACGCCGCGGCCGGAACCGGACGTCTACGTCGAAACGGTCCACCGAGCGCTCGCCCGGATCGCCGAGGGGGAACTGCGGAAGGTGGTGCTCGCGCGTGGTCTGGAACTGACCGCGGACGCCCCGATCTCCGTGCCCTCGTTGCTCTCCCGGTTGGTGGTGTTGAATCCGGACGCACACGTCTTCGCGGTCGACGTCACCACCTCGGAGGACCCGGCGCCGCGCTCGCTGATCGGGGCGAGCCCGGAACTGCTCGTCGCACGACGAGGGGACACGGTGGTGGCCAACCCGCTCGCCGGATCGCTGCCGCGCGTCGCCGACGAGGCGGAGAACCGGCGGCGGATCGAGGCGCTGCGTACCTCGGCCAAGGACCGCGCCGAACACGCGTACGTGGCTGATCAGGTCGCCGGTGTCCTGAGCCGGTTCTGCACCGAGCTGACCGGGCCCGACGGTCCCGACGTGATCGGCACCGCCACGATGTGGCACCTGTCGACCCGGATCACCGGGCGCATCGCGAACCCCACCGATCCCGCTTTCTCGTCGTTGGCGCTGGCCGAGGCGCTGCATCCCACCCCGGCGGTGTGCGGCACCCCGACCGACCTCGCACGGGACGTGATCAAGGAACTGGAGTCGCAGAACCGGGGCTACTACGCCGGCCTCGTCGGTTGGACCGACCACCACGGCGACGGCGAGTGGGTCGTCACGATCCGCAGCGCCGAGGTGTGCGACCGGACGATGTGGCTTTCCGCCGGTGCCGGGATCGTCGAGGGTTCCGA
>JACYYK010000949.1_pt2 | contig 12783 bp, 11 predicted proteins | sample 8236871 | NCBI WGS metagenome assembly JACYYK01 (sample SAMN14103087, study PRJNA606662) | landfill metagenome | isolation source: landfill solid waste inoculated with endophyte fungus Paravalsa indica | place: India:New Delhi, Okhla landfill site | collected 2017-11-05 | reverse complement strand
TCCGCGAACTGCTCGACGCCGAGGTCGTCGCCGAGGTGGAACGGTCGCTGCAACGGCTCGACCCCGAACGACACGCCCGGGGTCCCGAGGACACCGCCGACCTGCTGCGTTTCCTGGGAGACCTCACTCGGGACGAGGCGACGGCCCGGGGTGTGCTGCCGGAGTGGCTCGACCAGCTCGTGGCCGAACGGCGCGCGATCGTGGTGCGCATCGCGGGAGAGGAACGCCACCTGGCCATCGAGGACGCGGGCCGGGTGCGTGACGCACTCGGCGTGGCTCTCCCCGTGGGCGTTCCCGAGGTGTTCACCGAGCCCGTCGCCGACCCGTTGGGCGACCTGATGAGGCGCTACGCCCGGGCCCGGGGGCCGTTCCCCGCTCACGAGGCCGCTGCCCGCTTCGGGCTCGGTCTCGCGGTGGTCACCGGCGTGCTCGACCGGTTGACCGCCGAGGGTGCTCTCGTGCGCGGTGAGCTGCGCCCGCAGGGTCCCGAGACGGGCATCGAGTACTGTGACGCCGCCGTGCTGCGCCGTCTGCGCCGCGCCTCGCTGGCACGGCTGCGCGCCGAGGTGGAACCCGTCGAGCGTTCGGCGCTGGGACGCTTCCTGCCGAGCTGGCACGGTATCGGTGCCCACCGCCGCGGCCGGTGGGCTCCCACCGCCGACGACGTGCTCTCAGTGGTCGAACAGCTCGCGGGCGCCCCGCTGCCCGCGAGCGCTGTGGAATCGTTGATCCTGCCCAGCAGGCTGCCCGGCTACCACCCCGCGCTGCTCGACGAGCTCATGGTGGCGGGCGAGGTGACGTGGTGCGGTTGCGGGTCGCTCCCCGGTGGCGACGGCTGGATCGCACTGGCGCCCGCGGACGTGGCCGAGGCGCTGCTCCCGGACGTGGAGGACACCTCGACGCACGGTCCCCTGCACTCGGCGGTGGTGTCGGCGCTGGAGGGCGGCGGACTGTTCTTCCGGCAGCTCGTCGACCGGGTGAGTGTCGTGCTGGACGAGCCGTGCACCGACTCCGACGTGATCGCCGCGTTGTGGGACCTCGTGTGGGCGGGACTCGTGTCGGGTGACACGCTGGCACCACTGCGGGCGCAGGTGGCGGGCAGGGGCGCGGCGCACAAGCCGCGCCGGTCGGCTCCACGGAGCCGCTACGCACGGCTCCGTGCGACGCGGCCTGCGATGCCGACCCGTACCGGGCCGCCCGCGGTGGCCGGGCGGTGGGGCCTGACTCCGCCTCGGGAGCCGGATCCCACGCGGCGTGCCCACGCCCGGACCGAGTCTTTCCTGGAACGGCACGGCGTACTCACTCGTGGGGCGCTGGACACCGAGCGGGTGAGCGGCGGCTTCTCCGGCATCTACCGCGTGTTGCGTGGGATGGAGGACTCGGGTCAGGTCGTGCGCGGCTACGTCGTGGAGGGACTCGGAGCGGCGCAGTTCGCCGCCCGCGGTGCGGTCGACCGGTTGCGCGCGGTGTCGGAGGCCGGTGGCTGGCGCGCCGAACAGCGGGTCGTCGTGCTGGCCGCCGCGGACCCGGCCCAGCCGTACGGTGCCGCACTCCCGTGGCCCGCTGTCGTGGGCGACACGAAACACCGTCCCGCCCGCAAGGCCGGCGCTCTGACCGTGCTCGTCGACGGTGTCCCGGCGCTGTACGTCGAGCGGGGAGGCCGGTCGCTACTGTCGTTCACCGACGACGCGGTCACCTTGCGTGCCGCCGCCGGGGCGCTGTCGGACGCGGTGCGCGACGGGTGGCTCGGGCAGTTGCAGGTGCAGCGGGCCGACGGTGAGCAGGTGTTGACCTCGGCAATGGCGACCGTGCTCCGTGAGGCGGGCTTCCGGGCGACGCCGAAGGGGCTGCGGCTGCGGGCGTAGCGGAACGTGATCGCGGGCGTCGGCCACGTCGCTAGGCTCGTCTGCGCGATTCTCCAGAAAGGACCAGCTTCATGACCATGCGCGATCTTCGTTACTTCGGCGATCCGGTGTTGAAGTCGCCCTCCGACCCGGTGACGACGTTCGACGACACGACGCGGGCGCTGGTGGACGACCTGCTCGACACGGTGCGTGCTCCGGGCCGCGCCGGGCTCGCCGCGCCGCAGATCGGCGTGGGACTGCGCGCGTTCAGCTACAACGTGGACGGCGCCGTGGGGTACGTGCTGAACCCGGAGATCGTGGAGCTCTCCGAGGAGAGGCACGAGGTCATGGAGGGCTGCCTGTCGCTGCCCGAACTGGGCTTTCCGACGGTGCGCGCCGTGCGTGCGACCGTCAAGGGTGTGGACCTGCGCAACGAGCCGGTGACCGTGTCCGGCGAGGGGCTCATGGCCCAGTGCCTGCAACACGAGGTCGACCACCTCGACGGGTTGCTGTACATCGACCGGCTCGACCCAGAGCACCGGAAGCAGGCGCTGCGCCAAGCACGCGGCAAGGACTGGTTCTGGTCCCGATAGGACAGTCACNNTCTGTGTCCATTCCCACTCTCTCGTGACACCAACGTTGCCGTTTCTTAATCTGACCGGCGCTGCGATCACGGGAGTGAGGGAACGATGAAAAGTCGACGAAAGGCCCCGCGCGGCCGGCACCGCGCACCGACAACCTCGCCATCCTGGCTACGCCCCTTGGCGCTGGGTACCGTCGCCGCCGGCATGCTCGCCCTGACGGTCTACGCCACCAGTGGGCTGACGCGGAACGGCGGAACCACTCCCGCGGCCATGGCCATGACCTCGGATCCTTTCTTCACCACGACCACCGAGACTCCGACGAGCACGACCTCCACCACGACCGCCCCCACCACCGAGAGCACGACGTCGACGACAACGGCGACGTCGGAACCACCAGAGGCGACGGAGCCGGAGCCGACCGAACCACCCGAGACGACCGAGGAGGAACCCTCACCCGAACCCGTCACACCGGAGCCCCAGTCGTGCTCGACCGACCTGGAAGGCACCGAACCGCACGTGGCACAGGTCGGCCACCACGTTCTCACCCAGTTCGCCGTGGAGTCGGTGGGCGGGCGTGCCAGTCGGGCCAACGCCAGTGATCACCCGGCGGGTCTCGCCCTCGACTTCATGGTCGACCCGGAGGTGGGCGACGCGCTCGCGGAGTACGTCGTCGCCCACCAGGCCGAGTTCGGCGTCACCTACGTCATTTGGGAACAGCGCGTCAACAGCGGCTCCGGCTGGTCACTCATGGAGGACCGAGGCAGCCCCACAGCGAACCACATGGACCATGTGCACGTCTCGTTCACCGCTGGTGCGGACGTGTCGGTCACGTGCTGAAGGCGCCCCACCGCCCTGTGATCACCGCGTGGCCAGCCGCAGCAGCGCCCACAACTGCCCGGCGGCGTCCTCGTCTCCCGTGACTGTGACCGCTCCGGGTCCCTGCCGCCCCCACAACCAGAGGAAGACCCGATCGGGCTCGCCGGACACCACGGCGTCCACCTCCTCGGCGTCGTACGCGGGGCTTCGCCACGCGACGGTGGCCTCGGGCGTCATACGCGCGATCCAACCGCAGCCTGCCACCGTGACCGCCACGGTGGCAGGCCTGGTGGCGGTGACACCGAGCATCGGCAGCCGGTGACCGAGCCACAGCAGCAGGGCCTCGTCGACACCGTCCAGGGCGACGTCATGGGAGATCTCGGCGCTCTCCACCCCCGCGGCCTGTTCGGCGTCGACCCGGTGCACCGTCGTCTCGTGGGCCATGCGGCGACACCAGAACCCGGTCGTCGGGTCGCCGTCCCACCACGTGGCCGCGGGCTCGGACGGCTCACGCGCGGCGATCACGTCACGGAACCCCTCGGTCCCCTCCCGCAGGTAACTCTGCACGGTCTGCCCCGGGGACGGATCACGTTGCCATCGCCGCGGCGCTTCGCCTCGGAGCAACCAGTGGGAGGCTGCCCGGTGGACACTTCCCACGTGTCGCACGATCTCACCCAGTGTCCATCCCGGACACGTCGGCACGGCCGTGCCGGGAGCGGCCGCGCGGGAGGTCTCCACCAGCAGTTCGGCTTCGTAACCGATGACGTCGAGCAGCCGACCGTGATCGACCACGGTTCCGGTCATTCCCCACCTCGCCGCGACCGGGGCCGGGTACACGCGCCACACCGGGAGGTCCGCGGTTCGGACTCGTCATCGCTTCCGTGCACCACACGCCGGGCCAGCGACAGGAACTCCGCCGCGCGGTCTCGCAACTCGTCGGCGGCCTCGGCTCCCACGTGTCGGCTGATGCCCGCCTGCGCCGCCGCGTAAGCGGCCGAGCGAGCCGCGAAGTACTCGGCCCACTGCGCCACCTCGGGCGCGGCCGAGGTCAGCAAAGTCCAGGTGCTCTGCGGTCTCGCCGCACGGCGATGGGGGCGTCCCTTCGCCACCAGGATCGCGGCGCCCGCCCGCAGTGCGGACAGGTAGGAGGCGACGAACCTGCCCGCGGACGTCGTTTCCCGGTCGACTTCGGCAAGGCCGTGCTCGGCCTGCCCGAGCAGGGCCACGGCCTCGGGTGAGGCGGGCCGCCGCGGCTCGAACACGGAAGACCGCTCCGTGCGCGGGGGCGGTATCGCATGGCCGCCGACCGTGTCCGGCACCGGACCCGAGACGGGTGCCGACGACGCACTGCCGGCGACACGTCCGGACCGAACGGGCGTCGACCAGGCCCCGCTGCGCCGCGGCACGAATCCCACCGTCATGGCTCCACCTTCCCTTCGGGCGCCAGGTTGGCCGGGTCCGGCACGGGGTGCTTCCCCTCACCACCGCGCCGGGCCCCTCGTCGAACCGCACCCGTCGACGAACCAACCACTGTTCGAACACCTGTTCGAACAGTCTCAAGGCTAACCCGGACTTCGCCTCCGTTCAAGTCCCAAACCCGCCCAGCTGCGTCGCACGCCGGAACGAGCCGTGATCTCATAGCCCTATGAGCCGGACACCCGACCGATCCACCGACCCCGCCCGCGATCACCCGGCCGTCGCCAAGGTCGCCGCCGCGCTCGCCGAGGCGGGCCAGACCGACAGCGCCGAGGGCATCCGGTTCCTCCCCCGTGCCGCTCGCACGGCAGCGCAGGCCGCCGAAGCGCTGGGGGTGCCCGTGGGCGCCATCGCCAACAGCCTGGTGTTCCGCATGACGACCGCCGACGGCACGTCGGCGCCCCTGCTCGTGCTCACCTCGGGCGCCCACCGGGCGGACACCGGCAGGCTCGCCACGCTTACCGGGGCACGGGGCGTCGAACGGGCCGATCCAGACTTCGTCAGGGCGCACACGGGCCACGTGATCGGCGGGGTGGCGCCGGTCGGCCATCCCGGTCGCATCACCACACTGGTGGACGAGGCACTGCGCGAGTACGGCACCGTGTGGGCGGCGGCGGGACACCCGCACACCGTCTTCCCCACCACGTTCGCCGGCCTCGTCGCAGCCACCGGAGGCCGCCCGGCCACGGTCGCCTCCCAGGCCGCCAGCGCCTCCCCCGCGGGCCCACCCGACTCGACCGACCCCCACACCGGAAGGGCAGCACCACGATGACCACGACCTCGCCCGGCCACAAGCGCATCGTCCGGCTCACCGGCGAGGAGTTCCGCGAGCTGCTTCCCGAAGCGCTGTCGATCTACGTGGCGGCCATGAACTACCCGCCGAACACCGCGCAGCAACGGGCGCCCATGTGGCTCACCCACGCCCTGCGCGCGGGCTGGCGCGGCGTCGCGGCGTTCGACGCCGACGACGCTTTGGTGGGCGTGGCCTACGGCTACCAGGGCAGTCCGGGGCAATGGTGGTACGAGCAGGTACGCCGCGGGGTGGTGACCCGGGAGGGCGAGGACACCGCGCAGGCCTGGTTGTCCGACTACTTCGAACTCACGGAGATCCACGTGCGGCCCGACCACCACGGTCGCGGCATCGGTGAGACGCTGCTGCGCACGCTGCTGGACGGGGTCGAGCAGCGACGCGTGCTGCTGTCGACCCCGGAGGGGCCCACCCGCGCGTGGCGGCTGTACCGCAGGCTCGGCTTCGTCGACGTGCTGCGCGACTACCGGTTCGCGGGCGACCCTCGGGCGTTCGCCGTGCTGGGACGGACGCTGCCCCTCGACTGAGATGGCGGCTCAGGCCAGCGCGTACAGGTCGTACACCACGGCGTCGGCCAGCCGCGCCGCACTCGCCACGAACAGTGTGCGAGTCAGCCACGCGTACCGCTCGTCGCCCGATTCGAGCCGGACCCCGAGGCGGAAGTAGTACTCGCGGGGGTCCACCGCCTCCCCCGCGGCCACGCGCCGGAGCACGTCGTCCGCACCGTGACGTACCCCCGAGGTGGCGAGGTACACCAGCGCGCCGTCGTCGGTCCGCGCGGTGTAGCGCGTGTCGACGGTGGTGCTGCCGTCGTCGTGCACGAGCTGCCAGTCGGCTCCCCCTGCCAGGATCTCCCCGCGCAGCCGGTCGCCGTCGATCCGTCCTCCGGTGATCGGCACGACGCGCCGCACTCCCCTCGCCGTGGGCCCCACCGGGAGGACGTCGCCGAGTTCCACGTGGACTCGTGCGATCCGTTCGAGTTCCAACTCCGGTAGCTCCACGGACACCTCCGTCGACGGGTTTCCGACGGGGCGAAGGCTAACGACCGGCCGCGGGGAAGATCAACGATCAGCGGGCCGGCCGCACGTAACCGCCGGCCACGGCTCCGACCAGCAACGCCGCGCCGCACCACCCGGTGAGGCCCAGGTCGTCGCCGAGGAGCACCGCTGCCAGCACGGCCGCCGTGAGCGGTTCCAGCAGCGCGGACAACGCCGCAACGACCGGGCGTGATCCCGCGAGACCACGGAAGTACGCGCCGTAGGCCAGGGCCGTGGGCACCGCGCCCAGGTAGACCGCTACGGCGAGCACGTCGGCCCGCACCGGCCACAGCGCGTCACCCAGCGGCACGGGCGACAGGGCGAGGAGCGGCAGCAGCAGGACCGCCCCCACCAGGCAGCCGAACGCCGTGGTGCGCAGCGGATCCAGCCCCTCGACGGTGTTGCGGGTGACGAGCGTCAGGGCCGCGAAGCCCGCTCCGGAGGCGAGTGCGCACGCGAGTCCGAGGACGAGGCTGCCTCCCCCGGACGCATCACCGGGCGACCAGGTGAGCAGGACGAGTCCCAGCACGGCGCACGCGACGGACGTCGTGGTCACCAGGTCGGGCAGTCGGCGTTCCAGCACGCTGCCCGCGAGGGCCACGAACACCGGGACACTGCCGATCGTGGTCATCGTGGCGACACTCACCGAGGTCAGTGTCACCGCGGCGAAGTAACACGCCTGGTAGAGGGCCAGCAAGGCGCCGGCCGCGAGCAGGCGTCGCAACGCCGCGCCCGTGCGGGGCAGGGCCCGCAGCCTGCCCGTACAGCCCAGCAGGAGCAGGGCGAAGGCACCACCGAGCGACAACCGGCACACGGCGACGGCGACAGAGGGCAGTCCTGCCCGCTCCGACAGGACGGCCCCGGCGAGGCCGCCGGTCCCCCACAGGACCCCGGCGGTGATCAAACTGGCGGAGGCCGCGCGCGACGGCGCGGCACTGATGGTGGACATGAGAAACGCGCTCCAACGTCAGGAAGTCGAACGACGGACGACGTACGACGCGGGGCGCGAAACAGACCGTCACCGGAAGCCGGACACGGCTCGACCGGAACAGACGATCGTGGCGGTCACCCCGCGTCAGGAGCGCGGAGGCGACAGCGGTGGGAACACTCGGTGCATGGCGGGATCGTAACCGGAGCCTCACGCTCCACGGCAGTGGAACCACCCGTGGTTTCGATCATAAAAACGCCGGGAACATGATGCGGGTGCCGGACCGTAGTGATCGCCTCACACCGCCACTGCCGCTCGCGGCCCTGGTGACGCTGCCCGGGCTCTACATCGGCGCCGCCGACTATCTGGGGTTCCCACATCCCCAGCTCCCCGCGCCGTTCGCCGCGCTCGTCTACGGCATCGCGATCGTCGGCGCCGCGTTCATCCTGTCGTGGGCGGCGGAGGCGGCACAGGTCGACATCAACGGCGGACTCGCCCTGGCCCTGCTGGCCTTCCTCGCCGTGCTGCCCGAGTACGCGGTCGACTTCGTGTTCACCGTGAACGCAGGGGTGATCAACGCCGAACACGGGCACTGCATGCCCCAAGCGGACGGCGCCAATCCCTGTTCGCTCGCTCTGGCGAACATGACGGGGGCGAACCGGATCCTCGTGGGCGTGGGCTGGCCGCTCGTGGTGCTGGTGGCGACGCTGGCGGTGGTGCGGGCGCGCCGTCGCGGCGGCGCGCACAGCGCGTCCGCACACGTAGGCTGGGTCAAGCTGCCCCGCCGCATGTCGGTGGAGGTCCTCTTCCTCGGCGCGGCCACGGTGTACTCGCTGCACCTGCCGTTGCGTGACTCGCTGACGCTGGTGGACGCGGCCGTGCTCGTGTCCCTGTTCGTCGCCTACGCGTGGCGGTTGGCGAAGGCCCCGGTGGAGGAACCCGAACTCACGGGCACGTCGGCGTGGATCGGCAACCGCCCGAAGGCGGCCCGGCGCTGGTTGTACGGCGCCATGTTCGGCCTCGCCGCGATCGTCATCCTCGCCACGGCGGAGCACTTCGCGCACAACCTCGTGGAGACGGGCACGGAGCTCGGCATCGACCACTTCCTGCTCGTGCAGTGGGTGGCACCGCTGGCGAGCGAGTCGCCCGAGCTGATCGTCGCGTGCCTGTTCGCGTGGAAGCTGCACGCCAGCTCGGCGCTCGGCAAGCTGCTCTCCAGCAAGGTGAACCAGTGGACACTGTTGGTGGGCACCATCCCGATCGTGTTCGCCGTCTCCAGCGGTTCGTTCGACGGCTTGCCGATCGACCTGCACCAGCGGTTCGAGTTGATGATCACTGCTGCGCAGTCGTTCTTCGCCGTGGCGGTCCTGGTGTCGCTGACCATGACGGCGCGTTGGGCGACGGCACTGTTGACGTTGTTCTCGATCCAGTTCGTCACCAGCATCGTCCTGCCGGAGGAGATCGACCGGATCGTGATCGCCGTGCTCAGCGGCATCTACGTGATTCTGGGACTGGCGCTGCTGGTGTACCGGTTCACCGACGTCAGGCGTGTCACGCGCGACGGGCTGGCCACGCCGTTCGACGTCCTCCAGCGCGCCGACGACCAGGAGGCCGTCCGGCTCAGCCAGGACTGAACCGGACGGCACCCACGCCGCTTTCAGACGGAGAGCAGTTCCTTGAGCGTGGCGAGACCCATACCGCCCATCCGCAAAGCCTTCATGTGGAAGGTCTTGAGGTCGAACGCGGCGCCCTCGCGACGACGGGCGTCCTCCCGCGCCTCCAACCACAGGCGCTCGCCCAGCTTGTAGGCGGGCGCCTGGCCGGGCCAACCCAGGTAGCGGTCGATCTCGTCGTGCACGTGGGCGGGGTCGGTGATGGTGCGCGTGAGCATGAACTCCAGCCCGAGCTCGGGCGTCCACCGCTCGCCCTCGTGGAAGCCGGTGCCCTTCGGGATCTCCAGCTCCAGGTGCATACCGGTGTCCACGATGACGCGTGCCGCGCGGAAGAGATGCGCGTCGAGCATGCCCAGCAGGTTGCCGTCGTCGGACAGGAATCCGAGGTCCCGCATCAGGCGCTCCGCGTACAGCGCCCAGCCCTCGGCGTGCCCGGAGGTCATGGCGATCATGCGCTGGAAGCGGTTGAGGGAACGCTCGTGGGCCTGCGTCGCGATCTGCAGGTGGTGCCCCGGAACACCCTCGTGGTAGACGGTGCTCACCTCGCGCCAGGTGGAGAACTCCTCCTTGTCGGCGGGCACCGACCACCACATGCGGCCGGGCCGGGTGAAGTCCTCGTCCGGACCCGTGTAGTAGGCGCCCACCGGACCGCCGGGCGGCGCGATGCGGCACTCCAGGTTCATGATCGGATCCGGGATCTCGAAGTGGACGTCGCGCAGCGCGCGCAGCGCGTCGTCGGACAGCCGCTGCATCCACGCCTCGAACTCGGCCTGCCCACGCACGCGGTACCGCGGATCGGCGTCCAGCGTCGCGGCGGCCTCGGCCAGCGTCGCACCCGACTTGATGCGCTCGGCGACCTCGGCGGCCTCACGCTCGACGCGAGCGAACTCCTCCCAGCCCCACTCGTACGACTCCCTCGGGTCGAGGTCGGCCCCGAGGAAGTACCGCGAGTGCACTCGGTAGACCTCCTCGCCGACGGCGTCCTTGGTCGGCGCCTCGGGAGCCAGCTCCGCGCGCAGGAATCCGGCCAGCTCGGCGTACGCCTCCTGCGCCTCGCGCGCGGCCTTGCCGAGTTCCCGTTGCAGGCTCTCCGGCACCCCCTCGGCCTTGCTCACGAGCGTCTCGAAGAACCCCGTGCCGCCGGACAGGCCCGCCCAGACGTCGGCCTGCTCCGCCACCTTGGTCACCTGACGCAGCGCCGGCGCCCTCCCGGCCTCGGAGGCCGCGAGCAGGGAAGCGCGGACCCCGTCGAGTGCCTCGGGCACCCGCGCCATGCGCGCGGCGATGGTCTCCCAGTGCTCGGTGGTCTCCGTGGGCATCAGGTCGAACACCATGCGCAGGTCCTGCGGCGGAGACGCGATGACGTTGAGCGACGCGACGTCGAGCCCGGCCTCGTGAAGGGCCAGTTCGTTGCCGACCCGTTCGGTGAACACGGCCTTCGCGACCCGCTCGCCGTCGTTCGTGGGCTCCGCGGCCTCCATGTCGTGGAGGGCCTTGCGCAGGATCGCTGCTCGCGCGGCGTGCCCCTCGGGGGAGTAGTCGGTGACCTGGTCACCGTGGTCACCGACGCCGAGGCTCACCGCCAGATCCGGGTCAGCGGCGGCGTAGTCGTCGACGAACTGGTCGGAGATCTCGTGGACGTTCATGCCAGCACGCTACCCGTTGGCGGACGCGGGCGGACACCGGTTTCCTCCCGCCTGGGACCATGAGAGCATGCACCACTTCGACGCCGACCTGCCGTCCGAGATCGACCGCGTACTAAGGGATTTTCTGCGCCGCGCGGGCGAACCGATCCGCCGCACCGAGCCGACGTTCGGGCCGGCGGTGGACACCCTGAGCGACTTCGTGCTCGGAGGCGGCAAGAGGCTACGACCGACGTTCGCCTGGTGGGGTTGGCGCGGAGCGGGCGGCGATCCGGGTTCCGCCGAGGCGGAGGGCGTGCTGCGCGCCGTGGCGAGCCTGGAGCTCATCCAGGCCTGCGCGCTCATCCACGACGACGTCATCGACTCCTCCGACTCCCGCCGCGGCTCTCCCACGGTGCACGTGGCGTTCGCGACGCGCCACGCACGGGAACAATGGCTGGGTTCGGCCGAGTCGTTCGGGCGAGCCGCCGCCGTCCTCATCGGAGACCTCGCTCTGGCGTGGGCCGACGACATGTTCTCCGAGTGCGGCCTCCCCGCCTCGATGCTGGCTCCCGCCCGCCCGGCGTGGCGTGCCATGCGCACGGAGGTGCTCGCCGGGCAGTACCTCGACGTCCACACGCAGGCCACCGGAGACTCGTCCGCGGAGGCGGCGTTGCGCGTCGACCGGCTCAAGACCGCGGCCTACACCGTCCAACGTCCCCTGCACCTGGGCGCGGCGCTGGCCGGCGCGGAGCAGCCCCTCATCGACGCGCTGATGGAGTTCGGTGGCGATCTCGGCGTCGCCTTCCAGTTGAGGGACGACCTGCTCGGCGTGTTCGGAGATCCGTCCGTAACGGGTAAACCCGCGGGGGACGACCTGCGCGAGGGCAAGCGGACCCTGCTGCTGGCGCTCGGCCTGTCCTACGCCGAGCAACAGGGTCGTGACGGCGAGCGCAAGGTGATCGCCGACGCGGTGGGCGATTCCCGGCTGACCGACGCCGAGGTGGACGACGTGCGGCAGGCACTCGTTGACGTCGGGGCGGTGGCCGAGGTCGAACGCCGGATCGAGGAGATGACCGGCAACGCGCTGGCCTCACTGAAGCGGGCGGCGCTCGCCGAACCGGCCGCGCAGCGGCTCACAGAACTCGCGGACAGGGCGACCCGAAGGACGTTCTGACGCGTCGTCGGCCCGCCGGCGCGTCCCGACCGAAAGGGAGCGCGGGGTGGAGACCGAGGCCGCGACGACCGACAACGAGACGACCGCCGACGTCGTGGTGGTGGGCGCGGGGCTGGCGGGGCTGTCCGCCACGCTGCACCTGCTGGGCGCTGGGCGCGGGGTCACGGTGCTCGAACGGGCACCGGAGCCGGGTGGCCGGGTGGCCGACCGGGTGTTCGACGGCTATCGCATCGACACGGGCGCGAGCGTGTTCACGATGCCCGAGTTGCTCGACGAGGCGTTCGCCGCCGTCGGGACGAGGACCGACGAATGGCTGACCCTGGTCCGGCTGGACCCGGCCTACCACGCGCGCTTCGCCGACGGCAGCACTTTCGTGGTGCACACCGATCCGGAGGCGATGGAGGAGGAGATCCGTGCCGTCGCGGGCCCGGCGGACGCCACCGGCTACCGCAGGCTCCGACGCTGGCTGACGGAGTTGTACACCACCCAGCGTGACCGGTTCATCGGGGCGAACTTCGACTCCGTGCTGGATCTCGCCACACCGGAACTCGCGCGGCTGATCGCACTGGGTGGTTTCGGCAGGCTCGGGGCCAAGGTCGCGCGGTTCGTGAGCGACGAACGCCTCCGGCGGCTGTTCACGTTCCAGTCGCTCTACGCGGGACTGGACCCCATGCGAGCGCTGGCCGCCTACGGCGTGATCGCCTACATGGACACGGTCGCGGGCGTCCACTACCCGAAGGGCGGCATGGGCCAGGTGGCGAGGGCGATGACGGCGGCCGCCCGCGCGGCGGGCGCGACCGTGCGGTTGGGCACGTCGG
>JACYYK010005180.1_pt1 | contig 12845 bp, 12 predicted proteins | sample 8236871 | NCBI WGS metagenome assembly JACYYK01 (sample SAMN14103087, study PRJNA606662) | landfill metagenome | isolation source: landfill solid waste inoculated with endophyte fungus Paravalsa indica | place: India:New Delhi, Okhla landfill site | collected 2017-11-05 | reverse complement strand
CCCGGGCGGGAGCGCCTGGCGGTGCGCGTGTCCTTGCAGAAGGGCAGTGCCGGAGCTACGCCTTCGAACCCGGGGTGGCGATGCGTTGCCATTGGGCCTGGGGGCCTCTGCTGATGGGTTCGATGCGGTGCTCTGCGTGGAGGTCGCCCAGGACCTTCCGGATCGTCGCTGGACTGACGTCGAGGAGCGCAGCCTCGATCTCCCGCCGTCGGAATACGGCAGGCGCCTGCTCGAGGATGTACTGACGCGTGCGCTCCTGCTTGTTCGTCGGCTCGGCCTCGACGGCCGCCACGCGCGCTTCGAAGTCCTCATATCCGCCGGCTACGACCCGGACCAGGTACGAGGTCCACGGCCAGATCGAGTGCGTTCCCTCGTGCCACCCCTGCTGCGACGCGTGGAGGGTGGCGTAGTAGGAGTTCTTCGACTCGAAGATCCGCTGCTCGAGGCTGACGTAACGGGCGACGCCGTAGCCCTGGGAGAGCAGCTCGTGCGTCGTGATGAGCCGTGCGAGCCGACCGTTGCCGTCGGCGACAGGATGGATGGCGAGGAAGTCGAGCACCAGCGCGCTGACCAGGACGAGCGGGTGAGCGCGTCCGTCGAGCTTGGCCTCGCGGTAGCGAGCGAACAGCTCCTGGAGCAGGTACGGGGTGTCCTCGGGGCTCGGTGGCGCGAAGACGACCTCGCGGGTGCCGCTCTCGTACGAGACGATCAGATTCGGATCGCTCTTGAGATGCCCGCCGCGTCCATCGACGTGCTGAAACAGGCGGCGGTGGAGATGGAGGACGAGGGGCACGGAGAGGTCGTCTGCTCCTCGGCCGTGGATGACCTCGTCGATCGCGTCGCGGTAGCCGGCGAACTCCTTCTCGCTGCGGTTGCGGAACTTCGGGGCTCCGGCGGCGATCTTCTCAGCGCGACCCTCGTCGACGGTCACGCCCTCGATGGCGTTGGAGGCCGTGATCGACGCGATCCGTGCGTGCTCGGACAGCGCGCCGAGCAACCCCGGTCGCTGATCGCGGAAGAGATCCTCGCGTCCCCGACTGGTGTCGATCCCGGCGAGCAGGCCGCCAAGCTCGAAGGGCTGGGACCCGAGCGTGGCCGCGAGATCGGAGAAGCTGCGCATCGTGCTAACCGTACTCGCCTATCGTGCTAATCGGAAGGAAATTAGCTAGATAAACCCGACGGGGTAGCACGATAGGCGCGAAGTTCGCGTGCGGGACAGTCGGGATCTATCCCAACGACGCCGCGCTGATCCGTCTCGCCGGAACGGTCCTACTGGAGCAAAATGAGTCGTCGGTCGGCCGGCGGTACCTCTCGGAGACCTCGATGCGGCTCGTCCTCAACCGCTCCAAGGCTGTCCGGGGCGTGCTGCCGGTGCAGCCGGCCGCTTGACCCAAATCGACGCGCGTGGTGACCCACGACCTCCGACCTTGGGCCACGACCGAGCTGCTGCACGAGCTGACCGAGATCCCCGACGACTTCGGCTCACGCGACCGCGTCCAACGCGCCACCCGCGACGTCGTCGCCGTCGGGATCATCCATCGCAACGGCGAGTTCATGGTGCCCGGCCGAGCGGCGGTGCACGAACTGCTGTCATAAGGGTCGTGTGAGACGCGAAAACGGTGACCGGCAACTCGTCGGTCAGAACCTATTGTAATGACTGTACCTGGGCCCGTTTCCGCCCCTGGCGAGAATGCCTGCTCAAGCGTGAATCACAGCGGCGGAGAAGAACTGCCATAGCGCTTCTCGTGCAATATGGGGTCAAAGGGAAGCCGTGCGGCCAACTCGGAAAGATGCGTATCGAGCATGCTTCCAACTGTTGGATAATAATCACCTTCCAGTTCAGAGGCCGTGCCATAAAGCTCACCGTCAGACCTGATCATCGCGTAGGCGCCGCGTTTGTCGGACGCCGAAATGACCCGAACTAGATCTCCAAACTGGTTAGTGATGCCCCCGGCGATTTCGCGGAATGGCAAATCAGCGTCCGATGCCACACGACCGCCTTGGCGAGCTGCGCCGACTAGGGTTAGTTCTTGGAGTCCCCATTCGACAACATTGGTTGCTGCTGCCAGTCGCTTCCCGAGATCAGGAAGCGAGGGAACGCCCTCCGCAGTAATTACGGTCCTCACTCGAACCTGAATCGGCGATCCGGATAGCTCAGAGATAAACTGAATGACTCGATCGAAGTTGCCGCTTCTCTTGCGAATTTTGTCATGCACAGCAGGGTCACCGGCGTCAAGCGAAAGCGCAATAGAGTCGGCAAATTCGCATGCTCTATGAAGTCGCTTCCGCTGGGAATGTGCATTTGTTTGAATCTCGACAGTAAGCCCCAGGGTCTTTGCGAGTTTGCACAGGCTTGATAGGTCTTGCCGTAGGCTAGGATCTCCGCCAGCGAAAACGAGAACGCGGGCGCCCGATGCTGCCACTACCTCCACTAGCCGCTCAGCATCTCGACCTGAGACCGGGGCGCTGATCGTGCGGAAACAGAACTCACAGCCGAGGTTGCAGGATGACCAGCACTCCCAGTGAACACGGTCGATTCCGATTCTAGAGAACGCTCCCACGCAAGCAGTGTCCGGGAAGGCGAGACTGCAGCGAGCACAAATAGACCTAGTCACAGTAAGGGGACTCTCGAACTAGGTCCATGAACTCGGAAGCGTCCTCCTGACGGCTAACAAAATGCTCGTTCACGACCCGCTTGAGTTTTCGCAGGCGGCCGCGAGTGTCGCGCACCATAACGCCGTCGACAGACGAAGAAACCTCCCCGATCACCGTAAGCGCGACGCCCGCGCCTCGCGAAAGCCCATCCAAAATATTAGCGTTTGCGCGGGGAACGACGTAGACAATGTTCCAATCGCCTACCCCCATCCCTAGGCTTATTAGTGGCAAGTCGTAGGCCGAGGCGGTCGTCCTAGCGAACTCATGAAAAGGAAGTTGAGATTCTTCAAGGATCACACCGTGCGCGCCGCTCAATACGGACACCGCGTCATAGATGCCGTCGCTCGTGTCCATCGCTGCGATCGCGATCGGCTCGCTACGCATAACGGCGGCCTCCGCCCAACGGGCCACGGGCCGCGAAATGTAGTCGAGTTTGAGACGCCAGCTCTCGCCCCTCGGGTCTGCGGCAAACTCATCTTCTGCCATTGCGATGTATGCACCCAGATAGCCGCCCAGTTCCCCGGCTACCACAAGGTAGTCGCCCGGTCTTGCGCCACGCCGCCCGCGGGCGGCGCCTTTGCGAACGAGGCCAAATCCCGAACTTATTAGCTCGCGACTATCGCCTTGTTTGGTATCACCGCCGACAAAGGCAACATCGTGCTCCGCGCATTCTGCTGCGAATCCGCGAACGACTTGCTCGGCGCTCTCGCACAGAAAATCTCCTGGAAGAATGGCTGCCAACATTAGACCTGCAGGAACGGCATTGGTCGCCAGCAGGTCGCTGCATGTTGCTGTCGCCGCAAGGCGGCCCCACATATGCCAATCAGCCCAACCGCGTACTGTGGCCATGGGTGTTGCCGCGCGATCAATCTTCGTGACGACGTCAACGTCGGTGCCTTGATCAATCACCGAAGAGTCGTCGCCGAACCCGTTGACGAATCGCGGATGAACTTCAAGAGAGGGCAGGAGCCTTTCCAGGAAATATTTCTCTCCCACCTCGTCCATCCGGGCGCCCTTCCAGTGGCTAGAAATATTTTCACTGCTCCTTCAAAAGCGAGTCGGGGACGCCGGAAAAAAGCTCAACATGCATGCTTTCCAAGTGGCGGATAACGTCAGCATTTCGACGGGCCGTATCTTGATGTGCGAGCATCTCTCCCGTTGTCATCCACCTGAAGCGGCGACCACCCATATCAAATTGCGGTTCAGAGATGCTTAGGGCGCTCGTGTCCTTGACTATCACATGGAAAAATTTGAAGGTATATTGCTTGTCCCGCTTGTAAAACTCGGAGAACTTCCGAGACTGCAAGGTCGCAGCTGGGACCGGGTGCAGCAAAATATGTTCTGGCTCGGCACCGAGGTTTCGCGCGGCGTAGCTAACCAAGGCTCCGTCAAGTGACAGGTCCGCTGTGTCGAGCGCTTGTATATCCGCATGGGGAAGCAGGTAGCATCCCCAAGAAACGTCAAAATATACGAGTACGCGATGAGCGTTGTCTTCCCCTCGGTTCTTTAGGTAGAAGATGCCGCGTGAGTCTGTCAGTATGTCCGACCGAGCGCATATTGCGTCTAGTAGCGATTCCTCAGACACGGCTTGGCCTTGTGCTCGCATGCACCAGAATATTGTCCATAGCGTTGTTGTGATGGCGGCGAAAACCACCAAAAGCTGCCACTGGTTTGCCTGGAGCCCCCCGGTATTCTTGAAGTCGCTGACGGGTATCACGACCCAAAGTGACAACGTGATCGCGAGCGGCGTCGGCCAGCCATGGGCGCGTTTCAAACGCCGAAAGTGGTCGTTTAGGGTCAGGGCGAGTCGGTCCCGGCTGATATTTATGATTTCCTGCTGTTCGCCATTCCTGGGTTCGGCTTTATGGGTTTTACGGTTAAGGTGTCTCCGCGTGGGCATATGCTGGATCGTCGGCGGCAGCCGGGCGGCGGCTCCTGTATACGGCCGGCGCAGCTTACCTGAACGGAACCGGGAGCGTAGTTAAGTGTTTTGCGTAATCGAAGGTCTCGATGGCACGGGCAAGTCGACGCTTGCTCGGTTGCTATTGCCAACAAAGCAGGTTCTCGAGTCACCGGCCCCACCGTGGTCCAGGATCGTTCACGACGTCCGGCGGCGACACGATCCATACTCGAGTTTGCTCTTTTTCCTCGCCGCCAACTCCGCCCTTTCGCGTGATGTTGCCCGTCGTCGCGGATTGTTTGGCGCGGACGACAAGAACGTGCTCGTCGTTCGATATGTGTGGTCGACGCTCGCGTATCATTCGGTAAGCGCCGAGATTCCGGTGTCCGAGTTGCTACAGCGGTTCGCGCCGGTTCTCGATTCCCTTCGGGTTCCGGACTTCGTCGTTCTGGTTCGCGCCGACCGGGCGACAGTCCGGGCTCGCCTTGCCGGACGAAACGCCGAGACACGTGAGCAGCGAGCCTTCAACGAGGATGAGCTGTTTCAGGAACGGGTTGATGCCAACTTCGCTGAGCTTCGCAGGCAGACGTGGCCTACTTCGACAGTGATTGAGGTAGACACCACATCGGAGTCCGCTGAATGTGTTGCCGAGCGGGTCCGCGAGTTGACCGGCTTCGCCTAGTTCAGGGGGCGCCCAGGGCAGTTCCCTGCGGCACGACGGGGGCCTGGGTGTCCCCCACGTTGGCGGGGCCAGCGCCGCGAACCCGAGGACCGCTTCGGTCTGCCCGGCCCGCAAGACCGCGCAGTCGCCGATCGAGTCGGCACCCAACGCCATCGCGTGCACGACCGACTCCACTTTGCGGCCGACGTTCGCGGCACCGGGCACATCGCCAAGCGACAGCCACCGATCGACGAGATCGACGAGCCCGAGCCTGCCGGCGAGGACCGCAGGGAGCATCAGGCCGCCATTGGCGACGACCGGCTCATCATCAAACGAAACGACCGCGTGGTCGCGCACCATGTGGGTGACCTCCCGAGTGGTGCCGGGGCTGCTGCAATCAGCCGCTTTCAAGCCCCGCTTGGGAGGTCATCCTCGCCAACCCACCCGACAGAACGGAGGATCGAGCCGTAATGACGGCGCGATTCGCCCGAGAGGTTCCTGTCACGCACCGTTCGGACGCGAGCTGACGCGGTGCAGGTCGGCGACTGGGTCTTCGTCCGACACGCCGACGAGGACCTCTGGGCACTCGTGACCGCGATCGAGTCCGACGGTGACCCGGCCAAAGTGCGCCTGAAACTCATCCTTGAACTGGACGGCATTCCGGTCGGTTCTCGCGAGCATCGTTCGCTGACGAGCGCGGTCTACCTGCGGCTCGTGTCTCTCAGCACGCGAGAGCGTTGAACCGCAGTTCAGTCGACGTTGGCCCACGGATGCGCCGGGGCGCTTCCTCAGCGCGCAAAGCTTCCGGTCACCGTCCGCCGTCGCAGGTAGCCTCGTGGTGTGGACGATGTCGATCTATCTCTCGAAACGGCCGCCGAAGCGGACTATTGGGACTTCTCGATACGTATAGGCGAAGAAGTCGACCTTGACGAAGGCGCACCGCAGCTGTCGGCACGCTTCTTCAACACCATCGTGCAGTTCGTGGCCCCGACGGCCGGGCAGCCGTCGTGGCGTGTCCGTCAAAGGCGGCTGGGTCCTGCGCAACCGGAGCTGGCGGAAACAGGAGCTGTCAGCACGGCGCAAGTCATCGACGTAGTCCCCGGCAGCCTCGAGCGTTGGGTCTTGAACGCGACGCGCCATATCGCCGAGTACCTTCTGGCGGCAAACGAGTGGATCAGCGACCTTGACGAGGCCGCTAGGACTCGCGAGCGCGGGCTACGGCTGACTTCCGAGCTTGAACAAGCAGAAGCCCACAGCCAACGCTGGCAAGAGCGATTTGCGGGCCAGTACGGGGAAATCATCATCTATGAGCTAGCTACGGATGAGCCGATCGTGCGTCGACGCACCGGACCTGACGAGCTTCCTGGGCTGCTCATGGGCCACGAAGATGAGGGCTTGGACGTCATTCTCGTCGCCCCGGACGCAACGCACCAGTGGAGGCGTTCATCGCCGGGACATGTCGATGAATACGGCCGACGCATCTCGGTCCGTGAGGCGCTTGAGTATGCCGGGGACGAGCACAGTGACTGGGTCATCGAACAGACCGCTCTCGCGCTTGGCGAAACGCTCGGGGCACTACGCGATATTCAGCCAGCGGCTCTGGACGGCCGGGATCCGGCGGCGCTGAGCGAGCTGACGCGGCTCGCCGACCATGCACGTGCTCTCTCTGACGGGTTGCAGCAACCGTTGGCCTAGTTGCGCCCCCCTGCCTGCGCAAGCGCACGGCGGGGATCATCACCCATCGCACCGCGTCCCTGGGCATCCCGCCAATCTCAGGCACCAGTGCCCGAATGCACCTCGCACCCGCGCCTCGAACCACCGAGACGATCCGGCCAAGAACCAAGAAACCCCCGCTCTCACGGGGGTTCCGGTCCCTCATCTCTAGGTGGAGCTAGCCGGGCTCGAACCGGCGACCTCCTGCATGCCATGCACGCTCGCTAGGCACCGGCGGACGGTCTGGAGGTAGCAATTTGCAGGAGATTCGTGGGGTTCGGCGAGTTCGACGCCGAGGGCACCGGATCACGGATCTGGGACGATCCTCGGCGATTACACGCGATCCAGGCACTCCTGGGCTGAAGTGCCTGGCGGGCCGAAGCTATCCGTGCCGCTCCCACGGATCAACGCAGGCGACGCCGAGAGGCTCGAAGTGCCGGGTGTTACGCGTCACGACCGTCATCCCCGCGGCTTGCGCAACGGCGCCGGTGAGGGCGTCGTCGAGCGGAGCGTGCTCGGGAACACGATAGGACGCCAAGACCCGCGCGGCGCCAAGGTCAAAGGACAACACGCGCCCCGCGAACGCCGGCAACACGCGATCCTCGAACCACCGCCGAAGGACCTCACCTTGAGGAGGATCGGATCGTTCCTTGGCGACCACGCCCCGTTCGATCTCCGCCATCGTCATCGCCGACACGAACTGATCGGCGACCGGGACGCCCGCCGCCCACAACTCGACCTGGGGATTGCGCCCCCGGACGCGAAGCGCGGACACGACGTTGGTATCCAGCACGTACTGCACCGGATGGATCACAGGTCAGGGGTACGACCGGTCAACCCAAGGCGCTGAGGCTCGAACTCGATGCCCTTGCCCTCGTCGGTCCCGAGCAGGTCGACGATGGTGACCGGCTCACGCTCGAGAACGTCCGCGAGGATCTCCCGCGCCTCGGCCTCAGCGGACCGACGATGCAGTTCAGCTCGCGCCCTCAGCGCGGCCTTGGTCCCCACGGGAAGATTGCGGATCAGGATCTGCTCCACGACTACCACCTCCGATAACAAGTCGATGATATCACCGGGTCTTGATGGCCACAAGGATTCGAGGCTGCTGATGATCAGCACGCCCTTCGCGCGCTTGTAAGCCCCCAAATCCCCAAACGCTCATCAAGCTTTGCGAGTCCGGCCTGGAGCTGGCGCAAGGTCCGCCAGGAAGCTCGCGGAGGCGCCGATCTTTCAACTGGTAGTTCCGGTTCGAAGCTCGGCGACACGGTGATCAAGGTCGATCTCACCTCGCGCACCCATGGCATTCATGAGGTCGGAGGCTTCGCGCTCTAGGGCTGGGTCTCCAGAATCAATCGCCGCCGCGATCACCGGTGCAAGCGCCTTGCTTCTCAGGTCCCAGTTGTCGCGATTTGAGGTGTCTTCACGCTTCAGCAGGCGAGTCAGTGCAGCGAGTGCGTCAGCGGGCAGAACCGACGCGGCTCCCGCGAGCTGTTCGCCGATCATTCCGTGCGTATCGAGTTCTGGATCTAGTTCCACGGCTCGCCTCAAGCGCGGAAGCCACCAGCCAGCATCGAACTTGCCACACCGAATGAACCAGTAGAAGTCCTTGAGTTCAGCCTTGTCCGAGGGGTTCAGTTCCACGTGGCGCACGCGCTCGTCCCACAGCTCACCGAGCCGATCTCGGATCTCGTCGTCGACGACTTCCGCGTGGAGGAAGGTCCACGCGATGTGCCCGATCGCATCACCTCGGATCTCCGGTGCCACGATCTCGTAGAACGCCTGACGCAGCTCGTCGTCCTCCCGAATATGGCCGCGGATGATCCCCTCAAGCACCCACTGGCCGATGCCTTCCTTAGGCGTAGACCGAGTTCTCCAGCCAGCAACAACCTCGTCCTCGCGCAACGTCGCGGTCATCGAACCACTGAGCAGGCGATACAAGCTCGGGTGGTAGGAATGGATCGCGATGGCCGTGGTCAGCGCAATCTGCTGGTCACGGGTCAGCGAGTCCGCTGACCCGAAGTACGTGGTGAGATTTTCGTTCAGCCACTCGGGGGCGCGGACATACAGTCGCCCTAGACCTTCACCCAGCACGGCGCGCGAGGCACCTCGCGGATCGTCGCGGCCGAGTTCGCGTCGAAGCGCGGCGGAAGACTCTTCATACCAATCCGTCTCGAGGCCGTGCGAGATCAAGTTGACGAGGGCACGAAGCATGTTTGGCCACTGCCAGTTGAGCGACGTCGTCAACGGATCCATGCCAGATGAGGATGCTTCAGAGCCTGCGTAGTCAGCCCAAGCTGCTTGGTCACTCGAAGCCTCAAGGATCAGGCCGGCGACTATCGCTAGACGTTCCGGAGCGATCCGTTCAGCGTTCTTGGGCTTCGAGAGTTCTTCGAGAAGTCCTACGGCGGCCTGCTTCGCATGCGCAAAGTCGGTGTCGTCGTCGCCCTGCTCCCCTTCAGCTCGGAATCTCGACTCGCGGCCATGGCTGATTACGTCGACCAGGGTCTCCATGACCATCGCCCAGTCAAGGTCCAGGTCGGCCTTGTAGGCCGCTTCCCAACCGAGGAGCGCCGCACGAAGATATGCGGGCCTGAGCCGCGCTACGAGACAGTACGCCCCGGCAAGTGCCTGGGGGTTCGCCGTCAACACGGCTGTGAGCACGCGCGCCTGGCCCTCATGAGACGGCTCCGGCCCGAGCCCATCGCCCGTGACATGCCAGCTCTCGAGCTGGGCGAGGAGCTCGCTCGGGCTCATTGCGGACATCTCAGCTTGCTCAACAGGGCTGTTCGGCCCGGACCATGATGTGATCTGGAACGAAGGGGTAAGTGGATTTTCGAGTTCGCCGTACGCCGCGTCCAGCCGGTCCAGTTCGGCCACCAGGACGGGCGTCAACAGGTCGCGCCCAACACCGCTCAACACCTGGTGGCGCCAGCGCTCATCCCAACGCGCGATAGAAGATTCAATCTTGTTGGTGTCTTCGCCCCTCGCGGCCATGTTCGCTCGAATACGGTCGCGATCCTGATCCGTAAAGTGGCCCTCTTCGATGGCGCGTTCGAGTGCATGCCATTCGGATTTCGCCGCAAGAGCACGCGCAAGCGCCACGAACTCCACCTTTGCTCCTTCGTCTCGGCACTTTGACCGAAAGAGCATCTCGGTCCCGGTCTCCACCAGCGTCCGCGAATCATGATCGGCGGCCGACTCAAGAACCTCGGCGAGCGCATACATCGCGATGCGCTCAACGATCAGAATGTCTTCGCGTGAGAACAACGACCAGGCTCGGCGGACGTCGGCCGAGAACGCAACGATTGCGCAGGTGCGCACCGCGTCGATTAGCGCGTCCTCGACGTCGTGCTCATCCCCTTGCTGCTGAGCGACGGAAGCCCTTGCGAATCCGCTGTGGTCGAAGTCATCACCGAACGTCTTCTTGATTCGCTCATGCTCGACGAGCCACGGAAGGACCGTTTTCAGTCCGGCCTCCCCGAGCGCCTCGACTAGGCGAGGCATTTCCGTCGCGTACCAGTAGGCCTCGAGTTCGACGACCGGGTCCCGTCCGTCGCCATTGCTCTCTCGTGGCCTGAAGAGGAGATTCGCGAACTTGACGCCGTACTTGGACTGGCCTCCGTCCAATAGATTGACCGCGAACGAGACTAGATCTCGTGGATCGGTTCGCCAACCAAAGCCTCCTGATTCCGCCCAAGCGGTCCAAAGCGGCTTCATCCGAACCGCCTCTTCTGCTGGCACTTGTGACCCGATAACGAACGCGGCGCGGCGAACCCAGGAGTTGGATGTCGCACCTAGGCTGAGCAGGACGTCTACGACGTCGGTCGGGGCATCTCTGCATACGTTGATCAGGTAGCTAATCTCGGGCCAAAACTGCTCGCGAATGTAGCCGTCGCCGGTTGGCTCTGGCTCCGGCGGATCGCCGAAGACGTTCAGGTCAGCAAGCGGCTTGACCCAGTGAGGGTTCTTCAACCCCTCGTAGAAGACGCGGCGGAGCTGATAGCTGGTGAGTCGACGAACGGTGGTCTCAACCGCCACCGTGGTCGGAACGCTGTACCGCGTCATGGCTGCCCCTCCTCAAGCGGCGCGTTGGCCGCCGCAAGCAGATCCTCGATGATGCTCTTGCTCGCGAAGAACGCGAGGCGGATCGCGTCAACATGGTCCTCAAATGCCGCGATCTTCCCGACCAACTCCTGATCCGACGGAACCGACTCGACTGGCTTGTCCCCCAGATGAGCCCACCTCGTGAAATACCTGCTCAAGCTGCGCCATTCGCGCACCGCAGGATGATTGGGGTTAGCGTCGTCGGTCAGGAACGCCGCGAGGCTGCTCAGACGCCGCTGATTCTCGTGGACGGCAGCGTCGATGAGCGTGTCGAAGGCCAGCGCGACTTCGCGCGGAACCGGAACGTTTTCAGCGTCCATCGACAGGTCCATGTTCGGGTACTGGATGCGCAACTTCGGGAGATCGAGCACCTGGTCAGACGTCTTCTTGTGGTTAGCGCCCGCTCGATCCAAACTTTCCCGACCGAGCATCACAGCCGTGGGCAAGCGATTGATCACCTCCCTCATGGAGTGACAAATCAGGAGGACTGGGGTTCGTTCGTGACCCGAATCGGGCTCCACGGCTAGCAACTCCCTCGCTGTCCGATAGGTGCTACCCAGGTCTGACTTCTGGTCCTCGAGCCATTCCGCGACGGCGCGCTGACGAGCATCGAGGGTTCCCGTTCGGGACTCGCCCAGCTCCTCATCCACGTTGGTCACCACCCGTTCAGTGCGGAGGAGCGGTCGAAGAGTTCAGCGGGCCGCGGGATCACACTCTTTGGACTCCACTCCCGTGACGCGGCTGTTGAGGTCGTTGTGCTGGCCAACCGCCAAAGGATTGCTCGGAATGAGGTCCATGATGCGGCGCTAGGGACACCAGTGAAATCTGCCGCGATTGCGCTGCTCACATACATACAATCCCACGCCCTTCGGATGGCAAATGGTCTCGGCGTGGCCCAGCGTCGCACGGACCTCTGCTGCACCGGGCCACCCGGCCCGTGATCCCGCGATGCGCTTGCACTCAACAGAAGCCGAGGCGCGTATCGCTGAGAGGGCGATGGTTTCCCGGCTGCTCGGGTTGGCAGGCGGAGGTCCGTCCTCGGGTGAAACACGCCCGCCCCGCGTCCGCCGTCCGTGCGAATCTAGATAGATGTTGAGTCCAGCTGTCCCGACGTGCCGAACGCGAGTTGTGCCATGAAGCCATCGCGATTCCACTCGTTGGAGGACTTTCTGGCGTCAAAGATGCTGACGGTCGATGCTGAAGCCAACGACGGGTGGGGCGCGCCGTTCCCGGTCAAAGGCCGTGAGATCGATGCGACGATCCTCTTCGCGGACATCACCGGTTTTTCCGCGCGAACGGCGGATCTCGATCCCGTCGCCACGCTGGCATTTGTGAACCACTTCTTCACGTGGATCACGGCGGAGGCCCTCGATGGCCGGCCAGGAATCATCGATAAGTACATCGGTGACGAGGTGATGATCGTCTTCTCAAGAGAGTTCGGCTCAGAGGACCCCTTCACTGACGCCGTGCAGGCCGCTCGATGGATGGGCCAGAACGACGCTTTCGCCTTTGCGCCGCACGTGGGCATCGCTTCTGGCGAGGTCATCGTTGGCTACGTCGGCACGCCTCGCAGGTATGGCTGTTCGGTATTTGGTGCCCCTGTCGCTTTGGCTGCGCGGTGCGCGAGTGTGGTGCCGCCGACCGAGGAAATCTATTCGTCATCCGTTGCATTCCCGTCTGCAGACTGGGGTGATCGGGAGTTCGACGACGTCTTCAGGAGGGCTGAACTCCGAGATCCCGACGGGTCGATCTACAAGCGGCCTCAGAACTGGCAACTGCTTGAGTCACATTCAACCGAGCTGAAGAACCTAG